>ERZ1034915.529-NODE-529-length-25585-cov-6.236898_pt1 | contig 25585 bp, 41 predicted proteins | sample MGYA00520592_ERZ1034915 | MGnify/ENA primary metagenome ERZ1034915 (study PRJEB33766, sample SAMN09781787) | gut metagenome | biome: gut microbiome | host: Homo sapiens | place: Madagascar | study: EMG produced TPA metagenomics assembly of the PRJNA485056 data set... | reverse complement strand
ATATTATTATTCTTTATATATGCCGGAAAAGATTTTCCACTGGCCAGTGGAAAATCTTTTCCACTGGCCTGCGCACTTTTTTCCGCCTGCAGGTCGTTCAAAATTTTGGCCGCAAAGGCGGAGGCCAGATAGATATTTCTGCCAGACACCTGCCCGGTGTCGGGGTCTCGGAGCACCTCCGTGTGGATGTACCCGCCGGATTCCAGGGCCTTGAGCAGCCCCCGGATGGTCCGGTCTGTAAAACCGTAGGGCGCCGCCAGGTAGGTGTCCTGAGCGGTGCACACGCCGGTCGCGTTACTTAATGCGGAGATTTCTCCATAGATCAGTTTTGCGTTGGCCGGGAGCTGGTCGTCGTACCGCACATCGGCGGGGATGACGGCGTAGTACCCCGGCTTTGGTCTCTCGGCCATTAGCCCTTCGCCCCTTTCCTTTCGCGGGCCGTCTGTCCGGCCTGTCAAGCGTAACTGGCTTCCGCTTTGCCACCGCGTTCTGCCCCTGCGGGGGTGCATCGTCTCTCCGATCCGTCACAAGCGCTGCCTGTCTCGCCGGGCCTTGTTGCCCGCGTCCGGTTTTCCGGCCGGCAAACATGGCGGGGATCGTGCCATGGCATTTCTCACCCGGCGCAAATTGGCCGGTCGCCCCTGGTAGCGGGATTCCGCCCGCCGCGGCCCCGTCTTTCCGGGGTGCCAACAAGACAAGATTTAGGAGGTCTGGGGCGTATGCGGCCCCTGGAGCGCAGACCGGGCAACGATCCCGGCCTTCCAGACTGTGCTGCCTGGGTGTGTCCCTTGCACTCTGCGCGTATGGATGGGCTGGTCCGCCCCGGTACGCCCACCGGCTCCCGGCATCTATTGGAGGATCGGGGAGGGCGGAATCGGACCGTCCTTCTGGAGGCACGGGAGAATCCCTCCGCGCCGCCGGTGAAATGTCCCAAAGACCGGCATGTCCTGGCCCCCGATATGCGCCCCCGGGCCGCACTACGGACCCGGAGGCTATGAACTTTGTCCCCCGGCGATTCTAACGGGGTTTGGGCTGCCGCTGATCAAAGCTCAACGGCGCAGAAGCTCATGGGACAAGCCGCTTGTCGGCTGCCCGGTTCCACTCTTCCGCGGTCATCCTTTGATTGGCTTCCCGCAGGAGTTGCAAGCAGTACAGATCCTTCCGTCCCTCATCGTCCAGCTGATACATCATCGCCAGGACTTCTTCCGGGGTCGGTTTATTCGGGGCCTGCGCGGCTTGCTTGCTCTGCTCGCCTTTGGCGAGCTCCTGGGCCTCCAGCTCCCGGATCTCCTTGTACATCATGGGCTCCACGATGTCGGCGATTTCCAGTAGGACGTACCCCGGGAAGGCCGTGCGCCCTGCCTTGATGCCGTCCAGAAACGCGGCCAGCTGGCCCAGCTGGTACATTGTTACCATGCTGATCTCCTCCTTACTGCTGCCCCTTCTGCGCGGCCGCCTCTTTGATCTTGGCCCACATCTGGGGATTGTCCTCTTTCACCCGGCAGATAAATTGTGCCGTCTGCCGGGCGAAGTTTAACCGTACGCTTTCGGGGAGCTGAGAGAAATAGTCCTGCCCCGGATTTGCCTGTGCCATAAGTACCTCCTTATATTCCCCGGCAGGCCTTAGCCCGCCTGTTTTTCCGGCTTGTCGTCCCTGGGCTGCTCCATGGCCCGGAGGTTGTACCCCGTCTGGATGCCCAGCAGTACCAGCTTGGTTGCGTCTGCGTTGGTGTCCAGCCCCTGCTGGATGCGTGCCGCAATGTCCTTGATGGCGTCCATGTCCTGCTCACCTCACTTGCTTTTGTTTGACAAACCAAATATAACACGACAAATAGTGTTTGTCAACCCCTTTGTATCAAAAAGTAAAATATTTTTTGGTTGACAAAACAAATGCACCGTGCTAAGATATGGCCATGGAGGTGATTAACACGGACCTAACTACAATCGGCGGCCGAATTTGGGCGATCCGAGAGGCGCAGGGAATGTCGCGTCGAGCGTTTTCCGAGCGGCTCGGCTGCCAGGAGCAGGAAATCAAGAATATTGAGTATGGGCTACTCAAAAAGCCAGAGCAAAAAGAGAGCCTCTACCGCAATATCGCGGCGACCTTTGACGTGTCTCTTGACTGGATCAAAACCGGAGAAGGGGACATGTACGGCGCGGATCAGCACGATGAGATCGCCATGGCCTTTGGCTCCCTGGCGGCCAGGCATGACCCCGTGATTGACGGATTTATCCAATTCCTTCGGGGCCGGACCCCCGAGCAGCTGGAATTTATCGCCCAGCAGCTGAGGGAGTGCGTGGACTGCATCGAGCAGATGACCAAAAGCGAGGGCTGAGCGTAATGCTCGGCCCCCGTTTTTTTGTCCTTGCAAATACCTGCCGAAAAGTGTATACTGGACACACAGGACAAAAATAACAATCGGGAGGATTATCTATGGCAATCAGATGGCGGAAGAGCATCAAAATGGGTCCGGCGCGCATCAACCTGAGTAACCGCGGCGTCGGCTGGAGCGTCGGGACAAAGGGCTTCCGGGTGGGGCATTATGCCGGAGGGAAGAAAAAGTCACACGCAAAGAGGACACGCACAAGCACGGATCAGACGCCCAGCGTATCGTTTATTCAGAGCTTTGCCACCGTTCTGCGGCTTGTCTACGTCGTCATGGCCGCCGTCTCCATATACCGAGAATTCCCACGCTCCGCAGGCTGGGCGGCTATCTTTGGCATCATCTTGGCACTGCGTTTTGAGCCGCTGCGCAATCTGCTGGCTTACGTTTACCCGACTTTCGCTCGCCGTGTGTTGCTGTTTTGGTTTGGCTGGATGACGTTTTACACGACCAAAGACATCGGCGTCCTGATCTTTGCCTGGAGTTTTGCGGTTGTCTGGACTGCTGTCTGGACTTTTGTCTGCCACAAGCGGCGCAGTACCCCAAAGTCTGCGGAAAACCCTGCCTTGGACCTGTCGGATGCGAATGTGCCCGAATTGGACACATAATAACAGCCCCCGCCGACCACCGGCGGGGGCTTGCTGCACTTACTGGGCTATCTGATCGGCCGCCCCACCGTCAGACAGCGGCGGGGTGCAGGCCATGGGCGGCGGCGGGCAGAATGCTGCGAGATACCCGGAGATGATATAGTAGATCTCCCGCAGCTGCCGGGCGTCTGCCCGGCGCAGCAAAATGATGATGCGTCGAGTCCAGTCGTTTCTTGTCGTTTTTTGCGTCCCTATTGTCATAATTGCTGCGCCTCCTGTAAGATTTTTGTGGATTTTGCGCCTTGCACATCTGCGTCCCAGGCGTTAAAATAATCCTACAAGACAGGTCGGCCTTTGTACAGCGCCGGATTTTCCAAACGCGAGCATATCCGGCATTTTCCGGGGCCAGATTTTCCGGAGGCGTTAAAAATGACAAAATGACCATCCCACAACCCACCGCGCCCCAGGCCCTCCGCCGCGCGAAAGACGCAGCAGGGGAGACAAACCGCTCCCTTGCCGAAAAGTCCGGGGTGCCGGAGCACACCGTCGCGAAGATCCTGTCCGGTGCGACACAAAACCCGACGTATGACCAGGTGGCCGCCATGGCCGTCGCGCTGGATCTGGACCTCAACACCCTGGACCATGTCCAGCCTCAGCCCACCGCCGCCGCCGAGGCCGTCACCCAGGCCCAGCTGGACGGCGCTAACCAGATCATAGCCCTGTACAAGGAGCGCCTGGCCGTCTACGAGCGCGGCGTCCGGCAGCGCAATGTCATCATCTGCGCCCTTCTGGGCCTGCTGTCCGTCTTCGCCACGGCCTTTGTTGCCTACGTCATCATGGACGCCCGCAACCCCGACTACGGCTTTATCCGCCCAGGCTCCCCGGCTGGTCTTTGGCTGTGTCTCCTGTGCATCCTCGTCGCCATCCCCCTCCTCGGCACCCTGACCGCCGCCCTCTCCATCACCATCCGCCGCACCCGTGGCACCCCCTGACCAAAAATCCGCACGTCTCCCGTGCGGATTTTTTTGAAAAAATGTTGATCTCCCTATTGACATACCACGGAATCCGTGGTATAATAAAGACACTTAAGAGAGATACCCAAACAAAACAAAAAGGAGATCACAAACATGGAAATGACTGTTGAAAAAGCTGTTGAACTGGCTACCGCTAACCTCTATGGGAACATCTACATTAACGCCGGAATCGATCGCCGTGTCGCCACGAAACGGTGGGAGAAGGGTGATGCAATCCGGACCTATATCTCCATTTGCTGCTACACCTTAAACGGCCGATACAAGGGCGCTTATAAATGCGGATACGTCGACGAGGTCTCCGGGAAATATGTGGTGACCCGATACGATGACATTGACCTGACCACGGGCGAAAAGCCAGAACTTAATTGACCTAAAAGCTGACCTACCGGCTCCACGGGGAGAAAGGGAAAATCATGGAAAAATCTGAAATTATCACTCTTGCCGAGAAAATCCGCAGCTCCGAGACCTGGGAGGACGAAGATCTGAAAGCCCTATGCGAGGCCGCCGATATGCTCGATGCCTACAACGCCGCAGACGGTGACACTTTTGAAGCCGTCGTTTTTGCAGCAGCCGAGAAACTCGGCGTCGAGATCACCTAAATCTATTAACTATAAAGGAGGATAAAACCATGGACACCATCAAAATTTTTGAGAATTACGGCTGCCTGGGCGCTGAGAAGCACAGCGTATACACCGCAGAGAACCCCCACACAACAGCAACCGAATGGGACGAAATGACCGTCGCTGTCCCTGATGGCTGGGATGCCTGGAAGAACGACACCGGCGAAACCATCGTTACCGCCCCATGGGGCTGGAGCTACAGCCTTAACGAGATCCTCGCCGGAGACAAAGAGCCTGTATTTTGGGCTATTGATGACCAAGACAATCAGCGCTCCGTGGTACTTAAGATCGTCGATATCCACCGCTGACGGGAGGGATGCCCGCTAATGGATGCTACATTTCTTGCCGTCTCCCGCCTCTGGGAGCACGGCGAATCCCAGCAGACTATCGCCCGCCGCCTGAATCTCAGCGCGGGCAAGGTCCGCAAAATCCTCGTTACCCTAGGAGCCTATGAGACCGATATCACCCGGCTGTACCGCTCCGGCATGACCCCGGAGGCTATCGCCCAGAAAACAGGCAAAAGTCTCCAGGCCGTCAATACCCACATACCCTACGACAAGGGTATGTATGGCGCGGAATACCCGACTAAAAACGCATTGAAAGTCCGTAAAACCAGAGAAAAGCAAAAGGGAGGAAATAAAAATGACTGACACACAATTTGCCGCCTGCGTCCGGGAGTGCGCAGCTTATGACGATCTGGACGCTTACGTCTCCGATATGTCGCTGTCCACCATCTGGGGCGATAACGATACCCCCGAGGCAACTGCCCGCTTTGGACTGCGCAGCATCTACACCGCTGTCAACCGCACCCCGAAGGAGATCGTCGCCGCCTCCGGCCTCTCCCAGGCCGCCTTTGCGGAACGCTATTGCATCCCTAAGCGCACCGTCGAGGATTGGTGCCGCGGGGTCGCAAAATGCCCATTGTACACCCGCCTGCTGCTGCAGCGAGCCGAGGGACTGCTGCAGGTATGACCGCCGGTGTCCAATTTGGACACCGGAAGGAAGGAGCAAACTATGCCAAACGCTGTGATCTATGCCCGCTACTCTTCCCATGCCCAGCGGGATGCCTCTATTGACCAGCAGCTGTCTGTCTGCCGGGCCTTTGCCCAGCGGGGCGGCATCGATGTGGTAGACATCTACACAGACCGGGCCCTGACCGGTACCAATGACAACCGCCCCGGCTTCCGCCGGATGCTGGCCGATGCCGCAAAGGGCGGCTGGAACTATGTGATTGTCTACGCGCTGGACCGTTTTTCTCGTGACCGCTACGATGCGGCCACGAGCAAGCACAAACTCAAGCAGGCCGGGGTCAAGCTCCTCTCGGCGACGGAGCCCATCGCTGAGACGCCGGCGGGTATCCTGATGGAGTCCATGCTGGAGGGCTATGCGGAGTACTACTCCCGGGAGCTGGCCGCCAAAGTCCGCCGCGGCCAGATGGACAACGCAAAAAAGTGCATGGTCAACGGCTCTCTTCCGCTGGGCTATTGCAAGGGGCCGGATGGCCGCTATGCCGTGGAGCCCACGGAGGCGGCTGTCGTCCAGGAGATTTTCCGCCGCGTGGGGGCCGGGGAACCCCTGGCCAATATCCTCGACGACCTCAACGACAGGGGCCTCCGCAGCAAAAAGGGGAAGCCCTGGAATAAGTCGTCCTTTAACCGGATGCTGACAAACGAGCGCTATACCGGCATCTATATCTATCAGGATATCCGTATACCCGGAGGCATCCCCGCCATCATCACTCAGGCCGAGTTTGACGCCGTCCAGAGGGCGGCTATCAGCAAAAAAAATCCCCGCCGCGCGGTTATGCCGGACGCCCCCATGTCTCGACGCCGCCAGGACGGGGTCTACCTGCTGACCGGGAAACTTTTTTGCGGCGACTGCGGCAGCCCCCTGATTGGCGTCTCCGGGACTGCCAGAAATCAGAGCCTGCACCACTACTATGCCTGCAAGGGCCGGATCTCCAAAACCGCCCCCGGCTGCGGGCTGAAAAATATCCGCCGGGAAGACATAGAGTACGAGATCGCCGCCGCCATCAAACAGACCATGCTCACCCCGGAGACGATCCGGGCCATCGCCCAGGCCACCTACGACTACCAGTGCGAGGCCTACGCCAACCCGGACCTGACGCTCCTGGAGGATCAGCTGCAGGAGACCAACCGCGCCCTAAAAAATCTGATGAGCGCCATCGAGCAGGGACTGTTTACGCCCACCACCCGGGACCGCCTGCTGGAGTTGGAACTCCAAAAGGACAACCTCAACGCCCGCCTCGCCGTGGCAAAATCCCGCGCCGCCGACCTGCCGACCCGGGATGAAATCGTCGCGGCTCTGGACTACTACGCCAACGGAGACCTGTCCGATCCACTGTACCAGGAGGCGCTGATTGACACCTTCTTGGTCCGCGCCTACGTTCACTCCGACCACTATGACATTTATTTCTCCCCGGACGCCAAAACAAAGACGGAATTCCCCATCGGTTTTACAGATGCAACAAAGCCGACATTTGCGTTGTTAAACGGTTCGCATAGCCTCCCCGAGGGCCCACCAACGAACGTTATACGAACCTCCCCCACGGAGGTCGTATGTATCGCCGGTCTATACCGGTTCACGGTCAGCAGGCCCTCCCGATAAAAACGGGAGGGCCTGCCCTTATTACTTGCGGTACAATCCCTGCATAATGCCGACATCGGCAGCAGCGTCCAGATTGCGGCAGTGCAGGTGCTCGACAACGGCCTGGATCTTGCCATCGTCGTCACGGCCGGCGTTGCGCTCCTGGTCCAGGAGCCGGAAGGCCATGGCCTGCAGTCTGGCCATGTGATCCATTTCCTCGCCCGAGAGCTTAAAATATAGATCCGCCAACTCCCGGTTGGTGCACTTGTATTGGTTGGCCAGGAGAGCGTACTTTTGGGCGTCATGGATCTCATCCCAGCAGAGATCCATGAGCTTGCCGGGGGCGCCCATCATGCCTCCTTAAGCAGGTTGACCGTGATGCTGGATACCGTGGCCGCTGCGCTGTCATCAGTCCAGGCGTAGATATCGACCGGCAGCGTCACGCTGTTACAATTGCAGCTGTCGGGGACGACCAAATAGACAAGGTTGTCCAGAGTGATCTCCGTGCTGCCGACGACGGCAGGCCGAGACTTTCGGGCTGCCGCAATGGGCACGCCGCTATAGTACGCCTGCAGGTTGACTGTGCCCGCCGTGGTAACGGCGAGGATTGCCTGCGCCGTGATCCGATAGAGACCGGTCCGGCTTACGCCCAAATTGTTCCCACGGTCCACAATGGACTGGCCGGACGGCAGACCGGCAGAAGCGCCCATGTTAAGCGGTGCCGGTGTGGCAGTCAAAGCCTGAGTGGTGTAGTTATATTTTTGTGCCGCGGATTTGCGGCCGCAATTACATGCCATAAGATACTCCTTTCATTCAAAACGCCCCCGCAGCGCTTGCCGCGGGGGCTACGCTGTTATAGCGTGGTGGGGGATTTACGCGGCGCCGCAGCAGCCGCAGAAGGGACTGGGGCCAGCGGTATAGGTGTAGCCGTTGGGATAACGGACAATCCCATACATCCGGTTATCCATCTCCAGCGAGGCAATGCGAGCGGACTGCTCCGCAATGCGCTGCTCCAGCTGGGACTTTTCCAGAACCGCAAACTTGGCATCGATATTGGCGTTGACGCTGTCAATGGCCCGCTGGGTCTTGCAGCAGCAGTCTGCCAGCTGGGCCTGGATGCCGTTGCCGGTCTGCATGATGGCCATGTTGGTGCCATTCTGGGCCAGCGCCATCTCCTTGCCCAGCTGCCCAATGTTGCCCTGCATCTCGTAGCCGAGGTTGCAGATGCCGTTGCCGATGTTGGTCAGGCGGTCGTTGATCTGGCCAAACTGCTGGCCGTACAGGATCTCCTGCTGGGTCGCAGCGGTGGCGTGCTGGCCATAATCGCCCTGGTTGCCCGAGCCACCCCGGAGCATCACCAAAAACAGGAACAGAATCACCACCATCAGCAGTCCTCCGCCGCCGAAGGTCCCGTTGTTGTCGCCCATGATGGCCTTGAGATCAGACAAACTATAGTCCATAAAATTCTCCTTCCAAAAAAATTATAAATAAACCGTGCGCGCCCGGATTATTTCAGAAATCTGAGAACGAATTTCGCGTTTTCTTTGAGCTCCTGGAACTGCTCCCGCGTCATCTGCCCGGAGGACAGCAGCTTGGCGATTTCCGCCTCCGCCTTTTCCGGCGTCATAGTCTGGGCAAATAGCCGGAATTGCGTCACCAGCCCCATAATGTCCCCCAGCCCGCCGAAGCCGCCCTTAGACGGGCTCGGCTGGGATGGCTGCGGACTCAAAACGTCCATTAACGGGTTGCGCCCCATTGACCATCGCCTCCAATCTGCTCAGTCTGTCCTCAATGCTGGCCTGCCGCTGGCTCTCCGCTGCGGCGGGGTCCCAGGACTCAAAGCGGAAATACCTGGTTGTCACAATGCCCATCTGATCGGCCATCCGCACCGCAAAGACATTGGCGTTTTGGGCCATGATCCAGGCGGTCTGTCCGGCTTGGACGGTCACCTGATCGATGTCCTGGATGTTGGGCACGCGGATCCAGTCCACATTGGACTGCTGCCGGGGCTGAGGCGGTTGGTATCCACCCATCTGGCCGTAGCCGTAACCCGGCTGGGGCTGTCCCCATTGATTTGGCTGCCATACTGCCATGGTCATCCCTCCTTTGTGCTATCATTATAGCACAAAAAATGACGGCTAAACTGCCGTTTAGCCGTCACGAAAGCGACACTATTGCGCCATGGTCCAGGTGTCGGCGGCCCGCCCCCGCCGAGGGGGCAAGCCCGAAGAGCTGGGCTGGACATGGTCATACTTGGATTTCAGCCGGCGGATGCGCCGGTCAACGCTGCGCTCACTGAGCCCCAGGTGCTCCGCCTGCTGGCTCCGGCTCATGCCGCCGATCCGGCTGCGCAAGAGCCATTGATCCTCCTCGGACAGCAGCGCCCGCCGGATAAATTCGTCCAGGATCTGCTGATCCCACGGCACCTGCTGCGCCATGGCTCAGCCCTCGGGCGTGATGTCGCCTTTGTCGATCCACTGCACAAAGACCTGATGCAGGCCGGTGGATGCCAGGCCGGAGACAACTCCGCCCAGGATCACCTCCGGCGTGATCGTCGGCCAGTTGATCCACACGGCCAGGGCCACGCCCAGCACGGCGACGATGACGGGGATCCATCGATTGTCCGCGCTGGTCATATGCTTGATCAGATAGCCCACCACCAGGCACAGGCCGACGATGACGGGGACGATGTAATTGGTCAAAAACTCCATGGTTTTTCCTCCTTAATTTGGTTTGTGAAATTCTTCCAGGTCCTCAATGCGGTGGTTGATGACTTTGATCTGCTCCTCGACCACCGGCATTCGTTTGGCAAAATTGTTGTGTTCCCGGACCTCCCGGGTGAGCTCATCCACTCGGGTCTCCACGACCGCCTGGGTTTTGCTGTTGGAGATCATGACGCCCACAAGCGTCAGCCCGCCGGTCAAAACGGCAGAGATAATAGACGCGATGATCGTTTCCACGGCTGCCTCCTTAAAGCGTAATGCCCTCGATCTCGGCTCGGATTTTCAGGCAGCGAATGTAGTTGCCCATGTGCTTCTTCTGCTCCTTCAGGAGTTCAAGGGGGCAGTCGGGTGTAAACGGAAGCGTTCCAGCCTCACACTTTACGGTCATTGCATCCAGTTTGTCGTACCGGATCTTCACCTGCTGATACTCAGCCTTGAAGCGTTCTTTGTAGTCCTGACTTGTCATGCCCTCAACAGTATCTTTCAGTTCTTTCATGTTTCTCCTCCTTAGATTTTCGTCAAATATTTCTGATGCACATTCCCGGTAATCGCCCCGCTCTTGTAGATGCTTACGGTCACGCGATCTCCGACAATGGCCCGAACATACAGCTGCTTGCTGTATACCCAGCTTGCGAATTCCCGGTTCCGCCCATATACCGGCGCGCCGCCCTGCATGGTCACCAGGTCACCGATGGCCAGCGCGTCAGCGGCAGGCTTGTCCTCGGTGGGGGCTTTTGTCCCCCGGATTTCCGCCAGCACCGCCAGAATCCGGTCGCCGTACCCCTTGGCCGTGGCCCAGCCCTTGCCATTGGGGTTCTCTTGCTGGCCGAGCCACTCCACATAAGGCGCGGAGCCGCGGACCACATACTTAAACCTCGGGTCAACGCATTCCCCCCTAAGCGCATCGCTGTTGGCGTACGCCTTGAGATGCTGGATTTGCGCTCGGATGCCCAGCTGAGGCGTTGCGAAGCTCTCACCCTTGGCAAAGGTTGCGGTCACGCCCATCATGGCGAAATTATTCTGCGCCAGCGTCACGGCACAGGTTTCAGCCGGGAACGCGAAATTTCCCGTCTCCACGCAGCTCTGCGCAAAAGCGATATCCCCGGCGATGCCCTCGACCATGCCCTCGATGAGATACAGAGGGATCATGTCAATAACGGACTGCTCCACATCGGGCCGCTTGGCCTTGATATAAGCCACCATCTGCTCCGCCGTTGCCACAGCCGCACCCGCAATGCTGTGATAGCCAGTCGGCTCCGTGGGTGTGACCGGCTGCTCCTGCTTGATCTCTCGGGCCGTCAGCGTGGCGCTGTAGCCCGCAGCTTTCAGTTCGGCGGTGACCTGCTCGGCCAACGCTTCCGGCAGGCCGGAGGCGGTCATGTCGTACACGGTGGTAACCTGCGGCACCTTCGCAGCGTCCAGCCGCTTGTTGACCTCTGCGGCGATCTCCCCAAAGCGCTCCGCCAGATATGTCCCAGGGCACTGGGTACTAAAAAACCAACGGTGCATGGTCAGGTTTCCCGTGGTGTCGCCGGTATACCGCAGCCGCCCAATTCCCGGGTTTCTCTGGCAGATATCCACCAGCAGAGCAATCAGGCTTTCCATGGCTTTCTCCCCCACGGGCCACTGGCCGTACTTCTTGCTGTTGCTCACCTCGATGGTGATCGCCCGGTTGTCATTGTCGTAGCTGCTGCTCGTCCACGGCATATCCGCTTCCTTGACACACTGCACAATGCTGCCGTCGTTGCCGACGCAGTATGTGGCCGATGCCCTTCTGCTGGGCACGGCAAAGCCCTTGGCCGTAACCCGCGCCGTGGTAACCGTGGCCATGTGGTGGATGGTCACTCGCGTAATCGGGTATTTCCTGCCATTCTGATGGCTGGGGCTGGCGATAAATTCACTCGCCAGCTTGCTGTCTACTGTTGCCATATTACATTCCTCCTCACATTTCCTCAAACCTCTCGTCTTCCCACTCTGGTTTTGTTTCAGCCACCCCGGCCCACACCTTCCGCACGCCGCCCAGCGTGTAGAAATAGTTGGGGTATACCGTCATACCAGCCTCAAAGGCAATGGGGTTCTCGTTGGTTCCGGGAATGGAAGCGTCATACTCGCTCTCAATCCACGTGATTGCCCCGCCCGCCCTTGTCTGGTGGGGAATCCATCTCAGCCCCGGTCGGTTGGGCGGTGCTTCCGGCTCCGGGGTGATGATGATCCCGGCAGCGGCTACAATCTTGCAGGTATCCCGGTCTGCCTTGACCTTCTCAATGATTTCTTCGGGTCTAAGCATCTTCGTACACCTCCGACAGCTTTGTAATTAAATCGTTGTACTGCTCCCGCTCATATTCCCGCTGCACAGCGTCCAGCTCTGTCCAGTCCTTCCACGGTGACGCCATCTCCCCGGCAAACACCGCTCCGTCCTCTCTCGTCCAGCTCTCGCCCGCAGGAACAAAGCGGTAGCCCTCAATATACCCCGGAGCTTTGCCGTCGAAAAAGTCCGTATCTACCGCCGTCAGCCCGTCCGCCGGGGCAGCGTGGCACTTGAAATCAGAATCAATATAGATTGTCATCCCGTCACCTCATTCCATCCAGACCTTTGTAATCTTACACTTTCCTTTACCGCCTGTCTGTAAGTATGGGTAAAAACTCGCCAACCCGCTTGGGATAGCAATTGAAAAGGTTCCCACGGTCCTGTCGAAGGTATGATAGGCCACTTTAGTTCCGGAAATACTGTCAGATTTCAGGTAGAACGTATTATTGCCTGATGCTTCTGTCACAGTAAATTTGAACGTTTGGTATGCTACACTCTGAACAGCTTTATTTGTGTAGATCCTCGATCCCTGGTCGGCATTATTGCCCCCAGAGCCACCGACTATAGTTGTGCCGATTGACCCACTGCCATAATAACTGTTGTCAACGGACCACCCGCCGGTCACGTCCTCGTACTGGTTGCCGTTGTCAAACAACTCTCCGTTCCAGGCTGCGGTAATTTGTACCCAGTTGCCTGCCAGATACATATAGGCATCCGTCGTAACCCATGCCCCATCTGTATACGCGCTTGCCTGGGTGATAGCGCCGGAAGAAGATGCCAAAAACCAGATTAGCCCCTCACTTGGGCTGTCCGGAGCTGCAACAGCAAAAACGTACTTTGGTGCCTTTTTAACGTTTGCTTTGACCCAAATCATATTTTCCTTTGGGCTGGTCGGCTGGGTCAGGCCGCCAACCACGCTAAAATTTCCACCGGTCCCCGCAGCACTGTCCAACTGGGACACGATGCCCGTAATGCCAGCCTCCCCCAAAGAGACCACGCAGAGGGCAATCTGATAATGGGATCCGGAGACGTTGAGATCCTCCTGGATCAGCTCCGTAAATCCGGCCTCGTCCGTGGCGTACTCCAGAGTGGTTGAGACCTGCTCAAATAGCTCCTTTGTGCTGGATTTGGTCAAGTCGATGTCCAGCACCAGCCGGGCATAGCCGGACTTTGCGCCGACCACGGCCCAGTTCTGGGCGCTGGGGTGCCGGATCTGGCGGCCGCAGACGATCAGGGCCCCGGCGCGCATGCTAAGGGTATAGCCGGAGTAGCTAAAATTGCAGCCGGTCAGGATGCCGTCACTGAGCAGTGCCCGGCGGATCAGGCCGTCATCGGCGGGTGTGACATTTTGTTTCGCAAAGGTCACGCCGGAAAAATCTGCCATGCTATTACCTCGCTTTCAGTTTCTCGGCGGCGGTTACGGCCAGCTCGCCGGACTTGTAGTATGTGCGGCTATACTCGGACGTCACCCGGGCGTAAGAGATAGCAGACTGTAAGATCTGCCCGTACACCCGGAAGGTGGCCTTGTCGCCCACGGCGTAGGACCTGCCGCTCCAAAACTCGATTTTGTGGTTAGATTTGTTTTTTGCAAAAGATGCGGCGACCTGGTCACGGATGGGCGTCTTGTTGTTGACGGCCAGAATGCTCCAGGTGCCGGCCGCCCGGCGGGCAGGCGGGGAGTCGTAGACGTTGCCGTCCTCGCCCAGGTACCAGTCCGATGTAACGCGCTGCTGGATTTTTTCCCCAGCCTCATCTACCTCGCCGGTGTCCTCATAGAGCACGGCGGTGATTTTTGCCGTGCCGCTGCTGGAAAAGTCCGCCTGCATCAGCTGGGCAATGCCGCCGCCGAAGAGCACGTTGTGGTGCTGCTTGGCGGGCAGGCGGATGGACAGATAGATTTTCTCCCGGTCAAAGGTCCAGCGCATGGTCACGCCGTAGGTCTTGCGCATCAGCCGGGCGTAGTCTGCCAGGGCGTAGCAGCCGGTGTTGTCCACCTCCGGCGGGACAAACGCCGTTGTGTCCAAACTGGACACAACAATGTAGGGGATCGCATAGATTGGATCCGTCGCAAGGACGTAATTGTCTGTAATGGCGTCGGCCAGAAAGCCGCCGACGGTCTGGCCCTCGGACTGCTCCGGCGGGTAGAGCCGCCGGGTGATCAGGTCCAGAGGGGAGACCAGCGTCAGCAGTGTCCGGTCGGTCTGAGGCTTGACGGTCAGGATGCCGTAGATCAGGTCGTTGATGATGGCCCAGTTGCCCGCCTGATCTGCGCTCAGGTCAGTACCGGCCACGGTGACGGTACTGGTCTCGTAGTCCATGGAGTCAGTCACCAGCGCCCAGCTTAGGGCCGTGTATCTGGCCACCGTCCGGAAGGTGGAGAAGGATTTGAGATAAAGATCCATTACACAGTCCTCCAGTACGAGTAGACCTTGACGCTGGCCTGTCCTGTGAGGGCGGTGTCAGAGACCAGCTCAATGACCACCGGCTCCGAGACCGGCAGCCGGGAGAATGGGTCCGTGGACAGGTCCAGGCTGTCCAGCAGGTCCTCCACCACGCCATCCGCGGGAATACGCTGCAGCACTGCCGACCGGTAGTCGTTGGTGTAGTGCAGCGTGTCGGTGTCGACAAGGGACGCCTCGGCGGAGCAAAGGCCGTATACCCGGCCGGTGACCTCGCCGATGAGCCGGATGCGGGGATTGATAACGGCCCCAGTATAGACCAGATCCACCACGCCGGGCAGCTGCCCGCGGTTGTAGATCGTGCCGGACAGAGAGTAGACGGCGTCTGAGCCGTACCGCAGGTCGGCCTCGTAGGCGTAGTCGTACCGCTTGGGCGTGCCGTCGCTGCTGTCCGCGCCGATGCGCAGCGTGCTGACGTCGCCCACATACCAGGGACCCGTGGCGAAAAAGCTGAATGGGCACTCCAGCCAGCCGAGCTCCGTCAGCTCGCCCTTTTGGACGTAGTTGATGGATAAGTCCCGGTAATACGTTGTGCCCGGAGTGGGCACATAGCACAAGGTGACCTCCGTGCCGATCCACTGGAGCAGCTGCCTGTAAGTCTGGTACGGGGTAGGCCGGACAAAGACCAGCGTCCCGGTGACGGTGCTCTGGGGCTCTGCCGCGTCCGCGACCGGCTCAAAAAATCCGTACTGCAGGTCGGCAAAGACCGGGGAGAGGGTTGCGCCCAGCCCCTGGGGCTCGGTGAGGTAGACCCCTCGCTCTCCGTTCAGCGGCCATTTTTCGCCCGCCGAATTTTGGAAATAAAACCGTCTCAAGCAATGGCACCTCCCAGCTCCCGGTTGACGGTGTCCACAATCATGGAGATGTCCGCCTGGGTGATCTGCTTGGCGCTAAAATACAGGTTGACCGTCTTCCCGCCGACGGCGTAGCTGCCGGAGCCGGAAGACGTGCGGCCGGTGCGCACGCCCGGCAGGTCAAAGGTGGTATTGATGCTGTTGGCGATCATGCGGTTGACGGCGGGCATCTCCTGCTCAAAGCCTGCCCAGATGCCCCGGGGCATCCATGCGCCGACCTGATCGGCCATAACCTTGGAGGGGGAGTGGATGCCCAGCTTGTCCTTAATAAATTGGACAACATTGTCCACCCACTCCTTGAGTTTTCCGGTGATCCAGTCGTAGCCGGATGAGATGCCGTTCCAAATGCCGGTGACGATCTGCATACCGGCGTCCTTAATTTCCCCGGCTTTCTCGGCAAATGCGTCCTTGACCGTCTGGATGATTTCCCCGGCGGAAGATTTGATATTGCCCAAACCTTCGGCCAGGCCGGAGATGATGCCGAGGATCAGCTGCAGGCCAGCCAGCAACAGATCCGGCGCGTGCTCCAGCAGCGTGGTCAGCAACTGCGTCACAAGGTTGATGGCCTGGGGGACTAGCTTCGGGGCCGCCTGGGCGAGGCCGGTGATCAGCTGGACGACCATGTCCATGCCCCGCGCAAGCATATCCGGGCCACGCTCGGTCAGAGTGTCCAGCAGCTTACCCGCAATGGCGACGGCTGCGTCGCCCACCTGGGGCGCGGCGGAGATCAGACCGTCCAGCAGATCCATGATCAGATTAATGCCGATATCCAGGATCTCCGGGCCGTTTTCGGCCATGCCCTCGCCGAGGCCTTGCAGGAGGGCCTTGCCCGTGGCCGCGTACTCCGGGAGTTTCTCCTTGATGATCTGGGCACCCTTGGCTACATAGTCAGAGATGATCTTTCCCTGCTTTTTGGTGTCACCTGCGGCGGCCTCCATTTCGGAGGCAAAGCCCTGCAGGTACTCCGCGCCAACCGTGGACATGTCCGACAGCACCGGCAGGAGCACAGAGCCCAGGGCCGCCTTGGCGGAGGCCGCGGAAGCATCCAGCGTGTCCAGCTGCGTGGAAAATTCCAGCCATGTCTGCTGTGTGGGGGTGAGCGTTTCGCCCGCCTCTTTGGCGGCCTTGGCGGACTCGGCGGCCTCCTTGGCGTAGGAGGTCATAAGCCCCAGCGCCGCGATACCGGCACCGGCCAGGGCGGTGGTTGCGATTGCCGTGCCCTTGGCCATGGTTGCGATGCCGGAGCCGAGAGCTTTGGTGGCAGCGCCCAGTCCTTCCACAGATTTCCGGGCCGTGGTAAGGACAACCTTCCCTCCGGCTTTCGCCAGACCGGCCAGTCCCTTGGCCGCGACATCTGCCGCACGGCCTGCGACCTCGGAGGCCTTGGCAAAGCGGCTTTCCTCTTTTTGTGCTGCCTCCAACGCTTCCCGGTTTTTGTCGGCGGCCTTAACGGCTTTGAGCTGGGCAACAACGGCAGAGTTAAGGGCCTGTTTGGCCTTGTCCGCCGCCGCGGACTCCTCGCCTTGCGTGGTGACCAAATGCTGGTAACGGTTGCGCAGGGCCTCGACCTTTGCGCTGTGCTGGGTGGCAACGTCGTCCAGGATGCGCTGCTTGGCAGCCAGCGCCTGGGAGGAGCTGGCATTGCTGTCAAATTCCGCAGTACAAGCGTTCATGTCGGATTTCAGGGTCTTGAGGTTACTGTTGACGCTTTTCATGGCGGAATTAAATTCCGCCTCGCCGCCCAGTACCAGCTTGGCGCCTATCTCACGGACGGCCATCGTCGGTCGCCTCCTTTGGGGTTAAAAGTTGTTGGATGTCTGCCCACTGTCCTGGGGTGAGGAGGAGGGCGTCAGCAGGCGGGTAATGGCAGATGTAAGCTGCTGCAGCAAGATATCCGCTGCGTCCTGTGTAGCCTGCTTTTTTTTTTCGGCCTCCTCCCGCTCCTGGAGTACCAGATTGACCTCGCGGGCCTCATCCGGCTCCGTCTCCCGGCGGAAGCCCTCCTGCAGCGCGGCCATGACCGCCTCCTGCAGTGCCGCGGCTCTAGTGGGCGGCAGGTTGACCCGGAGATCCTCGGCCTTCAGCATCTCCTGATCCGAGTAGCCGATCCGGCGGCGCTGGAGCTCTCCCTGGGCCGCCATCAGCGCGGCCAGCCAGCACAGGTTTTTGTAGCCCTCTGCCGTGGGCTCCAGGCAGCCGGTGGTGGTCAGGATGTCCGTGGTGTAGCCAAAGTGGTCGTACACCGTAAACAGGGCCTCAGCCGTAAATGCCAGGAAATATATGCGGCCGTTAAATTCAAATTCGATTCGTTTCATTTTCACAACCCCAGCTGTTCAAATTTTTTGTTCATGGCCTCCTGCATGGCGGCGGTGACCTCCTCGGCCTTTTCCTCCGTGGTGTGCTGGATGTAATGCCGGGCGGAAATGCGGGGAGTGCCGTACTCCAGCGCGTAGGCAACGACTGCATTGGCGTCGCCGCCGGATTTCTTCCGCTTTTTCTTCCGGATGCCGCGGCCGTTGGTGGGGTGCACGCCCAGTGGCTCAATGGTGATCGCGGCGTTGCCCTCGGCGGAGGACTCCGTAAGCACCCAGCTCCCGGCCAGGGAGCCGGAGCGCTGGGTGAAGATGGATGTGATCTTGTCCACAATAGCTTGCCGCATCAGCTCCGCACCTGGGCGGATAATATCCAGCAGGTCAGCGGCGGACAGCCGGGACATCTTGTCAAAGGGGATCTGCAGATCATCCATGGCGTAGCTCACAAATTTTGCCATCAAATCACCACCAGCTGCAGGATGGTCCGGCGGCACCCATAATCTGGGTCGTAGCCGTCGGACTGGATGGAGTAGGGGAGGTCCAGCGTCCAGAGCACCGCCGTGATGTCGTCGATCAGCAGCTCATGGGCCGCATCGGTCAGGATGTCGATCTGCACCTGGGGGGCATTGAGGACATTGCCGTTGTCTCCGATGGAGGGGATGGCCCCGTAGGTGTGCCAGGCCAGGCAGTTGACGGCCCCGGCCGGTACGACCGGCGTATATACGGACAGGCCCGCGGCGTCCAGCGCCGCGGAGAAATCAGTAAGTGTCATAGCGGTCCTCCATCCTCATCAGGCTCAGCCAGGTGACGGGGAGGCCGTCCTCATCCTGGCCAAACTGGGCTTGCTCCACCCGGTAGGTGTGCCCCATCAGGCGGGCATAGTCGCCGCCGGTCACGTTGCGGAGCATGGGCAGCTCCACATACTCGTCAATGCGCCGGTCGTTAGACACGGCATCCCAGTACCGTTTGGCATAGACCGTCTTCCGGGCGCACATGGCCGAGATCTTGCGGACCAGCGTGCCGGCGGCGGGGACGGTCAAAGGCTTGGGGAGGTACAGGATATCTATCGCGGTATCGTAGATCATGCGGTGCCTCCTGTGTTCTGGTTGACGGTCCGGGTGTTGATCATCCGGGTCAGGCGGGCCGGTTTCCCGGCCCCGTTGACTCGGGACCGGTAGAGCCAGGCGGCGTATGCCGCCGTCAAAAACTCATCCTTCGGCACGCCGGGGCGCAGGACAAGACCGGCATCCGCCAGGTCACTGGCCGCCTGCGCCAGGAGCGTGTCTAGGTATGCGCTCATCTCCTCCGGCACGTCTCCAATCAGGCCGATATCGGCGAGCAGGGTATCCCGTGCCGCCGCCATCAGACTGCGGCCCCGAAGATCTTATTAAGCCCTGCCTCCGCGGCGGCCAGGGTGTCATAGTCCTGGCGGTTACGCCAGGCTCCGGAGTTGTCGGCCAGAACTTTGTAGGAAACGGCATTGGTCTTGGGGCTGAATTCCGTGGGCTTCCGGGTGTCGGCCTCCTGCTTCTCGCTGCTGGGCATGGGCGTGCAGTGGTAGAGGGCGGTGGCACGGAATACGGTAGTTTTGTCGTCCTTAATGATTGGCTCAATAAAGCCATAGCCACCGGAGACGGGGGTGTCGTCCTTGCCGGAGTCTTCGCCGGTGGCCTCCGCGTACTTGTGGCCAAAGAGCTTGGCGTTGATCTCCAGATCGGACAGATTGGTCTCCGCGTCCAGCTGGGCAGAAACAAAGCTCTCCACGCTGTGCAGGATCTGGTCATCGCCTACGATCTCGCCGGAGGCGGTGGTGATGGCCAGATACCCCTTGACGGCCGAGCCCATGTCCAGGGCGGTGTCGTAGGTGGGGTGAGCGTTGTCCGGGGTGGTCTTGATGGGATAAAAGTAACTCTTGCGCATGCCGAGCGGCATCTTGTAGCGATTGCTTGCCATTGCTATATGCTCCTTTCAAAAATGCCCCCGGTTGTGAGGCCGGGGGCGGATAACTTACGCGCCGGAGACTGCGGAGGCAACATAACCGGCAGAGATGATCTTGCCGTTGGCGTCAACCTCGACTACCGTAATACCTGCGCCGTTGGCTGCGGCGATGGTGCCGCCGGAGGCAAACTTAACAAAGCCGTCGCCGGGCACATCGCCGGAGTTGACGGAGACAGGTGCGCCGACCATGGCGTAGAGGGCATTGCCGGTGGACTTTGTACCGGCTACCGTCAGCGCGGTCTTGCCGGCTGCGCCGCCCTTGGCGGAGGTGACAACCAGAGCGTTGAGAGGCGTGCCAGCGTAGTTGGGGGCGAAGGACATGGAGGTGGTAGGCGCTACGTTGTCGTAGCTGATGGCCACAAAGCCCTCGCCGGAGACGGGCTGGCCGTCGTAGCGGGCGGTACCCTTGTAGACGGTTTTGTCCTGCACAAACAGGGGCAGGTCGGAGCTGGCGAAGGTGCCGCCCTCCCGCTCGACCAGGACATACTCGCCGCCGTAGCCGCCGATGACCTGGTGGTCGGGGATAAACTCCAGGGTGATGATCTCGCCGCCGACGATGGGCATGGTGTTGTCCAGGCCCGCCATCAGGGCAGCGGCGGAGTTGTAGGCCAGGGAGCGGATCAGCAGATCCTGACGGGTGGCGTCGTTGCAGATCCAAATCTTGCCGTCGGTGGTGTAGGTGGGCTCGGCCTTGGCCGCGGCCTGGAGGAAGGGAACGAAGAAATCCGTGCCGGCCTTGGCGGCCAGGTCCAGCGTCAGAATGTGGGAGCTGTGGAGATCAGTCCAGTCGCCCATGGTGTCGGTCCAGTAGCCGGGCTTGGCGGTCTGGGCCAGACGGGTGACGATGCCGACGGGCATCTTGCTGTTGGGTCCGAGGCCGTAGACGATGGCCTTGTCCAGGGCGTAGCCGATGGCCTGACCCAGTGCATAGAGGATCTCCTCGCCCAGAGCGATGTCGGAGTCCTTGAGCAGGTAGTTGTCGATGGGGATGTAGCCGCCGACCTTGTAGCCGTCGGTCTCGATGTCCGTGATCTTAAACTCCAGATCGTTCAGGGCGCCGGCCATCTCCATCCAGATGCCCTCGGGCACCTTGCCGATGATGTGCTGCCGGGCCTGGCCTCTGACCTGACGCAGGCGGACCTTGGAGATCAGCTTGGAGTACTCGTTGAGGTTGTCGCGGAGCACGTCCAGGATCTGATCAGGGATGGTCAGGTCCGCGCCGGTAACGGAGCGGCGGGAAGCCATGGCCATGGTACCGATGGACCGGATCCGGTCCAGAAAACCATGGACGGCGGGGTTGGTGTAAAACGCGTCGCGCTGGCTGCGGCTGGCAAAGCAGCGGCTGCGGCTGGTAAAGCGGCCGGGTGCGGGATTGGATGCCCGACGGTTGCCGCCCTTGCGAGCGGAGCGGGTGGGGTCTTCCTCGGGGTCGTCTTCGGGAGCGGGCTCGTCCAGAGTGTCCTCGACGGCGGCCAGCTGGTCGTCCAGGTTGGACAGCTCATCCACAAGCTCGCCGATCTGGTCGTTGACCTCGGTCTGGGCGTCGGTGACCTCCTGGATCTTCTGTTCCAGATCTGCGGGGATCTCATCCTGGACGGCTTCCAGCTGCTGGGCCAGCTCCTCCTCATCTGCGCGGAGCTTCTTTGCTCTGGCTCTTGCCTCGGTGAGCTTCTTGGCGGTCAGGGACCGCTTTTTCCGGAGCATAAGCACATTGGTGGTGGGTTTAGTTGCCATGGTGTTTTAATTTCCTCCTTAGTGTGGATTTTTTGTGGTTGGTGATTTCCCGGCGCAGGGCTGCGGGGTCGCCGGATCGGGCGGCTACGCTGGTCTGCTCGTAGGCCGGGAATGTACAGACGCTGATTTCGTAGAGCTTGGCGATGCCGCGGATGATCCGGCGGACCCGGCCATCCGGCAGGTCGACATACTCCACATCGTTTTCCTCAAACCCAAAAGACGCCTGGTCGATGTCTCCCCGCAGGATGCGGGCCCTGGCTGCCATGGCCTCCGGGTCGTCGGGATTGACCTGGATGTCGGCATAGAGGCCGGTGGCGTCGACAGAAAACGTCAGCGTGCTGGTGTTTTGGCTGGCTCTGCCCAAAACCAGGCGCTCATCGTGATTGTAGAGCGCTCGGACGTCGGACATATCGCAGCCGTCAAAGGCGTGAGGGTCAACGACCTCCTCCATGTCGTCCCAGACGTAGTACGGCTGGTCAAAAACGACAAAATAGCCGGAGATGTGCGGCTCTCCGCCCTCTGCGGAGGGGTCCGTAAATGCGGACCGCTGCGATCTATACTGTTTCGGCGTTGTCTCCGCCTCCCTTCAGCTTGTTCTGGGCCCCGGACATGTCGTAGGGGATGTAATTTTCCAGGACCTTGTACTCTGTCAGCCCCGCGGGGTCCCGGTACGCGTCCTCGCGGACCTCATCACCGTTAAGGTAGCCCCGGTCCGCCATGGAGTTGTCGATGTCGATCAGAGTCTTGAGGTCATAATCATACAGCCGACGGCGGTTAAAGCTAAAATACTCATCCGGCCGGTCGGCCAGCAGCCCCAGAGTCAGGGTCTGCTCGATAACGGTGGCAATGTGGTTGATGGTGGTGCGGACGAAGTTATTGTGCGCCGCCTGGCTGTAGGATTCCAGTCCCAGCATGTAGGGCGGGCAGCCCAGCAGGGAGCAAACGCTCTTTTTGTCCAACTCCACTGTGTCCTTGACGGCCATGTCCACCAGGGACATGGGGCTCCAAGTCTTGATATCGATCAGGCCATCCGGCAGGATCCAGGGCTCGCCGGGGTCATCGGACAGGTACTGGGCCCGGAAATTGTCCCGGGCGTCCTTGTCGGACAGGTCCGAGTCCGCGTTGACGATGATGGCCATGGGCGGGCGGTAATCCGGCTTGGACAGGTTGTCTTTCAGGGCGTTGGTGTTGGCAATCGATTGTGCCAGCCGCTCGCCGGGGATCCGGATGCCGCGGCCCCGCCAGGGGATCAGCGGATCTGCGTGGAGCCGGAAGTGGAGCACGTCGGTGGGGGAGTAGGGATTGCCCTGCCAGTTGACCACATAGGTGTCGCCCTTTTGGACGGCGGAGGCTCCGGGCATGGGGTCAAGCGCTACAAACTCGCCGCCCTCCAGCCGGGGGTAGACAAAGGCGTTTCCGTCTCCGTCGCCCAGCATGGTGGAGACGATCCAGTCGATCAGCAGGGCACGGTTGCCGATGCCGGGCATGGGGTTAATGTCCACCATGCGGGACAGGGCATCAATGACACGCTTGTCTCCCTCGGCGGTGTTCCGGCGGAGGTAGATGGTCGCGGAGCTGAGAATTGAGGCAATCCGGTTAATGCAGTCGCTGACCTCCGGAGCGTCGATGAGCCGGGAGTACCCTTCCGGCAGGTCGCCGCTGCCGGAGAGATACAGCCCCAGCAGGGGCGTCTGCTTGGCGGGCTTGTCCCGCCGCTTGAAAAATGCCATGTGTTAATCTCCTTTGCTGAGGCTGTCAAACCATTTGGCCGCCGTAGAGCTCTTTTCTGTGTCGATCAGCATCCGGATGGTGGCAAATACGGCAGCGTCAAAGACGTCGATGCGGCTCTGGGGGTTGATCTTGTCATAGACGACCACGTCGTCCGTCTTCTCCTGGCCCCTGACGTTTTGGACGCAGTAGGCAAAAGGCTCCGCGTGGCAGTAGTATAAGCATCCGATTTTTGCCTTGTGCTCGATATAGCGCAGGCCCTCGGACTTAACCACCGCCAGCTGAGGCTGGTCAGCCACGGAAAACTTGGCTTTCTTCATCGCCGTGTAATACGGTCGGGCAAATTTCCGGTCGTGGCCGACCTTTTTGATTGCAAAGCCAGCGGCCCGCCATTTTTCAAATTGCTTGACCGGCTCGGTGGGGTCCATCGACGGCTCGTTGGGCATGTCCAGCCAGCCGTCATCTTTCCATCCAAACAGCGGGATCTGATCTTTGTCCGCCTTTTCGGCGGCAGCCGTCACCGGGAACCAGCAATGGGGAATCAGCACGAGCACGTCCTCCACGGGCTTTTTGCCGTCGACGACGGCAGCGGCCGCGGGGACCTCGCCGGCCAGACAGGCCGCGGTCAGATCGTGGAGCTTGCTCAGGTCGGCGCCGCCGTACCAGGCCTTGACCATCCGGGCCAGCTGCTGCTGGTTCCAATGGTAGTGGCTGTCGCTGCGGGCGAATTCGTCCAGATCAAACCAAGCGCGGAAGGAGGCCACGAAGACGTTGAGGCTCCGGGTCAAAAACTCCTTGCGCATCTGGGGGTCGTTCTGGGCCTGCAGGGCCGAGGCCTCCATATCGCTGGGCCGGATGGTAACATCCCAGTTGGGGTTGGCCTTTTGCCAGTTATTGGGATCCATGTAGTCCACTTCCGTGGTTTCCGGGTCCGGGTCGGCGCGGGCGATGAAAGCAAAGATCCGGTCGGCATCCGCGCCTGTCAGCTCGCCCCGAACGATCTTGGAGCAGTAGGCCACACGTTGGGCGCAGAAGCCGGTACCGTCGTCGCCTGCGGTGGTGGTTGCCAGAATCAGTTTGTTGGAGTAGGCCTTGGTGGCATCTTTCAGCCGGCCATAGGGGATGGCGTTGCGGTACAGCTCCAACTCATCCAGGTGGACAATGTTGGCGTTAAAGGCGTCAAAGATGTCCGGCTTGTAGGCCAGCGCCTCGAAGCTGATTTGCCCGTCCCAGACCGCCCCCGAGAAGCTGTGGCCCAGGGAGCTGTCCAGCACCCGGAGGCCGTGGATGGGGTCCTCGTTGACGGTCAGCCCCAGACGGTGGAGGTTGTAGCTTAAAAAGCCAAAGCCCTCCATGTTTTGTTTGAGGGACCCGGCAACGGTCTTGATCTTGCTGTAGGAGCTGGAGTACCAGAGACCCAGCGCCCAGATCAGGGCCGTGGCGAAGGGCGTCTTGCCGTTTTTGCGGGCCAGCATCAGCAGGGCCTCCTGGTAGCGCCGGATATCCGTGCCGGGGGCGAAAAAGCCGCAGATATTGTAGATCACAAACAGCTGGAAGGGCTCCAGGTACAGCGGTGTGCCCCGGATGGGGCGGCCCCGCAGGTTTTCTCCCTGCTGGTGGCAGAAAAGCGTCTCGATTATCTCGATAATGCCCTCCGCCATGTCGGTCCGATGTGTCCAAATTGGACACGCCAGGTCGTTGAGGTATCTCCGGCAGGCTGCCTGGACATCCAGGCAGGCCGTGGGGGATTCCGCCGTCCGGTTGGCGTAGTCCAGGACGATCTGCTCATGGGGTGCTGCCATTGTGCTTGCCTCGGATGTCGTTGAGCAGCTGCGTCAATGCCGGATTGCCGGAGGCCGGGGGCGGGGATGCCTCCGAGGTCTGGGGCTGCTGCCGGCGCAGACGCTGCAGGCCCTTGGGCGTCAGGCCCAGTGCGTCCTGACGGGCCAAAATGTCACGGCGGAGCTTGGAGATCTCCGCGTAGAGCGGGTCGGTGATGGAGGGAGCGGCGTTTTTGTCCGCCGTGGCCTTCCAGGCTTTCATGGCTCTCGACAATTCCCGCTCCTGGATGCACAGGGTATGGATAGCGCCGTCAAAGGCGGGGTCGTAGATGCCCAGCGCCTCCAGCTGCTGGCGGTATTGGTTTTCTTTGGCCATGCGCTGCCTCCTTCCATGGGACGTGTCCGTGATCGTGACCCGCGGGGTCGCGGCTGCGGCCCGTGCGCGAGTCTATATAC
>ERZ1034915.527-NODE-527-length-25615-cov-30.901526_pt1 | contig 25615 bp, 26 predicted proteins | sample MGYA00520592_ERZ1034915 | MGnify/ENA primary metagenome ERZ1034915 (study PRJEB33766, sample SAMN09781787) | gut metagenome | biome: gut microbiome | host: Homo sapiens | place: Madagascar | study: EMG produced TPA metagenomics assembly of the PRJNA485056 data... | reverse complement strand
GCAGCGGATTTGCGCTCATGCTGTCCCTCTCTGTATATGGTGTACTCATAGGTGTGCTAAACCCTAGGAATCTTCTCGGAATAAAGTTACTATGGGTTCGGCGTTAGTCAAGGGAAAACCCGACTAATCCACTCGACTTTTCAAATTCTGGGACAAAATAACCTGTTGTGTTTGTCCCACTTACTTAAGATTTGGGACAAACAAACCTGGTTATGTTGTCCAAGATGCGATGGGAGGGTAGGTATGCTCATTTCCTCTAAGGGCCGCTATGCCCTCCGACTGATGATCTATATCGCGGCGCTCGGTGACGCCGAGGGCAAGATTGCTCTGCGCGAGGTTGCCGACCGCGAGCGCATTTCGCAGAAGTATCTGGAACAGCTGGTTCGTCCGCTTATGAAGGCGGGCCTGCTTAAGAGCGTGCGCGGCAAGGGCGGTGGCTACATGATGGCCAAGGACCCGGCCGAGGTGCGTGCTGGTGACATCCTGCGCGCTGTCGAGGGCAGCACGGCACCCGTGGCGTGCGACGGCATCGATAACAGCTGCACCCGCAGCGACCTGTGTTCCACCGTCAAGTTCTGGCGCGGTCTGGACGACGTGATCGAAAAGTACGTCGACGGCGTGACGTTGGCCGACCTAGCAGCCGTCCCCGAGATCAATTTCGATATTAAGCTGTAGGGCCGCAAATGACATCTCTCGATAAGGTGTACAAGCAAATCGAAGTTTTTGCTCGGGAATGTGACGCCGAAAAGGTCGTGCTGTTTGGTTCTCGCGCTCGAGGTGACAACTTGCCTAAGAGCGATATTGACATCGCCGTAGCAGGTTGCCGGGATTTCGGCCGGTTGTCATATTTGATCGAGGAGCGTCTTGATACTCTTTTAGATGTAGATGTCGTCAATCTCGACGAGTCCTTATCGCGGCAACTGCTCGATGAGATTGCCAGGGATGGTGTGATTCTGTATGAAAAAATATGAGAACTTTGTCAGCGCCTTGGCGAATCTTGAGGATGCGCCCAATCAGGATCTCAACAATGATTTTGTTCAGAGTGGATTGATTAATAAGTTCAATCTTCAATTTGAACTGAGCTGGAAGCTCCTTAAGCGTCTGCTCGAGTATGAGGGCGCCACGCTTGCCGCGTCGGGGTCTCCTCGTGCCATCTTGAAGGAGTCCTACCGATTCTACGACTTTATTGATGAGGCGGCCTGGCTAGATATGCTCAGAGACCGCAATACGAACGTCCATATCTATGACAACAAGCTCGCTCAAGATTTGATTCAGCGCATCTTGAGCGTCTATATTCCCGCTTTCTGTCAGTTGCGAGACGGGCTGATGGAGCGTTACGGCGAGCTTCTTCTGGTGCCCGACGATCAGTTTGTTTAATTCCTTTAGATTTCGCGGAGGGTTGTTGCCGTTTACCGATAGGTTGTTGTGCAACAAACGGGGAGCTGTAATACTGATTTTATCTTTGCAAAATGAACATTAACCACACCAATGCAGGGAGGATGTATGCAACCCAAGCATTCCGCGATTGTTGCGGGCCTGACGTTGGCGCTTTCGTTTGGCGCCGTTGCCGCACCCGCAACCGCTATAGCCGAGGAGCCCACGCCGGGTGTTGCCTCGGATGCCACCGATATCGATAAGGGCCTCTACACCCAGCAGTCTTTCTCGGGCGTGCTGAGGTCGGTCCAGGGTGTTTCGTTTGTTAACGTGACCCCCGAGATGAAGTATTTTACCAAGTACGAGAGCCACGGCAATTATAACCAGGGTTTTTCGTATGGCGACGGCTATAACGCGCTGGGTTATTACCAGTTCGACCGCCGTTGGTCGCTCATTCCGTTTATGAAGCAGGTCTATAACTACGACTCTGCTAAGTACGGCATGCTTAAGGACGTGATTGACCGCGGTGGCGAGATTTCCAACGGAAGCAACCCCATGTATGCGAACGGCCAGCTCACCGAGCTGGGCCGCATCGCGCAGGATGCCTTCCTGGGTGCTTATAACACCGATCCGGCTGAGTTCTCGGCGCTGCAGGATGCCTATGCGTACAATTCCTACTATGCGGTGACCGAGGCGTGGCTCAAGAGTGGCCTGGGTATTGATATTTCGGGCCGTGCCGATTGCGTTAAGGGCATGGTGTGGAGCATCACCAACATGTGCGGCACCGGTGGTTGCAGGGACTTCTTCCGTTGGGCAAACCTTTCTAACAGTATGACTGATCGCGAGTTTGTGACGGCGCTTTCCAACAGTGTGGTCAATAACGTGGCGACCAAGTATTCGAGCCAGCCCCAGTATCATGAGGGCTGGAAGAATCGCTACCGCAACGAGCTGAAGGACTGCTTGGTTTATATCGCCGAGGACGAGGCCGCTGCCGCTGCGACGCCCGTGCAGCCCGAGCCTACGCCGGCGCCTGATTCGAATGACGACTCGCGTGACGATGCTAACGATGACAGGATGGATGCGCCCTCGACCGATTCTGACGGTGATGGCTCTGCTGGTGGCACTACCAACAACGGCTCTACCTCGAACGGCTCAGTTTCGAACGGCTCTGCTGCGGGCGATTCGTCTTCAAGCTCTGCCGGCAATACGGACAGCGCCGCCTCTGGTTCGACCGACGCTGATACCTCTAACTCATCCACCGGCTCGAGCGATTCGTCCGTTGGCGCCGGCTCTAACAACGGCTCCGGCTCTGACGCAACCCCTGATTCCGATGCTTCCAAGGATGACTCGAATAAGGCGCCGGACGCTCCCGCTGCTTCGCCTGACAAGAAGCCTTCTTTCTCCGTGCAGCTTGGTTCTACGCTGGGCTCTTCGCTGATGGCTGGCGTCAATAACGGCTCGACCCAGAACAAGGACAACTCTGATCAGGTTTCCACGGAAAAGACCGAAGCCGCAAAGGGCGACTCCAAGGACGAGGCTTCCGAGAAGACCGAATCCGATAAGGGTTCTAGCTCTGAGGAGAAGAGCGACAAGTCCGAACAGAAGAAGGACGAGGATAAGAAGTCTGAATCTGAGGAGAAAGACAAGAGCAAGGGCAAGACTGAGGACGGAAAGCAGCAGAGCGAGGACAGCGGTAAGGGCAACACCGATGACCAGGTCCAGGAGCAAAATGACTCCAAAACGGTGACCACCACGACCACGACGACTACAACTACCAAGTCTTCGGGCGGCAACATGCCCAAGACGGGCGATCTGATTGTGATGGCGAGCCTTGCTAGTGCAAGCTTGGCCACACTGGGCGCTACGTCTATCGTAAGTGGTAAGCATAAGCTCGATCAGCAGAAGAAGGCTTCTGGGGAGGACGGCTCGGAGGAGTAATCTTCCAGATCGTTTTCTATAAGAGTTTGGGACGGGGTCCGGTGCGGCGGCATCGGGCCCCGTTTTTGTTGTGCAACGATTTGTTATGCCCCCTCGGGGGTCTGTTGCTACCGTTGCCCGAAACGTTTGCATGTCGATATTGTTGCGCTCTACCCGCTCGCTACAATGGGCATCGTGCTGCGTTAGAAGGAGAGTTTACGGTGTCTGAACAGGCGAATTATGGTGTTGCTCATGCGTTTGGCGCACGGTTGCTCAATCACGCGGATAACGCAGCTCTGCCGGTTGATGTACACGACTTTTCCGATGCAATCAATCGGTGTTTACTCGTCGATAAGACTATGTTTATTGCCGATATATTGGACAGCGAAGCACCTGTTGCGATTTGTTGTCGGCCCAAGGGTTTTGGCAAGAGCATGAATCTATCGATGCTCAAATGCTATTTGGAACGACCTGATCACCGGCGGCCGGATCGAAGCCCGTTCGTCGGCACCCAGATTTGGCAGGCGGACGGTGGTCGCTATCGTGATGAGTACGCGTGTTATCCGGTCATCACGCTCGACTTTTCAACTGCCGCTGCGAGGCGCGACGCTGATGCTGCGGCGGCTATTCGCAGCGCTGTCGCGCACGAGTGCGCCCGATTGCTGCCGCTGCTTGCCGCGCCTGATCTGTCAAGACGTGAGATTCGTCTTATCGAGAGGGCGACACGTGGGGTGGCTAGCGATAAGGAGATCGATGCGGCGCTTGGCGTGCTCATTAAACTGCTCCAGATAGCTTTCGATGAGCAGGTTGTTCTTCTGATAGACGACTACGACGCGGTATGTCCAAAGCGTTTGGACGCTAAGGACGACGGTAGCGTGGATTCCCTAGAGTCGCTCAGCCGAATGTTGTTCGACACCATTGCCGATGCCGGCGACTCGTTGCGATTGACGTGTCTGATGTGCGAACGCCCCGGTCATGCCGAGTTTGCGTTGTCCCAACGTGGGGTTTCCTATCGGTCGGCGACAGCGTTGTCGAGTTGGTGTGATCGATGGTTCGGTTTTTCGGACGACGAAGTCCAAGTGCTGTTGGATTGCATCGGTCGCAACGGCTGTCTGGATGACGCGCGTGAGTGGCTCGAGGGCTATCTGTTTGGTGGTTTTTATTGCTCGAGCCCGGAGCGCGTGGTGGACTACGCACATCGCGATTGCGTCGCGCCCGTTCGGGCGGATCTGTATTGTTACGCCGACCGTCTGGGCGCATGCGTCGGCGACTGGAATCTCATTCGCCTGTCCACATTGTTCGATTTGGTTGAGCCGCATGGGTTTATTGAGGCGCCAGTGCATATGCATGCCGAGGAGGTCGATGCCGCCAAGCCCGAAGATATCTGGACTGCGCTGTATCTGTCTGGATTCCTTACGACGGATATGACGGGGCATTCGGAGGACGGCGCGTGCCTTCGTTCCCTGCGTCTGCCTAATAACGAAGTGCGTCAGGCGCTTCGTCTTGTAATTCTGGAATGGTTTGAGTGCGCCGTTGAGGACGTTGGAGTTATCGACTCGTTCCATGACGGGCTGTGCCGAGGAGACGAGGACACTGTAAAGCAAGCTTTGAGCTGTGCTATCGGCGATCTGGGCATCGATGTGGGCCAATCAGATGTGCCGACAGCCTATCATCTGGCGCTTCAGGGGCTCTGCTTTGGACTGCCCGGCTATTGCAATCCCAGTTCCAAGCGAAGTGGCATCTCGGATCGCTGGGATATCCAGGTGATTCCCACCGGTCGGGTGTTTGACGTGGCCGACACGCTCGGCATGCTCGATGAGCGACCGCTCATTACGATCAACATGTTGTACGACCCTGGCGTCGATGCCCTGGGCCTGGAACTGTTGGCGGTTCAGGCGCTGCTCGACATAGAGCGCGACGGCATCGATGATATCCGCGTGCCGCGCCCCGCCGTCGGGCGCATGCGTTGGGGCTTTGGTTTTGACGGTCAGCGTGTGTCCGTGGTGTGTCAACGACTGTAGCGGCGGGCGAAAGCCCTTTACTACTCGGCGTCCTTCAGGGGCGGCATGGGCTTCCAGTTGGGATCCTTAACGATCTTGCGGGCGTCCTTCATGCCACGGCGCAGCGCCGGAATGCCGGTCTTAAAGCATTTGTCGACTGCTGCCAGACGAATGAACTCCTTGCAGAAGGTCGCGACGTTTCCCAGACGGAACAGCATAGGGTGATAGTCACCGTAGATCTGCATATAACGAGCGAGGAAGCCTCGGTTGCGCATGATGTAATAGCGGTTGGTGTCGCTCGTGGAGTTGAGCTGTCGTTTGCCGGCGATGTCCCAGTTGGAGACGGCGCGGGCACGCTTGAGCACCACGTCGGCAACAACGGCGGCGGGGAAGTGCTGGCTGGCTACGTAGCCGTAGCAGGCATCGTCGCCGTAGATAAAGAAGCGCGCGTCGGGCAGGCCAATCTTGTCGACCACACGGCGCGAGAACATGCCGCCCTCAAAGCACAGTTGGTTCATGGTGCGGTAGCCCTTGGGTCCCAAGTCCCACTTGGCGACAGGGTTGGGAATGCCGAGTGAAAGGATGAGTTGGTATTGCCAAAAGAAAGCGCCGCCGTCAAAGTCCAGGCGCGAACCCTGGATGACATCGTAGCGGTCGGTCCACTTGGCAAGACGCTCGATGCCTTCGGGGATGACGAGCACGTCGTCGTCCATCACCCAGAACCACTGGGCGCCCAGGTCGTAAGCGCATTTAGTGCCAGCGGAGAAGCCGCCCGCACCGCCGCCGTTTTCGAGCTGCGGGGCGTAGATGACACGGTCGGTGCCGCCCTGCGCGTCGGGCTGCTCGGTGTCGATGCCCCACAGGTTGGCCAGACGCTCGTTGAATGCGGTGCACATGGCCTCGGTCTCGCGCGAATTCTCGTTATCGACAATCACGATGCGCCAGGGCGTTGCCGTGAGCTCGGTCATAGAGTCGAACAAGTTGGCCAGGAGTTCCTGGCGCTTGTACGTAACGACGACAATGGCGAGCTTATCGATGGGAGCGGGAGGGGTTGAAGGCATGAGGCAATATATCCTTTCACGCGCGGCGGGCGAGTGCTGCGCGGAAGCTATCGAATACGTCCTTGAGACTGTCCTATTGTAAAGGCTCGGCGCACCTTGACGGCAAGCTTTGAATAAAACGCAGGAACCTGCCATGGGCGAGGTGACTGCTATACGTGACTGCTATACGTAACATTGATGTGCTGATTACTGCTTGAGAGCACGAGCGTTTCAGCGACCGCGATTAAGCGCAAGGCTTCGATGGGCATGCTGCGTGCGGCCTTGGGCTGCATGACGTCCTTTCTTATCGGTTTGTCTCTGCGAGCTCCATAGATTATATAAACGCCCGCTGGCGCGCTGACCCTTTGATACCATGAAACGACAGGTATTTCCTAAGGAGCACATTTGTCTACTAACGCCTCTGGCAGCCCTGTTCTGTCGCTGCTTATCCCCATTTACAATGTTCAGCGCTACCTGCGCGAGTGTCTCGATTCCGCCCTGGCGCAGACGCTCAAGGATATTGAGATCATCTGCATTAACGACGGGTCGACCGACAAATCGCCCGCGATTATCCGCGAGTATATGGAGCGCGATGGGCGCGTCAAGATGATCGACAAGGCCAACAGCGGCTACGGCGACTCGATGAATCACGGTCTGGAGATGGCGCGTGGCAAGTACGTTGGCATCTTGGAGTCCGATGACTTTATGGCGCCCGACGCACTCGAAAAGCTTGTCTCGGCCGCCGATAGCAATAATGCCGACTTTGCGAAGGCGAACTTTGATTTCTACTGGTCTAAGCCCGAGGAGCGCCGCTCGCTGCACGAGATGTTTAGACCTCAGGATTGCGGCAAGCCGGTGCACCCGAGCGATACGACTCAGTTCTTTAAGCAAAAGCCGTCGATTTGGTCGGCCGTGTACCGTCGCGATTTTCTTGAGCGCAACGGCATTACGTTCCTGCCGACTCCGGGGGCATCCTTTCAGGACACGTCATTCGCCTTTAAGGTGATCGCGTGCGCCGATAAGGCTGTTTACCTGCACGATGCCGTGCTGTCGTATCGCCAGGACAACGAGAATTCCTCGGTCAATTCTTCGGCTAAGGTCTTTTGCGTCAATACCGAGTATGCCGAGATTGAGCGTTGGATTCGAGAGGATTATGCCCGTGACCACGCAGGTGATGACGTCGCGCGCATGCTCAAGTTCAATCAACTCATTAAGTACGATTCGTACATGTGGAACTACGTGCGCCTGGCGCCTAAGTTCTATAAGGAGTTCCTGGTGCAGATGGCCAAGGAGTTTCAGGCGGCCTTGGACGCGGGGGAGTTTTCGCTTGACGACCTCAAGCCGTGGAAGCGCGCGAATCTCGCTGCCATTCTCAAAGATCCTGAGGGCTGGGTTGACGAGCATCCGAGTTTTGCAACGGATGGAGCCTTGGGACGCGCTAAGTATTACGCCTCGGTTGGAGGCCCTGGCGTGGTCGCCGCCTTCCTCATCGAATCGCTGAGGGGGTAGGTCTGCATGGGAGAGGCCTCGTGTCCTAAAGCTACCATTGTCGTTCCCGTATACAACTCGGCACGCTCGATTCAGCGATGCCTCGACTCGCTGTTGGCACAGTCCGAGCGCTCGATTCAGGTCGTTTGTGTCAATGACGGATCGACTGATGATTCCCTGAGCGTCTTGCATCAAATGGCACAGACCGACGGACGTGTGTTGGTGATTGACCAGAAAAACGAGGGTGTCTCGTGCGCTCGAAACGCCGGCATCGATGCCGCCGAGGGCGAGACCGTCTTTTTTGTGGACGCCGACGATTACATCGATGCCCAGACGGTCGAGTGCGTGTTGCATGTCATGGAGTCTGCGGATGCCGAGGCCGCCGTTTTTGGCGGCGTCTGTGAACCTGCCGATGCTGCCCCCAAACGCGTCCAGCAACTCATGAGCCCCAAAGCCGGTACCTTCGGCGCCCGTGATCCCCAACTGCTGTTCCATTCGAATGCGCAGCCCTATGCCTGCCGTGCGGCTTTTTCGCGCGAGCTGCTCAATCGCGAAGGCATTCGCTTCGCCCCCGGTTTGGCTTTGGGCGAGGACGTCGTCTTCCAATTTGCGGCTTATGCGCTTGCCCGCAAGACCGTCGTCATGCCGGACAAGTTCTACCACTACGTGATGGAGAGCGAATCGGCGACGCACGAGTTCAACAGTGCCGATGCTCGCGCCAAAAAGCTTGACGCCCACATGAGGATGCTCGAGGAGGTCTTGGAGGACTGGGCGGCCTACGGTCTTTTGGACCTGTGTCCCGGCGAGCTGATAACTTGGTTTTTAGACCTAATTGTGTTCGACCTGGCGCGCTTGGATGCCGATGGTTTCCATCGCGTGGCGGCTCGCGTCAACATGGATCTCACGACGTTTTTGGGAACGGCGTGGGCGGATATGCCTGCTAAGGGCGCCGTTCGGCGTGTTGCCCACAAGCTCGTTGCGGCGACCTCGGGCGTTTCGATGACAGACGCCACGCTGTTCTATCTTTCGACTCGCGGTCTCAAAGCCTGTCTGGAGCGCTTTATCTAATTCCAAGCGCTGCCGCCCGCCGCAACCCGGCTGCTAAAATAACCCTGTTACACGCTATTCAACAGGAGGTTCTCTTGCAGAACTCTGATACCCCTAAAGTTTCGCTGCTTGTCCCCATCTGCAATGTTGAGCGCTATCTGCGCGAGTGCCTCGATTCCGCCGTGGCGCAGACGCTCAAGGACATCGAGATCATCTGTATCAATGACGGCTCCACCGATAGCTCGCCGGATATCATCCGCGAGTACATGGAGCGCGACCCCCGTGTAAAGATGATCGACAAAGCCAACAGCGGCTACGGCGACTCGATGAACCGCGGTCTGGAGATGGCGCGCGGTGAGTACGTGGGCATTCTTGAGTCCGACGACTTTATGTTCGAGGACTCGCTCCAAAAGCTGGTCGCCAAGGCAGACGCCGAGCATGCCGATGTGGTAAAGGGCGACTTTTACCTGTATTGGTCCACGCCCAGCGAGCGCCGTGAGCTGTTTGGGATTATCGACGAGCATATGACGGGCGCCGCGTATCGCCCCGTCGATCGCCCGGGCATCTTCTACCGCAAACCTTCCATTTGGTCGGCCATCTATCGGCGCGAGTTCCTCAACGACAATCAGATTCGGTTCCTTCCCACGCCGGGCGCCTCGTATCAGGACGCAGGCTTTAACTTTAAGGTTTGGGCATGCGCCGAGCGTGCAGCGTTTATCGCGGACTCCATTTTGTGCTATCGCCAAGACAACGAGAAGAGCTCAGTTAATTCGCCCAACAAGGTATTTTGCGTGTGCGACGAATACGCCGAGATGCAGCGCTTTTTGGATGAACGTCCCGAGCTCAAGGTTCAGCTCCAGGGCATTTTAATGCGCATGAAGGTCGATACGTATCGCTGGAATGACGAGCGTCTGGTCGATGAGCTGCGCGAGCAGTTTTGGGAGAAGGCTTCGCCCGAGCTCAAGGCCGATTGGGATGCCGGTCGCTTTGATCTGTCGCTGTTCGATCCGCGCGGCGAGACCGACTTGCGCCTGATGGTCAAGTCGCCCCGTGCTTATATCGATTCGCGCTTTGACTTTAAGAAGCCCGGCAAGCTCAATACGTTTAAGCACTACTTTAAGATTGGCGGCCTGCCGCTGGTCTGGCGCGTGCTGACGTATCAGCGCACCTGCGGCGATAATCCGCATCCCGATGACGTGCCGGCCGCACAGTAGGAGCACTTGGCTATGACTACCCCCAAGATTTCCGTTGTCGTTCCCATCTATAAGGTGGAGGAGTGCCTGGCCTGGTGCCTGGACTCCCTGCTTGCGCAGGACATGCCCGATTGGGAAGGCGTGCTGGTCAACGATGGCTCGCCGGACGGTTCGCGCGATATTGCGGCTGCCTATTGCGAAAAGGATGCGCGCTTTACGTTGGTCGATAAAGAGAACGGGGGCCTGTCGAGCGCGCGCAATGCAGGCATCGCCGCGTCCACGGCGCCTATTGTCGCGTTCTTGGATTCCGACGACCGCTTTACGCCCGATGCATGCCGCGTGATCGTCGATGCCTTTGAGCGCGAGGACTGCGACGTGTTGACCTTTGGCGCGAACCCGTATCCGCTGGAGGCGGGGTATCCGTGGCTTAACTATGTGCTTAGCCCGCGCGATGTGTCGTTTGAGGGCTATAGCTCCGACCTGCTGTTTAAGGAAGCGTCTCGTCCCTTTGCATGGCGCACCGCCTGCAAGCGCGACTTCTTGCTGGGCAACGGGATCGTGTTCGACGAAACCGTTAAGTATGGCGAGGACCAGGTCTTCGACTTTGCCGTGTACGGTCGTTCGCACAAGACCGCGCTTATCTCGAACAAGTTGTACGACTATCGCGTGGCTCGCAAGGGTTCGCTCATGGACACCATGCGCTACGACGACGAGACACGTCTGCTGGAGCACGTGAAGATTTACTCCGCTATGCTGGCTGACTGGCAGCGCGACGGTCTCGACGCACAGCATGCTGATGACCTGGCGTACTTCCTGTGTGATCTGGTGCTGTACGATGCGCTGAGGTTGCTGGGTTCGGACTGCGGCAAAGTGTTTGCTGCCGTTGCCGCGGCGCTTAACGGTTCTGCCGTGGACAACGATGCTGCGCTCGCACAATGTGCTCCTTCGGTTGCCGCCATGGTGCGCGCGGCACTTATCGGTAAGGCCCCTGCTGCTCGTTTGTGCAAAAAGCTCATGTTCGATTACGACGTCTTGAGGTTTGGGCGCCTGGGTGCCTGCAAACGCATGGCAGCGAACGCCCTGGGAAAGCGAGAAGTGTAGATGAGTATCAAACGTTTGGCACTTTGCCGCAGCCAGGGCCGTCTGTTTGTGCTGCTTCGTTTTGCCGGTCAGGATGTCGCCGCGCTTATTGAGCGGGAGGGTTCTCAAGCGTTTGTCCATGCGACGACGAGCGGTTCTCGTGTGCCGTCGCTGGTGCTCCCGGTCGATCATGGCCGTGTGCTGGCGCTTTGCCCTTCCGTTTCCGGTTACGAGCGCGAGCTCGCCGTCATGGTACTTCCGTTTTTGGATGGCTCGTCGATGGATGTCGTTTTTGCATCCGGTGGTCAAAGGTTGGGCTCTATTCGCCTCGATAGCCGCGTGGCCAAGCTGGAATCCAAGATTAACTACAAAGCAAAGCCTGCGCTGTGCGCGCTTATCCGCGATGCGCAGCGTGGCGAATGCTGCGGTCGCTACGAGATCGATGCCATTCGCTATTTGCCGGCAGACTCCGGCGCGGTGTGGCGCTATGAGGTTACCTGGGCGGGAGACCCCCAGTGCGCACCCGAGTTCCAGATCTCCGATACGCATATGAATGCCATCGATGTCACCGTGCATGTGTTTGAGTCGCAGGTCGATGTGCCGCAGCAGGACGGATGCCGCGTCAATAAAACGTTTCTGAGCGTTGAGATGCCTCAGGATATACGAGATTTTGTCGCGATTGTGAGCGATCCCACAGAGCAGATCCAGAGCGGGTTTTGCGCCATGGATGGTCGCCTGTACAACGGCATGGTCGACGACAGCTGGAACCGTATGAAGGACGCGCGTGCAGACGACGCAGCTTATCGACGTTGGTTTGAGCAGCATCGCGCAAAGCCGGGCGATTTGGCGTGCCAGCGTGTCGCTTCGGCGGCCTTTGCCTATAGGCCGCTCGTGAGCATTGTGGTGCCGTGCTACAAGACCGATCGAGTCTACCTGCGCGAGCTGCTGGACTCGGTGCTAGCCCAGAGCTATGACAACTGGGAATTGCTGCTTATGGATGCCTCGCCCGAATGGGATGCGGTGGCCAACCTTACGGCAGCCGCTCATGACGAGCGCATCCGGCGCATCGAGCTGCCCGGCAACGGCGGCATTGTGGTCAACACCAACGCGGGTATTGAGCAAGCGATGGGCGACTACATCGCGTTCTTGGACCACGATGACATTCTGGAGCCGGACGCGTTGTTCCACTATGTTGCCGCGCTGAACAATGCTGCCGAGGGCGAGCGTCCCCAGGTCCTGTTCTGCGACGAGGACATGTTTCAGAAAACGGGGGAGTGGGGCCAGCCGGTCTTTAAGACCAAGCTCAATGTAGACTTGCTCTATAGCCATAACTGCGTGACGCATTTCCTGATGGTGGAGAAGGCGCTTATCGATCGTATCGGCACGTCCCCAGAAGACGTTGCGGGTGCCCAGGACTACGACCTGACGCTCCGCTGCCTTGCGGCGGGCGCGCGGTTTGAACATGTTGCGCACGTGCTGTATCACTGGCGCGTTCATCCGGGGTCGACCGCCGATGGCTCTGCCGATAGCAAGCCGTATGCTATTGAAGCCGGTCGTCTTGCGCTGCAGCGCCACTTTAACGCGCTGGGCATTTGCGGAACGGTCGAGGAGACCGAGACGCCGTTTGTCTACCGCATGCGCTTTGCGCTGCCGGAGCCTGCGCCGCTGGTGAGCATTGTGATTCCCACCAAGGATCACATTGAGACGCTTGACGCCTGTGTGATGTCGATCGCCCAGAAGGCCACGTATACCAATTACGAGATCGTCTTGGTGGAGAACAACAGCGAAGCCCCGGAGACGTTTGCGTATTACGAAACCCTGTCAGAGCGCGTGGCTGCAGCATCCGAAGGCAAGGGCATCGCGCGCGTTGCGTACTGGCCGGGTGAGTTCAATTACTCCCAGATCATTAACTTTGGCGTGGAGCATGCCAAGGGTGATTACCTTCTGTTGCTGAACAATGATACCGAGGTCATAAGCCCCGACTTTATCGAAGAGATGATGGGCTATCTGCAGCGTCCCGATGCGGGCGTGGTGGGCGCCAAACTCTACTTTGCCGACCATCTGGTGCAACACGCTGGCATATTGGTTGGTGTGCGTGGCGCACTTGCCCATGCCAACCAGGATTTCTCGGCAAAGCGCGAGGGCTATCTTGCCCGCGCCGTACGTCCGGGTAACTTTAGCGCCGTAACAGGTGCCTGTCAGATGGTGCGACGCGACGTATTTGAGCAGGTCGGCGGCTACAACGAGGAATTTGCCGTCGGTTTTAACGACGCTGACTTTTGCCTGCGCGTGCGGGAAGCTGGCTACCGCACCATCTTTACGCCCTATGCCGAGCTGTACCACTACGAGTTCACCTCGCGCGGCAGGGAAGAGGCCAACGAGGAAAAGCTGCGCCGCTGGAAACGCGAACAGGCGCTGTTTATGCAGCGCTGGCCGGAGTTCTTCTTGACGGGCGATCCGTGGTTGGGGCCGAACCTATCCTCCGACAGTGAGTACTTCTCGGTCTAAGGCAATGGTTGTTAGAAGGCCCTCAGCTTGACTTCGCCATGAGTTGGGAAGAAGGCAGCGTTTAGGCTATTTGTTAGTTTACATTACGATAGCTCGATACTTCTACGATAAGTTTGTACAGGCTTATACAACTCGATATAATCCGATATAGTTGCGATAAACTAATAAAGCTAAGATTGACCGATAATCGATTTCCTTGAGAGGCAAACAAGTGAGCGCCACAATATTCCATAACCCGTTTCGTCCCACTGCCGGCGCTGAGCCTCCGCGCATAATTGGTCGTGATGATATTGCCCTTGAGTTTACCGAGAGTTTGAATTCGGGAATTGGTGCACCTGCGAGGCTCATGCGCGTTGCCGGGCCAAGGGGTTCCGGAAAAACTGTTTTGCTCTGTGATCTTAGAGATCGTGCACGAGAGCTTGGCTGGAAGACGGCTATTGTTTCTGCTGGTCCCAACCTATTGCTGGACCTGAAGGATCAGATTGCAGAATCTTCCCTTGCGACCAATGCTTCAGTCGGCGTAAATGCCGGCTTTGTTTCCGCTAAATTCGACGTTGTGCCAAAAGAGTCGAGTCTTAGAAAGTTGCTTGGCTCGGCCGCAAAGTCTTCCAAGGGCCTGTTTATTGCAATAGATGAGGTGCAGGATGCCCCGATTGACGATATGCGCGCTATTGCTTCTGCTGTGCAGCTTCTAATAGGGGAGAAAGTCGATATTGCTCTCGCATTTGCCGGATTGCCCGCTGGTGTTATGGATCTTATTAACGGCAAGGCACTTACATTCTTGCGTCGTGCCCTCCCCGAAGATCTGGCGCCTATCAACCAGGTGGAGGTAGCGCTCTCTATGGGCGATAGCTTTATAGCGACTGGTTTGACCATAGAGGACGATCTGCTGTCGAGAGCCGCTAAGGCCACGAAGGGCTATGCCTATTTGGTGCAACTGGTCGGTTACTCCATTTGGCAGCGCGCCAACTTGCATCGTGTCAAAAGTGCCAACGTGAGCGAGCGCGATGTTATCGAAGGCATTGCGCTGGCAGAGGCTCGTTTTCACGATGTTGTTCACGAGCCCGCGATTTCTGGACTTGGACTCAACGATATCAAATATCTTTTGGCCATGTGCGAGGATAAGCAGCAGTCCAAATCATCTGAGATTGCTAAACGTATGGGTAAAAAGACCAATGAGGTCAGCTCTATTAGGGCTAAGCTGCTACAAAGAGAGGTTATTCAGGCTCCACAGAGGGGCTACGTGCAGTTTGCCGTGCCGGACCTAGATATCTATCTGCGAGAGAATGCCGCGGAGATTCTCGAGCGGTTCTAAATCAAGGCATGAATAGCCGCCGGTTAACTGCCTTTTTCGACTTGGCTCGCGTCCCCCCCCCGCGCGAGGACGTGCCCAAAGCGGCAATACTGATTGATTACGGAAGGGCATCTCAGGGTGCAATCGATATACTATTTGTCCAAATGAAAGGAAACCCATGCAGCTATCTGAGCAGCTTCTGCACACGACGATTCGCATCGAAGCTTCGTTGGCCTCGGGAGGTTGCTCAGTTGGAACGGGTTTCTTTTTCAAGTTCTGCGACGACGGAAAGACCTATGTGCCGGCAATCGTGACCAACAGGCACGTGGTCGAGGGCGCGTACGAGTATCGCGTCATCTTTTCGAGATCTGACGAGAACGGAAACCTGCTCAATATAAACGAGCAACTTACCATGCGGGGCTCCGAGAGCGACTGGATCGTACACCCTGACGAAAGTGTTGACCTGTGCGTCTTACCCATCGGTCCCGCACTGAATGGTTTTATCCGGGCGGGGAAGCATCTGCTTACCATACCGCTCAGCTTGGAGCTTCTGCCGACGGATAAGCAGATTCAAGACATGGGCTGTATGGACGAGGTGACCATGGTCGGATACCCCAACGGCATTTGGGATGAGGCCAACAATCTGCCGATCGTCCGTCGGGGTATCACGGCGACGCCCTATAGGTACGACTATCAGGGGCAGAAAGAGTTCCTGGTTGACATGGCGTGCTACCCGGGATCGAGCGGTTCCCCGGTCTTTCTCTACAACGAGGGTACTTATTTGGAGAACGATGCTGTGGTCATGGGCAAGAGGCTCTATCTACTTGGCATCCTTCGGGCTGTGCCCATCAGAACTCTTCTCGGAGACATCACCGTATCCACGATTGCCCACGTGAGCGTTCAGGACATGTTGAATCTCGGCATCGTCATCAAATCCGAGCGTCTGAGGGACTTCGATCCCATCGTGAGGGAACGCTTGAGCGTTTCTGGAAATTAGTATTTATTTGGCTCGCCCGCTCTGATGCCGCCCCCGCACAGCTGGTCGGCCTCGGCGTCCATCACCGCGTTCACGACCTGCTCGGCGAGGCGCCTGAGCAGCTCCTGCATGTCGATGGCGCCGTCGTCGAAACGGGGCATGGCGAGCATGTCCGGCATCGGGTCTGATAAGATTTCCATAGCGGTCCTCGTCCTTTCCTAGAACCTGTTGTTGTGGTGATTTCAGATTCTAGGACGAGGGCCGCTCTTCGTTAAGCGGCCGCTGGGGCGTCACCCTTACACCAACATTTTCGACGCGATCGGCCGCTTCGTGGACTTCGTGCGCGACGTGTGTGCTGAGGATGCTCTGGAAGAGAATCTCCGTTTTGTGTCTGATGCCCTGGACGGTAAGTGCACGCCGCGTGAGATTATTCGCAACTACTTCCTCAAAGATTTCTACAAGGATCACTGCTCAACCTACCAGAAGCGCCCCATCTACTGGATGCTTGATTTCGGTAAGAAAAACGGCTTCAAGTGCCTTATTTACATGCATCGCTACCAGCCAGACCTGCTGGTCCGCGTACGCACTAATTATGTCCATGAACAGCAAGAACGGTACCGCACGCAGCTCGCTCACCTAGAGGAAGCCGTGGCACAAGTTGATATCTCGCAACGCGTAAAGTTGAACAAGCAGATCAAGAAGCTCAACGATCAGCTCGCTGAGACTATAACCTTTGGGGAGAAGATTCACCATTTAGCAGAACAAATGATTGCGATCGGACTGAGGGATAAGCGTGATCGATTTCGGCATCTTTACCATTGACGGGGTGAAGAGGTTCTTGTTCGACGCCCTGCGCATCGATGGGTGCGAGTTCGGAGATATGCAGCTGCGTTTTCGCAGCGACGAGGTTGGGACGTACACCGATGTCCGGGAGAGGCTGGGGAGTCCCTCGCCCCCGACGACCTGCTGCTGCACCTCAGGCACGTCACGGCCAACACGGATGGCTGCGCGTCCATTCGCGAGAGCGGGATTCTCGGAATCGGGGACGTGCTCTCGCGTCCTAGTGCGCTTACGCGTCTTTTCGAGGGCTGCGGGGTTCATTTCGACAAGGCGAGCCGAACCGTGTCTGTCGACGGGAGAAGGCTCAGCCTGGACCTGGTCGATGATGCCTTCCTCGGACGGGAGTCCTCGGAGCCGATAGATGGACTTCTGTACATTCTGGCGGAAGACTCCCTCGTGAACTCCTTCATCCACAAGTCGTGCATCCGGGAGTACTCCACGCTTTCGCGGTATCCCGAGGCCATATGGGCTCTGGAAGAGGTCGTCGGGCATGGGAACGAGGCGGTTTGGAGATGGAAGGACGCCGCGCGCCCATATGTTGTCGAGTTCACCGCGACTTTGAAGGAGCTCGATCTGTGTCGACTCCAGCCGGACGATGGGATGGGTTTTTGCAGGGCGGCGGTTTGAAGGAGTCCGTATTCAATAATCTGGTTTACCAGGCGCTCGGGGTCTGCGTGCGGGGTGCCCGCGAGGTTATCGCCTCCCTGCCTGCTGGCGGCGGGGTGCCCCGTCGTCGATCGTTCGGATAACCCCTCTGGATGAGTTCTGCGGCGACCCCGAAGCTGGCTTGGATTCCATGTGCGATAGGGAGGGGCGTTGTCGGATTTGCGACGAAGACGCTGTGGAGTCCCTGTCGGCGTTCCTTATCGCTAATGGGTATCTAGGGGAGGGCTTCTCGGGATAAAACGGGTTTCGCTTGGTCTAATGCGTAGGATGACCAGTTTCGTGTTGTCCCAGCAGGGAATCGCCCGACGGATCAGATTGCGGAAACATGGGGTTCCGATGCATGGGGTAGGCGAGGGGTCGTCGCCCTGATGTGCGAATGAGCTTCACCCTGCTGTCGCATTCTGTCCGTATGGATAATGGCCGGCTTAAGGTGCCGGCCTCCTACCGGAGGAGGTTGCGACGTGCGCGCGATGATCGAGATTGAGTGGATGGACGGGCTTGTGACGAAGGTGCCGGAGTTCGCTCTGGGCGACGTATTCGGTGAAAGCGTTCAGGTAGAGCTCGATTTCAAGTTCGACGACGTGTCGGAGGGCCTCTGGGTCGAGGTGCGCCATCATAAACCGGACGAGGGCTCGGATGGCGACCCGCGCGAAAGGGCCTGTACGCTGCATGCGGACTGTCACTACGGTTTGGTCGACGCGGTCGACCTCGACCGTATCTTCTGCGTTCTCTTTGAGGGGCAGCCGAGGATCTGCCGCATCGCGGGGGAGCTCGTGAACCTCTCAAGGGCCTGTGCTATGGCTCAAGGTTGACGCGCTACTGAACGTTGTCGGTGCGCAGCCTCGCGTGGCGCTCGTAGGGGAAGTCCAGGTAGGTCAGCGCGTCGGCCTCTGCCTCCTGTTACCGTTCATGGGAAATCGGTCAATTGGGAGCGCGGTGGAAATCCTGGACCGTGTTCCTACGCTACAAGACCTAGGCTTCTTCGGTACTGCATCGGGCTCATATAGCCCAGGTCGCTCTTGCAGCGCTTGTCGCGATACCAGACCAGATAGGCGTACAGCATCTTCATGAATTCCCCCATGCCAACATCGTCCCAGCCCCTTCCGTAGAAGAGCTCCACCTTCAGCCTGCCGAAGCCCTCCGTCCTTGAATTGTCGGGTGAGCACCCCTTTCTCGACATCGAGCGCGCGAGGTCCTGGGCGGCGCATAGCCGATCCGGCCCTGCCACCGGTAGTGGCCGCCGCGGTCGCTGGCTTACGCCTTGAGGAAGCGCGCCCGGGACCTCGGCCCCTACGAGGCATCGGCATTGTGCCAGCTTCGATCGGAGGCGGGCTGCTCGAGCCTCATGACCGCATACGACCTCAAAGAGGACTTCTTCGACATCTACGACGAGCACCCGCTCTCGCGGGAGGATGCCGAGGATGCATTCGATGCGTGGAAGGCATCCATCCCCGATGACAAGGCCTACGATCCCTTCCGGGGGCTTGCGAAGGCCGTGGAGAACCACCGCGAGTTCATATTTAACTACCGGGATTGTCCGAGCCGCATCTCGAACGGTTACACGGAATGCGCGAACCGCCTCATCAACGAGACTAACATGATGGGGCGTGGCCACTCCTTCGAGACGCTGCGCGCGCGTACGCTCTATCGCAGTTTGTCCCGTCACAGAGGTATGGCCCTACGCCTGTCATCTCGGCTGTCGGAACAGGAGTGGGTGCGGTTACCCCAAGTGTCGCTACGACGCTGCCTATCGCACCCGCCTGTCCGCGGCCCGTGAAGGGTTATGTCTCACCGCTGACGAGCTCGCCGCCATGGTCGCGATTGCGGTCCCTTTGTTTAGGCGGGGGCAGAGTTACGAGACCATATGGGCCACACATGCTGACGAGCTTCCTGTGTGCGTGCGCAGTGCCTGCTCCTATCAGGAGAGGGACAGGCGCGCCTTACCTGCTTCTCCCGCGAAAGGACCGTATGAGGAAGCGTAAGCGCAGGGATGTCGAAGGTGCTGGGCGCGACGGGGTTGACCGCACTGGCCGTACCTACGCCGAATTCGAGGCGCTCTCGCTTGCCGACAGGTCGCGCGTGGTCCAATGTGACTCCGTTGAGGGCTACGAGCGCAACACCTACGACATCCTGAGCGCACACATCGTGGCCCGGGCGTTCCAAATCTATTTGCGCAAGCGTCATGCCAGCTCCGGCAGCCATCGTTGCCTGCCTCGACCATATAGAGAGTCTCATAGGCTCTGTTGCTGCCTTCGAGGCTATCTTCGGCATCCTGCTAGTCGATTGAGGAGTCGAGTTCGATGATTGGAAGGGCCTGGAGCGCTGGTGTCTCGAAAGCGGAGCTCGGCGCTGCCGCGTGTTCTGCTGCGACGCGATGAGATCCAACCAGTAGTCGGCATGTGAGCGCAACCACGAGCAGCTCAGGCGCATTCTGCCCAAAAGCCGTAGTGGCGGTGCTCTGAGCCCCTACGACGTTGTAGTATGCTGCAGCCACGTAAACTCTTGCCCGCTTGCTGGACTCGCTGGCAGGTGTCCATTCGAGCTCCTCGGAGACCTGTTGCTGTGCGGCATCGGATGATCGCTTCGGGCTGTCCCTCGACAGCGAGCTCGCCGTCTCGCCCGATAAGGGGTCATCCCCGACGGGGTGGTACCAGGCCTACGAGCGGGGCGAAGGCTCTTGGGCCGCCGGGTGTCAGTGGTAGCGTGAAACTGAACACTTGTTCAGTTTCACGCTACCACTGACAGTTCGCAAGCTTCATTATGAATTCAGGGTACCTCATCTTGTCGATGCGGGATTGGCGCCCAGAGCCGGGGTCCCGCCAGAGTGCGATACGCCGTGTGCCGAACATGCAGGCGCGACCGTTGACGCCTTCTTCTCTTCTGCCGGAATCCACGCAGAAAGCATTCTGTACGACAGGCTATGCCAGGTGTTCTACCAAATGGTCATTTTATCTTTCTATAATGAGGCGAGATTCTATCCAAGAATCCGACATGTCGCTCTTCATCGATGCCGAGGACCGTTAAGTCGACTACTCTACCGGTCTCGTTACCTAACTTTTGGGATATCTGTTCGCATCCGGAGACAAGTTGATCGGAATATTTCGAGTACAGTAGCAGCAAATCAATATCACTGTCTGCACTGAGCTCTGAACCACTCAGCGCAGATCCGAACAGATAGACATGATCAAACTGAGAGAACAGTTCTAGGTTGCTGTCGAGAATGTCTATGAGTCTCAAATAGTTCATAGTTTGCGAACGAATGGGAAGAAGCTATCCATATCGAGGAGCTTCACGTTAATTTGCCCCGCAAACACCTGGGCTTCTTCGGAGATGCATTGCTTACCGTTCCATCTATGCAAGTTGACGACAACGGTATGTTCTGCCGGTGCTAAACGGGCCAACTCTGCATAGCTCAGACAGTATTCGTATACGAATAAGAAGCATTTTCCTTTCGCTATATATTCTCTAAGGTTTGTCTTCGACTTGCGAGTTGCTTTCTTTCCGCACAGGCGGAAGTACTTTAGGGCAAAAATCAAGCTGTCTAGCCTCATCTCGGCACGCCTGAAGCAGCGGGCGTCATAGTACATCTGTCGGATACGCGGCGTATCGTCAAGATAAACTACCGCCTCTTTCCCGTTTTCTATTATTTGCAACAATGGATGTTCTGCATCTAGAGAAACATCTATAAATCGCCCCTGTTCGTCAAGCTTTTTGATTAGCAGCTCTAGGGATTCTGCAGAGGGGAGCAGGTCACCTTCTATGGGCTGGATTCCGAAGATGGAGTTGATGACCTCGGGGAAAAGAATAGACCTTTGTCTTTCCGTATTATCTCTGGTGGCTTCGAACTCCTTAGCATGGTCGATAAAATCGCGGACAGCGGCCTGGTTGGAGAAGGAATTGTCCTTGTGGTTCTGGAACAGGCACAAGTTCGATTCGAACAGCGTGCAAAGTTTTCGGTTGTTGACGATTATTTCCTTTTCAAAAACATCCCACAGTCTTCGCTTGTCCTTCATGTAGTAATTCTCATATATCGACTTGTTTCGGGCGAGCAGAGGTGCGGCCTCTTTGCGCAGGTCGTCGAAGGAACTGAACGTCTTTCCGAAAACGCGATCAATTTCTGCGTGACGAATCGACTTCCATTTCCTCACTTCATCTGCCGTGAAAGCGGAGTTTTTGTCGAAATTCGTATGGCAGTTTGGACAGATGAGAATAAGGTTGTCGAACGTGTTCTCTGCGCTTTTGCAATATGGGACGATATGGGCTCGTTCAGCAATGTCTCCATTGCTGATGAATAGATCGGCCCGACAATCTGGATTCATGCATTTGCCGGCAGACTCCGCCCAGAGTCTTCGCTCGACATATGCTGAGATTGGCTTTCTGCTTGTCTTCGACACTTTCCGTCCCCGCTTTGACCTCTTCGATTGACGATTAACTGTCATTTAAGAATATGTTATCCAATGATTGGGCCACCGTCAGGCTTCAAGTGAAGATTATTGAACGGGGAGGTAAATGGAGCACTAAAGAAGTAGACAATCGGCAGCTTTAAGCCCCAGGGTTAACGAATCGCGTGCCGAATGACGCTGCTATAGGCTGTCAAGTCCTTTATCGGACGACATTTTAGCATTCAAGTAGCGGTCGTATTCGCGTCTGATTTCCTCGTGGGGGCATACTTCTCTTTCTATTTCGCTGAGCCTTACATTCGGCACGTTAAGCTCTCGGGCAACCTGCTTTTGGGTCAATCCGAGCGATTTTCGCATGTCCGCCAGTATCGAGCCCCGGGCGTACTTCAACCTCATGGGGCGCCGCAACGTTGGGTAAACCTCCCTGGCTGTGAACCTCTTAAGGCAGCGCATGATCTCTCGCTTTGTCTTGCCGTCGGACTTGCGCTTCGCCATGTAGGCGAGCGTTCTCTCGTCCCCGCGCATCCTGTGTTAGTCATGCCGTCGTAGCCCGCCGAGACCCAGCGGTAGATGGTCGAGGGCGACAGGTCCACCGGCCCGCCGTTGCGCGCCGCCATCTGCTCGGGCGACAGCCCCCGGCGCAGGCAGTCCCTGATGGCCTCAAGCCTCGCCGTCGCGGCGGGCTCGTCGGCGTCGATCCCGCGCCTGGACGAGACGAGCACCGAGTCCGCGCACAGCTGCGCGGCGCGGGCCTCGTAGAAGACGTGCGGGCAGCGCATGCAGCCCACCGCGCGGTAGCGGCCGCAGCCGTCGCGGCAGCGCGGCCACGCCGCCAGGCGCGGGCAGGCTGCCGACAGGTCGGTGCCGGCGTCGACGCGCTCGCCGCGCCTGGGCTTGGGCGCCGTGACGAACCTGTGCGAGGCCACCTCGGCGCTCACCGTCGAGGGCGACCTGCCCAGCTCCCTCGCGATCTCCCTGCACGAGGCCCTGCGCTCCAGCATCCTCTGGACCGTGTCCCGCTCGTGCCTCGTGAGCCTCCCGTAGGCCCTCGGGGCCGCCTTCTCGGAACCCTTCTTCCTCTTTCCGGACATCCCGTCCTCCGATCTCCCGGGGCCGGCCGGTCCGGCCCTCAGGGTATCGGATTCCCATATTCATCCGTACATGTACAGATGAATATGGGAGGTGTTCGGATGAAGTTGATATTCAAGGTCCATATCTATCTGTTCCATCCGGCCGAACGCCCTGTTCCCGAATCATTACCCGTTATCTAAACTGTTGGATTGATTTGGCTCTGTTAGACCATGATTGACATTCTGCCCCAATCATCTTTTTGAAATTGCAAGATAATCGCCCCCTTGCCGGGTTTGAATCCGGCAAGGGGGCGATGTGCTCAAGATCTGTCGGGTCAATCGTGAGGGTCCCATCGCCCAAGTCGATTTGCCGACTATCTTGCCGTCTTCCCGTCGGGCACCGGCGCCTTGACCCTCATCTCGAACGGCAACCCGCCCTTCCGGACGGGCGCCCTGAGGAACGCGTTGACGGCGGTGGACATGGACAGGCCGAGCTCGTCCAGGATGGCCGTGGCCTCCTTTTTGGCCTCCGGGTCGATCCGGATCGTCGTGGCCGGTATATTCGACGGCATGGCTGCACCTTTCCTCGTATATCGCGATGCGACCATTCTACTGTCTCTATGCGGCGGCTTCGGTCCAGTAGTCCATTTAGGGCGGCAGGACGTTGAACATATCATGGATGCGGCTCCTGCACACGCCGTTGGCGAGCTGTCGCGCGACCGTGCGCTCGGCGGTGCCGGAATCGGTCGCCATGAAGGTCCGGCACCACTTGAACCAAGCGAGGTAGGTGCCGAGGTGCTTCGTCGACACGCCCTTAAACGGCTTCATGAAGGTATCGAGGAGCGAATGGACGGTGTTGATCCGGTTGATGGTCCCCTCGGAAGGGTCCTTGGAATCGTAGGCCGTGTGTGCGTCGACCTCGAGCTCCGCGAGGACGTCGACATAGGCGGACGCCTTGTCCGTCGCTACGACGGAAGCGGACGCGATGCGGTCCCTCAGCACGTCCATGGCGCGTTTCCTCGACAGGATGCCTCGTCCCGAGACCTGGAGAAACGTCTCGTTCGAGTCGTTCACGCCGGTCATGACGCAGATCTGCTCGCGCGACAGTCCGCGCCTGTGCACCTGCTTGCCACGATGTCGGGAGTGACGTGGCATCGTAAATGACCCCTTCGTGTGGTTGCCCTTGAACGACTCGGGGAAGTAGGTCTCGTCGAGCTCGCAGCCGCAGCCCCGCCCGGTCTTGAACGAGGGCGAGTAGGCCGAGAGACACTCGATGAGCCTGTGGCGCATGGTGTAGGCGGTCTTGAGGCAGACATGGCAGCGCCCCGCGCATTCGCGCAGGGGCAGCATGAGAACGAAGCACTCGGCATTGGCCATCCAGGTCTCCTTCGGGAGCCTGCTCGTCCCCAGGATGTGCCCGCTGCCCATGCCGAAGGTCCTGCCGCAATCCTGGCAGAGGTAACGCTGCTCGCCGTTCTTTGATTTGCCCTTCTTCACGACCGCGGCGGACCCGCAGCGCGGGGAGCGCTCGGCCTCGTAGGCGGAGCCGGCGGCGTTCGGTCCTGCTGAGGCTCGCGATGTCCCTCTTGAAGGTGATTACCAGGTCCTCGGCGTTCATGCTGCCCCGCGGTCTACGAGGCTAACGATATGGCGCCGTGATGACATATGTATGTCAATCTTGGTCTAACAGAGCCTAACGAAAGTGCATGTCAGGAGTTTCCCTTAGGCATTTTGCGGCTATAGGGACAAGGTCGAACATCGTGTGAACGACATCGCCCGTGTTTGCAACGGTAGCCGTGAACTTGCCGTTTCCAAAATCCATCAGATGGTAGAGGTTGATGGTTAAGTCCTTTTGCGTGGCAATTCTCAGAATCCAGTAAGCGCAATTGTCGCTGCAGGTTGTGGCGTTGTATACGTTCTGAGGCATGAAGTACATGAGCAACAGCGTCTTAGTGCCTCCCGACAGCCTTTCAGGAGGGATAATGCCTAGGATCTTGGTGTCTATTGCGCAGGGTCCAACGACATTGCCTTTATCGATTGATTTAATAATCCTTTGAGCAAAGGCGTCTTGAAACCACTGGGGCGAATAGACGTTATCGAAGTAAACCGACGTATTGTAGATAACGTTTTCCATATCACCATAGTGAATTGTTAACACGTTGGTCCCTTCGGGTTGCTGGTTTGGTGTTCGGTGAGACTGATTGTATCGCACGCATAAGACGGGCGTAATTTGCCAGAAACACATGCGATTGATAACCATTGACAGTCAAGACCTGTATCCAGTGCCCGTATTTGCATGTCCGTACTTGAACCTAAGTTGCTTTGAAGGCCTATGTTTTAGACAATAGTTCCAGGCTAGGCTCTGCGTGGCGGCACGTAAAAGCCGTACTGTGCTTGGGTGGGTAAAAGTCCAAGACGATTAGATATCCGAGAGGATATCGAGCCCGTGCCGGGGAGATAAGGTGAGCCCGCGCCGGGGACTATAGTTCCGGCAACAAATGGGTTTCCGCGAGGATGCCGCGGCTGACGGTCAGTATATTACCGCCCTACACGCTCCTTCCGCGCGTCGCCTGCTCAAACGATTTGCGCCGAATTTTATTCCGCGGGCGGTGAGCCTGTTTATAGACAACGTCACGACCTATAGACGGGTGTCTTGGGGGTATTGCAGCTTGGCTCCCGTCCCCCCAATCTAGTAGACTTGGAAACCGTTGCTAGATTAGGG
>ERZ1034915.524-NODE-524-length-25664-cov-21.453981_pt1 | contig 25664 bp, 25 predicted proteins | sample MGYA00520592_ERZ1034915 | MGnify/ENA primary metagenome ERZ1034915 (study PRJEB33766, sample SAMN09781787) | gut metagenome | biome: gut microbiome | host: Homo sapiens | place: Madagascar | study: EMG produced TPA metagenomics assembly of the PRJNA485056 data... | reverse complement strand
TACCGCATAATTCTAAGTGCCGATACGGCGAGCGAGGTGCGGCAGCTGCTAAGCAAAAAGCGCAGATAATACTGGATGTATTACCGAGCATTTTTGCGACGCAGATTGTGCTTCGCAGCCGCAGCGGCGGTGCTTAAGCTGTAAAGCGGGAATTGTGCGGTGTTGCCTTAGAAGAAAAAATCCCTCTGCACTACTTCTTGCGTTGGTATAGAGGGATTCGCTTGTTTAACTAGGTGACCTTGGCCATTTTCGCTCCTCTTTTTTATTTTACACTCTGTTCATGCCCTGTTCACGAAGTGTATATTCAGGGGCAGTTATCCACAGTGTATACAGGTTATCCACGTTGAAATTGTTGAAAACCCTGTTGAAAGTGTGGAAAACTTTCCCCCATTGCACGTGCCTATGGTCGAAAACCTTTGGAAAACCCCGTGGAAACACGAAACACCTCTGCGGAAAACTTTCGCCCCCGCCACCTTCCGACAAGAGAACTGTTGCACTTCCCCGTGGAAAATGCTACAATAAATTGGTATATCTTTAACTAACAGGAGGGCTTTGCCCATGAACAATTGGATCGACCGGCTGGAGCGCCGCTACAGCCGCTTTGCCATCCCCTATCTTGTCAATGGCCTTATGGTCGGCCAGCTGGCCGCGGGCCTCATCGTGCTGCTCATCAACTGGCAGTTCAGCGGGTTCATCTCCCTCAGCCGCAGCGCCGTGCTGCACGGGCAGATCTGGCGGCTCATCACGTTTTTGTTCCAGCCTGTGTGGCTGGGCGGCGCGCTGGGCATCCTGAATCTGGTGTTCTACTTCTGGATCGGCAACTCGCTCACCCGTGCCTGGGGCGATTTCCGCATGACGCTCTTCATCGCACTGGGCGTGCTGGGCGCCTGGATCAGCTGCTTTTTGGCGGGCGGCGCCTCGCCGGACGGCATCTTCCTGAGCATGATGTTCGCCTACACCTGGATGTGGCCGGAGCAGGGCGTGCTGCTGTTCGGCATCATCCCCTTTAAAATGAAGTACCTGGGCTGGTACGAGCTGTTCGTCTGGGTCGTGCAGTTCCTGATGGGCAGCCTGACCACCAAGATCAGCCTGGTGCTGAGCCTGCTGGGCTTCCTGGTGTTCTTTGGCCGCGAGGTGTTTGACTGGTGCCGCGATACCCTGACCGGCTACAAGCGCCGCCGCGACTGGGAAAACCGCAACCGTTGACCGTTTACGCGCCCCGAGCGCGAAAAGATAAAAGGAGTAATTACCATGAAACTGATCACTGCGATCGTCAATAAAGAGGATTCCAAAAACGTCTGCAACCGGCTGTTGAAAAATAAGTTCTACGTCACCCGCCTGGCCACCACCGGCGGCTTCCTGATGGCAGGCAACATGACCCTGCTCATCTGCACCGAGGATGAGAAGGTCGACGACTGCATCGGCATCATCTCCCAGTGCTGCAAGCAGCGCACCGAGATCGTGCCCGGCACCGCTACACTGGGTCTGGGCATCGAGAGCGCCCTGCCCATGGAAGTGACCGTGGGCGGCGCTACCGTCATGGTCACCAACGTGGAGCGTTTTGAAAAGCTGTGATGCTGGAACGCCTGGCCGGTAACACGGCCTTAAAGTCAGAGCTGGGCGCGGCCCTGGGCGCCGGGCGGCTGCCTCACGCCATTTTGCTGGTGGGCGAGCCGGGCTGTGGCGCGGGCTTTGCGGCCCGCTGCCTGGCGGCGGATTACCTCTACCCCCAGGGCGGCCCCCATGCCGAGGCCGTGCTGAAAAAAGAGGATACCGAGTGCCTGGTCCTGCAGGGCGAGGGCGCCAGCGGGCAGATTGCCGTTAAGCGGGTGCGGGAGATGCGCGAAGCCATTCAGCGCTCGGCGCTGTCCACCGATGCGGCGGGCCGTGTGCTGTTCATTTACGGTGCGCAGAACCTCAACGGTTCCTCGGCCAACGCGATGCTGAAAATTATTGAGGAACCGCCCGAGGGCGTGCTGTTTGTGCTGACCGCCACCAGCGCTGCCACCGTGCTGCCCACCATCCGCAGCCGGTGTGCCGCCTATACCATCGCTCCGGTGCCCACCGACGAATGCGCCGCCCTGCTGACCCGCGAGGGCCTGCCCGCCCGGCTGGCCCAGGAGCTGGCTTTTTTGTACGAGGGGCACATTGGCACGGCACTGCAGGCCTTCCGCAACGATACGTTCAAAGCCGCCCTGGGCCTTGCCAAGGAGCTGTGCAGCTACGCGGCCCAGAACGACACCTACCGCACCCTGGTGCTGGTGACCAAGTACGAGCGTGACCGCGAGAGCTTTCTGGCCCTGCTGTGGCAGCTGGATCAGCTGTGCAGTGCGGTGCTGCGCCGCCCCGCCTATGGGGCTGAGCAGTGCGGCGGCCTGACGCCGGACCGCGCCGCACGGATCTTACAAGTCAGCGCTGCAACGCGCAAAACCGTAACAGGCAACGGCAACCTGCGCCTGGCGGTGGCGGTATTTGCCGCCGAGGCTGCCCGGTAAAACCATGTACCAACGGCATTTTTGTCTTACAAATAGATAAAGGAACTTCCCATGAAAGTAATTTCTGTAAAATTCAAGGAAAACGGCCGCTCCTATTATTTTGATCCCTGCGATTTCGAGATCAAAGAGGGCGACTACGTCATCGTTACCACGGCCCGCGGCACCGAGTGCGGCGAGGTCGTGCGCGCCTCCCACGAGGTGCCGGGCTTCTCCCGCGAGGTCAAGCCGGTCATCCGCGTGGCCGATGCGGTGGACATCCGCCGCATGCGCCAGAACCGCGCCGACGTGCAGCAGGCCTACACCATCTGCGAGCAGCGCATCGCCGCCCACGGCCTGAAAATGAAGCTGGTGGACGCAGAATATACGCTGGACCGCAGCAAACTGGTGTTCTACTTCACCGCTGACAACCGCGTGGACTTCCGCGAGCTGGTCAAGGACCTGGCCTCCCAGTTCCACACCCGCATCGAGCTGCGCCAGATCGGCGTGCGCGACGAAAGCAAAATGCTGGGCGGTTTGGGCCTGTGCGGCCAGCCGTTCTGCTGCAGCCGCTTTTTGAAAAACTTCCAGCCGGTGTCCATCAAGATGGCCAAGGAGCAGGGCCTGAGCCTGAACCCCTCCAAGATCAGTGGGTCGTGCGGACGCCTGATGTGCTGTTTGGCTTATGAACAAAAGAGCTATGAATACCTGAACTCGATCACGCCGCAGGTGGGCAGCATCGTCCGCACGCCGGACGGCGAGGGCACGGTCATTGAAGTGAACGTGGTGGCGGGCACACTGAAGGTGCGCTCCAACGTGGAAATTCTGGCGCCGCGCATCTATAAGCGCGACGAATGCGTCTATGTCCGCGGCGGCAAGCGCACACCGCTCCCCGCTGATAAAGAGGACAAATAACGGACTACAGCGGTAGTTAGTTGCGGCTTACCGTTGAAAAAATTCAAGATATGGCACTTGCCAAATCAGTCGTAATGTGATACACTAAATACAACGCAGTAGGCAGAGCAAACCGACTGTGTGCCATCCCGGGGAGCAGCCGTGCAGGGCCGGGAGGGTACAAACTATAGATTCAGCACGGAGATAAGGAGTTCACGATGGCTCATACCGTTTCCAGCGAGTGCGTTGCTTGCGGTGCATGTGTTGATACCTGCCCCGTTGGTGCAATCAGCATGGAGGACAAGGCTGTTGTCGATGCAGCTTCCTGCGTCGATTGCGGTGCTTGCGAGGGCGTTTGCCCCACCGGCGCTATCCAGGCTGAATAAGCTATTTTGCGCTTAAAGCGTGACCTGTATCCGCAGGTCGCGCTTTTTTTGTTTGCTTTTTTATGTGGCGGCTTTCGTTCCGCGCCACCCTGCGGCGCTTCACACGTTTTAACGGCTTTCTTCCGTTATGTGTTCCTTTTGGAGACCCAAAAGGCAGGCCCAGGTAAGCCTGCCATTATAAAAGGCCCTGCCGCAAGGTAGGCAGGGCCGATAGGGCACATAATTAAAATTTATTCAAACACATTATCTTCATCAGGAATTTCTTCGGCAACAGCGTTGCCATCGGCATCGATCCCTCGGCGGTCCAGCATGGCGTGGATGAACTCCTGCGCCAAACCGTACAACGTGGCAAACACCGGCACGCCGATGACCATGCCAGGGATGCCCAGCAGATCCCCGCCCACTACGATGGAGAACAGCACCCACAAAGCCGAAATGCCGATGGACTGGCCCAGGATCTTCGGGCCGATAAAATTGCCGTCAAACTGCTGGATGATCAAAATCAGGATGCAGAAGATCAGCGCCTGGATGGGGTTGACCAGCAGCAGGATGAAGATGCTGGGCACCGCGCCAATGAACGGGCCGAACACCGGGATAATGTTGGTGATGCCGATGAACACGCTGATCAGCACAGCAAAGTCCAGCCGCAGCACCGTCATGCAGACAAAGGTAATAACGCCGATGATGGCGGAGTCGATGATCTTGCCGATGAAGAAACCGGTGAAGTTATCGTTGGCATAGTGGCAGATGCGCAGCGTCTGCTCGGCCGCACGGCGGGGCAGCAGCGCGTGGGTCACGGTGCGCAGCTGATGCAGCAGGTGTTCCTTGTCTGCCAGCATGTAGATGCTGGATGCAATCGCCGTAAAGACATTGACGAAGTTGCCCGCCACATTGCCCATGGTAGACATGATCTGCGGCAGGACCGTTTTGCCTAGGCTGTAAACCTCGTTGAGCATGGCCTCGGAATCATCCAGCATTTTAATGGCGCGGTCCAGATCCACACCGTAGCGCCCCTGGACGAACAGCAGCATTTCCTGGATGCCGTTGATATACTGCGGCACATTATTAAACAGCGTCATAATGCTGTTTACGATCTGTGGAATGACCAGCCAGGCCAGCAGCACGATCAACAGCACCGCCACCAGGTACGCCAGCAAAATGGCTACCCACCGCCAGCGCTTGGAATATTTCAACAGTTTGGCGTGGAAAAACCGCACCATGGGGTCTAAAATGTAGGCAATTACGATACCCCCGAAGAAGGGGGACAAGATGCCCATCAGTGCGCCGAACCCGCCCAGGAAATAGCCCAGGTTGTTCAGCAGCAGGTAAAATGCAATACCGGCGCATACGATGGCTACCCAATCCAAGATGCTTTCCGGCTTTTTGTCAATAAAATGCTTTCCGCTCACAATTCCTTGCCTCTCTCAATCATTGCCCGTTTGGCTTATTCATTTTATTGTACTTGCATATAGGGGCATGGTGCAAGAGGCAAATTGTTAATTTTTTGCCTTTTTTGTAACAGTTTTTTCCTGCGGGGCGGGCGGTGGTTCCTCGGGCAGGCCGCGGGCCGTCAGCCCGGCGCCCACCGCCTGCCGTGCCAGCGCTGCCAAAACGGCCAGCGTGGGCACACCGGCTACCATGCCGGGGATGCCAAACAGCTCGCCGCCCACCACGATGGCCAGCAGCACCCCCAGCCCGGATAGCCCCGTGGCCCCGCCCAAAATGCGCGGCGCGATGAAGTTGCCGTCGATCTGCTGCACGGCCAGGATAATAATCAGGAACTCTGCCGCCTGCAGGGGCGACTCCAGCAGCAACAGCAGCACCCCCGGCACTGCGCCCAAAAACGGCCCCAGCACCGGCACGATGTTGGTCGCGCCCACCATCACGGCGATCAGTGGCGCGTAGTCCAGCCGCAAAAGCAGCATCAGGGCAAAGGTCTCGGCTCCCACCAGCAGTGCGTCCACCAGCTGCCCGCCGATGTACCCACTAAAAGTTCGGTCCGCCAGCTGAAACACCGCGCCCAGCTGTCCCACCGTCCGGGACGGCAGGGCGGCCCGCAGGCAAAGGCGGACGCTGTGCAGCAGCTTTTCCTTGCCCAGCAGCAGGTAGATGCTGGCGGCCAGCGCAATGCCCGCATCGGCCGCCGCCCCGGCCGTGTTGGAGGCTGCTTTGGCTGCAGCCTGCGCTGCCCGGCCCGACCACGCCGCGAACTCGCTTTGCAGCCGGGCGGTCAGCTGCTGCAAAATCGCGTCCATCGTGGCGGTATCCACGCCAAAGGTGGCCTGTACCCAGGCCAGCAGGCGGCGCAGTGTTTCCTCGTAGGCGGCCAGTTTGCCGAACAGCGAGGTCACGCTCTGCGCCAATTGCGGCAAGATCAGCCACAGCAGCAGCCCCGCCGCGCCAAACAACAGCGCGTAACTCACCGCCGCTCCGGCCCCGCGCCGCCCGCCAAACCACTTGGCCGCCAGCCATCGGGTGGGGATGTCCAGCACGTAGGCCAGCACCAGCCCCCACAAAAACGGCCGCAGCATCACGGCCAGCTGCCCCAGCGCCGCCGCCAGCGCGGGCAGCTGTGCTACCCCGCCAAAGATCAGTGCCGTACCCAGCGCCAGCCCCAGCCAATCCCCCACCGTACGGGGCGTGCGGCCCAGCCAATGCTTCATAGTGTATCCTCCTGTGTTTTTCTTCTATCTGTTTTTCTTCTATCCTACCCGACCCGCCCCGTGGGAAAGCGCGAAACCAGGCCGGAATCCATTGAAACACCGCCCTTTTTATGCTATGATACAGGTACGACCCAAAAGGGAGGCATCGCCATGACCCATACGACCGTGACCGCCGCCGAAATGAAGGCGCTGGAAAAAGCCGCTAACGACAACGGCCTTTTGTACATACAGATGATGGAAAACGCCGGCCGCGCTGCCTTTGCCCAGCTGCGCCGCCGCTTGCCCGGCCCCGCCCGGCTGCTGGTGGCGGCGGGCAGGGGCAACAACGGCGGGGACGGCTTCGTCATGGCCCGGGTGGCCGCCAAACAGGGCTGGCAGGTGCAGGTGCTGCTGGCTGAGGGCGAGCCGAAAACGCCCGACGCTATCACCAATTTTGGATCATTACGCGATCTGCCCGTAGAAATTCTGCACGATGCGGCATCTGCCGCCCCGGCGGATGCGGTGGTGGATGCGCTGTACGGCACGGGCTTCCATGGCACTTTGCGCCCGGCGGGCCGCGCAGCCTGCGATTTAATGAATCGGCAGCACCAAAACGGTGCACTGCTGCTGGCGGTGGACCTGCCCAGCGGCATCAACGCCGATACCGGCGCGGTAGCCGAGGGTGCCGTGCGTGCAGACCTGACCGTGACCTTCCACCGCGCCAAACCGCTGCATTACATGCCGGGATCTGCCCATTATTGCGGCGAGGTGGTGGTGGCGGACATCGGCATCGGCGCTTACGCCGACGGCCAAAAAGAGGAGTAAAGCGACATGGGACGTTCATCCACGCGGGAAAACAAGACCCGCTACCAGTTGGCCCGGGAGGAACTGGGCCTTTCCCGCGAGAAAGCCAGCGAACTGCTGGAGACCATCGCGCCCGAGCGCATCGAAAAAATCGAGAGCGAGCGCAGCCTGCCCCGGCCGGACGAAGTGCTCATCATGGCGGAAAAGTACAAAATACCGTCGCTTTGCAACTATTTTTGCGCGCGGCAGTGCCCCATCGGCCAGCAGTACGTGCCCGAGATCCGCAACAGTGAGCTTTCGGACATCGTGCTGAAAATGCTGGCCTCCCTCAACGCTATGGACCGCAAAAAGGAGCGGTTAATTGAAATTGCCGCCGACGGCACCATCAGCAAGGATGAGATCGACGACTTTGTGCGCATCCAGAAAGAGCTGGAGCGCATCTCGGTCACAGTGGAAACGCTGCAGCTTTGGGTGGAAAAGATGCTGGCCAACGGCAGGATCGACACTGAGGCCTATAATAAGGAGTCGGAAGCGCCGTAATTTCTCTCCACAGGGAAAAATAGCGCCGTTATTTTGCTGATTTTATCCTGTTTGTGCAATAAATAAGCGTGTATAATCGTATTCATAACAAAGGAGTGAATACATATGATTTCGTTAGCTGCCTTATTTCTGTTCGGTTGGTTCTTCTTCAAAAGCGTGGGGCTGGCGTTCCGGGTAGCCTGGTGCGCCGCCAAGGTGGTCGCAGCTGTGCTGTTCGTGGTGGCTCTGCCGCTGATGGTGGTGGGCCTGCTCATTGGGAGCATCATCAAGCTGGCGCTGCCGCTGCTGCTCATCGCCGCCGCGTTCTATTTGCTGAAAAGCTGCGCATAACCGCACAAAAGACACCGCTGTGTGGCCGTAAATGGCATACACAGCGGTATTTTTGCTTATACTGTGTTTTAGTCCACCACGGGGATGTTCAGCCCAAACTCCAGCGGGCGGAACCGGGGCAGACATTCTCGGCCGTGCAGATGACCGAGGCCGCCAAACGGCTGCCGATCTCGCAGGCTTCCGGCAGTGTCTTGCCGTAGGTCAGGCCTATGACCGTACCGGCGAAGAAGGCGTCCCCCGCGCCGGTGGTGTCGATGACATCCACCTTTTTGGCGGGCACAACGCCGCTTTCGCCGTTGGATCGCGCATATACAGCGCCCTCACCGCCCATGGTCACCACCATGCAGGGGATGTTGGCGCTGTGTACGTTAGCAGCCAGCGTGCGGCACATCTCCTCGGGGGCCATGTGGTCGTACTCGTCGGAGAAGAGCAGCCCGGCCTCCTGCTGGTTGCAGACGAAGCAGTCGATCTCCTGCAAAAAGGCGCGGCGCTCCATGGCGATGCTCATGTTGGAGATGGCGGCGTAGACCTTTTTGTTGTACTTTTTGGCGCAGCGCAAAATCTGCTTGACGGTGTCCTTTTCCAGGTCCAGCTCAAAGGCGATGCCGTCGCAGTCGGCAAAAATTTCGTTGCCTTTTTCCTCCAGCAGCCTGGTCAGCGGGGTGGTATCCGGCCGCTTGGAGATGGCGGCGCATACGTCGCCGTCGTTGTCAAACACGGCCAGCCAGGTGCCCATGCCGTCGGGCACTTTCTCGATGTATTTGGTGTTCACCTTATGTCTGGCCAGCTTGTCGATAACGTCCTGGCCGGAGCCGGTGTCATCCACCAGGCTGACGAAAGTGGGGCGCAGCTCCACATTGGCAATATCCTCGGCCACATTGCGGCAGACGCCGCCGTGGACCTGCTCGACCCGGCCGGCGTTGCGCCCGCCCGGGATGTAGGTGGATAGCGGATAGCCTTTAATATCTACAAACACCGCACCGATGACTACGATACCCATACGAAAAAGTCCTTTCCTATACCAAAAGATTGCCCATATTGTACCATGGTTCGGCAGGATACGCAATTGTGTTACAGCTTCTTCAACTTCTCCAGCCGATTCAGCGCCTCATGCAGCGTCTCATCCTTCTTCGCAAAATGGAAGCGGATCAAGTGGTTCACATCCTCGCGGAAGAAGCTGGAGCCGGGCACTGCGCCTACGCCCACATCCCGGGCCAGCATCTCGCAGAATTCCAGGTCGCTCTTGTAGCCGTAGCGGGAAATGTCCATCAGCACGTAGTACGCGCCCTGGGGCGTGGTGTGCTCCAGCCCGATGGCATCCAGGCCCTGCACAAACAAATCCCGCTTGTGGGTGTAGGTTTTCAGCAGTTCATCGTAATACTCCCGGCCAAAGCGCAGGCCGGGGATGACAGCCTCCTGCAGGGGCGCGGCGGCGCCTACGGTCAAGAAGTCGTGGACCTTTTTGATGCGGTCGGTGATCTCGGCCGGGGCGATGGTGTAGCCCAGCCGCCAGCCGGTGATGGAGTAGGTTTTGGACAGCGACGAGCAGGAGATAGTGCGCTCCCACATACCGGGCAGGCTGGCAAAGTAGGTGTGGGTGTAAGGTGCGTAGACGATATGCTCATACACTTCGTCGGTGATGACGTAGGCGTCGTACTTTTTGGCCAGGTCCGCGATGGTTTCCAGCTCAGTACGGGTGAACACCTTGCCGCAGGGGTTGGACGGGTTGCACAGGATCAAGGCCTTGGGGTGCTGCTTGAAAGCAGCTTCCAGCTCGTCCACGTTAAAATCAAACGTGGGCGAGTGCAGCGGTACATAAATAGGCTCGGCCCCGGAAAGGATCGTGTCAGCACCGTAATTCTCGTAAAAAGGCGAAAACACGATGACCTTGTCGCCGGGGTTGGCCACCGTCATCATGGCAGCCATCATGGCCTCGGTGCTGCCGCAGGTGGTCACGATCTCGCTGTTGGGGTCGATTTCACGGCCCATCAGGCGGCTTTGCTTTTCGGCCAGCGCCTCGCGGAAGTTCTGCGCGCCCCAGGTGATGGAATACTGGTGGAAATCCTCGTGGGCAACCTCGGTCAGGCGGTTCAAAATAGCCTGGGGCGGGTCAAAGTCCGGGAATCCCTGGGACAGGTTGACCGCGCCGTATTGGTTGGAGATGCGGGTCATCCGCCGGATGACCGAATCCGTAAAATGCGCTGTGCGCGTGGATAGTGGCTGCATGGGCTGCTCCTCCCTCTATACTCTACAAAATATATACCCATTATTATAGTAATCACGCGTCTTTATTGCAACCTGCCCCTCATCAACACCCCCGGCAGCCCCGCAAAATGCTTTAAAGGAATTTTCTCTTCGTCGCTGTAAAGCGAAAGAATTTTTCGCAAGCCGCGGGAAAACGGCAATGAAAAGTTAAATATCTTACGATTTTTGGGCAATAATCCTCTCTTTGTTAACAAATTATCCAAATATGGTGTGAGTTTTTCGTCTTTTCGGCAATTTTAACAAAAGGGGTTTTCTTTTTTGTAAAAATGTGTTAACATATATTTAACAAAGTGGTCGGCTGGCGGAACCAGATCAGCCCCACTTGAATATTTTGGAGGAATGCTTTTATGATGAAGTATCTGCAAAAGCTCGGCAAAGCGTTAATGCTTCCCGTAGCTGCGTTGCCCGTCTGTGGTATCCTGATGGGCATTGGTTACGCACTCGCTCCCGCCGTTATGGGCGCTGAGGGTGCTACCTCCGGTGCTGCGTACACCGTTGGTTTCCTGCTGATCAAGGCCGGTGGCGCTTTGATCGACAACATGGCTTGGCTGTTCGCCATCGGCGCTGCTGTGGGTCTGTCTGATGACCACGACGGCACGGCCGGTCTGGCTGGCCTGGTCAGCTTCCTGATGATGCAGCAGCTGCTCAGCCCCGGCGTTGTCGGTGCTGTCCGTACCCTGGAAGAAGGCTCCGTCGATTACATTGCTTTCAGCAAGATCGCCGGCAACTCCTTCATCGGCATCCTGGCCGCCATCATCGGTGCTGCCTGCTACAACAAGTTCAAGAATACCCAGCTGCCTGACTGGCTGGCATTCTTCAGCGGCAAGCGCAGCGTTGCTATCGTGACCGCCGTTGTTTCCATCGTGGTTTCCGTCGTTCTGCTGTTCGTCTGGCCCATCATCTTCGGCGTTCTGGTTGCCCTCGGCAACGGCATCGCCAAGATGGGCGGCATCGGCGCCGGCATCTACGCTTTCCTGAACCGTCTGCTGATCCCCACCGGCCTGCATCACGCCCTGAACAACGTGTTCTGGTTTGATACCATCGGCCTGGGCGACCTGAGCCACTACTGGGCTGGCGACACCTCCGCTGATGTGGGCTGGAGCCTCGGCATGTACATGTCCGGCTTCTTCCCCTGCATGATGTTCGGTATTGCCGGTGCTGCTCTGGCCATGGTCCAGACTGCTAAGAACAAGAAGGCTGCTATCGGCCTGGTCGTTTCCGCTGCTATCTGCGCTTTCGTCTGCGGCGTTACCGAGCCCTTCGAGTTCGGCTTCATGTTCCTCTGCTTCCCCCTGTACATCGTCTACGCCGCTCTGTACGGCATCTTCACCATCATCACCTACTACTCCGGCTTCCGCGCAGGCTTCTGCTTCTCCGCCGGTGCTACTGACCTGGTCTTCTCCGCCAGCCTGCCCGCACATGCTAACACCTGGATGATCATTCCTCTGGGCATCGCTGCCTTCGTCGTGTTCTACCTCGTCTTCAAGTTCGCCATCACCAAGTTCGACCTGAAGACCCCCGGCCGTGAGGACGAGGACGAGGAAGCCGCTGAGGCCAACATCACCCTGGCCAACAACGACTACACCGCCATCGCCAAGGGCGTTCTGGCTGCTGTCGGCGGCAAGGACAACGTTGCCAACGTTGACTACTGCGCTACCCGCCTGCGCTTCGAAATCAAGGACCACACCGCCGTTGATGAGAAGGCTGTTAAGAAGGCTGGCGCCGCTGGCGTCATCCGTCCCAGCAAGACTGCCTGCCAGGTCGTTATCGGCCCCAAGGTTCAGTTTGTGTACGACGAACTGAAGAAAATGCTGTAAGCCTTGCGTGATCGCTTACAGTGCCCCTTGGTAAAGGTTCTGGTTCCCTTTATCTAAACCGCATATCTTCCGCCGGGGGCGGGCTGGACGCCCGCCCCCGGCGCTTTTTATGAAATGTTGCCTGGAGCTTGCACAAAATTGCTCGGATTTTGATATAAAATTCACATTTATCTGCTTTTTCTAAAACGGTATTGTGGTATAATACAAGGTAAGGAGAAACGGCGGCCCCACCGGCCCGCCCCAATAATTAGGAGGAAATCTCTATGAAAATCATCCGCGCGAAAGACTACTATGACATGTCCCGCAAGGCTGCCAACATCATCTCGGCTCAGGTCATCATGAAACCCAACTGCGTGCTGGGCCTGGCCACCGGCGGCACCCCCGTAGGTACCTATAAACAGCTGGTCGAGTGGTACAACAAGGGCGACTTGGACTTCTCCGAGGTCACCAGCGTCAACCTGGACGAGTACCGCGGCCTGCCCAAGGAGCATCCCGAAAGCTACTGGAGCTTCATGCACCGCAACCTGTTCGATCTGGTCAACATCCGCCCCGAAGCCATCAACCTGCCCGACGGCACCAACATGGATGCCGAGGGCGAGTGCGCCCGCTATGACGCTGTCATCAAGAGCGTCGGCGGCGTCGACCTGCAGCTGCTGGGCATCGGCCACGACGGCCACATCGGTTTCAACGAGCCGGGCGAGGCCTTCGAGCTGGGCACCCACTGCGTCGACCTGAAGCCCGAGACCATCGAGGCCAACAAGCGCTTCTTCGACGGCAACGAGGACCTGGTCCCCAAACAGGCCTACACCATGGGCATCAAGACCATCATGCAGGCCCGCAAGGTGCTGATGGTCGTCAACGGCAAGGGCAAGGCTGAAATCGTGAAGAAAGCCTTCTTCGGCCCCGTCACTCCCGAAGTGCCCGCCAGCATCCTGCAGATGCACCCCGACTTTATCCTGGTCGGCGATGAGGAAGCATTCAGCCTGATCTGATGGCAGGAGGTTTTCCGCTATGATTATCAAAAATGCCAAAGTTTTTACGGATGGCTGCCGTTTTGTGGAAAAAGACCTGGTGATCCGCGATGGCCGCATCGTCTTCGGTGCCGCCCCGCAGGAGAACGAGGAAGTGCTGGACGCCAAGGGCAGCTACGCCCTGCCCGGCCTTGTGGACATCCACTTCCACGGTGCTGTCGGCCATGACTTCTGCGATGCCGACGAAGCAGGTCTGCAGACCATTGCCGATTTCGAGGCCAGCAAAGGTGTACTGGCCATCTGCCCCGCCACGATGACCTTCAGCGAAGAGATTCTGAACGGCATCATGGATGTGGCTGCGGCCCATAAAAATGAGCATGGCGCGGATCTGGTCGGCATCAACATGGAAGGCCCCTACATCAGCCCCAAAAAGGTGGGCGCCCAGAACCCCAAGTACGTGATGGCCGCCAACGCCGATATGTTCCGCCGCCTGCAGGCCCGCAGCGGTGGGCTGATCAAGCTGGTGGACGTCGCCCCCGAGGAGCCGGGCAACATGGACTTCATCAAGGAATGTCACGATGAGGTGCGTATTTCCATTGCCCACACCTGCACCGACTACGACACCGCCAAAGAAGCCTTTGCCGCCGGTGCCACCCACATGACCCACCTGTACAACGCCATGCCGGGCATCACCCACCGCGCCCCCGGCCCCATTATCGCCGCGCTGGAGGAGGGTGCCGAGGTCGAGCTAATCACCGACAACGTGCACATCCACCCCGCCGTGGTGCGCTTTACCTTCAACACCTTCGGCGACGACCACGTGATTCTGATTGCTGACAGCATGATGGCCTGCGGTCTGCCCGACGGCCAGTACAGCCTGGGTGGTCAGGCCGTCACCGTGCACGGCCGCCGCGCCACCCTGACCGAGCAGGAAGGCACCATCGCCGGCAGCGCCACCTGCCTGTTTGACTGCATGAAGCGTGCGGTGCAGGAGATGGGCGTGCCGCTGGAAAGCGCCGTCCGCGCCGCCACCCTCAACCCCGCCCGCAGCATCGGTGTCGATGCCGACTATGGCAGCCTGGAAGCAGGCCGCTGGGGCAACGTGGTACTGGTGGACGACCAGCTGAACATCCAGACCGTGGTGCGCCACGGCCAGATTCTGTAACCGCTGTAAAAGCCGCAAAAAATAAACCGGGACGTTTTGCCGCGTCCCGGTTTTCTTTTTGCACACCGTATGCTACAATGGGGGGCAACAAGCAAGAAGGAGTGTGCCCCTATGAAGAAAATTGCGATTTTGGGCTGCGGCCAGCTGGGCAGCATCGTGGCCGATGCCATTGCCAGCGGCCTGCTGCCGGATTATACCCTCTGTGCAGCGATGAGCCGCAAGCTGCCGGACGCCGAGGCCCTGTGCGCCAAAGCGGGCGGCGCGGCCTGCGTCACCTTGGACGAGGTGCTGGCCCAGAAACCGGATTACGTGGTGGAGACCGCTGCCGTGCAGGTGGCCAAAGAAAGCTGCCTGCCGGTGCTGGAAGCCGGGCTGGGCTTTATCCCCATCAGCATCGGCGCTTTTGCGGATGCCGATTTTTACGCCAAGGCCTGCGCCGCGGCCAAGGCCCACGGCGGGCGCATCTACCTGCCCCACGGCGCAGTGGGCGGCTTTGATGTGCTGCACACGGTGGCCCTGATGGCCAAGGCGAAGAACCAGCCCATCACCGCCGAGATCCACACCCACAAAGGCCCGGCGTCGCTGAAAAACACGCCGCTGTTCACCGAAGAACTGATGACCACGCCAGAAAAGACGGTGCTGGCAGGCACCGCTGCCGAGGCCATCCAGGTATTGCCCACGAAGGTGAACGTGGCGGTCGCCGCCGCCCTGGCCAGCATCGGCCCCGACGCTATGGGTGCAAAAATTACCAGCGTGGAAGGCTTTGCCGGTGACGACCACTGCATCACCATGGAGACCGACGGCCTGAAAGTAACCTCCGACGTCTACAGCCGCACCGCCGAGATCGCCGGCTGGAGCATCGTCTCCCTTCTGCAAAACCTCGCCAGCCCTGTGGTGCTGTTTTGACCTACTTTCTTTGGAAAAGAAAGTAGGCAAAGAAACTTTCCATATAACACAACACAAAAGGGCGATGCCGGAGAACTGCATCGCCCTTTTGTAATGTCGTATTGAGGATAAACCGTAGAGCATTTTGGCCCCGAAGGGTTCAATAGGGAGAACGGGCTAAAAGCGTTAAGAAAATTGCAGCACTCCTGCAATTTTTAGCTTTTAGCCCGTTCGACCACCTCATATCGAGGTGTCCGCCGCAGGGCGGCGGAACACTGAAAGCGCAAACAAAAAATTATTTCTCGCGGCGTTTCGTCAAATATTCATCCATTTCTTCGGCAACCTGCTTGGAGTATTTAACAGCCTCCACAACGGTCCGTGCGCCCAGCACCACATCACCGCTGGCAAAAATTCCCTCACGGGTGGTGTGGCCGTGCTCGTCGGTGGCAAGCAGACCGTGGCTGCTCATCTCCAGGCCGGTAGTGGTGCTGACGATGCGGTTCTGCGCGCCCTGGCTGATGGCAATGATGACGCTGGAGCAGGGGAAGAACTGCTCCTCGCTGGTGGAGGTAATGTTGCCTTCCTCGTCCATCTCCACTTTCTTGTAGTAAACGCCGTCGTCGGTAATGCGGGTGGGGCGCATGCCGTAGTAGAACTCCACACCGTCGGCCTTGGCGTAGTCCACCTCACGCACGCTGGCGGCGGTCTGGTAGCGGCGACAGAACACGCTGACATGGCGCACGCCCTTGCGCAGGGCGGTACGAGCCACGTCCATAGCCGAGTTGCCCGCGCCGATGACGACGAGGTTATCGCCCAGATCATACACGTCCGGGTCGACCAGATAGTCGATGGCGTAGTTGACATGGCCCAGGCTCTCGCCGGGGATACCCATGGCCTTGGGCTTCCACACGCCGGTGCCGATGAAGATGGCCTCGTAGCCGTCGCGCTGCAGGTCGTCCACCGTAAGGGTGCGGCCAATGGCCGTGTTGGGGCGGATCTTGATGCCCAGCTTGATGAGCTGCTTCTGGTAGCGGTCCAGAATACTCTTGGGCAGGCGGAACTCTGGGATGCCGTAGCGCAGCACGCCGCCGATCTTCTCGCGGCTTTCAAAAATGGTCACGTCATAGCCGCGGCGGGCCAGCAGCACACTGATGGTGATGCCTGCCGGGCCGCTGCCGATGATGGCCACGCGCTGGCCTTTTTTCGGCTCCATCTCCGGCTCCAGATGGTCGAGATACGCATCGGAGATGTAGTTTTCGATGCTGGAAAAATGCACGGGGGCACCCTTGCGGCCCAGCACGCAGTGACCCTCACACTGCTTTTCGTGGTCGCATACCAGAGAGCAGATGACGCTCAGCGGGTTATTCTCGTACAGCATTTCGCCGGCTTCTTCTTTGTGGCCGGTGCGGAACAGCTCGATCGCTTCCGGGATATTGGTGCTGATGGGGCAGCCTTCGCGGCACATCGGCTTTTTGCAGTGCAGGCAGCGGCGGGCTTCGTTTACAACATGGATCGCCATTTCTTTTTCTCCTTCTTATCTCTTCTTATTTCCTCGCACATAAAAATTGACATTACAGCGCGGGCTGTGCTATAGTTTTGGTAAATAGACCGTTAGGGGGTGCCCGTTATGGCAAAGGCCGCGGTGCTGCTGCCCCGGCAGGAAATGCAGCAAATGGCAGCAGACTTGATTGCACAGTATCCGAATCTATCACCTTTCTGTATTGAGTATACCTATACCGACGCAGCTTGTCAACGCGCGATAAGGTTACAAAATGATGGCTGCGAGCTGATTTTGGCCCGCGGCCTGCAGGCGGCGCTGGTGTAGTCTGCACCCGGGCTGAAACGCTGGGCCGCTGAATGGAGCACAGCCTGCGCATCATAGTGGACCGGACCGCCGGGCGTGTGCCGGTCTGCTTCGGCATCGGGGCCATCAACGCCAAAAAGTGCTGCCGCCTGGCCAAAATGGCCGTGGCAAACGGCACGGCGGCGACATCACCCTGACCGAGGAGTTTATCCGCCGCACGCGGGACGTGGGCGTGCCCTACCGGCCCAGCCTGCCTACCCCGGCGGGTGCCGCCCGGGACGGATTTGTGCGTACCATGACCGTCGCCGGACTTTTATAAAAAGGAGTCTTTGCCATGAATACCACCCTGCGTGCCCAAGCTGAAACGATTGTAACTGCCAGCATTCACGCCGTGCTGCCGGATGAAGCGGTGCGCCGCGCATTGCAGGGCTTTGCCCCGGCGGGGCGGGTGTTTTTGGCAGCCGCGGGCAAGGCCGCTTGGCAGATGGCCCATGCCGCCGTAGAAGTGCTGGGCCGGCCGGACGGCGGCGTGGTCATTACCAAATACGGCCACGTGAAAGGCGAGATTCCCGGCGTGACCTGCTATGAAGCCGCCCACCCGGTGCCCGACGAATCAGGCTTTGCCGCTACCGAAAAGGCGCTGGCGCTGGTGCATGGGCTGACCGCACAGGATGCTGTGCTGTTTTTGCTCTCCGGCGGCGGCAGTGCCCTATTGGAAAAGCCGCTGATCCCTGGCGCGGAATTGCAGGACATCACGTCCCAGCTGCTGGCCAGCGGCGCGGATATTGTGGAGATGAACACCATCCGCAAGCGCCTGTCCGGCGTCAAGGGCGGGCGGTTCGCGCTGGCCTGCGCCCCTGCGCAGGTGTACAGCATCGTGCTCAGCGATATTTTGGGCGACCCGCTGGATATGATCGCCAGCGGCCCCGCCTGCCCGGACAGCTCCACCTGCGCCGAGGCCAAGGCTATCGCCGCACGGTATGGGTTAAAGCTTTCCCCGGCGGCTGCGGCGCTTCTGGAGCAGGAAACACCCAAAGCGCTGGACAATGTGACCACCAAAATCACCGGCAGCGTGCGGGAACTGTGCGCCGCTGCGGCGGATGCCTGCCGCAAAGCGGGCTACACCCCCGTGCTGCTGACCGACCGGCTGAACTGCGAAGCCCGGGAGGCAGGGCGCTTTTTGGGCAGCATCGCCCAAAGCCACGCCGGGCAGGGGCAAAAGCTGGCCTTTCTGGCGGGCGGCGAGACCGTGGTACACCTGACGGGCCACGGCCTGGGCGGCCGCAACCAGGAATTGGCGCTGGCCGCCGCCCCTGCGCTGGCAGGGCTGAATGCCTGCGTTTTCTCGGTGGGCAGTGACGGCACCGACGGCCCCACCGATGCGGCGGGCGGCTACACGGACGGCGATACGGATGCCGCCCTGACCGCCCACGGCCTGACTGTGCCCGCCGTGCTGGCAGATAACGACGCCTACCACGCCTTGCAGGCAGTGGGCGGGCTGCTGGTCACCGGCCCCACCGGCACCAATGTAAATGATGTAAGTGTGGTGCTGGTGCAGGGATAACCACACAAAACAAAACGTCCCCGGCGGTCCCATAGCGGACCACTGGGGGCGTTTTGCGTTGTTTTGTAAGGTTACTTCTGCTCGGCCAGCCATTCCACCGCCGACAGGGCGGCAATGTTGCCCTGCCCGGCAGCCTTGATATACTGGTAGGGCTTGCCTGCCAGATCGCCGCAGGCGAAGCAGCCCGGCAGGTTGGTGCGCATCTGGGCGTCCACGGCTACATGGGGGCCGTCGGTGGCAAGGCCCGGCACCAGTTTGTCCGGCGCTACGGCATCCCGCAGTACAAACACACCGTCCACGGGGTGCAGAGCCTTGTCGGTCTGCACGCCCTCGGCCCTCATCGTGCCTGGGATGGATAGCACCCTCTCCCGCACCACCGTTACGTTGGGGCCGACTGTGACCTCGTGGGGTACGACCGGGAAATACAATACCCGGGCGCAGGTCTCGGCCAAAAAGTCGGCCTCGCGGCAGCTCTCGGCGTTGTAGCCCAGCACGGCCACTGCCTTGCCCTTGTAAAAGTGGGCGTCGCAGGTGGCGCAGTAGCTTACGCCGCGGCCCAGCAGCTCGTCCTCACCGGGGAAAGGTTTGCCCATCACGACGCCGCCCGCCAGAATGACTGACGAGGCCTCATACATAATATCCGGCGTCTGGATGCCGAAGTAGCTGCCCATGGCGTAGACGGCCGTGACCTGCTTCTCGGTGATCTCCACGTCCATCACGTCCAGATGGTGCTTAAGTTTGTCGGCCAGGTCGGTGCCGGTAATGTCCGGCAGACCGGGGTAGTTGCGGATGGTATGGGCCTTGGTCATCTTGGTCGTCAGCCCTTTGCTGCCAAACAGCAGCACCTGCTTGCCGCGCACACGGGCGGTGATGGCCGCCGATACGCCGGCAGGCCCGGTACCAATAATGGCAATATCGGCGCGGATGGTTTCGTTCATGGCAGTTTCCCTCTATGCTTTCTGTATACGCTTATACTTTCCCTATTCTACCACAAAATCAGGCGTGCGCAATATTTTTTGTAGCGATGATGTCCACGCCTGTGCCCGCCACATTTTCGGCCAAAACCTGGCCAATGGTTATGGGGGCGGGGACTTCCACGTCTTTCAGCGCACGGACCACATCAAAAATCTTGCCTTTGGGGATGTCACTGCGGGTCTTGCAGCTGACCATGGCCAAGGTGCCGCCGGTCACGCGGACGGTGCTGGTCACGATGCGGGTAGGAGCCGTGACCTCCTTGCGGGCGTAGGCATCGCCCCGGGGGCAGGTGTTGCCGGTGACGGAGACGACCGCTCCGTCCTCCATCGTAACGATCAGCGGGCAACCCATGGGGCAGCCGATGCAGGTAAGTTCGATTTTTTTCGTTTCCATAATCAGGCCTCCTCCAGCGTAACAGTCAGGCACGAGGCGTCAGGATGGGCGCGCAGGTCGGCCCCTTTCAGGCGGACGGTCTCCATCTCGCCGGGAGCCAGCACGGGCCGCTTGCGGCTGAAAATGCAGGTATCGCCCAGATATACGGCGATCTTTTTGTTCTTGAACACACCGCCCACACGGAAGCGGATGGTCACGGTATCGCCGGCGCAGGCCGGGCGCACCGTGGCGGGCACGGTGTAGCGCACGCCGTTCTCGCAATGTACCGGGATGGCCGGGGCGTCCTGCTCGCCATTTTGCAAATAAGCGGCGGCCTGGGCACCGGCAGCGCCGGCTTCCTCGGAAACATAGTCCACCAGATCATGCACATGCAGCACATTGCCTGCGGCAAACACGCCGGGGATGCTGGTCTCCAGGCTTTCGTTGACCAGCGGCCCGCTGGTGATGGGGCTTAACGCCACACCGGCGGCGCGGCTCAGCTCGTTTTCAGGCAGCAGACCGCAGGAGAGCAGCAGCGTGTCGCAATCGTAGTGTTCCTCGGTGCCGGGGACGGGCTTGCCGTTTTCTACACGGGCCAGCGTGATGCCCTCGACCCGCTCCTTACCCTGGATGTCCACGACGGTGTGGCTCAGCTTCAGCGGGATGCCGAAGTCATCGAGACACTGCACAATGTTGCGCTTTAAGCCGCCGGAGTAGGGCATCAGTTCGGCCACCACCTGCACCTGGGCGCCTTCCAGCGTCATGCGGCGGGCCATGATCAGTCCGATATCACCGGAGCCAAGGATGACCACCTTGCGACCGGGGAGATAGCCCTCCATGTTTACCAGCCGTTGGGCCGTACCGGCCGTGTAGATGCCGGCAGGACGGTAGCCGGGGATGTTTAAGGCGCCACGGGGACGCTCCCGGCAGCCCATGGCCAGAATGACGGCTTTCGGGTGCAGCTGGAACAGGCCGTCCGTTTTGTTCATGGCGGTCACGGTCTTGTCCGCCGCCAAGTCCAGCACCATGGTATTGAGTTTATAGGGGATGTGCAGTTCTTCCGCCTGGGCGATGAACCGGGCCGCGTACTCGGGGCCGGTCAGTTCCTCTTTAAAGGTGTGCAGGCCAAAGCCGTTGTGGATGCACTGGTTCAAAATGCCGCCCAGTTCGCCGTCGCGCTCTAAAATCAGCAGGTTTTCCACACCGGCCTTGCGGGCAGCCACGGCTGCCGCCAGCCCCGCGGGGCCGCCGCCGATGATGACGAGATCTACGTTGTTCATATCCAGCCCCTCCTTTTAAAACGTATCCTTGTTGGTGCCGACGATGATTTTAGATTTGCCGCCGGCCTTGGTAATTTCACTCTGGGGCACGCCCAGTTCGCGGGCCAGAATTTCCATCACGCGGGGGCTGCAGAAGCCCGCCTGACAGCGGCCCATACCGGCACGGGTGCGGCGCTTTACGCCGTCCAGACTGCGGGCACCGGGCACACGGTGGATGGCATCAATAATTTCGCCCTCGGTCACGCTCTCACAGCGGCAGATAATCTGCCCATAGGCGGGGTTCTCTTTGATAAGGGCGGCGCGTTCTTCAAAAGGCAGCGTCTTGGGGTCCAGGATACCCTTGCGGGTGGGGTCAAACGTCGGATTGTCCTCCAGATGCAGGCTGTTTTTCACGATGTCGGCCACCATAGCGCCCACGGCGGGGGCGCTGGACAGGCCGGGGGACTCGATGGCAGCGCAATCCACAAAGCCGGGGGCAATCTCGCCAATGAAGAAATCGTGCCGCGGCTCGTGGGCGCGCAGGCCTGCAAAGCTGGTGATAGTCTGGCGCATGGGCAGGTCCTTCACCGCCAGGCCGGACTTCTCCCGCACTTCGTTCAGGCCTGCCGCCGTGGTGGCGGTGGCCTCTTTGTCATCCACATCAATGGCCGTGGGACCGACCAGCAGGTTGCCGTGTACGGTAGGCGTTACCAGCACACCCTTGCCGTACTTGCCCGGCAGTTGGAAAATCGTGTGGTGTACATGCCCGGCTGCCGCGTGATCCAGCAGGAAGTAATCGCCGCGCCGGGCAATGATCTGCATCGGGTGGACGGCATCCACGGCGTTGTGCAGTTCGTCCGCATGCACACCGGCGGCGTTGACCACCAGGCGCGTTTCGAAGCTGCCCTTGTCGGTCTCCACGCGCCAGCCGCCCTCGATGGGAACTACGCCGGTCACGGTGGTATCAAACTGGAACTTTACGCCATTTTTTGCAGCGTTCTCGGCAAAAGCATAGGTCAGGCCAAAGGGGCAGACGATGCCGCCGGTGGGCGCCCACAGGGCGGCCACCGCGTTATCGGCAATGTTCGGCTCCATAGCGACCAGTTCATCGCGCTCTATAATGCGCAGGCCCTCTACGCCGTTGGCCACGCCGTTTTCGTACAGCTTTACCAGATTCGGGCGATCCTGCTCGCTCAAACACACCACCAGGCTACCGCACTGGTCGTAGGCAAAATCCAATTCTTTGGCAAGGGCGGGCATGCGGCGGCTACCCTCCACATTCAGCTTAGCCATCAAACTGCCGTGGACGGCATCGTAGCCCGCATGCACAATGGCGCTGTTTGCTTTGGAGGTGCCGCAGCAGACATCCTCCTCCTTATCCAGCACCAGAATATCTGCTTTACAGCGCGATAATTCCCGCGCTGCGGCGCAGCCGGAAACGCCTGCACCGATGATCAGAACGTCCAACATACTTATTCTCTCCTTCTGGTGAAAATCACCTATACCATCAGTATACCGTGCAGAAGTTTTGCCGTCAATAGCCTGTTTTTTGTTGTTTTTGTACAAAGAATATCCCGTAAACCACACAAAGCAGCACCTGGTAGATCAGGCGCTGCCTTGCGGTTTGGAAGTAATAAAGAAAATGTCTGTTTTACCTGCGGCCTACAGCATCGGCGGGGTGGTATCCCGCAGAACCAACCGGCAGGGCAGGCAAATGGTCTTTTCCACATCGGATTCGTGGTTTAAAAGGCGGATCATCTGCTTGGCGGCCGCGCGGCCGGTCTCGTGCAGGCTGTTGTCGATGGAGGTCAGCTGCGGGTAGCAGATGGTGCAGTAGACGCTGTTGTTGCAGCCAATGACGGCGACTTCGTCCGGGATGCGCTTGCCGGTGGCCTGCAGCGCGTGCAGGCAGCCCACGGCAGTGGTATCCTCGGAAAAGACGATAGCATCGGTGTTCGGGTCCTGCTGCAGGATGCGTGTGGTCACGAACTGACCGCCATCGATGGAACGTTCAGCCCGGTAGCAGCGCTCCGTCAAACCGTATTCCTGGATGGCACGGCGGTAGCCGTTCAGCTTGTGCGCCTCACTCTCGGTCTCGTCATCATTGACAAAGGCAATGTTGCGCCGCCCGGCCTGGGCCAGCCGCTTGACGGCGTGGTAGGTGCCGTCTTCCTCATCGGAAAGGACACCGTAGGCGTTGGGCAGCGGCAGAACCGCGTTGGCAAACAAAATCGGAATATTGGGAACATATTTGGCAATGTACTCGCGGCACTGTGGTGTCACGAATATGGAACCGACGAAGAATACGCCAATGATCTGCTGGGCGTTCAGCGTACGCAGATACTCGCCGGCGCGGGCGGGGGTGCCGCCCAGGTTGCACAGGATGGTGCTGTACCCGGCGGTGGCCATCGTGCGCTCGATCTCATAGGCGATGGCGGCGTGGTGTACATCACGGATGTCCACCGTCATAACGGCTACGCAGCGGCTTTGCCGGGTGGCCAGGCCTTTCGCTACCTGGCTGGGCTGGTAATCGCAGCTGTCCAGCACGGCCTGCACCTTGATTCGGGTGGCTTTGCCCACCTTGCCGCCGTTCATCACCCGGGAGACTGTGGCAATCGAGACCCCGGCTTCCCGGGCTATATCATAAATAGTCAAGAAATACCTCCTGTGGGATGCAACACTTTGTAAGTGCTTTCAACATATTCATCATAGCACACCCCAAAAACCGATGCAATTCTCGCATTTGACAAGATAATAACAGGGTTTTCTAACAAAATGACGAGAATTTACGGCATCTGTTATTTCCTACACAAATACACAAAATTTCGGCCAGGCTTGTGTCTTTTCTGCACAATTGCCCGCAAGCGATTACAATTTCCTTGAATCGTTAAATTTGGGAACAAGAGAGGGTAAAAAACATTTTGGCGGGATATTTGTCTAAACCGGGCGCTTTTTTCTCTTGTATGGGCTGTGGCGGCGTGATACAATAAAATGGTCTTTGATTTTGCCCTTTTAAGGAGATGTACGCATTATGGCTACCGCGCAAAGCCGCGTTACCGATATGACCCGGGGCGACCCGGTACGGCTGCTGCTGAATTTTTCGGCACCGCTGTTTTTAAGCAACCTGCTGCAGCAATTCTATAATCTGGCGGATACCGCTTTGGCCGGGCATATCCTGGGGGACGCTGCCCTGGCGGAAATCGGGGCTACGGCTGCCCTGTACGGCCTTATCATGAACTTCGCTTTCGGCATGAATAACGGTCTGGCGCTGACGGTCAGCCGCCTGTTTGGCGCAGGTGATGAAAAGGGCGTGCGCCGCGCCACGGCCTGGATGCTGGCGCTGGCCGGGGCTACGGCTGCTGTGCTGACGGTGGTTTTCGTTGGTGTGCGCCGTCCGCTGCTGGTGCTGCTGCAGGTGCCGGAAGCGTCGATAGATGGGGCCCTTGCCTACCTGACGCTGATTCTGCTGGGCATCCCGCTGACGATGGCTTATAATATGGAAGCCGCCCTGCTGCGGGCCATTGGCAACAGCCTGACGCCGCTGTACTTTTTGCTGTTCAGCACGGTGCTCAACATCGGGCTGGACATCGCCTTTATGGGCCCGCTGCAGTTGGGCGTGGGCGGCGCGGCGGCCGCCACCGTGGTAGCCCAGGGCATCAGTGCGGTGCTGTGCGGGTGGTACATCATCCGCAACTACCCGGCCCTGCATTTTACCCGCAACGCCTTTGCCAACGGCAAAAAATTTGCCGCCAATATGTTCTGGGCGGGCCTAAGCATGGGCCTGATGAGCGCCATCTACAACATCGGCAGTGTGGTACTGCAAAGCAGTATCAATGCGCTGGGCAGCACCTACATCGCGGCTCAGGTCGCCGCCCGCCGCTTTGCGGAACTGTTCTTTATCCCCGGCGGTGCGCTGGGCATCGCAGTGGCCACCTACAGCAGCCAGAACCTGGGTGCGGGACACCGCAGCCGCATCATGAAAGGCGTGACCACGGCGCTGGGCATCTACTTTGTGTGGTGGGTGTTCGTGATGTTGTTCGTGTTCTTCCTCAGCGATCCGGCGGTGCGGGCCATCACCGGCACCAACGACGAGGTCATCATCTCCAACGCGGTGCTGTACTTGAAGATCAGCGCCCCGGTCATCCCGCCCATGGCGGTGCTGGTCATCGTGCGGAACATGCTGCAGGGCATCCAGCACACCATCGAGCCGTTACTGGCCAGCGGACTGGAACTCATCGGCAAGGTCATCTTCGGCGTGTGGATCGTGCCCGCGGTGGGCTACACGGCGGTCTGCTTCTGTGAGCCGGTCACCTGGGTGATCTGCTTCGTGTTCATCCTGGGCGCGCTGTACCGCTGCCGGGGTGAGTTGAAGGACAAAGAATAAGTTCTATCACATACCGGGCATGGCCAATGGGCTGTGCCTGTTTTTTGTTTACAGGGGCGGTTGAATGCTTTATAATAAAGACAATACCGCATAATTCTAAGTGCCGATACGGCGAGCGAGGTGCGGCAGATGCTAA
>ERZ1034915.522-NODE-522-length-25713-cov-20.548211_pt1 | contig 25713 bp, 20 predicted proteins | sample MGYA00520592_ERZ1034915 | MGnify/ENA primary metagenome ERZ1034915 (study PRJEB33766, sample SAMN09781787) | gut metagenome | biome: gut microbiome | host: Homo sapiens | place: Madagascar | study: EMG produced TPA metagenomics assembly of the PRJNA485056 data... | reverse complement strand
ACGCAGTTGCCGTGCCGCACACCGAGCCGCAGCGAGGCGCTTCGGAGCGCAACCGCCGCTTGCGGCGGCTCTTGGCGCGGAGATCCGCCGGAGCGGTGCTTAAGCCGTTAGGCGGGAATTGTGCGGTGTTGCCCTAAAGGTGTCAGCATCGTCGGCGCATGTCCGCCGATGCTGACGGTTTTCAAATTTTGCACCTACTACCTTGGAGACTTACCCATGAAATTTCTGCATCTGGCCGATCTGCACCTGGGCAAACGGGTCAACGGGTTCGACCTTCTGGAAGATCAGCGCTACATCCTGGAACAAATTTTAGCGCTGTGTGACAGCAATAAGGTGGACGCCGTGGTGCTGGCGGGCGATATTTACGACGCCCCCGTGCCCCCCGCCGCTGCCTGCACCCTGCTGGACTGGTTCCTGACCCAGCTGGCCGCCCGGCGCATCGCCGTGCTGGCCGTGTCCGGCAACCATGACAGCGCCGAGCGGCTGGACTACGCCGCCGGGCTGCTGGCCAACCAGAACGTATACATCGCCGGGCAGTTCCGGGGCGCACCGCGGCAAATCGTCCTCAACGACCGCTTCGGCCCCGTGGAGTTCACACTGCTGCCCTTCGTGCGCGCCGCCACCGTGCGCCATTACATGCCCGAGGCCGACCTGCCCGATTACGACAGCGCCGTCGCCGCCGCCCTGTCCGCCTGTGCGCCCAGCGCCGAGCGCCGCGTGCTGGTGGCCCATCAGATGGTAGTGGCCGGGCTTTGCCCGCCCCAGCTTTCCGGCAGCGAGACCGCGCCCCTCACCGTGGGCACCGTGGATTCCGTCGATGTTGCGCACTTTGCTGGGTTCAGCTATACCGCGCTGGGCCACATCCACCGCGCCCAGCGGGTGGGCAGCGACACCGTGCGCTACGCCGGTGCGCCGCTGTGCTACCATCTGGACGAGTGCGGCATGGAGAAATCCGCCACGCTGGTCCGCCTGGGCCGCCGGGGCGTGGACGGCATCGACACGCTGCCCCTGCACCCCCGCCGCGCCATGCGGCATATCGTCGGCCCGCTGGCCAAACTGGTGGAGCATCCCACCGACACCGGCGATTACATCTGGGCCACCCTGACCGACCCCACGCCCCAGCCCGACGCCATGGCCATGCTGCGCACCGCCTACCCCAACGCCATGCGGCTGGACTACCGCCCCCAGGGGGCCGAGATTTTGCCCGCCGACACTGCGCAATCGGTGCGGGGCAAGCCCTTTGCCTCGCTGTTTGAGGACTTTTTCACCCAGATGAACGGCCGCCCGCTGACCGTGGAGGAAGCCCGTGCCGTGAAAGCCCTGCGAGAGGAGGCCTCCAAATGAAACCCCTGCACCTGACCCTGAACGCCTTTGGCCCCTACGCCGGGCGCACCGACCTGGACCTGTCGGTCTTTGGCGGCAGCGGCCTGTTTCTGATCGGCGGCGACACCGGCGCGGGCAAGACCGCCCTGTTTGACGCCATCACCTTTGCCCTGTACGGCGAGACCACCGGCGAGAACCGCAAAACCACGATGCTGCGCAGTGATTTTGCCGTGCCCGAAGCCGAAACCTACGTGGAGCTGACCTTTACCCACCGGGGCCGCAGCTACACCGTGCGCCGCTGGCCGGACCAGCAGCGGGCCGCCAAGCGTGGCAGCGGCTTTGTGAAAAGCCCCGCTAAGGCGGAACTCATCCGTGAGCCGGACGAGCCGGTGAGCGGTGCCTCCGCCGTGACCGCCGCCATCACCAAGCTGCTGGGCATTGACGCCAGGCAGTTTGCCCAGGTGTCCATGCTGGCGCAGAACGACTTTACCAGGCTGCTCAATGCGCCATCCGCCGACCGCGCCGCCATTCTGCGCCAGATTTTTGACACTGCCGACCACCAGCGTTTAGGCCAGGCCGCCGTGCAGCATGCCCGCGAAGCCGAGGATGCCTGCCGCCGCCTGGATGACACCCTGCTTATGCAGATCGGCAGCCTGATGGGCGGCGGCGCCGACGAGGACACCGCCAGCCAGCTGGAAAAATTGCAGGCCGACCGCGACCCCTACGCCGCCGGTACGGCCGCCGAGCTGGGCAAGAGCCTGCTGGAATTTGACGAGGCCAACGAGAAGCGCCAGCAGAACATCGTGAACGACCTGGACGAGAAGATTGCCCGGGGCGACGCCGGTGTGAAAATTGCCGAGGAACGCGCTGCCCGCCGCCAGAAGCTGGCCGGGCTGATCGAAGAAGAAAAGCGCGCCGCCGAGGTGGAGCGCCAGATCAACGCCATGCTGGCCGAGCTGCAGACCCGCAGCGACGCGCTAAAAAAGACCATCGCCGACACCGAGGCCACCCGCGCCGCCCTGGGCCAGAGCGACGCCGAGCAGCTGAAGATCGAGCACCGTATCGAGCTGGCCGAGGGTTTGACCGCCACCTGCGCCACCCTGCTGCAGGATCTGGACAAGGCCAAAGCTGCCAAGGCCGACGCCGATGAAAAGCAGCATGCCTACGCCGAAGCCCAGGCCGCTTTGGATGAGTTGGAGACCGCCCACATCGCCATGCAGCGCCAGCTGAACGCCAACCGCGCGGGCCTGCTGGCCCAAGAGCTGGTGGATGGCCAGCCCTGCCCGGTGTGCGGTGCAGTGCATCACCCGCACCCCGCCGCCCTGCCCCAGGACCACGTAACCGAAAAAGCGCTGGAGGACCACGAAAAGACCCTGACCGCCCAGCGCCGCAAAACCGCCGACGCCAGCCGCGCCGCCGGTGACGCTGCCGCCCATGCGGCGGAGCTGCGGGCCACCCTGCTGCGGGAGGCCGATGCCTTTTTTGCCCGCCGGGGCGCCCGGTATGAGGGCAAGCCCGCCGCCGAGCTGACCCCCGACGAACTGCGGGACGCCCTGCTGGCCCAGCAGAAGAGCCTGGCCGACGGCCTGGCCGGATTGCAGGCCGACCACAAAAAGTTCAAGCAGCAGGCCGACAAGGCCCGCGCCCTGGCGGACCAGCTGGACAACCTGAACCGCCAGCTGGCGGGCCTGGAAAAGCAGGCCTTTGCCGCCACCCGCAAGAGTGCCAACGCCAAGGCGGGCCACGCCGCTGCCGCCGCCCGCGTGCAGCAGATGCAGGAGACGATGCCCAAGCGGGAGGACCCCGACACCCTGCCCAAGCTGCAGGCCGCGCTCTCCCGCCTGCGGGCGGACCGTGCCGCCGCCATGGCTGCCCGGGACGCCGCCGTGCACCGCCTGCACACCAACCGCGCCGCGCTGGCCGGGCTGGACAAGACGATGCGCCAGAGCGCTGCCGCCCGGGACAAGCGCGCCATGTGGGACAACCTTTCCAAAACCATCAACGGCAATCTGGCCGGCAAGGTCAAGCTGCCCTTTGAACAGTACGTACAGGCGTTCTATTTTGACGGTGTTGTCGAGGCCGCCAACCTGCGCTTTACCCGCATGACCGACGGCCAGTACCGCCTGCTGCGCCGCAAAAGCGAGGCCGTGGGCGGCAAGACCGCCCTGGACCTGGACGTGTTCGACGCTTACACTGGCAAGACCCGCCCCGTGGGCAGCCTGTCCGGCGGCGAAAGCTTTATGGCCGCCCTCTGCCTGGCGCTGGGCATCAGCGATACCATCCAGCAGAACGCGGGCGGCGTGACCATTGAAACGCTGTTTATCGACGAGGGCTTCGGCTCGCTGGACGCCGACGCGCTGGAGAAAGCCGTGGATACGCTGGCCGGGCTGGCGGGCGGCGACAAGCTGATCGGTGTCATCTCCCATGTGGAAGCCTTACAGGACCGCCTGACCCGCCAGGTGCGCGTGACTAAGACCCGCGCCGGCAGCAAGGCCGAGATCGTGGTGGAGTGAGATGGCAGATTCGATTTTACAGCACCAGCTGGAAAAGCTGGCGGCGGACCGCTACCCCCTGCACATGCCGGGGCATAAGCGCCACCTGGCCCCCGCCCCCGGCCTGAGCTGCTATGCCTGGGACATGACCGAGATCGACGGGGCCGACGACCTGCACGAGGCCGACGGCATTTTAGCCGACGCCATGGCCCGCACAGCCGCGCTGTACGGTGCCCGCCGGTGCTGGTATCTGGTGGGCGGCAGCACCGTGGGCCTGCTGGCGGGCATCCGCGCGCTGGCTCCCTTCGGCAGCGAGGTCATCGCGGCCCGCAACTGTCACAAGGCCGTGTACCATGCCATCGAGCTGGGGCGCCTGACTGCCCACTACCTGCCCCCGCCGGTGGATACCGCCTTTGGCGTGTACGGCAGTGTGCCGCCCGCCGCGGTGGAAGCGGCGCTGACCGCCCATCCGCAGGCAAAATGCGTAATTTTGACCAGCCCGACTTACGAGGGCGTTTTGAGCGATATTGCGTTCATTGCCGCCATTTGCCACGCCCACAATGTGCCGCTTTTGGTGGACGAAGCCCACGGGGCACACTACCTGCCCTTTGCCGCCCGGTACGGCTGGCAGGGCGGCGCGGTAGCCGCCGGAGCAGATTTGGTGGTGCAGAGCGCCCACAAAACCCTGCCCAGTCTGACCCAGACGGCCTTTTTGCAGCTGAACGGCGGCCTGGTCGACCCCGACGAGGTGGATCGACAGCTGGATGTGTTTGAGACAAGCTCCCCCAGCTACCCGCTGCTGGTCAGCCTGGACGGCTGCACCGACTGGCTGGCCGCCGCCGGTCCCGCCGCCTTTGCCCGCTGGCGGGACCGGCTGGAGCGGTTTTCTGCCGCCGTGGCCGATCTGCACAATATAAAAGTCATGTGCTTTGGGCAGGATGCGCTGGCTGACCACTCGGATTTTTTTGCCCATGACAGCGGCAAAATTTTGCTGCAGATCGGGGCCGAGGGCGCGGCGTTTCTGCGGGCCAGCGGCTTTGAGCCGGAGATGGTCTGCGGCCCGAACGTGCTGGCCATGACCAGCCCCTGTGACAACACCCACGCGCTGGACCGCCTGGCCGAGGTGCTGCACCACTGGGATGATTCTCCATCCCGGATCGCCCCTGCGCCCCCCGCGCACCTGCTGCCCGCCCCGGGAAACGCCATGTGTACAATTGCCGAAGCCCTGCTGCGGCCTGCGCGGCAAATTTCAATGACGATGGCTGATGCCTGCGGGGAGACGGCGGCGGAGTATATCTGGGCCTACCCCCCGGGTGTGCCGCTGGTAGCCCCGGGCGAAACGATTACCCCGGAGTTTTTGGCGTCCTGCCGCGAGTTGGAGGCTGCCGGGACGAGGTTACACCACAGCAGATGCAAAGATGCAACGTGCATTGCTGTTTTGTAGGGGTCGATGCGAGCATCCGCCCCTACAATTCTACTGTAACCATCCACCATTTTACCCTTGACAATCCATCCATTCCCGTGTACAATAAGTATAATTCTAAAATGTATAAAGGGGTGACTGTTTTATGAAGCACATCCAGACTCTCGAGACCCGCGACATGGCTAAGAGCCTGCTGAACGGCGGCTGCGGCGAGTGCCAGACTTCCTGCCAGAGCGCCTGCAAGACCAGCTGCGGCATTGCCAACCAGCCTTGCGAGAAGACCGACAAGTAATTGTATTGCTGGCTTTGATGCCGGGGTGCCAGATATGGCAGCCCGGCATTTTCTATGTACAGCGCGGCCGAAAAACGATGCACGGTGCAGGCATTTTATAGTACCCCTTTTCCCGTACTTTCCCCTCACCTCCCCCATCCCTTATTCTCGACCGCTTTTCTATACACTCTCGCTATTCGATTAAAAATTCTTTTGGTTACTTTTCTTATAAGAAAAGTAACATAACTTAAAGGAGCAGACAATGATTCATCAGTATAAACTCAGCGGCTACAACATTGTTTTGGACGTGTACAGCGGCAGCGTGCACGCCGTAGACGATGTTGCCTACGACGCCATCGCCCTGATCGACCAGGGGTTGACCCGCGAAGCCGCCACCGCCCAGCTGGAGCAGAAATACCGTGACCGCGCCGACGTCACCCCCGCCGACATCAGCGATTGCTTTGACGACATCGAGGAGCTGACCGCCGCCGGGCAGCTGTTTGCCCCCGACGCCTACGCCGACCATGCGTTCGACTTCAAGAACCGCTCCAACGTCGTCAAGGCGCTGTGCCTGCATGTGGCCCACACCTGCAACCTGAACTGCAGTTATTGCTTCGCCGCCCAGGGCAAGTTCCACGGTGAGGCCGGCCTGATGAGCTTTGAGACCGGCAAACGTGCGCTGGATTTCCTGATCGAGCACAGCGGCACCCGCCGCAACCTGGAAGTCGACTTCTTCGGCGGCGAACCGCTGATGAACTTTGAGGTGTGCAAGCAGCTGGTCGCCTATGCCCGCAGCATCGAGAAAGAGCACAACAAAAACTTCCGCTTCACCATGACCACCAACGGCATTGGCATCACCGATGAGGTCATTGACTGGTGCAACAAGGAATGTCACAACGTGGTGCTGTCTCTGGACGGCCGCAAGGAAGTCAACGACCGGTTCCGCGTGGACCTGGCCGGCAACGGCAGCTACGACCGCATCGTGCCCAAGTTCCAAAAACTGGTCAAGGCACGCGGCGGCCAGGGCTACTATATGCGCGGCACCTTTACGCACCACAACGTTGATTTTACCAAGGACCTGTTCCACATGGCCGACGACCTCGGCTTTACCGAGCTGTCCATGGAGCCGGTTGTCGCCTCGCCGGACTCCCCCGAGGCCCTGACCGAGGAGGACCTGCCCAAGCTGTTCGACCAGTATGAGCTGCTGGCCAACGACATGCTGCGCCGCCAGAAGGCCGGTAAGCCGATCACGTTCTATCATTATATTTTGGACCTCAAGCACGGCCCCTGCATCTACAAGCGCATTTCGGGCTGCGGCTCCGGCACCGAGTACATGGCCGTGACCCCCTGGGGCGACCTGTACCCCTGCCACCAGTTCGTGGGCGACCCCAACTACAAGCTGGGCAACGTGTGGGACGGCGTGACCAACACCGCACTGCGGGATGAGTTCAAGCTGTGCAACGTGTATGCCCGCCCGGATTGCAAGGATTGCTGGGCCCGCCTGTACTGCGCAGGCGGCTGCGCGGCCAACGCCCTGCACGCCACCGGCGACATCCACGGCACCTATGAGTACGGATGCAAGGTGTTCCGCAAGCGCATGGAGTGCGCCCTGATGATGCAGGTCGCCCAGCGCCTGGACCCCGAACTTGCCAAAAACGCCGTAAAATTTGAGAGCGACTGCGACGGCTGCGGTGAGGGAAATGACGGGGCCTGCGAGAAGTAATGTCGCTTTCTTGAAAGAAAGCGACGCAAAGAACTTTAAATAAAATCACACATACGTGTGATTTTGGGAAAAAACATTTATATATCCTGCCTTTAATGGCTCCCCTTGAGGGGAGCCTTTCGGTATAGAACACCTCTACAAGTATATTTTCAACAATCTAACCGATTCTTGAGGTATCACTATGAAATACGATTTTACCACTGTGTACGACCGCCGCGGGATGGATGCGCTGGCGGTGGATGCCCTGGGCCAGCCGGGCGGCTTTGCGCCGGGCAAGCCTAAAGACGGCTTTTCCATCATCCCCATGTGGGTCGCGGACATGAACTTTGCCACCGTGCCCACCATCCCGGCCGCCATCATTGAACGCGCTCAGCACCCGCTGTACGGCTACTTTGCCGCGCCGGACGCCTACCACCAGGCTATCACCGACTGGCAGCGGGACCGCAACGGCGTGACAGACCTGCCCAAAGAGGCCATCGGCTACGAAAACGGTGTTCTGGGCGGCGTAATGTCGGCCCTGGGCTGCCTAGCCGCCCCCGGCGATGCTGTGCTGGTCCACAGCCCCACCTACATCGGCTTTACCCGCACGCTGGAATCCAACGGCTACCGCATCATCCACAGCCCCCTGCACCGGGACGAAAACGGCGTGTGGCGGATGGATTTTGACGACATGGACCACCTGCTGAAGCAGCACCACATCCATGCGGCCATCTTCTGCTCCCCCCACAACCCCTGCGGCCGTGTGTGGGAGCGCTGGGAGGTCGAGCGCGCGATGGAAGTCTACCGCGCCAACGATGTGACCGTCATCTCCGACGAAATCTGGTCCGACATCCTGCTCAACGGCCACAAGCATACCCCCACCCAATCGGTCAGCGAGGACGCGCGCCAGCGCACCGTGGCCCTCTACGCCCCCAGCAAGACCTTCAACCTGGCGGGCCTGGTGGGCAGCTACCACATTATCTATAACAAAGCCCTGCGGGACCGCGTGCTGGCCCGCAGCGAAAAGCCCCATTACAATGAGATGAACGTCCTTTCCATGCACGCCCTGCTGGGTGCCTACACGCCCGAGGGCCGCGAATGGGTAGACGAGCTGTGCGAGGTGCTTTCCGGCAACGTGAACTTTGCCTGCGATTTCATCACCCGGCATTTCCCGGGTGTGCAGGTTGCCAAACCTGAGGGCACCTACATGCTGTTTTTGGACTGCACCGACTGGTGCGCTGCCCATAACAAAACGCTGGAGGACGTGCTGCACGCCGGCTGGGATGTGGGCGTGGCCTGGCAGGACGGCCGGATGTTCCACCACCCCTGCGCCATCCGCATGAATCTGGCCCTACCCCGCGCCTTGGTGGAGGAAGCTTTCAACCGCCTGAGCGCCTACGTATTTGTGTGAGACTATGGAAAATCGTGAACGTCTTGGCAGCCGCTTAGGCTTTATCATGCTGTCGGCCGGGTGTGCCATCGGCTGCGGCAATGTATGGAAGTTCCCCTGGATGTGCGGGCGCAACGGCGGCGGCAGCTTTATGCTGCTGTACATCCTCTGCCTGCTGGTACTGGGCCTGCCCGTTATGGTGATGGAGTTTGCCGTGGGCCGCGCCGCCCAGGCCAGCCCCATCTATATGTACCAGCGCCTGGAAAAGCCCGGCCACAAGTGGGGCGTGTTCGGCGTGTTCAGCCTCATCGGCAACATTGCGCTGATGGCCTTTTACACGGTGGTCACAGGGTGGATCTTCTACTATTTTGTAAAATTCCTCACCGGCAGCAACGCCGATTTCGGCTTTGCCCAGATGATCGCCGACCCAAAGGTCAACGTAACCTATCTTTTTATCACAGTGCTGGTGGCATTTTTGATTTTAAGCTGCAACCTGCAGGGCGGGCTGGAGCGGGTGACCAAGGGCATGATGATTGCCCTGCTGGTGCTGATGCTGGTGCTGGCGGTCCACAGCCTGACCTTTTCCGGTGCGGCCGAGGGGCTGCGCTTTTACCTGGTGCCGGACTTTTCTGCTATCGACGGCTCGGTGGTGGTAGCCGCCATGAACCAGGCGTTTTTCTCGCTGTCCGTCGGCATGGGCGGCATGGCCATCTTCGGCAGTTACATCGGCAAAGACCACAGCCTAGTGGGCGAATCGCTGCATGTCATCTTTCTGGACACCTTTGTAGCAGTGCTGGCAGGCATCATCATCTTCCCGGCCTGCTTCACCTACGATCTGGAAGTCACTGCCGGGCCAAGCCTGCTGTTTGACACGATGGCCAGTGTTTTTACCCACATACCGGGCGGGCGCTGGTGGGGCGCACTGTTCTTTCTGTTTATGGTATTTGCGGCGCTTTCTACCGTGCTGGGCGTCTGCGAGAATATTTTAGCCATGATCCGGGAGCTGACCGGCTGGTCCCGCCCCAAGGGCTGCGCCGTCTGCGGCGTGGGTATTTTTGCCCTGGCGCTGACGACGGCCCTGGGCTACAGCGTGCTGCACTTCCAGCCTTTCGCCCCCGGCACCGCCTGGCTGGACTTTTGGGATTTTGTTGTATCCAACAATGTGCTGCCGCTGGGCAGCCTGGTACTGGCATTGTTCTGCTGCAACCGTTTTGGTTGGGGATGGGACAATTTTGTTGCCGAAGCCAACACCGGCAAAGGCCTGAAAGTGCGCCCCTGGATGAAGCCCATCTTCCGCTATTTTGTACCTGCGGCGATCCTGTTCATCTATCTGTATGGGATGTTCACCTTTACCTGGCGGTAAAAACAGGGCAAATTGGCGCCGAATTTGCGGGGTCAAAATTGTGGTTCACCGCACCTGCACAGAACACAATTCAGCACATTTTGAAATTTAAATCGCATTTTCCGGTTACTGTATAACAAATCAAGCTATAACAAAATTTAAAAACAGCGAACCTGCGCGTTTTATGTTCTTTCTGTTGTTGAGAGAACACATTTAGCACAGTTTTCGCTGTTTTTTGTTTTTTATGGGCATATCACCCACTAGATGTGGTAGTTATGGCACAAAAAAGTAAGGCTGAACAAAAGCATATAAACAAAAAGGACGCGCCTTTTTACGGGCGCGTCCTTGCGTGCTTTTTAAGTGCTGCCTGGGTTATTTGGCGGTCTTGTAGCCGTCGGGGTTGTGGCTCTGCCAGTTCCAGCTGTGGGCGCACATCTCATCGATGCCGTACTGGGCCTCCCAGCCCAGCTCACGCTTGGCCTTGCTGGGATCACACCAGCACTCGGCAATGTCGCCGGGGCGGCGCGGGTCGATGACGTAGGGGAGCTCCTTGCCGCAGGCCTTGCTGAAGGCATGGATGACGTCCAGCACGCTGTAGCCGTGGCCGGTGCCCAGGTTGCAGATGAACAGGCCGGGCTTTTCCTCCAGCTTCTTGATGGCTGCCACATGGCCGCGGGCCAGGTCGACAACGTGGATGTAGTCACGCACGCCGGTGCCGTCCGGGGTGGGATAATCGTTGCCAAAGACGTGGACCTTCTCCAGCTTGCCGACGGCCACCTTGGCAATGTAGGGCACCAGGTTGTTGGGGATGCCGTTGGGGTCCTCGCCGATGAGGCCCGACGGATGGGCGCCGATGGGGTTAAAGTAACGCAGCAGCGCAACATTCAGCTCAGGGTCAGCCTTGCAGCAGTCGGTCAGGATGCGCTCGGTAAAGACCTTAGTGGTGCCGTAGGGGTTGGTGGTGCCGCCCACGGGGAAATCCTCGCGGATGGGCACGCTGGCGGGGTCGCCGTAGACGGTGGCGGAGGAGGAGAAGATGATGTTATGGCAGTCGTGGCGGCGCATAACATCCAGAATATTCAGCGTGCAGGCTAGGTTGTTGGAATAGTACTCGATGGGCTTGGAGACGCTCTCGCCCACTGCCTTGTAAGCGGCAAACTGGATGACGCAGTCGATGTCCTCGTTCTCGGCGAAGATCTTTTCGACGGCGGCCTTGTCGGTCATGTCGGCCTCGACAAAGCGGAAATCCTTGCCGGCGATCTTTTTCACGCGGGCCAGGGCCTCGGGGCAGGAGTTGTAGTAGTTATCGGCCACGACGATATCATACCCGGCGGCCAGAAGTTCCACGCAGGTGTGGCTGCCGATGTAACCGGCGCCACCGCTTACCAAAATTGCCATAACGATCGTCTCCTTATCACTTATGTTAGTGGGCAGTTCCGCATAATCGTAGCACCGCTCCGGCGGCTGCGGCGCACCATCTGCGGCGCAAAAATGCTCGGTAATACACAAAGTATTACCTGCGCTTTTTGCTTAGCAGCTGGCACGCCTCGCTCGCCGTATCGGCACTCCGAATTATGCGTCGCTGCCCATCTTGTTGCTTTTATGCGGGGCATGTTCCCCGCTTGTTACCCCTATTTTACTTTTTTGGCGGTGTTTCTGCAATAGAGGTTTTCGATTCGTCTTTGTCTTTTTGTTGCCTGTTTAGGCGGCGGGCCGGCAAGCCCTGCTGCAGGCGGCGGTAGGCGCTGGGGGTGTTGCCGGTGGCCTCCTTGAATTTTTGGCTGAAGTAGGCCCCGCTGCGGTAGCCCATGCGCTCAGCCACCTCGCCGGGGGTATCGCCCCGGGCCAGCAGCTGGGCGGCGTAGTCCAGCCGCATGGCGGAGAATTCCTCCATAGCCGTATGCCGCAGCCGGGTGCGGAAGGCCGCCTGCAATTGCGGCCTGGTACAGCCGATGGCCTCGCACACCTCGTCCACCCGCAGCTCCCGCTCCAGGTTTTTGGCAAAGTAGGTGCGGGCAGCGTCCACCAGGGCGGTCTGGCGGCGCTCCCGCCGCAGGCGCACGCCGGGCTTGCGGGCACGCTTGTACCGCCGGGCCAGCAAGATCAGCAGGTTCTCCAAATGGATGGCCAGCTGCTGCTGGGCTCCGTAGGGCTGTTCCTCTTTGGGGACCGTAGCCTGGCCCAGGGTGTCGGGTGGCTCAAAATATTCCGTTACAGCGTCCATCAACCAGTTTAAATCATGCTGTTCCTGGGGTTCGGCATGGAAAACGGCACCGCGAAAGCGGTCCATCCCGGCCTGGGTACACAAAAAATCCAGGCGCAGCACATCGGGCGGCACCTCGCCCACCGGGCGCATGCCAAAGGTCTCTGCCGGCTGGTGGAACAAAAGCCCGCCGGCCCGCAGCAGCACGCGGCGGTCGTCGCAGCGTTCCTCAATGGTGCCGCTGCGCACGTAGACCAGCTGCCAGGCGTCGGTCCGGGCGGCGGGGATCACATCCTCGGGGCGGCGTTCTGCCGCCCAACCGGCGGTCACGCCGTCCACCCGCAGCGGAAAATCCTCGTTCGGCAAGGTGTGCACCCCCTTTCGCTGCTTACACCGCCACGGCGCCGGGCCATGCCTGGGCGCTGTCGGGTTCATCCCCGACTTCGCCCCCGCCGTCAGCATCGTTCCCGGTATCGGGTGTGCTGCCGCTGTCGGCCGGGTAGCGGAACACTCCCGGCGTTATGTTGGCCAACTTGGGGAACTGCTCCAGTTCGGGGCAGGTGTCGGTCAGGCCCAGGCAGTAGGCGGTCAGCGGGCTGATGGCCTTATGCACGCTGTCAAAGCTGCTGGTGCCGTCGTCATTGTAGGTGCTGTTCATGATCTCGTCGGGGTAAGTCTCCTCGACGTAGGCAATAAGCGCATCGTCCACAAAGTCATCGCTGCTGCCCTCGTACAGGTCCGGCGCGCCGAATAAATGCAAAATTTCGTGGGCATAGGTCGCCGGGGATTCGCTCTCGCCCTCCCCCGCATAGACATCGTACCGGTAGAGGCAGCTGTACTCGTGGTAGAAATTGCTGCCGTCGTCGGCGTAGTGGACCATCGTAAAGGACGCCCCGCTGACCGGCAGGAAATAGAGAAACGCCACCCGGTCGGTGCCGTAGGTCTTTTGCAGCGCGGCGGTGTCCAACGTGGCGCTGACGGCGTCCAGCTCGGTCAGCAGCGCGTCGCTCTCCTCGGAGCTCCGCCCGCCGCGGATGGCCGATTTGGGCGTGTAGGTGCGGCACAGCGGGCTGTTGACGGTGCCGTCGTCATAGTACAATTGCAACGTCCGGCCGTATGTTTCGGCTTGTTCGTTCAGCCATTGCACGGCGGTGGCCAGGTATTGGCGTGTCTCGGCCTTGGCATCCTCGGTCCAGACACGGCCGCCGGCGGCATCGTTTAAGTAAACGCTGACCAGCACAGTCGGCTCAGTCAGCAGCCCGGCGCTGCCGTACACCATCTGGCGGCGGCTCAAGCCGGAATCCGGCTGGGGCGTGGCCGTGGGGGCCGGGGTCGGCGCGGGCATCTGCTGGGTCTGGGGGATGTTGGTCGTGATCTGCCACCGCATATAGGGTACACAGCCCGTCAGCAGCAGCACGGCCAGCAGCAGTGCAGCAAGTTTTGTACGCATCACAGCTCCAGTACGGGCTTGCCGTCCTTAGCCGTCAGCGTGACGGCGGCGGGCTGGCTGCCCAGGCGGCCGTCCACCAGTGCCTCGGAGATGGGGTCCTCCACCGCCTTGCGGATGGTGCGGCGCAGCTCGCGGGCGCCATAGCGGGTGGTGCTCTCGGCCACGATGGCGGTCAGCGCCTCAGGCGTGGTGTTCAGCGTGATGCTGTGGGCGGCCAGGCCGGGCTTGTATTCGTCCAGCATCAGCTGGGCGATGCGCTCCAGGTCGGACTCGGACAGTGGGCGGAAGGTGATGACCTCGTCCACACGGCCCAGGAACTCGGGGCGCAGGAACTCCTGCAAAGCCTTCATGCACTTGTCGGCGCTGGCGGTCTCAGTGCGCTTGCCAAAGCCGGTAGCACCGCTCTGGTCGGTGGAGCCAGCGTTGGAGGTCATGCAGATGACGGTGTTGGAGAAATCCACCACGCGGCCCTGGGCGTCGTTGATCTTGCCCTCGTCCAAAATCTGCAGCAGGATATTCATGACGTCAGGATGTGCTTTTTCAATTTCATCAAACAGCACAACGCTGTAGGGGTGGCGGCGGACCTTCTCGGTCAGCTGGCCAGCCTCATCGTAGCCCACATAGCCCGGGGGCGAACCGATGAGGCGGGACACCGCGTACTTCTCCATATACTCGCTCATGTCGATGGAGATGAGCGGGTCGACGGTATCGAACAGCTGGTTGGCCAGCTGCTTGACCAGCTCGGTCTTGCCGACACCGGTAGGGCCGACGAAGATGAAGCTGGCGGGGCGGTGGCGGCCGGACAGGTCAGCCCTGGCGCGCTTGATGGCGCCGGCCACGGCGTGTACGGCCTGATCCTGGCCGATGATATGCTCTTTCAGGGCTTCTTCCAGGCCCTGCAGGCGGCCGTACTCGGTCTCTTTAATTTTGACGGCGGGGATACCGGTCCACAGCTCGATGACCTGGGCCACATCGTCCATCGTGACCTCAATTTCGGCCACCTTCAGCTGCAAGGCGGGCAGTTTTTGGCGCTGCTGGGCCAGTTCCGTCTTAACCGAAGCCAGGGCCTCGTAGTCGATGGCGGCATCCTGGCCGTTCTCCGGCTCGGGGTTCTCCAGCTCATGTTCGCGGCTTTCCAGCTCGGCTACACTGCGCTGGGTCTCCACCAACTCGGTAATTTCGGGGTGGCGCAGGTTGCAGCAGGCGCAGGCCTCGTCCAGCAGGTCGATGGCCTTATCAGGCAGGAAGCGGTCGGTGATGTACCGCTCCGACAGTTTGACCACGTTGGTGACCACGGGGTCCGGCACGCGGACGCAGTGGTGCTTCTCGTAGTAGATGCGGATGCCTTTCAGCACCTCGATGGTATCGGAGATGGAAGGCTCCTCGACTTTAACGGGCTGGAAACGGCGCTCCAGTGCAGTATCTTTCTCGATATACTTGCGGTACTCGGCAAAAGTGGTCGCACCGATGACCTGCACCTGCCCGCGGGAGAGGGCGGGCTTCATGATGTTGGCAGCGTTCATGGCGCCGTCAGAATCGCCCGCGCCCACGATGGAATGGATTTCATCGATGAACAGGATGATGTTGCCGGCGGCCTTGACCTCGCTGATAAGGCCCTTGACCCGCTGCTCGAACTGACCACGGAACTGGGTGCCCGCAATGAGAGCGGTCATATCCAGCAGGAAGATCTCCTTGTCCCGCAGGCGGGCGGGCACCTGGTCCTCGGCAATGCGCTGGGCGATGCCCTCGGCGATGGCAGTCTTGCCGACACCGGCCTCACCGATCAGGCAGGGGTTGTTCTTCTGGCGGCGGCACAAGATCTGGATGGTGCGGTAAATTTCGCGGTCGCGGCCGATGATGCGGTCCACCTTGCCGTCCCGGGCCTTCTGGGTCAAGTTCTCACAGTAGGTATCCAGGAACTTGCGCTTGGGGGCTTTGTCCTTTTTACCGTTTTTGCCTTTGGCCTTGTCGTCGCTGCTCTGGCGGGCTGCACCAAAGCCAAACGGGAACACCGGCGAACCGCCGGGCACAAAATCGTCCTGACTGTCGCCCTCCTCGGGGGCGTCCTCACCTGCTGCGGTGGGTAGCATACCGGACTCGGCAGCCTCCTGCAGGAAGCTGCTCATGCGTTCTTCCATGTTCTCCAGGTCCTGATCGGACATACCGAACTGTTTCATCAGATCATCCACGGGTTGGATGTGCATCTCGCGGGCGCAGGTCAGGCAGTAGCCCTCCTGCACCGGCTTGCCGTTGTCCATCCGCTGGATAAACACCACAGCCGTGCGTTTTTTGCAGCGTACACAAACCATAATTTCTTCACCTCTATAGAAAACGCCCGGTATAGGCGCATAGTCTTGCAAATATTATGAAACGAAATGGGCTGTTTTGCAAGTTTTCGGGCGGAATGTTCAGAATTTATTCATTACATGCCTATTAAACAAAGGGGTTGATGCTGCCGAAAATGCCGTAGCCCACGCTTTGGCTGAGTATGTAGCCGTTCAGCCAGGAGAGCTTGCCCCCGGTAACGCCCACCAAAAACCACAGCGCCAGCGCCAGCAGCCAGCAATCCACCGCGCCGTTGGCCAGGCCCAGCACCAGACCCAGCAGGCGGTTGACGCTGCCCAGCAGCGGCACGCCGTTGAACCAGCGCAGCGCGCCCACCAGCAGGCGGAACACCCACCGCACCAGTACGCAGAGCACCACAAACAGCAGCACCTGCACAAAGGGCAGGATCAACGGCTGCAAGGCCTCGGCGATCTTGGCAGGCACATCGCTGCCCGCATCGTTCAGCAGGTTCAGCAGGCTTTGCTGCATGGATTCCGGCAAAAAGCTGATGCCCTGCAAAGCCTCGGCAATGTTGCCGTTGGATTCACGCAGGGCCAGCTCTACCCGGTTGGCCACCGAAGCGCTTAAAAACTTTTCGTAGATCTGCGGGGCGGCGGTCTGGCTGGCCCAGACGGCGATGCCGACGCCAAACACAGCGCCGATCAGCTCAGCCAAACTGGCCAGGAAGCCCTTGTGCCAGCTGCACACAGCCACCACGGCAAACACGATGAGAAAGAGAAGGTCATAAACCAGAGAAATGTTTTGCTGCATAGAAGATTTCGGGTCCTTTCGTATCAGGAATCATTTGTGTTATTTGTGTTATTGGCGTTATCCGGCGGGGTCAGCACCTCGGCGCGGCTGCCGGTAAACACCAGCAGTTCCGAGGCTTTGAGCACCTGGATGGGCCGGGCGGAGAAGTTATCCTGCACCCAGTTCTGCACGCCGTCAAAGCCGTAGCACTCGACAGCGTTGGGACACAGCAGGTAGACCGACGTGTCCGTGGCCTTGATGCCGTAGGCCTGGCGGGCGGGGATCTCGGCCAGAGGGGTCAGGTCGTTGTCCAGCGTGACCAGGCTGTTGCCGCCGCGGATGTTTAGCAGCAGGGCGGTCTGGCGCTGGCCTGGCGCAGCACTTTGCAGCGTAGCACCGCCGAAATCATAGCGGGCGGTCTCGGTGGCCGTGCGGGGGTCCAGCACCGCGATGTAGGTATCGAACACCGCCACCACCCGGCTCTCACTTTGCCAATCCAGCGAGAGGAGCATGCTGCCCTGGCTGGCGGTGTAGGCCGGACCTTCGGAGTTGGAGGAGGTGCTCATAAAATACACCTTGCACCCCAGCTGGCCCTGCCGCGCCGCCAGCGTACCGGCGGCGAACTGGCGGTTATCCGGCGAGAAATCTACGGCAATGGGGGTCCCCTCGTTCTGGGTCATCTCCCAGCTGTAGGTCTGGCGGAAAGAGGGGTCAAAAATTTGCAGCTGCGCGGCATACCGGCCCGACTCGGTGACAACGGCCAGCGTGTTATTGTTGGACATGGCACAGAGCAGGATGCTGTTATCAAAGGTTTTGGTGTACAACGCCTTGGTGCGGCTGGAGACCTGCAGTTCGCTGCCCGCGCGGTTGTACACCACAAAGTGGGTGCCGCCCACGGCCATAACGGGCCGGGCGTATCCGGGCTGAAAGCTGCGTACCTTAGCCCCGTAGGCCGAGTAGACGACCACGTCTTCGCTGTCCAGCTCCACAAAGCCGCCCGCCAGTTCAGCAATTTGGATTGGCTCACTGATGCCGGTATTGACCGGCCAGCCGCCGTCGCTGCGGTTGAAGTAGAGGGACAGGCTGTCCGCCGCATCCCCCAGCAGGGCGATGGACGCCGACATGGCACCGGTAAACACAAAGACGGCCGCTGCAATGCACAGGACCAGCACCGCCAGAACGGTATAGTGGCGGCGCTGACGCTGCTGGATCAGCGGCGTAAAGGATTTCACGTTGTCGGGTTGTTTTTCCGGCGTTGGGGGCGGGGTGGTACCACGGCTGCGGCGCACCGGCTGGGGCGTGCGCAGGCCGATGTCCCCGCTGGTACCAGGGATGGGATAGGTGGAGGTATGCCCCCGCTCCCGCGCCAGCATCCGCTGGCGGCGCGCCTGGCGTTCCTTATCCGCTTTGCTCATGAGTGGGGGTCACCTTCTTTCGCTTATAATTTGGTCAGTTCCGGGTACGCCACATCCTCCAAAAACAAGCCTTTGGCGGGCAGGGTCTGCCCAGCCCGGCGGCGGTCACGGCTGGCCAGCAGGGCGGGGATACTCTCCGGCGTGCGCTTGTGCAGGCCTGCTTCCACCAGTGTCCCGGCCAGAATACGCACCATGTTATACAGGTACCCATCCGCCGTGACGGTGATGGTCACCCTGTCCCCTGCCCGCTCCACAGTGCAGCGGGTAATGGTCCGCACCGTGTCACCATGGGCGGCCACGCTGGAGCCTGACGCACACAGCGCCAAAAAGTCGTGCGTGCCGACGAACCGTTCCGCCGCCGCCTGCATGGCGGCTACGTCCAGTTCCGGGCCGATCCGGCAGCAGGTATCAAAGGTAAAGGGGTCATCCACCCGGGCATTTAAAATATAGTAGCGGTAGGTCTTGGCGTGGGCGGCGTAGCGGGCGTGGAAGTTCTCGGCCACGGGCCAAATTTCCAGTGCGCGGATGTCCGGCGGCATGTGGGCGTTGAACGCCTGCACCATCTTTTCCGCCGGGACCTTGCCAGTATAGCAGAAACTAAGCGCGAAACGCCGCGCATGAACGCCGGCATCGGTGCGGGAGCAGCCCTTTACATCGGGGCGGCAGCCCAGCACCCGCTGCATGGCGTCCTGCACAGCGGCGCAGACGGTCGGCGCATTGGGCTGCACCTGAAACCCGCCGTAATTCGTGCCTTTATAGGCGATCCATAAAAGGTAGGTCATACGTTTACAAAACACATAGCAGGGGCAGGCATTGCCCGCCCGCAAAGTTTTTGACCGGATGAACGGCCACGGGCGAACCGTGTTCGCCCCTACAGGGGCTCTTCAAAAATTATTACGCCAACCCCGGCACAAAGAAACGGGTGGCGCAGATCACCAGCAGTGCTGCCGTGATGATAACGGCGCAGCGGGTATCCTCGGCCGTGAACTTCAGCTGCTTTAACCGGGTGCGGCCCTCGCCGCCGTGGTAGCAGCGGCACTCCATGGCCATGGCCAGCTCGTCCGCGCGGCGGAAGGCCGAGATGAACAGCGGGATCAACACCGGCACCAGCGCCTTGATGCGCTGGGTGAAAGTGCCATTGTCGATCATGGCACCGCGGGCTTTCTGGGCGTTCATGATCTTCTCGGTCTCTTCGATCAAAGTCGGGATGAACCGCAGCGCAATGGTCATCATCATGGCCAGCTCATGCACCGGGAAATGAATTTTCGCCAGCGGGCGCAGCAGATTCTCAATCGCGTCCGTCAGCACGATGGGGCTGGTGGTGTAGGTCAAAAGGCTCGTACCTGCGATCAATGCGCAGACGCGCACCGTCAGCAGGATGGCATAGCGGATGCCCTCCCCGTAAATTTTCAACACCCAGATGTGGACAAGCGGCTCGCCCTCGCCGGTGACAAAAAACAGGTTGAGCACCGCCGTGAACAGCACGATGGGCACAATGGGCTTTAAGCTCTTCAAAATCAGCTTGCCGGGGATTTTGGCCACCTTATACAGCGCCGCCAGCAGGGCAATGGACAACGCCAGACCCAGGGGGTTGGGCGCCACAAACAGCACCACGATGTAGGCGATGGTGGCCACCAGCTTTAAGCGCGGGTCGCAGCGGTGCAGCACCGAGTTGCCCGGGAAATGTTGGCCGATGGTAATATCACGCAGCATTTACTGCACCCCCTTTGCCTGCCTGGCCGCCAGCGCCTTCTGGATGGTCTTGACAGCGTAGGGCATCGTGTAAACATCGGTGGGGATGTCCAGCCCCATCTGGCGCAGCTTGAGGAAGATCTGCGTGACCTGCGGCACCGAAAGCCCCAGCTCCAGCAGCTCCTGCGCGTGGCCGAACACTTTTTCCACCGTGTCGTACATAGCCAGCTTGGCGTGGCTCATTACCAGCACGCGGTTGGCGTACTTGGCAATGTCCTCCATCGAGTGGCTGACCAGCAGTACCGTGATGCCGGTCTTTTCGTGGTAGTCGCGGATCTGGCTTAAAATCGTGTCGCGGCCCTCGGGGTCCAGACCGGCGGCGGGTTCATCCAGCACCAGCACGCGGGGGTGCATGGCCATAACGCCCGCAATCGCCACGCGGCGCTTCTGCCCGCCGGAAAGCTCAAACGGGCTTTTCTGCAGCAGCTCGTCGGAAAGGCCGACGAAAGCAGCGGCCTCCTTCACGCGGCGGTCGATCTCGGCTTCGTCCAGCCCCATGTTGCGCGGGCCGTAGGCGATGTCCTTGGCGCAGGTCTCCTCAAACAGCTGGTACTCCGGGTACTGCATGACCAGGCCCACCTGGAAGCGGAACGCCCGCAGGTCGGCCCCCTGCTCCCACATGTCCTTGCCGTCGATGAGGATGCGGCCGGAGGTGGGGCGGTTCAGTCCGTTGAAATGGCTGATAAGCGTAGATTTGCCGCTGCCCGTAGAGCCGATGATGCCGACAAAGTCGCCTTCTTCCACGCAGAAGCTCACATCGTCCAGCGCGGTCGTTTCATCCGGCATGCCGGGATTGTAGACGTATTTCAGATGTTCTACACGAATGATCTCTGACACTGTTTATTCCTTTCCCGCAGAATACCGCCCGCGATGGGTGCCGTTTCTGCCTATGATGGGATTTTTCCTTGCGCAGCTTACTGCAGCAGTTTATACAGTTCCTCGGCGCAGCGGTCGGGGGTGATGACATTTCCCGGCATGGGGATGCCAAGCTTCACCAGTTCGTCCCGCAGTTCCGCCGCCTGGGGTACATCCAGGTGGTAGCTGTGCAGCCGTTGGGTCTGGCTGAACACCTCTTCCGGCGTGCCTTCCATCACGATGCGGCCCCGGCTCATGACCAGCACACGGTCGGCCTGGGCGGCTTCCTCCATATAATGGGTGATGGAGACGATGGAGATGCCCGCCTCCCGCAGCTGGTGAATGGTGCGCATGACCTGGCTGCGGCCGTGGGGGTCCAGCATGGCGGTGGCTTCGTCCAGCACCAGGCAGTCCGGCCGCATGGCGATCACGCCTGCAATGGCAACGCGCTGCTTCTGGCCACCGGAAAGCTTATAGGGCGCGGCTTCGCGCTTTTCGTAGATGCCCGCCAGCTTCATGGCTTCGTCGATGCGGGTGCGGATCTCCTCGGGCGGGACACCCAGGTTTTCCGGCGCAAAGGCCACATCTTCTTCCACAATGGTCGCCACGATCTGGTTGTCCGGGTTCTGGAACACCATGCCCACCTTCTGGCGGATGTCATAGAGGTGGTCCTCGCCCCGGGTATCCATGTTTTCCACCAGCACAGTGCCGGTCTCTGGCAGCAGGATGGCGTTGAAATGCTTGGCCAGTGTGCTTTTTCCGCAGCCGTTGGCACCCAGCACGGCTACAAACTCACCGCGGCGGACGTTCAGACTCACGCCGTCCACAGCGTAGGTGGGTTGTTCGGGGTCATAGCGGAACTTGACGTCCTGTACGCGGATCATCGGTTCTTCCTTTGGCATAGTTTACTTCTCCCAAATAGCGGTGGCGCCGCAGGGCACCACACCGCCGGTAGCCGAGACCGGCAGGCCGATCTCATCGCAGTGGGTGTGCCCGCCCGCAGTGGGGCAAAGCGTCGTTTTAACGATGTATTCCATCACCGCAGGGCTGAGACCCTCGGTGTAGGAGTTGATGGCAAAGAACAGCGGATCATCACTGAGGACCTGCTCGGTCAGGGTGATGAGGTCGTAGACGTTGTCCTCCAGCTTCCAGATCTCACCGCCGGGGCCGCGGCCATAGCTGGGCGGATCCATGATGACGGCGTCGTACTTGCTGCCGCGGCGGATCTCCCGCTGCACGAACTTGACACAATCGTCCACGATCCAGCGGCAGGGGCGGTCAGCCAGATCACTGGCGGCGGCGTTCTCCCTCGCCCAGGCCACCATGCCTTTGCTGGCGTCCACATGGGTGACGCTGGCCCCTGCGGCCAGGCAGGCCAGCGTAGCGCCACCGGTGTAGCCAAAGAGGTTCAGGACCCGGATGGGACGGCCGGCAGCCTTAATTTTTTCCTGGTACCAGGCCCAGTTGACGGCCTGCTCCGGGAAAACGCCGGTGTGCTTAAAGCCGGTGGGGCTGACGATGAGGGTCAGCTCGCCCCAGTGGATCTGCCATTTCTGGGGCAGGCGCTTGTGGTAGTTCCACTGCCCGCCGCCCTTGGCCGAGCGGTAGTACACGGCATCGGCCCTGGCCCACAGGGGGCTGGTCTCGTCGTTTTTCCAGATGACCTGCGGGTCGGGGCGGATCAGCAAAGTCTGCCCCCACCGTTCCAGGCGGTTGTGGTTGGTGGCGTCCAACAGTTCATAATCCCGCCAGCTGTCGGCAGGGCGCATAGGCAATTCTCCTTTTATTCTATACGGTACAACGTCTTATTTATTCAGGATACGCTGTTTGATCATATCGGCGATGCGATCGGCGCTGGACTTGATGGCCTCCTGGTCCTCGCCCTCGACCATAACGCGGATCTTCGGCTCGGTGCCGGAAACGCGGACGAGGACGCGGCCCATGCCCATCAGGTTCTGCTGCTGGCTCTCGATGAAGCCGGCGATATACTCATCCTCTTTGTAGGCTTCTTTCTGGGCCTTGTCGGCAGTCAGGTTGATCAGCACCTGGGGGAACTTGGTGTACACGGCGTTCAGGTCGCTCATTTTGGCGCCGTTTTCGGCCTTCTTGCGGACCAGCACCTTCAGCAGCTTGCCGGCGGTTAGTTCGCCGTCGCCGGTGGTGGAGTGATGCAGGAAGATCACGTGACCGCTCTGCTCGCCGCCGATGGCATAGCCGCGGGCGCGCATCTCTTCCAGCACATAGCGGTCGCCCACGGCAGTGCGGGCGGTCTCAATGCCTAAAGACTGCATGTATTTCATGAAGCCCAGGTTGGACATGACGGTGACGACGACGGTGTTTCCATCCAGGCGGCCGCGCTCCTTCATATCGGTGCCGACCAGTGCGATGATCTTGTCGCCGTCGATCTCGGCGCCGTTTTCGTCGCAGGCCAGGCAGCGGTCCGCGTCACCGTCAAAGGCGATGCCGCAATCGTAGCCGCCCTGCTTGACGGCCGCTTCCAGCGTTTCCAGATGGGTGGAGCCGCAGCCGTCGTTGACGGAAACGCCGTCCTGCTGGGTGCCGATGAAGCCGCACTCGCAGCCAAGGCGCGGGAACAATTCCTGCGCGACCCTGGCGGAAGCGCCGTTGGCGCAGTCGAACAGCACTTTCAGGCCGGTGAGGTCGGCGTCGATATGCTCCTGCAGGAAGTCGACGTAATCCTTTACGCCGGTGCGGCACATCTTGATGCGGCCGATGTCCGCGCCCTCGGCAAGACGAATGTCCGTGCAGTTGTTGAAGACGTGGGCTTCGATCTGGTTCTCGACCTCATCGGGCAGTTTGTAGCCGTCGCCCTTGAAGATCTTGATGCCGTTGAACTCCATCGGGTTGTGGGAGGCGGAGATCATGATGCCGGCGTCGGCATGGTATTTGCGGACCAGGTAGGCCACGCCGGGGGTGGGGATAACGCCCAGCAGCTCTACGTCAGCGCCGACACTGCACAGGCCGGCGGCCAGGGTGGATTCCAGCATATCGCCGGACACACGGGTATCTTTGCCGATCAGGATTTTGGGGCGGTGGCCGTCCAGGCTGGTAAGCACGGCAGCGGTGCCGCGGCCGATCTGAAGCGCCAGTTCGCAGGTGAGGTCCTTGCCCGCCACACCGCGGACACCATCAGTACCAAACAATTTACCCATTCTCGTCAGATCCTTTCCTATTGGTTGATTCGGTTGATTTATCATTCTATGCCGCTTGTCGGCATGGGGTTAGTGATTTTTCGCCCGAAGCACGTCAGAACATGCTCTGCTGTCCGTCATCCTCATCAAAACGGCGCGGTACAGCCATGTGCAGATGCTCATAGGCCAGGCGGGTCACGCAGCGGCCGCGGGGGGTACGGGTCAGCATGCCCATCTGCATCAGGTACGGCTCACAGATGTCTTCCAGCGTGACGCTCTCCTCGCCCAATGCAGCAGCCAGCGTTTCGAGACCGACCGGGCCGCCGTTGTACATCTCGATGATGGCGCGCAGCAGGCTGCGATCGAGTTCGTCCAGACCCAGCTCGTCGATGTCCATCCACTTGCGGGCCGCAATGGCGGTCTCTTCGTCGATGGTGCCCTCGCTCTCCACCATGGCAAAGTCGCGGGCGCGTTTCAGCAGGCGGTTGGCGATACGCGGCGTGCCGCGGGCGCAGCGGGCCAGTTCCAGCGCACCTTCGTCGGTGATGGGCACGCCCAAAATACCCGCACTGCGGGTGATGATGCGCCCCAACTCCTGGGGGCTGTACAGCTCCAGCTTGAGCAGGATGCCGAAGCGATCACGCAGGGGGCCTGTCAGCTGACCGGCGCGGGTAGTCGCGCCCACCAGCGTGAACTTGGGCAGGTTGATGCGGATGCTTTGGGCACTCGGCCCTTTGCCGATCATGATGTCCAGTGCGAAATCTTCCAGCGCCGGGTAAAGTACTTCCTCCACCTGGCGGGACAGACGGTGGATCTCATCGATAAAGAGGATGTCGCCCTCCTGCAAATTGGTCAGCAGCGCTGCCAGGTCGCCGGGCTTCTCGATGGCCGGGCCGGAGGTGATGCGGATCTGCACGCCCATCTCCTGTGCCACAATGCCTGCCAGCGTGGTTTTGCCCAGGCCGGGCGGGCCGTAGAGCAGGATGTGGTCCATCGGCTCGCCGCGCTGCTGCGCCGCCCGCAGATAGACTTTCAGGTTGCCTTTGGCTTTCTCCTGGCCGACGTAGTCATCCAGCGTTTTGGGACGCAGGCTGATCTCCTCGGCATCGGCAGGCATGGCGTCCGGGCTGACAAGGCGGGCGGGGTCTACCATATATTCCTGATTCATTGTTTACCCCTTTCAGCGTGCGCGGGACAGGCTGCGCAGCGCCACCTTGATAATATCCTGTACGGGCAGTGTCTCGTCCACGCGGGCCACCGCGGCGGCGGCATCGCTGGGGGTGTAGCCTAGGCTGACCAGCGCCGCCACAGCCTGCGCCGGGGCCGAGCTGGGCGCGGGCGTACCCATATCGCCGGAGAAGCCGTTGCCATTGGCCAGGCCCTTGCCCACTTTGTCTTTCAGTTCCAGGGCAATGCGCTGGGCCAGCTTTGGGCCAACGCCGCTGGCCTTGGTAAACGCCTTGTAGTCGCCGCTGGAGGCCGCCAGCGCGACCTTTTCCGGGGACATAATGGACAAGATGGACAGGCCCGCTTTGGGGCCGACACCGGTAACAGCCGTCAGCATCTTGAAGCAGTCGCGCTGTTCCTCGTTGGCAAAGCCATAGAGGGAAACATCGTTCTCGGTCACGTTCATGATGGTATAGACCGTGCCCTCCTGCCCCGGGGCAGGCAGGGCCTCGCCGGTGGTAGCCGGGATCTGCACATAGTACCCCACACCCGCGCAGCTGATGACGACAGAATCCAGGGATTTTTTCAAAATTTTGCCAGTCAGACAATAGATCATGGTTGGCTTCCTTTTTATAGTAATAATAACTTTAGGGCAATACCGCATAATTCTAAGTGCCGATACGGCGAGCGAGGTGCGGCAG
>ERZ1034915.521-NODE-521-length-25726-cov-21.627167_pt1 | contig 25726 bp, 20 predicted proteins | sample MGYA00520592_ERZ1034915 | MGnify/ENA primary metagenome ERZ1034915 (study PRJEB33766, sample SAMN09781787) | gut metagenome | biome: gut microbiome | host: Homo sapiens | place: Madagascar | study: EMG produced TPA metagenomics assembly of the PRJNA485056 data... | reverse complement strand
ATGACGAGGAAAACATCGCCTGCTTACAGAGCAAGCAAAGAGGAAACTATTCCAACGCCGGTTTACGCCTATGCAGTGGAAACGGCGATCCAGCTTACGCTGACCGAGTTGAACGAAAACCTGCGGGAGATCTACCTGGAAGCCTATTCCCTGCCGGATACAGCGGAATATATCTACCTGCATACCACAGCGGAACTGAAGCAGATCTTCGGCGGGAATTTCCCCGGTCAATTTGACGGAATTTCAACAAAATATCTGTTACTTTTGCCTATATCTTTCCTGTGCTGCTTCCCGTATACTAAAGATAAGCGCAAAATTTGTTCGTTTTCAGTAAAAAGGAGAGATTTTTATGGCAAGTCGTATCGTTTTGAACACCATTTCCTACCACGGCCACGGCGCGATTGAGAACATCGTTCCCGAGCTGACCGCCCGCGGCTACAAGAAAGCCTTTGTCTGCTCTGACCCCGATCTGATCAAGTTCGGTGTCACCAAAAAGGTCACCGATCTGCTGGATGCTGCCGGTTTCGCCTATAGCGTCTACAGCGAGATCAAGCCCAACCCCACCATCCAGAACGTGCAGGACGGCGTGGCCGCCTTTAAGGCTGCCGAGGCTGACTGCATCGTGACCATCGGCGGCGGCTCCTCCATGGATACCGCCAAGGCCATCGGCATCATCATCAACAACCCTGAGTTTGCCGACGTTCGTTCTCTGGAGGGTGTGGCTCCCACCAAGAAGCACGCCGTGTTCACCATCGCTGTTCCCACCACCGCCGGTACCGCTGCCGAAGTTACCATCAACTACGTCATCACCGATGTGGAAAAGAAGCGCAAGTTTGTCTGCGTTGACACCAACGACATCCCCGAAATTGCCGTTGTCGATCCCGATATGATGTCCAGCATGCCCAAGGGCCTGACCGCCGCCACCGGCATGGACGCCCTGACCCACGCTATTGAGGGTTACATCACCAAGGGCCACTGCACCATCTCCGATATGTTCCATCTGGAAGCCATCAAGCTGATCTCCGAAAATCTGCGCGGTGCTGTGCAGAATACTCCGGAGGGCCGCGAGGGCATGGCTCTGGGTCAGTACATCGCCGGTATGGGCTTCTCCAACGTGGGCTTAGGCATCGTTCACAGCATGGCCCATGGCCTGTCCGCCCTGTATGATACCCCCCACGGCGTTGCCTGCGCCATCATCCTGCCCACCGGTCTGGAATACAACAAGACCGTAGCGGGTGAGCGTTACCGCGCTGTCGGCAAGGCCATGGGCGTGAAGGGCATCGACGAGATGACCGACGCCGAAGCTGCCGATGCAACCATCGCCGAGGTCAAAAAGCTGAGCGCCGATGTTGGCATTCCCACCGACCTGAAGGGCATTCTGAAGGAAGAGGACGTCCAGTTCCTGTCTGAGTCCGCCTTTGCGGATGCCTGCTGCCCCGGCAACCCCCGCGACACCAATGTTGAAGAAATCGCCGCCCTGTACCGCAGCCTGATGTAAGTTTTCCTAAAATAATTGTAGCGGGGGCTGTTGTAAATCCCCCAAAAAGAAAGACCGAAGTGAAAAGCCAAAAAGGGCTTTACAGCTTCGGTCTTTTGCTTTAAGTTAATAGTTGTGAAAAAAGAAACGCAAAAGCAAGAACAGCATATCGAAATTTTGAGGAAAGTCAACCGTTAAAATTTCGGATGCCGACAGAAATAAGAATATCGAAACACAATGCGCTCTGTCAGGCAAGCGTCCAGCTTGAGACGATAAATCTGTTTGTCAGCCCATATCGGCGGCAAGAGCCTGGTCAATGAGTTTTTTCAGCGTCTCCGCCTGCTTCTTTTCCGTGATAGCACCTACGATGGGCTCTCCCACGATATTGCCGCTGCGGTCAACCACGTAGGTGGTGGGATATGCAAAGATGTTGGCAGTGAACTTGCCCGCCTCTCCGTCGGAAGGAAAATACACATTCTGATAGGTGGCGCCCTTCTTGGCAAGCACATCCTTCGCCTCGGAAATTGCCGTTTCGTCGCCGTCCAGCGTGAAGGTGTTGACGCCGATGAGGGAGCCGCCCTTCTCCGCCAGTTCCTTGTTCAGCGCATCCAGATCGGCAAGCTCGCCCACGCAGGGATTGCAGGTGGTGAACCAGAAATTCACTACGGTGACGGCGTTGGCGGAGAACAGCTCGTCGCTCTTCACCGTGTTGCCGTCCAGATCTTTCCCTTCAAAGGCGGGGAACTTCTGTATACTGCCGTCGTCGGGAGGGTTGCTCGTGTCGCTGCCCGCGGGCATGCTCATATCGCCGTCCGTGGATTTCTGCATGATCTCGGGATACTTCTCTTCCAACTCGGTCAGCTTGTTTTCAATATTGCTGATCTTCGTGGCTGACTCCTTCAGCCACTCATACTCATTGTCGGCGAACTGCTCTTTAGCGGCCTCGATGGTATCCAGCAGGAAGTCGCCGTAGTTTTTCCCGTCCTCGATCATGGCCATGCCCTTGTCAGCCTTCATAAAGACCTTTTCCCACAGCTCGGTATTTTCCGACAGGATCGCGTTCTCCTGCTCCAGCAGCTCCTTGTGCAGGGTGAGCGCCTCCTCGGCGTTTTTCGGCTCGTCAGTCATGGCGGAGCCGTTGCCGCTCATGTCGCCCATCTTGTCATTGTTCTTCGTGCCGCAGGCCGCCAAGGCCAGCAACATCAGTACGGCAAAAGCCAGTGCAAAAATTCTCTTCTTGTTCATTTTGATTCCTCCATCGTTGTTTTCTTTGTTGTTTCTTTCCCGTTGCCGAAGCCGTAGCGGAAGCACACGGCGTTCGTCGGACAGGCGCGGATGCACATCCCGCAGCGGATACACTCAGTATGGTTGGGCGTTTTCGTCACGTCCACATCCATCTTGCAGGCTCTGGCACATTTTCCGCAGGAGACGCATTTATTCTTGTCCACCTTCATCTGGAAGAGGGACACCCGGTTGAACAGCGCGTAGAATGCGCCAAGCGGGCAGAGCCACTTGCAGAAGGGACGGTAGAACAGCACGCTCAGCACGATCACCGACAGCAGAATGCTGAATTTCCATGTAAACAGCTTGCCCAGCGCCGCCCGGATGCCGGAATTGGCAAGGGACAGAGGGATGGCCCCCTCCAGCACGCCCTGTGGGCAGAGGTATTTACAAAAGAACGGATTACCCATGCCTACATCGTTTACAAGGAACGCCGGCAGCAGGAAGACCATCACCAGCAGTACAGCGTACTTGAGATAGGTCAGGGGCTTGAGTTTCTTTGTGGAGAGTTTCTTCGTCGGGATTTTATGCAGCAGTTCCTGAAACCAGCCGAAGGGACACAGAAAACCGCAGATAAAACGTCCCAGCAGGACTCCCAGCAAAATGAGGAAACCTGTGATATAATAGGAAAAGCTGAACTTGGAAGACCCAACCACCGCCTGAAACGCACCGATGGGACAGGCACCGGAGGCCGCTGGGCAGGAGTAGCAGTTCAACCCCGGCACGCAGACGTTTTTCCCTGCGCCCTGATACAGGCCTCCTTTGAGGAAATTCGGCAGGTGCAGGTTGGTCAATAAGACTGCCCCCGCCTGTATCCAGCCCCGGAAGCGGGACAGGAGTTGTGACGCGCCCGAAGATTTCTTACCCAATGCCCACACACTCCAGACATAATTTAATTGCTTTGCTCAGCACCGTCGCCGTCTCGCCGCGCCATACGCCGAAACACAGCATAGCGATACCCACAACCAGCAGCGCGGCCTGCACGGCCGACTTTTTTACATGGCTCAATTCCATCACCCTTTCACTTTTTCTGCCACCATCATAGCGCAAGAGAGTTAAAGTCACTGTTAAGAACGAAAATTTAATGCAAACCTTATCTAATTTTGCTATAATTAAAACAACATAAAAATAAATAAAAAAGGAGGGCTCTCATGCACCTTTTAGTAATTGAAGACGAACGCGCCCTGTGTGAAACCATCGTCCGCAGCCTACGGCGCCAAGCATACAGCGTGGACTGCTGCTACGACGGGGAGAAGGCGTTGGAGCTTCTGGGCGTGGAGCGCTACGATCTGGTGCTGCTGGATCTGAACCTGCCGAAGAAGGACGGCATGACAGTGCTGCGCACCCTGCGGCAGACCGACCGGGAGACAAAGGTGCTGATCCTCTCCGCCCGGGGTGAGGTGGAGGACAAGGTGGAGGGGTTAGATGCCGGGGCCAATGATTATCTGGCAAAGCCCTTTCATCTTGCCGAGCTGGAGGCTCGCATTCGCAGCCTGACCCTGCGGCAGTTCACCCAGCAGGATGTACTGCTGACCTGCGGGGGCCTGACCTTTGACACCCGCTCCCGTACCACCACCGCCAACGGGCAGACGCTGACGCTCACCCGCAAGGAAACAGGGATACTCGAATACCTGATGGTGCATCAGGGACGGCCCGTGAGTCAGGAGGAACTGATGGATCACGTTTGGGACAATAGCGTGGACAGCTTCAGCAATTCTATTCGCGTCCACATCTCCGCCCTGCGCAAAAAGCTCCGCGCCGCGCTGGGCTATGACCCCATCCGCAACCGCATCGGCGAGGGCTATCTGATGGGAGGTGAGGAGGAATGAAGCGGCTTTCCTTGCAGTGGCGCATCACACTGATGTCCGTCCTGCTCATCGGCATCACCTGCGTGGCCATGAATTTGCTGCTCTGCTCCTCCGGTGTGTACTATATGGACACCATTGCGGACAGCTTACAGGGCGGCAGCACGGTGATCCTGAATGAGGGCGGAGCGGCGAGCTTTGACCCGGAACTCATAGCGCCCAACGAGGAGTTGACCATCGTCGTCGATGGGGCGCAGGGGAGCTTCCGCACCACCAACTGGTACATCACGGCTGTGGTAACGCTACTCAGCGGCATGCTGACCTATTTTGTCAGCGGACGCGCGCTCAAGCCCCTGCGCAGCTTTGCCTCGCATGTGGAGCAGGTGCAGCTGAACAATCTTGCCGATATGAGGATCGATGAAGAAGTCATTCCAGAATTCCAGCAGTTGAGCCACTCGTTCAACCAGATGCTGGAGCGGCTGAACAATGCCTTTGCCGCCCAGCGGCAGTTCACCGGCAATGCCGCCCACGAGCTGCGCACGCCGTTGACGCTGATGCAGGCGCAGCTGGACCTGTTTTCCTCAGAGCACCCCGACGTGCTGCCGGAGACTGCGGAGTTTCTCGCCCTCCTGCGGGAGCAGACGGAACGGCTGACCCGGCTGACCAAGACTCTGCTGGAGATGAGCAATCTGCGGCAAGTGGCACGGAACGAGCGGATCCAGCTCGCTCCTATGATCGAGGAGATCTTTACGGATCTCGCGCCACTGGTGGAAAAGCGCGGCATCACGCTGGAGGCGGATGGCGACGGCGTTATGACCGGCAGCGATGCGCTGATCTACCGGCTGATCTTCAACCTGACAGAGAACGCCGTCAAGTACAATCGCCCCGGCGGCTCGGTGAGGGTCTGCGTCATACAGGAAACGGAAAAACTCCTGATTCGCGTTTCCGATACCGGCTGTGGCATTCCGGAGGAGTATCAGCAGAGCATCTTCCAGCCCTTTTTCCGTGTGGATAAGTCCCGCAGCCGCGAGTACGGCGGTGCGGGACTGGGGCTCTCGCTGGTGTGGGAGATCGCCAATCTCCACGGCGGCTCCGTTTGGGTGGAGGAGAGTTCGGAGAAGGGCACCACCATTGCGGTAGGGCTGCCGGTACAGTGATATTGCACTTGAAATCTCCGGTGAGCAGTTTGCAGAATACAGAATCTGTATCTCGTTACAAATAAATAGGCTGTGCAGCGGGAGCGACTTTCGGGTCGCTCCCGACTTTTACTGTGTTTCCGATTCCCAAACCCGAAAAGGAAAGATGCGGCACTTAGAATTATGCGGTATTGCCTTTAACAAAAAATCCACCGGGGGCGTTCTGCTCCCGGCGGAAATAAGTTGCGATTATGACGTTAGATCGGCGTTGGATATGCCGTTTAGTTATCCATATCCTCAAACGCTTCCAGCCCTTTTTTGGCCTCTGCCTTGGCGTCGCCGTGCTTGACGAAGCACATGGTCACAAAGCTCAGTGCCACAAACAGGGCGGCGTAGGGGAACAGCACACGGTAGTCAATGGCCCGCATCAGGGAACCGGCCACGATGGGGGTCACCACCTGGGCGGCCATCGAGAAGGTGTAGTAGTACCCGGTAAACTTGCCGAGGTCGCTGCCGCGGCACATCTCCACCACCATAGGCAGGGAGTTCACGTTGATGGCGGCCCAGGCAAGGCCCACCAGCGCAAACACCACGTACATAATGGGCTGGATGGAACTGTAAGTGGTGGTCAGCACGTAGCCCAGCATAAAGCAGGCGGCCAGCAGCACGATACCGCACTGAATAGTCCGCTTGCGGCCGATCTTAGCGGCCAGCGCACCGATGGGAATGTACGAGACAATAGCGCCCGCCGTGGCAACCAGCAGGCAGGTGGAGGCCCCGCCCAGGCCCTCGCCCATGACAGCCTCCACATACTTGGTAAACCACGTAGTAACGCCGTTATAGCCAATGAACCACAGCGAGATGGACACCAGCAGAAAGCTCAGGCTGCGCTTGACCGGCGCAGGCAGCACCTCGTGGCCGGTGCCGTCGTCAGTGGCAAGGTTCCACTCGGGATGAGCGGCTTCCAGCTTTTGGTTTTCTGCTTCCAGCTTGGGCTCCTTGATGGTCAGATACAAAACGACCACCGCCACGACCATGATCATCGAGACGATGAAGAATAGCGGCCGGTAGCTGACGTGCTCCACGCCCTTGGTTTTGGACGCCGGGTACAGCACAGCCGCCAGCCCCAGGTACAAAATGCCGCCTACAGCGCCCATCAGGTTGATGATGGCGTTGGCGCGGCTGCGCAGGGGCTTGGGGGTCACGTCGGGCATCAGGGCCACGGCGGGGGAGCGGTAGGTGCCCATGGACACCAGCAGCAGCCCCAGCACGATAATGAACAGCACTAATGTACCGGTGCTGGGGCTGGCGGCGTAGCGGTCGTCCAGCAGCGGGATCAGGTTCATCAAGATGGCTGCCGCTGCGGTGCCGCCCACGATAAACGGCATGCGCCGCCCGATGCGGGTGCTGGTCTTATCGGACAGCGCCCCGAAAAACGGCAGCAAAAACAGCGCCAGTACGTTGTCAGCAGCCATAATGGCACCGGCAAAGGTTTCGTTCAGCTTAAAGGTGTCGGTCAGAATTAAGGTCATAACGCTGTCGTACATCTGCCAAAACGTGCAGATCGACAAAAACGCAAGACCTACCAGAATGGTGCGGCGGCTGTTCAGCTTCACGGCGATTCTCCTAACTTTGGGGCGCAGTTGGCTCCTGTAATTGATTCTATTGTAGCATTGACTGTGCGAAATGTCTACAATTTTAACATTGCAGACGAGAACTTTACTCGAAATTGACGAACAAAAGCGCATGCCCACCCGGATTATGAACATTTTCCAAACAATTCTGCAACCCTCTTGCATCCTGATGCAGGAGGGACTATTATTATCACGATGAAATAATTAACACATGATAATAATTAACAGGAGGTGCTTTATGCCAGGTTCAGAGATCCCGGATCTGCAGGGGGTGTTTCGGTTTGTCTCGCGGCTGCACACAATGTCCAAGCGCGGCATGCGCGCCGCGTTGGCAGACTGTCCCAGATGCCACTTCGGCATGCTGGAAAACCTGCACATTCTAATCGAGCAGCGCGGCGTGGAGGGTGCAATTTATGTTTCCGAGGTGGCCCGTGCTATGCGGCAGCCTATGCCGGCCGTTTCCCGCGGGCTGCGCATGATGGAGCAGGATGGCAGCATCGTGCGGGAAACTGATCCCAACGACCGGCGCAAAACTTTCGTGCGCATCACCCCACAGGGCGAGCGGGCGCGCCTGCAAAGCGAGGCGGCACTGAACGCCTACTTTGGCCGCATCATGGCACGGATGACACCGGAACAGATCGACCAGATGTACGCCCTGCGCGGCGTGCTGTTGGATGCAATTGAAGCAGAAAACGACGCCATGCAGAAAAAAGTCAGCACACAAAAACAGGGAGGACCCGTCGATGACGAAAATATTTAAACAGCTGGCACGCCATTGGGCGGCATGCCTGGCCGTGGCGGCCCTGCTGATCGTGCAGGCCTACTGCGACCTGTCCCTGCCGGACTACACAAGCAAGATCGTGGATGTTGGCATCCAGCAGGGCGGTATCGAAAGCCCGGTACCGGATACCGTCCGCGATACTACCCTGCAGGCATTGGAACTGCTGATGACCGAGGACGAGGCCGCCCTGGCCGCCCAGTGGTACAGCGAGCCTGACGCCGACGGTCTGCGTTATCTTTCTGAGGATGCCGACACTGCTGCGGCGGAGTTGGAATCCGCTTTCACCACACCCGATGTGGTGTTGTACATGGCTGCGGCCCAAAATGCTGCCCGGGCCGCCGGCAGTACCGAGACGGTGACCCCCACCACCTACGACCTGGATGCCGTCAGCCAGCAGTTTGCGGCGATGGCTCAGGCACCCGGCGCACGGGAGATACTGCAAAACCAGCTTGCCGGGGCCATCTCCCAGCTGGATGGGACCGTGGCCGACAACCTTGCCAGCCAGGCCGTGCTGCTGGTTTCCCTCGAATACGAAGCCCAGGGCATCGCTCACGACGTGCAGATGGCGTATCTGCTGCGCATTGGCGGGCAGATGCTGGGCCTGACCCTGCTGATGGTTGCCGCTGCGGTGGCGGTAGGCTTCATCGCATCCCGCGTGTCGGCTGCCATTGGCCGCGACCTGCGCCGCGAGGTGTTCTCCACCGTCGTGGGCTACTCCAACGCAGAGATCGAAAGGTTTTCCACAGCATCGTTGATAACCCGCACCACCAACGACATCCAGCAGGTGCAGTTCGTCTGTGTGATCCTGCTGCGCATGGTGGCCTATGCGCCTATTTTGGGCGTTGGCGGCATTTTGCACGTGGCAGCGGGCAATACCGGTCTTTCCTGGATCATCTTTGTGGCGGTGGCTGCGCTGCTGGTGCTTATCACCATCCTGATGAACGTGGCTATGCCGAAATTCAAGCAGATGCAGACGCTGGTCGACCGGCTGAACCTTGTCAGCCGCGAGATCCTGACCGGCATCATGCCCATCCGCGCCTTCAGCCGCGAAAAGTTTGAGGAAGCCCGTTTTGATAAAGCCAACCGCGATCTGATGGGCACCCAGCTGTTTACCAACCGCACCATGGCTGCCATGATGCCTTTTATGACTCTCATCATGAACGGCACCAGCCTGCTCATCGTCTGGTTCGGCGGTAAGGCCATGGACCTGGGCAACATGCAGGTGGGCGAGATGATCGCTTTCATCACCTACACAATGCAGATCGTCATGTCCTTCCTGATGCTGGCGATGGTGGCCGTCATGCTGCCCCGTGCCGGTGTGGCAGCCGACCGTATCGACGAGGTCATCAAGACGCCGGCCACCATCCACGATCCCGATGCCGCCACCGCCAAACCGGCGCTGGAACGCAAAGACTGGAATGGCGAAGTGGAGTTCAAGGATGTTAGCTTCCGCTATCCCGGTGCCGACAGCGACGCACTGGAGCACATTACCTTTACCGCCAGGCCCGGCGAGACCACGGCCATCATCGGCTCCACTGGCTGCGGCAAATCGACGCTTCTCAACCTGATCCCGCGCTTTTATGATGCCACCGGCGGTGCGGTCTGCATCGACGGCGTGGACGTGCGCGATATGCCCCAGGCCACGCTGCACGACCTGATGGGCTATGTGCCGCAAAAGGGCGTGCTGTTCAGCGGCACCATCGACAGCAACCTGAAATTTGCCGGCGAGCATATCACCGATGAGGACGTGCGTACCGCCGCCGGCATTGCCCAGGCCACCGAGTTTATCGATGCCAAGCCCGAGGGCTATGCAAGCCCCATTGCCCAGGGCGGCAGCAATGTCTCAGGCGGGCAGAAACAGCGTCTTTCCATTGCGCGTGCCATCGCTAAAAAGCCGCACATCTACCTGTTTGATGACAGTTTCTCGGCGCTGGATTACAAGACCGACGTGGCCCTGCGCCGTGCCCTGAAAGACCAGACAGACAACGCCACCGTCATCATTGTGGCCCAGCGAATCTCCACAGTGCTGCATGCCAACCGCATCCTTGTATTGGATGAGGGCCGCATCGTGGGCGACGGTACCCACGCCCAGCTGATGGAAAGCTGCCCCGAGTATCAGGAAATCGCCCGCAGTCAGCTGAGCCAGAAAGAATTGAACCTGTCGAAGGAGGGTGAGTGATATGCCAAGACCCGGACGCATGACCACCGAGCGCGCCAAAGACTTTAAGGGCAGCCTGCTGCAGCTGCTGCGGGCGATGGGCAAGTATAAGCTTTCGCTCATCGTGGTCGTTGTTTTTGCCATTTTGTCTACCATATTTAATATAGCAGGCCCCAAAATTCTCGCCAAGGCCACCACGGCCCTGGCCACTGGCTGGATCGCCAAGCTGCGGGGCACCGGAGCCATCGACTTTGGCTACATCGGTAAAATTTTGCTAATCCTGTTGGGCATGTACCTGCTGTCCTCGGCGTTCAGCTTTATCCAGAGCTGGCTGATGAGCGGCCTGTCCCAGAAAGTCTGCTATGATTTCCGCCGTCAGATCAGTGAAAAGATCGACCGCCTGCCTCTGGCCTATTTTGAAAAGCGCACCGTGGGCGAAGTGCTCTCCCGCATCACCAACGATGTGGACACCCTGGGCCAAAGCCTGAACCAGTCGGTCACACAGCTGATCACCAGCGTGACCACCATGATCGGCGTGCTCATCATGATGCTGTCCATCAGTCCCAAAATGACGCTGATCGCACTGCTGATCCTGCCGGTCTCGTTGGCGCTGGTGCTGCTGGTGGTCAAATTCAGCCAGAAATATTTTAAGGCGCAGCAGGCAACGCTGGGCGTTGTCAATGGCCAGGTAGAGGAGATCTACTCCGGCCACAACGTCATCAAGGCTTTCAATCGTGAGAACGCCGTGCTGGCAGATTTCAATGCCGCTAACGATAAATTGTACGAATCCGCATGGAAAAGCCAGTTCCTCTCCGGCCTGATGCAGCCCATCATGAACTTTGTGGGCAACCTGGGGTACGTGGCCGTAGCTGTGGCGGGCAGTATTTTTGCTGCCGCCGGTGCTATCACCATCGGTGACATCCAGGCGTTCATCCAGTACGTCAAAAACTTCACCCAGCCCATCCAGCAGTTGGCGCAGGTATCCAACATGCTGCAAAGCATGGCCGCCGCGTCGGAACGTGTGTTTGAATTTTTGGGCGAGGAAGAGGAGGACCAGCTGGCTGATCCGGCCTGCCGTGCCGACCCGGCCGCCATCGACGGCCAGGTCACCTTCGACCACGTCCGCTTTGGCTACACGCCGGAAAAGACCGTCATCCACGATTTCAGCTGCAAGGTCCGGCCCGGCCAGAAGGTGGCCATCGTCGGTCCCACCGGCGCAGGCAAGACCACCATGGTCAAGCTGCTGATGCGTTTTTACGATGTGGACGCCGGTGCCATCACCTTAAACGGCCGCAATGTGCGGGACTTTGACCGCAGCGCCCTGCGGGAAGGCTTCGGCATGGTATTGCAGGATACCTGGCTGTTCAAGGGCACTATTATGGAGAACATCCGCTACGGCCGCCTGGATGCCACCGATGAGGAAGTCATCGCTGCCGCCAAGGCTGCCAATGCCGACCACTTCATCCGCACGCTGCCCGGCGGCTACCAGATGGAGCTGAACGAAGACGCCTCCAACGTCAGCCAGGGCCAGAAACAGCTGTTGACCATCGCCCGCGCCATCCTGGCGGATAACCGCATCCTGATTCTGGATGAAGCAACGTCCAGTGTGGATACCCGCACCGAGCAGCGCATCCAGTCCGCCATGGACCGCCTGATGAAGGGCCGCACCAGCTTCGTCATTGCCCACCGCCTGTCCACCATCCGTGATGCCGACAAGATTTTGGTCATGCGGGATGGCGACATTGTGGAGCAGGGCACCCACGATGAGCTGATCGACCAGGGCGGCTTCTACGCTGATCTGTATAATTCCCAGTTCGAGGATGTGACGGCGTAAGATTTTAAAGGCCCCTCTGGGAGAGGGCTCCGGCTCCCTCCCAGGGGGGCCTTTTTATGCCCTCTTATTTCGATGCAATACTTCTTGACAATTGCCTTAAATAACGATAAAATTGTAAACAGGAATAAAAGGAAAAGCGCCGCACCTTAACCACTGCCTGTGCGGTTGCGTCCATAGGGTGTCGCCCACCGGGAACACCGCTTTTTTACGATACAGTATCCGCCTGTTTTTGGCTTAGTTACGTTTTATATTGCCGCCTTGTGGCATAAGTGTGCGCTTTTTTGCCCGCATTTGCCGCGCTGTGTTGCTTTTGCCATAAAAAACAAACAAACCGTATATTGAAAAAGCGTCCCGCTGTGCTGCGCCCTCCTGAATTTGCAATTTTCCAAAATTAAGGAGTGAACTGACCATGAGCCCAATCATCACTGTGCTGCTGGTCCTTGTTGCTGCTGCTGTTTGCGGGGCGCTCGGTTTTTACCTGGGCGGCGAAAACCGCAAGCGCACGGCCGAAGCCAAGATCGGCTCGGCGGAAGACGAAGCCAAGCGCATCGTAAACGATGCCATCAAGACGGCTGAAGCCAAGCGCAAGGAAACCATCGTAGAAGCCAAAGACGAAGCCTTCAAACTCAAGAGCGAAGCTGACAAGGAGATCAAGGACCGCCGCGCCGAGATCACCCGCCAGGAGCGCCGCATGGACCAGAAGGAGGAGGCGCTGGACAAGCGCTCCGCCGCCATGGAGCGCAAAGAGGAAGACCTCAAGCGCCGCACCGAGACCGTGGAAGCCCGCCTGGACGAGCTGGAACAGCTGAAAATGCGTCAGACCGAAAAGCTGGAGACCATCGCCGCCATGAGCCAGGAGGATGCCCGGGCTGTGCTGCTGAAGCAGGTGGACGACGAGCTGACCCACGAAAAGGCCATGAAGATCAGCGCCTACCAGGCTAACATGAAGGACGAGTGCGACAACATCGCCCGTGAGCTGGTCGGCCAGGCCATCGCCCGCTGCGCCGCCGATGCCACCAGCGAAGCCACCGTCAGCGTGGTGCCGCTGCCCAGCGACGAGATGAAGGGCCGCATCATCGGCCGTGAGGGCCGCAACATCCGCGCCCTCGAGACCGCCACCGGCTGCGACCTCATCATCGATGATACGCCGGAAGCTATCACCCTGTCCAGCTTTGATCAGACCCGCCGCGAGGTCGCCCGCATGGCCCTCGAGCGCCTGATCGCCGATGGCCGTATCCACCCGGCCCGCATCGAGGAGACCGTCGACAAGTGCCGCCGCGAGCTGGAGATCCAGATGAAGCGCGAGGGCGACAAGGCTGTCATGGATCTGGGAATCCACAGCCTGCACCCCGACCTGGTCAAGCTCATCGGCCGCCTGAAGTACCGCACCAGCTACGGCCAGAATGTGCTGAGCCACTCGCTGGAAGTTGCCTGGCTGGCCGGCCTGATGGCTGGCGAACTGGGTGTCAACGTTCAGCTGGCCCGCCGTGCCGGCCTGCTGCATGACATCGGCAAGGCCCTTGACCACGAGATCGAGGGAAGCCATGTGCAGATCGGCGTCGACATCTGCAAAAAATACCGCGAGAACCCGCAGGTCATCCACGCTATCGAGGCCCACCACGGCGACGTGGAGCCCAAGACCACCCTGGCCTTCATCATCATGGCCGCCGATGCCATCTCCGCTGCCCGCCCCGGTGCCCGCCGCGAGAACATGGAGAGCTACATCAAGCGTCTGGAAACGCTGGAAGCCCTCTGCAACGGCTTCGAGGGCGTCGAAAGCTCCTACGCTGTCCAGGCTGGCCGCGAGGTCCGCATTCTGGTCCAGCCGGACAAGGTCAGCGACGATCAGGTCATCCTGCTGGCACGCAATGTCGCCAAAAAGATCGAGAACGAGTTGGATTACCCCGGCCAGATCAAGGTCAGCGTCATCCGCGAAAGCCGCGCTACCGAGTACGCAAAATAATTTCCACAGCCTGCCGCTTGCCGGTGGGCTTTTTTTATTATTCGGCCCCCTCTGGGAGGGTGACTCCCCGCAGTGCGGGGAGATGTCGCGAAGCGGGTGGGGGAGAGAGCGTTGCCTTTATCCAAAGTTTTGAATGGCGCGAGTTTTTCTCTCTCTGTCCGCTTCTCGGACAGCTCTCTCACAGAGGGAGCCTTTTTCATATTAGCATCTTGCATATTTCCCCGCTACGCTTTATAATAAATAAGAATACTGTTATAAGGAGGGGTGCGTCACGACGGAGAAAAAACTGCCGCAAAACCCCCATAAAGAAGTTCTGGGCATCCTGGGTGGGCTGGGGCCTGCCGCCAGCTGCTACCTGTACCAGATGCTGATCGACCACACCCCCGCATCCTGTGACCAGGATCATATTGACATCGTCATTTCCTCCCGTGCGTCCACGCCGGACCGCACGGCGTTCATCATGGGCGAAAGCAAGGACGATCCCTTCGCCGTCATGGAGCAGGACGGTTTCAGCCTGGTGCACTACGGTGCTACGGTCATTGCTATCCCCTGCAACACCGCCCACTATTTCTACGACCGCCTGGCCGAGGCGCTGCCTGTGCCGGTGCTGAACATGCCCCGCCTGACCGTGGCCGACGCCAAGGCTGCAGGCTGCACTAAGCTGGGCATCCTGGCTACCGACGGCACCCTGCAGGCCGAGACCTACCAGATCGCCTGCCGCGATGCGGGCATCGAGTGGGCCGCCCCCGCCGGCGACCACCAGGACGACATCATGTCGGTCATCTACGACGACATCAAGCAGGGTCGCCGCGCCGACATGGCCAAGTTCGGCGGTGCTGTGCACGACCTGAAAAAGCAGGGCTGCGATATGGCCGTCCTGGGCTGCACCGAGTTGAGCCTCGTCAAGCGGGACGAGCACCTGGGTAAATTCTTCATCGACAGCACCGAGGTGCTTTGCCGCCACGCGCTGGAAGCCTGCGGCGTAACACCCATCGGGTTTTAAAAGTAAACACACCTGCAAAGTGAAAACACCTACGCGGTTTGTTATAAGGAGAGAATCATGGATCAGAAAAAATTCTACATCACAACGCCGATCTATTACCCCAGCGATAAGCTGCACATCGGCCATACCTATTGCACCGTGGCCACCGACGCCATGGCCCGCTACAAGCGCCTGCAGGGCTACAACGTCAAGTTCCTGACCGGCACCGACGAGCACGGCCAGAAGATCGAGCTGAAGGCCAAAGAGGCTGGCGTCACCCCGCAGCAGTTCGTCGACAACATCGTCGAAGGCCCCAAGGGCGTCAAGGACCTGTGGAAACTGATGAACATCAGCTACGACCGCTTTATCCGTACCACCGACGATTATCACGTTGCCGCCATCCAGAAGATCTTTAAAAAGATGTACGAGAAGGGCGACATCTACAAGGGCACCTACAAGGGCAAGTACTGCACCCCCTGTGAGAGCTTCTGGACCGAGAGCCAGCTGGTCAACGGCTGCTGCCCGGACTGCGGCCGTCCTGTCGTCGATGCTGAGGAAGAGGCTTACTTCTTCCGCCTGTCCAAGTACGCCGACCGCGTGCGCGACCTGCTGGTCAACACCGACTTCCTGCTGCCCCGTTCCCGCGTCAACGAGATGGTGCACAACTTCATCGATCCGGGCCTGGAGGACCTCTGCGTCTCCCGTACTAGTTTCAAGTGGGGCATCCCCGTCGACTTCGACCCCAAGCACGTCGTCTACGTCTGGATCGATGCCCTGTTCAACTACACCACCGCCCTGGGCTTCATGAACGATAAGTACCCCGACAGCGACTACGAGACTTTCTGGCCTGCTGACGTGCATTTTATCGGCAAGGAGATCGTGCGGTTCCATTCCATCATCTGGCCTGCCATGCTGATGAGCATGGATATGCCCCTGCCCAAGCACGTTTACGGCCACGGCTGGCTGCTGCTGGACGGCGGCAAGATGTCTAAGTCCAAGGGCAACGTGGTGGATCCCTATCTGCTGGCCGAGCGTTACAGCGCCGACGCCCTGCGTTACTTCCTGCTGCGTGATTTCCCGTTTGGCTCCGACGGCAACTTCTCCAACGAGCTGCTGATCAACCGCATCAATATGGACCTGGCCAACGACCTGGGCAATCTGCTGTCCCGTACCACCGCCATGGCGGACAAGTACTTTGGCGGCTGCCTGCCCATCGAGCAGGACGAAGGGGCCGAGGATGCCGCCCTGCTGGAAAAAGTCAGCGGTCTGCGCGCCCGCTACGAGGCCGACATGGAGGCTTATGCTTTCCAGAACGCTTTGGCTGACGTGTTTGAGGTCATCGACAACGCCAACAAGTACATCGACGCTACCGCCCCCTGGGTGCTGGCCAAGAGCGAGGACACCAAGCCCCGCCTGGCCCGTGTGCTGTATAACCTGGCCGAGACCCTGCGCATCTGCACCGTGCTGCTGCAGCCGTTTATGCCTGCCACCTGCGAAAAGATCTTTGCCCAGCTGGGCGTGGATGACAGCCTGAAGACCTGGGACAGCGCCGCTGCCGTGGGTTCTATGCCTGCCAATGCCACCCTGCACAAGGGCGAGAACATCTTCCCCCGCATCGACACCGCCAAGGAGCTGGCCGAACTGGATGCCCTGGAGGCTGCCCAGAAAGCCGCTGCCCAGGCTGCCAACGCCCCCGCAGAGGAGCCTAAAGCCGAAGCCGCTGTTGCCAGCGCTGAGCTGATCGGCGACCATGAGGAAGAGATCAGCTTCGATGATTTCTGCAAGGTAGAGCTGCGCGTGGCCGAGGTTCGTGCCTGCGAGCGCATGAAGGAGAGCAAGAAGCTGCTGCACCTGACCGTTTTTGACGGCGAGCGTGAACGCTGCATCCTGTCCGGCATCGCCAAGTGGTTCGCACCCGAGGATCTGATCGGCAAAAAGATCGGCATCGTGGCCAACCTGGCACCCCGCCCGATGATGAAGGGTAAGTATGTCAGCGAGGGCATGATCTTTGCTGCTGATACTGATGTCGACGGCGGCTGCTCCATTGCCTTCTTCCCAGACAGCACCCCCGCCGGTGCACGCATCCATTAAGGCTGTTTGTTCCTTTCTTGAAAGAAAGGAACTGAAAGAACTTTTAATTAAAATCGCATAGTCATGCAATTTTAGGAGAATAAAATTTGGATAACCAGAAGTCAAAGCTGGATAAATTCTTCTCCAATCCGGCGGCTGCTGTAGCTATGGCCATCCTCTGCAACATTCTGTGGGGGTCGGCACTGCCGTTTATCAAGATGGGGTATCGGATGTTCGCCATCGATTCCTCCGATACAGCGACCATCCTCTGTTTTGCAGGCGTCCGCTTCATGATGGGCGCGGCGCTGGTCTGGCTGGCCGGGCTGGCGCTTAACCGCCGCCCGCTTCCCATGCCCCGCGGTAAACAACTGGCCGTCTGCTGCGGGTTGGGTCTGTGGCAGACCGCCGCGCAGTATTTCTTCTACTACTCGGCGGCCGCGCTGCTCACCGGTGCCATGGGCGGCATCATCAACAGCACCCAAAGCTTTATGGGCGTTATCGTGGCCCATTTCCTGTACGGCAATGCCGACCGCATGACCCCGCGCAAGGCATTGGGCTGCGTGCTGGGTTTTGGCGGCGTCCTGTTTGCCACCTTAGGCAACTACGGCAGCGGCAGTGCCAAAGGCATTTTGTACATGCTGCTGGCTTCGGCCATCTTCTCGTTGGCCGGGCCGTGGAATAAAGCCGCCGCCAAAAAGACCGACAGCTTTACCGTCAGTGTCCTCAACCTGGGCTGCGGAGGGTTCGCGCTGGCCGTCATCGGCTTTGCCATGGGTGGCAGCCTGCACCCGCAGCAGGGCGGGGCTATCCCGGTATTGCTCGTGCTGGCGTTCATTTCCGGTGCTGGCTATGTGCTGTGGGCTTTGCTGATGAAGAACAACCCCATTTCCCGCATCGCCATCTTCGGGCTTATTATCCCGATCATGAACGTGCTGCTCTCGGCCCTGCTCAACGGCGAGCCGCTGTTTGAGTGGCAGTACATCGCGGCGCTGGCGCTGGTCTGTGTGGGCATCTTCCTGGTCAACCGCGCCCCACAGCCAAAGGAAAGCTGAACCATGACGAATATTTTTGACACCCATGCCCATTATGCCAGCCGCCAGTTTGACGGCGACCGTGCCGACCTGCTGGCCGCGCTGCCCCGGGGCGGCGTGGTGGGCGTGCTGGAATGTGCCACCCACTCCGGCGACGCTCAAAAGGTGCTGGAACTGGCGCACACCGTACCTTACTTCCACGCCGCGCTGGGCATCCACCCGGAAAGCCTCATCGAGGAGGACGCCGCCACCGTGGCCGTCTACCACGGCGATTGGCGCGCCGAGCTTGCTGCCATGCGTCCGCTGTATGAGGACCCCGCCGTTGTCGCGGTAGGGGAGATCGGCCTCGACCACCACTGGCCCGTGCCCCGCGAGGAGCAGTACGCCCTGTTTGAGGCCCAGCTGCAGCTGGCCAGGGAGCTGGACCTGCCCGTGTCGGTCCACGACCGGGAAGCCCATGCCGAAATATACGATCTGCTGCGCAAATATAAGCCCCGCGGTGCCCTGCACTGCTACAGCGGCAGCGCCGATGACGCCGCCTGGCTGGTGGAGCAGGGCATGTATCTGGGCTTTGGCGGTGCCGTGACCTACAAAGGCGCCAAACGTGCCGCCAAAGTGCTGGCCGCCATCCCCCATGACCGCGCCTTGCTGGAGACCGACTGCCCCTACATGGCGCCGGAGCCGGTGCGCGGCACCCGCAACGACAGCCGCAACATCGCCCACGTGGCCGCCTACATCGGCACGATCTGGGACATGGACACCCAGGTCGTGCTGGATCAGACCGCCGAAAATGCCCGGCGCTGTTTCGGGCTGTAAATCTGCCTGAATATACAAAACGTATATTTTTGATAAAAATCACAGGAGTGTATCATTATGAAAGCACGTATCCCCAAACACCGCGAATTCATCATCGATTTCCCCCAGAGCATGGACCAGGCCAAGGCTGACGAGGGCTGGGCAAAGCTGAACGAGATCGTGGAAGAGTACAAGAAGGCCCACAACGGCCAGAGCGTCTACTCCGCCACCTTCATCGAGGACTGCGAGCCTGCCGTGAAGAAGCTGCAGGAAGAGTACGGCTTCAACTACACCATCCAGGAAATCAAATGAGAAAACGGCGGACAAGTGCGTCCGCCGTTTTGTTTTAGCATTAAGTATAGGATTGGGGGAATAAGCATGCCCAAGATCACGATCCGCCCGGCCGGGGAAGGGGACATCCCGGCCGTCGTGGCACTGTACCGCCAGCTGGATCAGGCGCTGGTCGACCTGCAGCCGGAGTTTTTCTGTGTTGCCCCGCGGGGGGATGAATTTGTCCGCCAGGCCGTCAAGACCGCGGATGCCGACTATCTGCTGGCGGAGGAGGACGGCGCGGTGGTCGGTTTTGCGCTGGTGAATTATGCGGGTTGGACGCCGGAGTTCAGCTGTGTGCTGCCCCACCGCTACGCCTGCCTGGCGGACCTAGTGGTAGACGAAGCCCACCGCCAGAAGGGCATTGGCAGTACCTTGTTGGGCGCCGCCAAGCGCTGGGCGCGGGACCGCCGGCTGGAATACCTGGAGTTAAGCGTCCTGTCCCAGAACGCCCCCGCCATCGCCCTGTACGAATCCCACGACTTCGTAGAGGCAACACGGGTTATGCGGTGTATGCTGTAAAACAATAAGTGTTGACCTACATCTTTGCAAACCAAAATAGAATCACAAACCAAAAGCCGGGGCGAACATTTCTGTTCGCCCCGGCGGTCTTACTTCTTCGGAGTCATAGCCTCATAACCCTTACTCGTTATTTTTCGGACTGTACCCTTGTTTTCATAAGGATCATCCTAACTTTACGATTTTGTTTAACCCTTTCAGGATCTCAATTTACCTGTTCATTGGTCTTACCCTCTGGTTCGTTATTTGCTGAAAAGCATTTGTGGAACGTGGTAAAATCGGTTCGGCTCTTAAGATCGTTCCTGGGGTATCGGGGTCTGATGCTGAGGACTGCGCCTCTTAACTCTAGTACATTGGAGTGTCTCCTTGTGGATCAGATGAAATTCAGGTTCTTCCTGTTCGGTGGAGTGGTGACGGTCATCGCTACCGACCTTCTTTCATCTTAATCTATATTACACGCCAGGGTCTGTCTTGACGGCCCCTGGGCTTGCTGAATCTGATTTATGAACCAACCATCTGAATTTTTCAATCTTTTACAGGTTACGACCTGCGGCTTTCAATGTGGTTCTCTTCGTTTCAGCAGGCCCAGGCCCGCCGGTGATGAATGGGATCTTTAAAGTTTGCCATCGGGTCCAGAGCCTCCTTTCATCCGAAATCCTGCCGGCGGCCTTTACAATTTCTTCCTTTTTCTTCCCGCTGCCCTCGTGCTGCTGGATCGGAGTCCTTAAAGTGCTCCTTCTTCACGTTTCCGCTTCGGGAGATCTGCTTTAAGATGTCGGTCTGTTCACGATCGGTCTTTTATTGGGAAGTGTTAAGAAAGTGGCTTCGCTTGGAGTTCTTATCTCCTTATCTCCGGCTGTTTTCTTTCTGTGACTATACTATAGCACACGCTTAGAAATTCGTCTATTCGCAGAGCAGACAATCCTGCAATGAATTATTTGTGCATGTTAAGGATTGATAAGTGCATGCCAGAAGTGCTATAATAAATATGTTAGGCTGCTGTAACCTTGAATGGGTTGCAACCTCGCTGTAGTGGAGGATGCTTCCTACTATTAATCACAAAAAACAAAACCCCCGCCGTTATTCCTTGCGAACAACAGCGGGGGATATTTTTATGTTTGCGCCTTACTTATTTTACTTATACTCATCCAGCAAATTGGTCATGCTCTTCAGGCTGATGGCCAGGGTCGAGGCGTTGTGCAGCAGGGCCGAAGTGGCAGGCTGCAAAATGCCCATGGCGCCCAGCACGATCAGCGTGCTGTTGAAGCCCATGATAAAGCGGTAGTTGTCATGGGTACGCTTCTGCAGGCCGTTGGCGATGCACTTCAGGATGACCAGCTCATTCAGGCTGTCGGCGGCCACGGTCACATCGGCGATCTCGCGGGCAATGGCAGCGCCGTCGCTGATGGCAATGCCAACATCAGCAGCGGACAGGGCGGGGGAGTCGTTGATGCCGTCGCCCAGCATGATGACGGTGTGGCCTGCGGCCTTCTCCTGCTCCACAAAGCGGGCCTTGTCCTCGGGCAGCACCTCGGCATAGTAGGCGTCCACGCCTACCTGCTTGGCAATGACGGAAGCCGTGCGGTCGTTGTCACCGGTCATCATCACAGCCTTGCGGATGCCTAAGCCGCGCAGGGCCTTCAACACATCGGCGGCCTCCTCGCGCAGCGGATCGGCAATGCAGATGACACCGGCCAGTTCACCGCCGATAGCCAGATACAAATGGGAATATTCCGGCGGCAGAGCGTCGAATTTGTCGCTCTCGCTGGTGGGGATGTAGCAGCCCTCATCCTCAAATACAAAGTGCTGGCTGCCGATGACAACTTTCTCACCGGCTACGCTGCTGGCGATGCCGTGGGCCACGACATACTGCACTTCGCTGTGCATTTCCTCGTGGTTGATTCCCTTCTGGGCAGCGGCCTGCACAACGGCGTTGGCCATCGAGTGGGGATAATGCTCCTCCAGGCAGGCGGCAATGCGCAGCACATCGTCGGCATTGCGGCCGCCAAACGGCACAACGTCCACCACGGTGGGGGTAGCATGGGTCAGGGTGCCGGTCTTGTCGAACACAATGGTGTCGGCTTTGGCCAGGGCTTCCAGATACTTGCCGCCCTTGACGGTGATGTGGTAGCTGCCGCACTCACGCATAGCAGAAAGCACCGCCAGCGGCATGGACAGCTTCAGCGCGCAGGAGAAGTCGACCATCAGGATCGAGATAGCGCGGGTGGTGTTGCGGGTCAGTGCGTAGGTAACGGCGGTGCCCAGCAGGCTGTAAGGCACTAGCTTGTCTGCCAGGGCGGCGGCACGGGTCTCGCTGGAAGACTTCAGCTTTTCGGAAGCCTCGATCATCTGCACGATCTGGTCGTAGCGGCCGTTGCCGGCCTGCTGCTCCACGGTCATCACCAGCTGGCCTTCCTCGACCACGGTGCCGGCATACACAACAGCGCCGGTGCTCTTGCGCACGGGTTCAGCCTCGCCGGTCAGGGAGGCCTGGTTCACACTGGCTTCACCCTCCAGCACGCGGCCATCCAGCGGGATGACGCTGCCCGTGTGTACAACCACGGCGTCGCCGGGGCGCACCTGGCTGATGGGCACCAGTACCTCGCCCTCGGCAGTCTGCTGCCAGACGCGGTCGACGTTCAGTGACATACAGCGGGCCAGATCGCTCAGGGACTTCTTGCGGGTCCACTCCTCCAGCAGCTCACCCAGCCGCAGCAGGAACATAACGGACCCTGCTGTGGAGAAGTCCCCCCGCAGCATGGAAACGCCGATGGACAGCGCATCCAGCACTTCCACTTCCAGCTTGCGGCGCAGCAGGCAGGTCAGCCCGCGCCACAGGTAGGGCAGGCTGCGCACGGCGGTGTAGGCGATGCACAGCGGCATCGGCAAAAACAGCTTGCGCGCAAAGTGGAAGATCGTCATATTGACGAGCTTTTCCTGATACTCACGGTTCACAGCGCGGGGACTGTTGGCGGATACCTCGGCCAGGGCTTCCACATCAAAACGGAAGGCGGCCAGGCCCTCCACCAGGCTTGCGCGGTTCTCGGTATACACGACCACCACATCACAGGTGCGCTCATACACAGCGGCGGTGCGCACGCCGGGCAGGGCCGCCAGGTAATCCTGCAGTTGGTCGGCTTCGGCCAGGCTCATGCGCGGCTTGTTCAGGTGCAGGCGCATGCGGCCTTTGCTTTCATGCAAAATTTTCCATTTCATTGTTATACTCTCCCACAAATAAAAAGCTGCCCACCGTGCAGCGGGCAGCTCTTTTCAGTGAAAATTATTCGGCTGCCTTGTCTTCAGCGGCCTCGTCGGCAACGACAGCGGCCTCGTCAGCGGCGGCGCGCTCCTCGTTGATCTCCTTGGCGTCGGCCAGGATGTCACCGCAGTTCTCCTGCAGGGTGGTAGCAGTCTCCATGACGCTGTCCTTCATGCGCAGCACAGCGGCGGTGCACTGGGTGTACAGCTTCTTGGCGTCCTTGCTGGTCAGAATTTCGATACCGGCGGAACCAAACAGTGCGCCGCCTGCGAACAATGCAACTTTAGCCCAATTCATAATTTTTGTCCTCCACTCTATATATTTCACAACAGTGTTGAGATGTTGACAACAGAGTTGTTGTCGGTATACAAAATATTCTATTAGGGTTAGTTATAACTGGGTTATACGCAATCGGCCGGAAAATATGCCGTTTGGATTTTTGTCAAGCGCTGGCATCGCTCTCATTTTCGGGCGGTGTGGGGCAGGGGACACGGCGCAGTTCGGTGGGGCGGCAGCCGGTATGGCGGCGGAAGGCTGCCGCAAAGCGGCTGGGGTCCTCGTACCCCACGCGGTGGGCAATCTCGGCCACCGGAAGGTCGCTGCTGCGCAACAAATTGGCGGCGGTGTCCATCCGCAGCCCCCGCAGATAGCTGGCCACTGGTACGCCGTACAGCGCCTTAAAACAGATCTTCAGCGAGCTTTGGGACAGGTGGAACCGCGCGGCCAGCTCGGCCAGCGTGATGTGGCTGCCCTGGTTGGCCAGCAGATAATCGTGGGCCTGGCGGGTGTGCTCCAGCTGCAGGCGGTCAAAGTAGGGTGTAGGCGGTGTTTCCACTTCGGTGTAGCGGCTCACCAACTCATCCCAACAGTTCATAGCGGCGGCTACGACCTGTGGATCATACATTACACCGCTGTTTTTCTCGATTTCATGGTGGCAGACCGGTGCGGTCATGGCCGGGCGGTAGCTGCGGTTGCTCATCATGGCGTCGATGGAATCCGCCACCGCGATGATGCGCGCCCCCAGCGGAATGGCGGTCCCGGCCAGCTGGTCCGGGTAGCCGCGGCCGTCCCACCGCTCGTGGTGGTGCCGCACGATGAGCGCCACCCGCTGGAACTGGGGCACCTTGCGAAGGATGTCGTATCCCGTCACGGGGCAGCGGCGCATCTCCTCCCACTCGGCGTCGGTTAACGGCCCAGCTTTGCGCAGCACGGCGTCGGACATCGAAATTTTGCCGATGTCATGGGCGAAAGCGGCAACCTGCACCGTGGTGGTGTCGTCCTCGCTCAAGTGCAGGACCCGGGCCAGCACCACCGCCATAGCGGCCACCCGGTCGGAATGGTGGGCAGTGTAGACATCCCGTGCGTCCACGGCGGCAACGATGCTTTGGATCAGATCGCGGCAGGTCGGCAGGGAAGAACTTACAGGCTCCGTCATGGAACGCACCTCCTTTTATAATTTACACCGCAATACCCGGTTGGCGGATATGGCAGGAAGATTCACAAATTCTAACAGTTAGCGTAGACTATCTTACCGCCTTTAGGACGAAATGTCAAGTGCACGGCCGCCCAAAAACCGCCCTGCTGCCAGAAAACATGTCAAACGGGCAGGAATAAGACCGATTGTGAATTTATTTTGGGCAAAAACCTGTTATCTTATTGACAAAGCACCCCTGTACATGGTATCGTATCGCTGGTTAGCAAAAGCTAACCAAAAACGCGCCCACATGCCTGCGCATGGGCATGTTTGCACGGCACTTCACCCATACTATCCCTGTTCAATATTGTTATAGATAGAAAGGAATGTGCACCATGAGTTATCTGGAAATTGAAAAGGTCATCGGCCGTGAGATTATTGACTCCCGCGGCAACCCCACTGTCGAAGCCGAGGTCTGGCTGGCTGACGGCACCATCGGCCGCGGCGCTGCCCCCAGCGGCGCTTCCACCGGCGAGTTCGAGGCCCTGGAGCTGCGCGACGGCGACAAGAGCCGTTTCGGCGGCAAGGGCGTCAGCAAGGCTGTCGAGAACATCAACACCACCATCAACGAGGTGCTGGTCGGCCTGGATGCCGCTGACATCTATGCGGTCGACGCTGCCATGCTGAAGGCTGACGGCACCAAGGATAAGTCCAACCTGGGTGCCAACGCCATCCTGGCGGTCTCCATCGCTGCGGCCCGTGCTGCTGCCATCTCGCTGGACATTCCCCTGTACCGCTTCCTGGGCGGCGTTTCCGGCAACAAGCTGCCCGTCCCCATGATGAACATCCTCAACGGCGGCGCCCATGCAGCCAACACTGTTGACGTGCAGGAGTTCATGATCATGCCCGCCGGCGCCCCCAGCTTCAAAGAAGGCCTGCGCTGGTGCACCGAGGTCTTCCACGCCCTGCAGGCTCTGCTGAAGAGCAAGGGTCTGGCTACCTCCGTTGGCGATGAAGGCGGCTTCGCTCCTGACCTGGCCAGCGATGAGGAGGCGATCCAGTATATCCTCGAGGCCATTGAGAAGGCCGGCTACGTACCCGGCAAGGACTTCGTCCTGGCCATGGATGCCGCTTCCAGCGAGTGGAAGGGCAGCAAGAAGGGTGAGTACAAACTGCCCAAGTGCGGCAAGGTCTTTACCAGCGAGGAGCTGGTCGAGCACTGGAAGCAGCTGGTCGAGAAGTATCCCATCTACTCCA
>ERZ1034915.519-NODE-519-length-25861-cov-6.857746_pt1 | contig 25861 bp, 15 predicted proteins | sample MGYA00520592_ERZ1034915 | MGnify/ENA primary metagenome ERZ1034915 (study PRJEB33766, sample SAMN09781787) | gut metagenome | biome: gut microbiome | host: Homo sapiens | place: Madagascar | study: EMG produced TPA metagenomics assembly of the PRJNA485056 data set... | reverse complement strand
GTATTTTCCAAGAAACGGCATATATTGAGAATTATAAATATGAATGCGTGATGATTTCTTACTATATGGGGGGCTGAAAAATGAAAAAAATTCTCTTTGCGTTAATTGCCGGACTTTTCGCCGTGCCGCTTTTTGCGGCTTATCAGTACGATTACGGCACAATCAGCGGCGCATCGAGTGATAAGAGGCCGGACAGCAAATATACCGCCTATGCCGACCGCGGCGGCAGTGCCGGCCTGCAGAACACGCTCTATTTCAATCATGAGTCCTACCTCTATTTGGACATCGCCAAAGGGGCGGGCGCGAATTTCGGAGCTTATTATCTCGACGGCGCCACACGCGGAGCTGACCTGAACCTGCAGCTGACCGCCGACGGCAGATATTCGGCTTTCGACGCCGACGGCAACGCCGTTCAGTTCAATCCCGGCGACGCGATCGGCTTCTGGTACGAGGACGCCAACGGCAAGATCGTGTACAATACCCCCGGACTCGAAGGCGAGCACCGCCAGACCTACAACGCCACCTGGATCAAAGATCAGGATACCTACATGATCGGTTTCGGTGAATACGGTCAATATATCAATTCCAGGAATCCGGATCAGATTTACGGTGAATCCGCCTTTGTCATGGATGTTCAGGTCGGCGGCACGGCTCCGACCGGCCAGCCGCTTCCCGGAGTGCTGGCTACCCTGCTGATCGGCGGCGCCGTCGCGACCGGCCGCAGACTGTACCGCCGCCGGGCCTGCTGAATCCGCCCCCACTCCCTGCCGCTTTTCACGGAGCATTCCGGAAAAGCGGCATTTTTTATTTCCCCTCCTCTCCCCTGCGGCAACAGGAATTTCGCCTTTGACGAGCAGGAGTGCCCCATCCCCCGACCGGCAAGGTACTGGTGCTGAATACTTAAAATCCGGCAGGGGATGTACCGGATTCCCCATATTTTCTGAAGATGCACATTGCCTCTTCACACGCAACCGGAAAGAAAAATCACACAGGGCAGCCTTGTAATATACATAAAAAAGGGTTATTGTTAACAAGCCGCATTCCGCTCATGAAAGAAAGGCGGTGTCGTTGTGAAAATAAGAGCCCAACGTTCCATGACCCAAAAACTCGAAAAGCATCGAACGGGATTTTCCGGCGGAGATACAATGGCTCCTGGTAAATTTTTATTGCTCCAGCTTGATTCCGGCAATGATAAAACTGTTCCAGACTGGATGTGATGCACCTGTGACCATCTGTTTTTCCGGATCAGACCTGAAGATTTGGACATCCAGCGCTTTGACCGGGATTGGTTGATTATGAAGTACCGTTGAGGAGAAGGACATATTGGAAAAATTAATAAATTTGCGGGAGGCCGGAATTTCTTTAGCCTGGCTGGGCAATATCTTGGCGGCTTTGATGTCATCAGGGGCGGGGACATGGGGTAAAACTTTCTTTGACGAATTGCTTGGGAAAAATGCCCCGCTGCCGAATTTGACGGAATGGGTTCTTAGTGCGGCTCATGTTTTCTGGCTTGTTCCCGTTTGTATCGGACTCCTGTTGATCGCGGCGCGAAAGCGAAAAAGCATTCAGGATGCGGTCGTTCTTGTTTCATGGAGCCTCTCCATATTGTGGCTGGTCTGCATCATTGCGGCATTTCTGCTTCCGATGATGGGGCTGGATTGGAGATTGGGAACATTATGAACATTCCCCCTCTATTGCGGCAAAGACTGTCAATCGCTGTGGAAAAATCGAAAAAAACAGCTTGTCCGTTATGGTTGAGCCAAGCGATCATCAACCGTTCTTCCGGCTGCAAATAGTGCGGACTGGAACGCAACGCAGTTTGCCGAGAATGCAAAAGGAGTAAGTTAATCTTGGATTATCTGGCATATTACAAATTGGCGCTTCAAAAAGTGTATGGCGGAGAGTTCCCGGAAATGTCCTCCGAGGAATTTGACCGGCGCTGTGCACTGGAAACAGTTCCCGCTGCCTTGAAAGCACTTTATCTTGCACTCGGGACGGAACGCATTTGCACAATGCACACACTGCTCCCTATGCCAGAGGAATTGTTTTGTGTGGAAAACATGGTGCTTGTCCAGAAGAGCCAAGACCGAATCTGGGCAATTCAGGCTAAAGATCTGACGGAAGAAAATCCGATTCTTCAGGTGATGACCGAACACCGTGAAGAAGCGGATGGAACGGATATCTGGATTTTCGCAAATGACGGTACAACCAGGCTCGCGGTCCAGATGGCCAATCTGATTGCGGAATCCGCCCGGAAAACGGCAGAACTCCAGCAGACCGTTCGACACGGTTTCTGGAATACCGTCCGCAATGCGTTTTCTCATATTACCCGCAAACGGGAGTTGTTGTTGAACGTCCTGATACTCTGCTTGCTGGTTGTTTTCATTCAATCCGGAATTTCATTTACATTGGTCGCGCGCTATCCCAAATGGGGCGGGCTGTCTGTCCTGTTTTTCATGGTGTTGACCGCCGTTCCTGTTTACAGTATCGGGCGAATTTACTTTTACTGGAACGTCTGGATTCACTGGAGCGACAACGTTCGCTTTACCGATCTGGGCGACAAATTGTTTCTCCAGACTCTTGAGCAGACCTTGCAGTATTTGCGCTGGAACCGTCCGGATCTCTGGAGCGCCTATGAATGCGGCAGTGTGGAATTCAATCCGGAAGTGGCGCTTCATGACGGACCGAATCGTTTTTGTCAGGGCCGCTATGATCTGATTTCCGATGCAGACGGAGCGCTTTACTTCCCCGGATTTGCTGTCATACGGTATTCGGCAAAGAAACAATGTTCCGTTTTGCTTCGGACAACATTGGATGATTCCGGATGTCTGAAATTCCTCTATGTCAATGACCATTGCAACTGGCGGCTGCCGAAAAAGAAGCGACTTTCTTTGAGATCCGCGAGTATCGTCAAGGATGTTTTAACGGAGGATCTGACATACAAAATCGGTCCGGCAGAAGATGTTCCGGAAAATTTGCGGGAATGTCTGAAACAATGTTGTTCAGACTATCCGTCAATCCGGAAAGCATGGCTCAATCCGGCCATTATGGATGGAGTCCCGGTATATTTGCTGACGGTGCTCGGCGACGAAGATACCGGATTGAATCCGCTTTTGGGAAAAGCACTGGAACTTTCCGATCGTCCCTTTAACGCGGCAGTGATTTTCGACGAAAACGGGATGGAAAACAACCCGCCCCTGTTTGTACGAAACGCGGAGGAGAAACAATAACCATGCCCGATATGTTCAATACGACGATTCCGGTGGATTGGGGAACGGAAACTTTACGCTGGACGGCCGGCGATGAGGTATTCTCCTGTCCGAATCTCGCGGTGCCGCCGTCGAAACGCGGGCCGGTGTGCGCCGTGGATAATGATGCAAAACAGCTATTGAACGATCACCCGAACTACTGTGGTTTCACGCCTCCTGCCGAAATTTTATTCGATGATCCAGAGATCATGGCAGTACAAAATTTGACAATGATTCATCACGCCCGGCAACCTCTGCCGTGGAGGAAACGCCTGATGAAGCCTAAGATACTTGCCGCCGTTCCATTGGGCACCAACGGCATCGAATCCATCGGATTCTGTCAAGTTTTGAAGCGGGAAGCACCAAAAGTCATTTTCGTGGAAGCGCCGATGGCCGCGCCGCGCGGAATCTCGCCGGAGCCGTCCTGTGCGGACTTCTGCGAATGCAGGGGGAGATTCCGCAAAATCTATGGAAATAATCTCACGTAGATTTCATACGCGGAACCGGTATATCCCCCGCCCTTACGGATACCACGCCAGCCAAAGCGGCTGCGTCCGGCTGAGCTGCCGGTTGTGCAGCGGCTTTTCCTTGCACAGGAGCGGCCACCAGCGCAATCTGTTTTCGCCGCCGTCACGCCGCAGCAGGTTGCTGACATCGAGGCGGCGCATCCAGCCGGGCGTGGAAATCACATGCCCGTTCAACATCAGCCAGCCGAGGTGGCCGGGGGCCTCCAGAAAGATCCGCCGCGACGGGTCGGACGGCGTTTGGAACACCGTTTCCAGATAGAGGAATCCGCCCGGCTGCTTCCCGTCGAAAGGCGACAGCACATTCACCTCGCGCGCCGCCCGCCAGCCGGTCACCGGCACGGTTTTCAACGGAACCGGATCGCTCTGCAGGAAAAACAGCCCGGTCACGCCGCTCGGACGGCTGCGAAGCTGCTCCTTGTGGCGCAGCGCCCCATTCACCTCCAGCTCCAGCACCACCTTTTCGCCCGGCGTCAAATCGAACATGAAACAGCCGTTCGTCCGGTCTCCGAAAGGCTGTTCGACCGGAGCCGGCTTGCCGTTGACCCACAGCCGCCCCTGCGGTTCGATGCCGTAGAACCAGTACTGCGACGCGAAAACCAGCGACGCCCGCCGCCCCCGCCATGAAGCCGGAACCGTAAACTCCCGGCGGAAGTGAGTGACCGCTTCCTCATCCGGCACTCCCATCGTCAGGTAGGCGCCGAGCTTCACGGTACGCCCGGCCTTCCAGTCGTGATCCGGCGGCGGCGCTTCGCCCCAGACCGGACCACCGACCGTCATTTGCCAGCCGTCGGCCAGGGAAACCGTGTTTCCATCCGCGACTTCGGGAGGCGGCAGCTCGTCCGCCGGGATCTCCGGCAGCCGGTACCAGCGCTGCTCCAGACTCTTCAGCCACGCCAGCGGCGCGCGGGCGATATCCCGGCGCGGCGCGGCGAACATGCGCAGTTGCATCGGTTCAAAGGAAAGGTCCGCCAGCGTCAGCTTTCCTCCCTCGTACCGGAACGGCGTTGCGGGATGGCCGTTCGCCGTCACCTCCCGCAGCGTCTGCGGCCGGTCCGGCGCGGCGAAGGTCAGCGCCACATCCCGCACGCCCTCCTTGTCGTTGACCTTGGCGGCAAGATAGAGGTCATAAAGGCCGTTCTTGCTCCGCCAGCGTTCCGAGAAAATATCCGCCGTCCCCTTCGCTCCGTTGTTGTAAGAGCTGCGCGGCACCTTCAGTGCATCCAGCAGCTGCGCAAGGTACGGACGCGCGGCCGGATCGGTTTCAAACCGGCCGCTGCGGTCGCGCGCCTCGCGCCAGAAGGTCGAGCCGAGCGTGATGATCCGCCCCTTGCCGATCTTCCGGGCGGCGATCGCGATGCGCCCCTCCCCCGGCTTGCGGTCCGCCCATTCGGCGATCACCTCGACATCGGAAGCCGCCGGCTCCATGCCGAGGGAAGAACCGGTCACGTCGGCTCCGGTCCAGTCGTAGACCACGCCCCAGGCGTCGATCTCCCTGCCGCGCAGTTCCGGCCACAGCTCCTGCTCATTGCTGAACCGCAGTTTGCCCCAGCCGCCCCGGCTGCGGCCGACTACGCGCAGGCCGTTCAATTTTGAAACTGGCCACGACCAGCCGCGTTCCGGCGAATGCTTGCCGGTCTCGTGCATCGCGATAAAGGTGCCGCCGTTGCGGCAAAACCGCTCGATTCCGGCGATTTCGCCGTCGGTCAGCAACTCGCTGGCCGCGTCGAACACCACGTCGAACCACGCTCCGGCCCGGTCCTTCTCAAAGTCCGACGGATCGGCGAGGTTCACGGTGCGCCCGGCGGCCTGAAGTTCACCGCGGCTGACATCCCAGCTCCACACCGCAGGGAAGTGGAGACGCGACGCATTGCGTACCGATCGCATCACTCCGAGGTCGGAACGGTTCATCTCGAATTTCCCGGCGCAGCGGATCACCTCGGGATTCGCGTCGATCCAGCGGCGCACCTCCTCGTTGCCCATATATTGCTCCGCGTCGAACAGCGCATTGATGCCCTCGTTGCCGAGCAGCATGTACAGCGTCATCATTTTGCGCATCTCCCACGCGCTGCCCGGCGCATTGCCCGGTTCGCAGGTGATCGGCAGTCCGCGCGCGACATAGTAGCGGGCCAGCCACGGCGCCCAGCAGGCTCCGCCCTGCCCGGTATCCTGCGCGGTCGCGCCGTATTTCCGGCAGAGGTCGAAAGTGTGATCGATGAAATCCCAGGTCGCCATCAGCAGCTGGGGACGCCCCTGCGGATCGCCGCCGCGGGTCGCCTTCAGCCAGTTTTCGATGCCGCGCATCCGGTAGCGCGACGCGAATTCGATGGTGTCGAAATAGAGTCTGTTCAGCCCCGGATCATCCGACGGATAGCTCCACCGCCCTTTCGGTCCGAGGAAGATATAGCCGGGAACCGGCTTGCCGTCGAGTTTCAGCACAATGGTGTTCTCCCCGGAGCGCACCGCGCCGCCCAACTCGAAACACTCGTCGAAGTCGCCGGTGATCGGATCGTCGTGCGTCAGGTCCTTCAGCGGTTTCCCGTTCAGGAACGCCGCCTGAACCTTGGAGACGCGCCCGTGCCACGCATTCCGGGAGATGTGCAGATAGTTCAGCTTCGCCGGGTCCGCCGCGCGGAAATTCCGCTTCAGCCACACCGAACCGGAGTAATAATCGTACAACAGCAGCAGCGGGTCGTCGCTGCGGATCGCGCTCCAGCCGGCATCCCCGTCCGGAGGCGTTTTCCCGCCGGCGGGATCGGCCTTCAATTGCCACTCGCCGCGCAGGTCGAGACAGGTTTCCGGGTTCCACCCGGCGAAAGTGCGCATGGTCGGAATCTCCACTTTCTCACGCTCCGGGTTCCGGCCGGTAAACGCGGCATAGGCCGCGACCGCACCGGGATCTCCGGCGTAGGTCGGAATCGCCAGCATCACGTTGTGGCCGATTTCAACGCCGCCGAAATGGTTGTTGAAGTCTGGATTTTCCGCATTGTGCGCCGCAATGCCGCGCAGCGAGGCGGCGAGCGCCGCATCGGTCGGGCGCACCGGATCGAACGCCGCGCAGACCGCGTTTTTCTGGTAATCGAGATCGGGATAGGAAACGAAACCCGGCTCCGCAGACACATGCGGCAGCGGCGTGCGGTTCCACAGCCATGCCGGACGTTCCGGGTTGCCCCACGGCTGGTAGATATGATACGCGGTGCCGTGCCGCTTCGCCAACGCCGCGAACCAGTCCGCCACCGAGAAGTCGTACACACCGGGAGCCAGCTGGATATTGGGATTCAGCACGTCGCCTATCAGGTTGAATTGCTTTTCGCCCAGCCAGTCCGCCCCCTTGCGGTAATCCTTCGGCAGCTTTCCCCACCCGAGCAGGCCGATCGCGAATGCGTCGTTGTCGAAGCGGTCGAGCCAGCGCGGATGGACGCCCGGCGTCACCGGCTTCCAGTTTTCCGCATTCGCCTGCTTCGCCAGCGCGCCCAGTCCCTCCGGATCGCGGGCAAACAACACCTGCACCCGGTCGCCGTCCAGGCCGAGCAGCCAGCAGCCGGTTCCATCCAGCTTCAGATTGGTTCCGGGGAGTCCGCCATCCCACGCTTTCATATCCCCGAAACCGGTCAGATCGGCCAGCAGCTTCGAGCCGCACGCGGCGGCCAGCTCCGCGCTCCCGGCTTTCAGGGTGGTCCACGAACTTTTCCCGCCGCCGGACTCCCGGCAGAGCGCCTCGATTTTCCCGAGGCCGCGCAAATCGGCGGAAGTCCGGCTCTCCCCGGCAATCGCTCCGAAACCGATCAGCATCCCCAGCAGGACGGCAAACCGTATCTGATTCATTCAATCACCTCAACCAGGCGTCCCAGCCGGGCCAGCCCCAGGCCTGCGTCCATTCGTTGCCGAGGTCGCTGTCCACGAATTTACGCAGCAGCCCCTGCCGGGAACCGCAATGGCCGTCGGCATAAAGCTGGTTCGAGGAGACATTGCCGTGCGGATAGCGGGCCCGTCCCACGCCTGTCGCCACGCGCGGCAGCGTGTCGTCGCCGTTGTCGAGGTTGCATTCGCTCAGGATCGCCCCCTGCCGTCCGCCTTCGACGATCGCAAACAGCGTGGAGGGATTGCGCAGTTTTTCGATCCTCTTGGGTTTGTTATAGGCGGCGTCCGGATAGCCGACCACCGTTGCATATCCCATGCCGTTGATCGCATAACAGAACCGCTCCGGCCCGCAGTCGGTCGGCCCCGGATAGCCCCAGTAGCAGTCGTCGCTGCCGTTCGCATCCGCATTGTACGGAACCGCCGGGCAGCGGTAGATGTGGCTGCCCCGCTTTGCGGAGGTGTAGTTCAGCACATCCACCCCGAGTCCGAGGTAGGAGGCCAGAAAATGCTGCCACGAAGGCTGATCCGTCGTGAAGTCCCCCATCGTGAATTTGAAACTGCCGTCCATCACATGCGGCACCGTAATGCCGTTGCTGTCGCCGGTGTACAGATTCGCCGCCTGTCCGAATTGCTTCATATTCGCAAGGCAGCTCGCCGACTGCGCGGTCGCCCGCGCCTTGTTCAGTGCCGGAAGCAGCATCCCCGCCAGAATCGCGATGATCGCTATAGAGAAGCTGAGAAATTGACAGGATAAATGTGGATATGGTATTGAAAACAAATAGCTTACGTGACAAATAAATTTTGCGGTTGATAAATTTAATTTTTACAACGTAAACTGATTTTAAGCTCAGTTTTGTTTTTTATACCAATGTGCTGATACAAAAAATGCAAAAAATTGCAAAAGGGTTTTGGACAGACTCCAATTCTGCAAATGATGTCAATAAAACGCGAAGTTGAAGATGCCGCTAAAAAGTTTCTTCACGAGCGACAGCATATCTAGGGAATCGAAACTCAGGGAGAATATCTGGTTCGACTGAAAGCTATGCAGAAATTGAAAGCGAAACCGTTGGTCACTCTGAATAATACTATTTGATTTGGCCAATCTAAACCGCACGTCCGGGAAGCCTGCGACGATTCAAGACGGTTTCCCGCAAGTATTGGTTAGACTTCGTAAGTTACGTCAAAGAAAATTTTTTACCAGAAGACCTTGGACGAGGTGAATAGTACTCATGCGGATTCTTATATTGCATATATCCAGAGCAATAGACGCTGGAGTAAGACAATTTATACCATTCAGAGAAAGATCCGATAAGAAAAAACAGAGGACACGAGGTAATCCTTATTACGTCTGCCGCAAGGAGCTGAAACACACCCGAACGGAATGTCCGTTGAAGTGGGTTCCAACGGCGGAACCTGAGAAGTTGCTGATGCGTGAAATCGCCGCGATGCCGGCGATGCCGACCATGGCCGCACACATCCAATGCGTGGCCAAGAGCTGTCGGTCAACAGCAAGCAACTAAACCGCAGCAAGTCAACGAGGCGTTCCTTGTCTGAAAACGGCCAGAGACGTGATGTTTCCCGGCAAACGTTACAAATTCATCCACGCCATTGTCAGAGAAATTACCATTATCCTCAATTCGGTGTGGATGGAATACAACGTATTGGGACCGGAATAAATCTTAAAGGAGGAGGAACTGAAATCGATGGATAAACGTAAATTGGAAAACTGGTCAACGCCAACATCGCCGTAACCATCCCGATCAGACAGAAATACGACGGTAACAAAACCGTCCTTCTGAAGCCGGACGATTCCTCCATCAAGAACCCTAACAGCTTTCTCCATTACAAAAAGCGGTCGTCCAAAGGCGCCAATGTTGCGATCAGTTGGAGTCCGGGCAAGTCTGTACTGTAACCATACTCGCCCGCAAAGAAAACGTCGAACGCGCCCTTCTCTTCCGCTCTCTCGTTGGTCAACCTGTCCCCCGACCTTCTCAAAGCGGTCATGAACGGTACTGAGTCATCGAGCTTAACGCTTATCAAACTCAGACGCGGTTTCCCCAAACACCGGCAAGACCAACGCCTGCTCTTCGATTCCGGTTTGCCGTAATTGCAATCTCCGCTCAAATGCCGGTCTGTCCAGGCATCTTACCGGCATTTTTGCTTATTGGCGGTCAATCTCGATAAATATCGGCAAAAACGATATAAACCGATTTGAAAAATGAAGGGATAAGCAATATCTTTCCGGTATACGTTTGTCACAGAAGGATAACGGATTGAGCGATGAAAAAGGCAACCTCTGAAAAATACGAAGCCTACATGACGGCGGAAGATGTCTGCGTCTATTTGGCTGCCACGAAAGAGACAGTCTACCGTTGGATCAAGAAGAACGGCCTTCCCGCTCACCGGGTAGGCAAACGCTGGCTTTTTCAACGTTCCGCCATTGATGCATGGGTTCAATCCGGGAAAGCCGCTGAGTGACGATGATGATTACACCATATCATGCCAAATACTTTTCTTATGAACTGACCAAAACCGGCGGGCAGGGAATTGACCGCCTCGCTCAATCGCTGTTCAATGCTTCAGTCGACCTGAATCCGCATCAGGTGGAAGCGGCACTGTTCGCTCTGCGTTCTCCGCTTTCCAAGGGGGTGTTGCTGGCGGATGAGGTGGGGCTGGGTAAAACGATCGAAGCCGGATTGGTTCTATGTCAATTTCGGGCGGAACGGAAACGAAGTCTGCTGGTAATCTGCCCGGCCGCGCTACGCAAGCAGTGGCAGATCGAGTTGGAAGAAAAGTTTAACCTGCCCTCCATTATCCTGGATGCGAAAGCATATCGCGAGTGTCAGAAGGCGGGGAAAGCCAATCCGTTTCAATCCGGCTCCATTATCATCACCTCTTATCACTATGCCGGTAAAATGGCCGAGGACATACGCAAAATCCAATGGGATCTGGCGGTTATCGATGAAGCGCACAAATTGCGGAACGCCCATCAATCCAGCAACAGAATCGGGCAAAGCATCCGCTGGGCGCTGGAGGACCGGCGGAAGATTCTGCTGACCGCCACGCCTCTGCAGAATTCTCTGACAGAACTGTACGGGCTTTCCACCCTGATCGACGACCAGATGTTCGGCGACCTGCCGACCTTTAAAAGCTTGTATGCCAATGTGGATGGAGACCTTGACGATTTGCGTAAGCGTCTTTCCGGCTTTTGCCGTCGCACATTGAGAAAGGATGTTCGGGAATTCGTCCGTTATACTGCGCGACGCCTGATGACAATTCCATTTCTGCCGACCAATGACGAGCAGGGGCTTTATGAAGCAGTTTCGCGTTTTCTGCAACGTGATGATACTTATGCCTTTCCCAAGCGACAGCGTCATTTGATGATTCTGATCGTTCGCAAGCTGCTGGCTTCAAGCCCGGTGGCCTTACAGGGAACGCTGGAGGCAATCCGGGAACGTTTGCTCAAGTTGCGCGATGAGAAAAAAGAATTGGCCGGTCGGCTATTGGATTCGGATTGGCTGGAGGAAGAAGTTTTCGAGGAATATCTGGATGATCTTCTGATGGTGGCGGAAGAACATGCGGAATATCGCGCTTGCGGCTCGGAAGACGAAGAGGAAGACGAAGACGAACCTCCCGCGACTGATGAACCGCCGGAAATCGATCTGCGGAAACTGCAAGCTGAAATCGATGAAGTAGACCGTTTTATCGCATGGTCGCGCGGCATGGGAACAGACACCAAGACCACTCATCTTCTGACCGCCCTGAAACAAGGTTGGAATAAAATGCGGGAACTCGGGGCGGATGAAAAGGCTGTTATTTTTACAGAATCGCGCCGCTCGATGGAATATCTGAGAAGCTTTCTGGAACAAAATGGATATGCCGGTGAAGTGGTCTGCTTCTCCGGCGGTGGCAAACGCGATCCGGAAGCGGAGAAAATTTATGCCGAGTATATGGCGCAAAACAAGTATGACTCCCAAGTTAATACCGCCGGCAGCAAAGCGATAATGTTGCGTCACGCCCTGATCGGCCGTTTTCGCGACAAGGCCAAAATCATGATTGCCACCGAAGCAGGCGCGGAAGGCATCAACTTGCAGTTCTGCTCTCTGGTGGTCAACTATGATCTGCCCTGGAATCCGCAGCGTATCGAACAGCGCATCGGCCGTTGCCATCGCTACGGGCAGAAACATGACGTGGTGGTCATCAATTTTCTGAATGAACGCAACGCGGCGGACAAGCGGGTTTATGAGCTTCTGACCCACAAGTTTCAGCTCTTTGACGGCATCTTCGGCGCATCGGACGATGTGTTGGGGCAGATCGACAATTCCACCGGGCTGGAGATCAAAATCCTGCAACTTTATCAGCAATGCCGCACGGAAGCGGAAATTAAAGAGCATTTCGACAGACTTCAGGCTGAACTTGAAGAGTCGATTTCAGAAAAATTGATCGATGTCCGCAAACAGATCCTTGAAAACTTTGACGAAGAAGTCCACCGCCTGCTGAAAATCGATTACGGCGACACTTTGCAGTTACTGGATGAAGTCGGCTTGAAATTCTGGCGTCTGACCAAGGCCGCATTGGGAGAATGGGCGGATTTTAATGATTCGGTCCATTCCTTTCGTTTGAAATGCGCGCCGTTTCCCGATGCGGAATTGGCCGATTATTATTTGAAACCCAAGACGGATATCCGGCGGACCAATGATTCCGGCGTGGAGTATACCGCCGACGGCAATATTATCTACCGCCTGAACACGCCCCTGGGAGAATGGTGTCTGAACTGGGCCAAAGAGCTGGACGTCCCCTGTCATGAAGTCACCTTCAATTTGTCCGGTTATCCGTCGAAAATCTCGGTTTTGGAAACCTTGAAAGGCAAATCCGGGTATATGCTGTTGAACAAACTCGAAGTCAACAGCCTGGACAAAGAGGAGTTTCTGCTCTTTTCCGGTTTTACCGACGACGGCAGGAAAATTCCTCATGACGTGCTGGCGCTATTTTTCAAGCTGGATGGCGAGGTTGGTCCTTTCCATTATATTGTGAAGGATGCCGATCATTCGCTTCAGGCGGATATGGAGCTTCTGGCCAATTCGACGGTACAGAAGTTGATGGAAAACAACAATACATTATTCAAAGAACGCCAGGAACAGCTGACCCGCTGGGTGGATGACCAGGTGGCGGTGGCGGAACGGGCGTTGAAAAAAGTAAAGCTGGAACTCCGGGCGGCCAATCACGAGATGGAGCTGGCGCAAAATCAGGAAGAGTTGCAGCAGGCCGTAGAGAGGATCGACGCGCTGGAGCGCAAAAAACGGCGGGCGCGTCGGGAAATCGACGACGTTGAAGAAGAATACTCGGAGAAGCGAAAGGTGATTCTTGAAACCATCCGCAAAAAAATGGTGCATAGCATCGGCAATACCCCGTTGTTTACGATTTATTGGAGAATGATTTGAAATGAATAAAAATACGATGATAAAATTAACCGGAGCCTTTGATGCTCTCGGCAAAAGTGTTCCCGGCGATGATATTCGCTTTTGGTTCGCCAGGGATTTGCAGGAACCATTGGGATATGCCCGCTGGGAGAATTTTACAACGGCGATTCAACGCGCCATGGAGTCTTGCGAATCGGCCGGATTTAATACCGGCGATCATTTTCGTGGCGTCACGAAAATGATCGTAATCGGCAAAGGCGGTCAACGCGAAGTTGACGACTTCATGCTGACCCGCTATGCCTGTTATCTGGTTGCAATGAATGGCGACCCCCGGAAAGAGGAGATTGCTTTCGCGCAAAGTTATTTTGCCTTGCAAACCAGAAAGCAGGAACTGCTGGAGGAACGGATTCAAAACTATGCCAGATTAAACGCGCGGGACAGATTAAAAGAATCCGAAAAGATGCTGTCGCAAAATATCTATGAACGCGGCGTGGACGATGCCGGTTTCGCCAGAATCCGTTCCGCAGGCGATGCGGCACTGTTCGGCAAATGTACCAGGGCGATGAAGGAGCTGTATGGCATCAGGGCTTCTTCGCCGTTGGCCGATTTTTTGCCGACGCTGACGATTGCGGCCAAAAATCTGGCGACGGAGATGACCAATTTCAATGTCCGGGAAAACGATCTGCACGGTGAGCGTGCCATCACCGGCGAACACGTGGCCAACAATTCCAGCGTGCGCGGCATGCTCGGACAACGTGGGATTCGTCCGGAAACACTTCCCCCGGCGGAAGATATCAAAAAACTGGAACGCAGAGTAAAACGTGAAGAGAAGCTTCTGGCCGAAAACGAAAAACTCCCATTAAACACTCCGATTCCGCCGAAAGATGAAGTCAACGAAACAAAAACGGAGGCATAAAATGGCTGCCGCTCAGGATATTCGCAGAAAATTGCTGGACAAGCTCAAAGAGCTGTTTCAGCTGGACCGGCCGGATCTGGATTTCGGCTTCTATAAAATCATGCATGCCCGCGCCAGGGAAGTGACTGAGTTCATCGATCATCAGCTGCTGGCCGAAGTGGAACGCGCTTTCAGTTCGCTGGGGGCCTCGGCGGCGCAAGCCGAATTCGAGACGGCGAAGCGCAATGTGCTCGATACGCTCGGCGATGTGCTTGACGGCGACGGCAATTTGCAGGAGCTTTACCACGGAAGCAAACCGGGCAAGGAGTATCTTGCCGCGCAGGCAAAGCTGAAGGCCGCCGAAACGCAGAGCTCCGGAGAAGACTCGGTGTTCTACCATCTGTACCGCTTTTTCAGCCGCTATTACGACAACGGCGATTTCGTCTCCATGCGTTATCATACCCGGGAAACCGAAGGCAAGGCGAAACCTTACGCCATCCCCTACGGCGGTGAGGAAGTGATGCTTCATTGGGCCAATGCCGACCAGTATTATATCAAAACTTCAGAGTACTTCAATAATTTCACCTTTGATCCGGCAAGCTCTGCCGAGGCGCAGGAATCGCTGGAGACGCGCGACCTGCCGCAAGACCGGTACAAAGTGCGCTTCGCCATCGTCGAAGCGGCGGAGGGCGAACACGGCAATATCAAGGAAGACGATAGGAAGAAGCGCCAATTTTTCCTCGCCGCTGAAAACGCGGTGGCGAAGAATGCCGTCGGCGAACTGGAAATCCGATTTGAATACCGGGTACAGCAGGAAACGGACAAGCTTCCCGAAGAACGCGAAGAGGCATTGAAAACACGATTCGAGGCGAAGAACAAAGGGGATTGTCCGATCCTCCATATCGCCGCCAAGGTTCTCGACGCACTGCCGCATCTGGATCTGCCCGGGGAATATATCGCCTTGTTGAATCTCGCCGCTCCGACCGAGGCGGTCAAGAAACGTCCGTTGCTGGCGAAGTATCTGGCGAAATACACCGCGCGCAACACCTCCGATTATTTCATCCACAAGAACCTGCGGCAATTTCTGCGGCGCGAGTTGGATTTCTACATCAAAAATGAGATCATGAACCTCGACGACCTCGACTCTGCCGAAGCCCTTCGCGAAGACATTTCGGTCATCGTCGAAATCCGCAAAATCGCGCACAAACTGATCGACTTCCTCGGCCAGCTCGAAGATTTCCAGAAAAAACTCTGGCTCAAAAAGAAGTTCGTAGTGCAATGTGATTACTGCATCACCCTCGACCGTGTCCCGGAGACATTCTATCCGGAGATCATCCGTAATCTGGAGCAATGGAAAGAGTGGGAAAGGTTGGGCTTCTTCCGATTATCAGAGTCCACTCCCGGACAATTGGTGATCTACTTTGATCAGCCTCAATTCAATAATTGGCTGGTGCATATGAATGATGCCCGTATTGAAGAAATAATCACGGTGAAAGACGGTTCTGAATTACCGACATACGTATTCAAACCCGTGTCGTTAAAAACGTTTCCCCACATGATGGTCGATACCAAATTTTTTTATGACGGTTTTAAGAATCGTCTATTGGCCACTATTGAGGATTTCGATGAAAATTGCGATGGGGTGTTGTTGCACAGCGAAAACTTCCAGGCGCTGAATTTATTACAGGAACGTTACAAAGAACAAGTAAAGTGTATTTACATCGATCCTCCGTATAATACTGGAAATGATGGATTTGCATACAAAGATTGCTATAAGGACTCTAGTTGGCTGACTGCGATGAAATCATCACTGCCTCTATTAAAGAGTACGTTAAAAAATACTGGTGTCTTTTTTGCGAGTATGGGTTATCAAGAAATATCTAATTATTGGCAATTATTGGATTCTTTCTGGGGAAAAGAATCCAATATCGCTAGTTTGGCTTGGAAAGCTCGCGTCAAACCGGTAAATATTGGAGAGGCAAGATTACGTCCGCAAAAAGAAAATGAATTTGTACTTGGGTATGAAAAAAATACCAGTGAAGGACTTTTTTTCCCAATGTTTTCTGGTGAATCCAGAAACTATCCAAATGAGTTGAATGGTCGAAAATATCGTTTAGCAACAATTTTAAAATCAAATCGAGGAACAAATTATAGATCAACTATGTCATTTGAAATAAATGGCTTTACACCTCCTGAGGGGCAGCGTTGGCAAGGAGGATATGATTTTATAAAAGACCTATTCGACACTGAACATCTTGAATTCTCCGATGGAACTCCATCCAGAAGATATTTTGAAGACGAGGAAGATGATGAAAGAGATCCTTTTTATTGTTATATCTCTTCAAAAAATTCAGGCACAGCAGAAAGTGGTAAGAACCGGTTGAATGACGTAGTAGGAAAGTTTCATGATTTTGATACCGTCAAACCATGTGAGCTGATAGAATATATCATCAAGGGAAGTTCTTCAAAGAATGAGCTCATTCTCGATTCATATTCCGGTTCGGGAACAACTGGAGAAGTTGTTATTTCCCTGAATAAAAATGATGCCTGGGCACGGAAATATCTCCTCATTGAAATGGGCGATCATTTCGACACTGTTTTAAAACCCCGTTTGCAAAAGATTGTTTTTTCTGAAAACTGGAAGGATGGCAAGCCGCAACCGATTTCTCCGGCCAATTTGAAGCAGACGATCCATCACAATGAAGTCGTCGAAAGAGGTTCTAACGGAAAAGAGCTTACCCTGAGTTTCGATGTCGGGCTGGATAAGCAGGAGCTCGAAGTCAATGAAAACTTCGATCAGCATAATCCATTCAACGGCATTTCTCATTGTATCAAATATATGCGGCTGGAATCCTATGAGGACGCGCTGAACAATCTGGTGATGCCCGAAAAGGACGCGAAACTTGCGAAAATGCCGCCCGCGCTGAAAGAGGATTATCTGCTGCATTATATGCTCGACGTCGAAGCGGAGGACAGTCTGCTCAATGTTTCGGACTTTTCCAATCCTTTCGGCGACTATAAATTGAAGGTGAAACGCCCCGGCAGCGACGCCGTCGATGAAACGGCGGTGGATTTGATGGAGACCTTCAACTATCTGATCGGCTTGCGGGTGGAACAATATTACCGGTTGCAAAGCTATGACGCCGCGTTCAAGCGGGAAACCGATCCCGAACTGCCGGATCATTACGATACCAGGTTGGGATTCGCGCAATCACCGGAACTGAAAGAGGATGGAAAATGGAAATTCCGCAAGATCGAAGGCTGGATTCCCGCTAATCCCCTCAACCCCAATGACGGGCAGAAAAAGAACGTCCTCATTCTCTGGCGCACCCTCACGGGAAAGCCGGAAGAAGATAACCTGATGCTCGACTGGTATCTCGGCGATTCGATCAACCTGAATGAAAAACAAGCCGAGTACAATCTCATCTATGTGAACGGCTCCAACAATCTCGGCGCCGACCGTAAAGAGGAAGACCACTATCAGGTGCGCCTGATCGAGGAAGAATTCCTCCGCCGGATGTGGGCAACGGAGGAGGAGTGAAATGGCGCGAATTTCCAATAAAGAGAAAAAGAAGAAAATAGGGTTTCAGGATAAGCTTGTCCTGAATCTGTTTCTGATCAGCCTGTTCGGTATTGATCCGCTGCTGGATCAATATTCCGGCAGCGGTTCTACCCGGAGAAAGGTGCGCCCGTTCCGCAAATTATCCGAAAAGCTGGACGACTGCCGCACAGAGGGACTGGCGGACGACGGGTTGCATCATTTTTATCATCAACTGAGCGATGGCGATTTTTTCGCGGCGGAGTCCTGCCGCATTTCTCGAGATCAGTTGCGGGAATACGAGGAAAATCTTGTTCGCCATACAGCAAAAATCAACGGCAATCGGCAACAGCCGATCCATTGGAAATATTACCAATGGCTCAGTCTGCTCTTCGTCGAAATTTACCTTGACCGCTATTTCGGCAACCGGAAAAAACTGCTGGGTGACTTGAATGAGTTTGTGGCTGATTTCAACCGTTGCCACTCCGATGAGCTTCCGATGGAGGGTTATCAGGAAGAGGATCTCAATAAACTCTGTCTCCAGAACGCCACCGGCTCTGGAAAAACACTGTTGATGGTGGTCAACTACCTGCAATTCAAGTATTACGAAGCCAAATACGGCAAATTGACGCAGGATAATGGTCTGACGCTGCTCATCTCTCCCAATGAGCGTCTCAGCGGACAGGATGCCGAGGAGTTCAACCGCTCCGGTTTTTTCGCTGCGCCGTACAGCAGGAACGCCGGGGATCAGAATATCATTTATACGCTGGAAGTTCAAAAACTCAAAGAAAAAGACGGTGACAAAAGCGTCAACACCGCATCGCTTGGCAACCAGAATTTATTGTTGATTGACGAAGGACATGCCGGTCTGTCCTCCGACAAAGAGGAAAGCGCCTGGTTCGACCGCCGCTCCATGCTGTGTGAGCGGGGGTTCGTCTTTGAATATTCCGCCACATTCAAGCAGGCGGCGGAAGGAACCAGACATGAAGATAATTATGCCAGGGCCGTTCTTTTCGACTATTCCTATCGTTGGTTCTACGAAGACGGTTACGGCAAGGATTATCAGATTTTCAATATTCCCAAAGAGCAGAACAAAGGAATTCTTGATCTTTACCTGAGCGGCGGCTTACTGAAATTTTATCAGCAGCTCCTGATTTACGAGGATAAAAAGTCCGCATTATACCCTTTCAATATCGAAAAACCGTTATGGGTCTGGGTCGGACATTCCGTCGGCGGCAAGGGAAAAGAAGAGAAGGCCGCCATGTCCGACATCGGCAGGATCCTGCTTTTCATCGCCGAATTTCTGAAAGAACCGGAAATCAGCCGGAAGCGGATCACCGATCTGTTGACTAAGAGTGGAGCCGAAACCGGGCTGATGGACAGCAAGGAGAACGATCTCTTCGCCGCATCCTTCGCTCAATTAAAGCGGCAAAAGGAAAAAATCGGCGACACGGACGGGACGCATCTGTATGCAGAAATTTTAGAGAAGCTGTTTCAGTCCCCGCGCAAAGGGCATCTGGTATTGGAGCGGGTCAAAGGAGATTCCGGCGAGATATTGCTCCGGGTCTCTTCCGCCCGGCAATATTTCGGCTTGATCAACGTATCGGGGGCCAAAGAGCTTTGTGATTATCTGGAGCAGCATGCCGAATTCAAGGAGTTGATCGAAGTCCGCTCCGATTCCGATTATGCCGTACCGATGTTTGACGATGTCAAACGCTCCGACTCCACCATAAATCTCCTGATCGGCGCGAAGAAATTTATCGAAGGCTGGGATTGCTGGCGCGTCAGCACCCTCGGCATGCTGAATGTCGGCAAGAGTGAAGGAGCGCAGATTATTCAGCTCTTCGGACGCGGCGTCCGCCTCAAAGGATACCGGTGGAGCCTGAAACGCAGCAGCTACGTCTCTTTGCCCAAGCTGCCGCCGGACGGCATTCTGGAGTTGGAATTGCTGAATGTGTTCGGAGTCTCCGCCGATGCGATGGAAAAATTAAAAAACGACCTCACCGCCGAAGGCCTCCCCGGCAACGAGAGCCGCCAGGTTATTACCGTTCCGCTGACGATTTGTGATCTCAATAATAAGAAACTGAAAGTCCCATGTGCAAAAAAGCGGAGAGATAACGGCAGGGCATATGAGTTTAAAACAGACGGTCCGGTTCCTTGTCTTGGTGGAGATATTCCGGAATCGCTTATAAAAAACAAAGTGGAACTGGACTGGTACCCCCGGATTCAGTCACTGACTTCCGACGGCTCCAATGCACAGCTATATCAGGGACCGTCCGGGAAATACGCGGACGGAAATTTGTGCCATCTTGCCGAATTCCTGGATTTTGAAGAACTTTACTTTGAAGTGGAACATTGGAAACGGCAACAGGCAAAATACAATTTGAATTGCACGGTCGACGGATTGCGGGAGCTGTTTTCCACGCACAGCTGGTATACTTTGCTTATGCCCCGGGAACGGTTGACGCCGCAGAGTTTCCGGGAACTTCGCGAGCTGCGGGATGTAGCAAAGATTCTGCTGCGAAAATATACAGAAAAATTCTATGCGCATTGCAATGAAGCCTATATGAAGCAGAGAACAGAACTTCGCATTGTCGACTATTCCGACGGTAATATTCCGATGGAACAGGAATATCAGATCATTTTCGACAACAGCGACGAAGCGCTGAGAAGTTCGGTCAACCAGATGCTGCAATCTCTGCGAACGCAACCGGAGGCTTTTTCCATATTTAACAATATGTGCGGTTTCGAGTTCGGCGGGCATCTCTTCAATCCGCTGTTTTTCTCGGAAAACAGTAAAATAAAAATCGAACCGTGCCGCCTGAACACCACTGAATTCCGTTTTGTCAGACATCTGGCGGAGTACACAAAGGCACATCAGGATGAGTTGAAGCGGAATTGGGGGGATATCTATCTCTTGCGCAATCAGGGACGCGGCAAAGGGCTTGGTTTCTTCGAGGCCTCCAACTTCTATCCGGACTTTATTCTCTGGTGTGTAAAAGGGGAAAAGCAGTTCATCACTTTCGTCGAGCCGCACGGATTGAAACACGAAGGCCCCGCCAGCCCCAAAGTTTGTTTTGCCGAAACCGTCAAAGATATTCAGACCCGCTTGGGCGATCCGAATGTCATCCTGAACAGTTTTATCTTATCCAAAACAACAATAAATGATTTGTCGTGGGGTTTGGATGCGTCACAGATGAGTGAGCACCACATCCTGTTTCAGGAAGAACATAACGGCGATATCTATCTCGAACAACTCTTCCAAAAATTGTCGAAGGATAACGCAGTTAAAATTCCCAATGAAAAACGAAAAACAAAAAAGCTGATAGACTATGGCTGTCAACTATTTGTTGCGACAATACAGCAGGCCAATGGAAGTGTCTCGCTCGACATGATGTCTGATGTCTTTGCCGCCATAGGCAGCGTTAAGGAAATGGCCGCGATGATTCCCGAGAGTTCCATGAAACGGGAATGGATGGAATGCTTGCCTGATTTCCCTGTAAATGAAAGTCTATTACGGGAGATTATAGATTATTTGATTAAATGTGGATTGGTTGATTTCCAGGTCATAAACGGCGAGAAGCTTCTTTCAATGAAATCGGCATTGCCGACAATGGACAAATGGGTGGATGTTGATGCTTACTTTGCGGGAATAGCAATCAGCAACTGGACAGCGCGGCTTAAGATTCCGGAATTCATAGCTTTCAGAAGAGTATTCCATGAAGCGTTTGCTGCATAGAGGAGAAAATGATGAAACAGATGCAAATAAAGTTACAACATGAGCAATATAAGCTCACTCCCAGTTCCTCCGAACCAGAACCATTTATATGGATCAAGGAGATTCGCTTTTACGGAGATGGTTTTACTAATTTGCGTCGGGCGATCAAGTTGCGGAAGGGATTGAATATTCTATGGTCCACCTCTACATCTTCCTCTGGCGAAAAAAGTAAAGCCTCCGGGCATGCAGCGGGAAAAAGCCTTTTCTGTCGGATGATTCGCTACATTATTGGAGAACCGACATTTGCCAATAAGCACACCACAGAAGAAATTCAAGAAAACTTCATCAATGGGATAATTGCCGCCGAAATAGGCTTGGCCGGCAAAACATGGCTCATTGTCCGCCCGATAGGATTATGGCAGAAACACTCTGCATATTTCAACACAACTTTTGATATGCTGCAGGCCGGAACAATGCCAGAGCCGATACCTTATAAGGAATTTCAGGAGCAATTGAATCGTTTGTTTATGGCGAAATATCCTTTGCAAAAGTTTCCCAATACTCTGGAAGATATTTCGTGGAATTATATTTATCCCATGTTGACCAAAGACCAGGAATGCCGCTTCAACCATCCCCTTAATTGGCGAGAACCAGAAAGCGAATCCGAGGCGAAAAACCCTTCTTATGAAAAAAACAGCTATATTATCCGAGGGTTCATCAGTGATATTTCCACGCCGGAGCAGGATTTAATTCAAAAAGAGGAAAAATTAGAGTCTGAAATAAACAGACTGAAGCATGACGCCCCGATACGTAAATATCATTATGATGCGTTTAAGCGATACTGGGAAAATAATCTTGATTCCACGCTCTTAGCATTTGAAGATCAGCTTTTTTTTGACACGGCCGCACAACTTCTCTCCACACAAATTGCCAAACAAACAGAGATGCTGGAAGCTTTAAAGCCATCCTCGAAAAACAATGAAGCTTTAAACAGGTTCACCGAAGCAAAAGGCGAAGAAACCAAAATTCAGGCGGAATACGATAAGCAAACAGAAGATCTGGAGATTGCGCGAATTCGCTTACGATCACTGCAAGGCGAACCATTGAAAAAAGCAGAAGAACAAATCATCGATTATGCTAAAGCGCTGGAACCAGCCCCTTCGTTTCGGTGTAATACGCTGATTGATGAAGCGATTGCCCATGGATGCCCTTGTTATCAAAAGCATCAGTTGCAGCATAATATTCAATGGGAGGCTGAAAAGAAGAAAACAAATGGGTTGGAAATAATCGCCTATAAAAGTGCAATTGAAGCTTGCGAAAGAAGACTGAAAGAAATAGAGGAAAAACTTCAGGAGTCCCGCAAAAAGGCTTCAGACGCCAAAACGATTTATGTTGAAGAACAGTCTTCCACCTATGAAAAAATGCGTTCTATCAATCAGGAATTGCGACGCCTTCAACAAATTCAGTCTACTATTGAACAAGGCAAAAAAGCATTTGATGAAATGGATAAAACGAAAACCGCATTGGACCAGCAAAGTAAGGAATTGGATCACTTAAAAGAGGACATCCGCGAATTAAAAAAGAAATCAAATCAAAAAGATCGTCTTGTTGCTGCTTTTTCTCATGCTCTTCGACATATTATTGATAATCATTTTTATGGCAAAATCTCATTTGCGAGAAACTCAATGCTCTTGGAATCCAGACGGGAAGATAAAGAGCAAGACAGTGCCGGTTACACCTCAATAAAATGTGTTGCTCTTGATTATGCCATGCTCTCTCTGGGGATAGATGGAAGCATTCCACATCCTCGCTTTCTGTTGCACGACAGTCCAAAAGAATCCGATATGGGAGATGAGATTTACCATAGCCTTTTTGAATATGTTAAATCCATGGAAGATTCTTTTGCAAACAAAGAACCATCCTTTCAATATATCATCACGACAACCGCGCCTCCGCCTGAAAAGTTTCAACAAGAACCATATCTTATTAACCCGGTCTTGGATGCTGCGATTCCTGAGAAACGTCTATTAGGAATAGACTTATAAATTAGGTAAAAGCACTTAAATGAATAAAACAATGAAAAAAGAGGTGGCGATTCGCGATTCCGCTGAGGAGTATTTGACATGTCGCTTCTGTCGGCGGGCAGCCGGAGAGTGGATGTATTGGGATTCCGGCAATCTTGAAGCGTTGGCGGGAAAGTATTTACCGCATGTCGTCAAAGAAAGTTTTTTGAACTGGAGTAAGTATGAGTGAGGCATATGAGAATTTGAAAGAACTGATTACCCGGCAGAATCTGCAGATGGAGGCCGGAGATGCTTATTTTAAACGCGGACTGGATTATTTCAGGTCCGGACATGTGCAAAAGTTGTTTGTTGATGATGAACGCATCGAAGGCAAAGTGTCAGGAAGTCGCTCCTATTCCTGTTCGATTGAATCGGACGGGGACGGCTGGTTTTCCGGCGAATGCAGTTGCCCACTCGGCGATGACGGCGAATTCTGCAAGCATCTGGTCGCACTCGGGTTGGCTTTTATTGATGGATTTGAAATGCCGCAACCGACAAACGGGAAACGTGATAAATTCGATCTCGCCGCCTTTCTGAAAGAACGTAGCAGAGAGGAACTGACGGCACTGCTTACCGGGGCGGCAAAGTTGCATCCCGATTTGCAGGAGTTTTTCCGCATGAGCCATCTGCCGGATGAACCCGGTGCCTTGCGTCGGGAGTTGTTGCAGAAGATCGACCGCCTGCTGGATTTGGCGGAAGAATGCAGTTATGTCGATTGCTATGGCGATGAAGGAGATGAAATCGATGAAAATTTCGAGCAATTACGACAGGAACTCGGACAGCTGACTGCCACAATGAAACGATTGTCTCCATCGCTCATTCTGGAGTTGGCGGAATATGCGATCAAAGAAGCGCTTAAGCGGGAGGGCGGTGACGACGAAAGCGGACTCGATGAATTGATCGGCGATATGCTGCCGCGTTATTTCGACGCGGTAACGAAGGGAGCCGGGAAACCGCAGGAAATTGCGGAGAATATGATCGAATGGGAAGCGGCAAATCCGTGGGGTGCGCTTGGACAGGTCGGCCGTTATTTCATGGATGCGCCCCAACGGATTGTCAATGCCTGGGAAAAGCTTGCGCAACGCCAGTGGGAAGAGATGCCGCCTCTGTCGCCGGGAACGCGGGCTTCCAATAAACGGGAATTGATTGAAAAGCGGCTGCTGCAATGCGCCAAGCTCAATTGTGACAAAGAATTGGAATTGAAGATTCTGCAGAAAAACCAAAGTTCTCCGGAACAAGTTTTGGCGTTGAGCAAGCTGTTGTTCCTCCTGGATCGTTACGATGAAATACTGCCGTTACTGCAAAAAGCGCATGATCGGTTCAAAGGCGACCATGAACTCCTGGATGCTCTGGTGAATGAGCTCATTCGCTGCGGCCGAAAAGAAGAGGCGCTTGCTTTGGCATGGAACTGTTTTGAACATTACCCCGATTGCCAATACGGTTACGAGTTTTTGCGTTCGACCGCCCGTTCCTGTCACCAAGGGAAGATCTATTTGACCAAAGCGTTGGATTTTCTGCAGAAGCGTCTCGCGTCCCGCGATCAGGGGGGCAATGCACGTACGGAAATGGTGAATATTCTGCTCTGTGAAAAGGATTATCCGCAGGCGCTGGAAATTGCGGAAGACGGACTGTGTGCGCCTCAAACTCTTTATCGGCTGGCGGAGGCCCTCGCGAAAAAACAGCCGGAAGCATCGGCACGTTTGATCAAAAGGCTGCTTGACCGACATTTGCCTCAAGCCGGCGACCGCTTCTATGCCGAATCGGTACGTTTGCTGAAACGTTATAAGGAATATTTAATGGCAGCCGGAGAGGAAGAACAGTTTCAGAAAGAAATTTTCGCGATCCGTCTGCAATACAAGCAACGCCGTAAATTCATCGGAATGCTGGATAAAGAGGGCTTGAAGTAACCGAATGCCGAAGGACAAAATTCTTGTTTTTCACGACAAGAAGATTTTTCACGGAACCGGCAGTATTATTGCTTCGGCAGGTCTATTCGAGTTGCAATCAGTCTCGAAAATTCTTTCATTTCTTCAACTTTCCATTTTACAAATCCATGCCGCGGCTCTTGTCGGTTTCGATCTCCTGAACCCTTTCCGGCTGAGGAGCGGGCTTTTCCGGTTCGGGCGCCGGCCGCTTTTCCGGCTCCAGATCGGGGGGCAGTGCTTTTTCAACTTCTCTCCGCTCTTTTTCGTTCGAAGCCTGCTCCGCCATCTCTTTCCGCTGCTGTTTTTCCGCCAACTCCCGGTTGAGCTCTTCAAGCCAATGGGAGACATCATTGAGGTCATGGACGAATTTTGTTGTGCCGTTCAATGGCGGCGAATATTTCTCCGGCCCGGGACGGTCCTGATTCTTCGGAACGGCTTTCCGGGATATCGCCGGCTGCGGCGAGCCGGAAACTGCCGGAGCCGCGTCTTTGCGGGGGCTTTCGCGGCCGATCGCATCGAGCCAGTCCAGCAACTTGTCGAACTGCGTTTTCGGTTTCGTCTTTTCCGGCTTCTCCGGTTCCACAATGGGAGTTTCTGCCGGCGGGGCTTCTAGCGCGTGTTCTCGCTCCACTTCGAACAGAGTCTTTTCCGTGACGATGCCGAAACCGT
>ERZ1034915.509-NODE-509-length-26182-cov-7.656907_pt1 | contig 26182 bp, 12 predicted proteins | sample MGYA00520592_ERZ1034915 | MGnify/ENA primary metagenome ERZ1034915 (study PRJEB33766, sample SAMN09781787) | gut metagenome | biome: gut microbiome | host: Homo sapiens | place: Madagascar | study: EMG produced TPA metagenomics assembly of the PRJNA485056 data set... | reverse complement strand
GCTTCGCCCCCCGGTCCCCCCGACCGGCAAGGTGCCGGCGCCGGGTACGGTTTTGTAATTTTTACGCAGTAAAAATTACAAAACCAGGGGGTATTATCTATCAGTTTATTGGCTCTATCGGCAGTACCTGCTTCCGGGTGCTACCCGGTCTGGGTCAAGGAGCGAAGCGCCCTTGTCGTCGAAGACATCTGTGCGCTAAAGCGCTCAGCAGCGCACAAGGTCTGCTGCCCGTCAGGGCGGGCAGACCCGCCTGCCGCGAATGCGGCATGGCTTCTTCCCGTCCCTCGCTGGCAAGGTGGCGTTGCCGACCGGGGAGTAATCATGGGGGCGCGAATGCGGCACGGCTGTGACCGGGCGAAAATAATTGATTGACCGTTGCAGGTCATGGAGTTGAATTTACGGATGGCAAAGCTGTTTTTATTTTTGGGAACACTGATGGCAGGATTGGCCCCGCAGGCGGAACGGATGCTGGTTGAAGTGGATTTCAGGCTGTCGGAGCCGCGGCGGGACGGCTTTTCTGGATTCCGGCAGATGGCCCGCTCGGTGATGCGCTATTCGGATTTTTCGGTTTGCGAGTTGATGTAAAAAGGGGAGGAGAATTTATGCAGGAGCAATATCTGGAAGACCTGGAGAATCGCCTCGATGCGGCAGTGGAGGAGGAACTCGAAGCGGAATGGCGTCTCTTTCTGGACGGATGCTGTCCGAGTCCTTATTTTCGTCCGCGGCGGCGGCAACCGGCTCCGGCCCGGATCGAATGGCCGAAAATCCGAATCAATCCGGCCCTGAAGGATTTGGAGTTGATGCTGCTGCGCGAGCTTGCGGCGGTTTCCGCCAACGTTGCGGAGGGGAACGGGCAGATTCTGAACATCCGCTGCAACTACGGCACCACGATCCTGCCGTCGCTGTTCGGCGTCGGGATTTTCTACATGGATGACGAACACGATACGCTTCCCGCTTCGCACGCATTGCCGGGCGGCGCCGACGGCATCCGGGCTCTGGTGGAGGCGGGCGTGCCGGATTTCAATCGCGGCTGGGGGCCGCGGGTGTTCGAAACGGCGGCTTATTACCGGGAGAAGCTGAAGCCCTACCCGAAACTGAGCGAATACATCCGGCTCTACCATCCCGACCTGCAGGGGCCGCTGGACCTTGCAGAAATGATCTGGGGCAGCGGTATTTTCATGGAGTTCTACGACAACCCGGAATTGGTCAAATCGTTCCTGGCGCTGCTGACGGAAACCTGCTGGCGGTTCATGCGCCGCTGGAATGAGCTGGTGCCGCCGCTGAACGACCGCTTCCCCGCCCACTGGGGATGGGGGCACCGGGGAAAGATTGTGCTGCGGGACGATTCCGCGATGAACCTCTCTCCGGAGATGTACCGGGAGTTCGCGCTGCCGTTCGACCGGCAGCTGCTGGAGGAGTTCGGCGGCGGCGTGGTCCATTTCTGCGGTCGCGGCGACCACTACATCGATCTGCTGGCCGAAGTGCCGCAACTGACCGGAATCCAGCTCTCCCAGCCGGAATACAACGATATGGAAAAGGTCTTTCACCACACCGTCGACCGGGGGATTCCGCTGCTGGCGCTGTCGGTGGAGCGCGGCGTGGAGCCTGCGCTCGCCGCCGGCCGTGAGCTTCACGGCCGGGTACACTGCTATTGATCAACGTCGGGAGCCGTCGTGGCGGCGGATCGCCAGTTTCCGGTAGGTCGCCGGCCCGCAGTTGAATTCCTTGTGGAAGGCGCGGGAGAAGTGATACCGGTCGCAGAAACCGGCCTGCTGTGCAATTTCTTCGATGGAGCTTTCACTGAAATGAAGCTGCCGGGCGGCCTGCAGCAGACGTTCCCGCCGGGCAAACTGTTGCGGCGGCGTACCGACTTCGGCGCGGAAGAGGCGCAGGAAACTGTTGCGGCTCAGCCCGGCGTCGCGGGCAAGGCGGGAATTGTCGGCATCCGGATCGGTCCGGAGCCGTTCCATGGCCCGCACGATGCGCGGGTCGTACTGCCGCAGCGGCGGGAGCGCCTGATCCGGCACCTCCAGCAGGGCCGACCAGATCAGCAGGTTCAGCCGGGCTGCGTACCGGCGCAGGTTGTCCGTTCCGGGAAACGAGTGGGCCAGCCGGGCGGCGGCGGCGACGGTTTCCGGGTCAGTGGCCGGAAAGGGGCGCTGTTCCGCTTCGCGGTACGGTTCCGGCATGGTGAAGTGCAGGAAAAAATGATGCACTTCTGCGGTGCACCGCGAGGCGTAAACCAAGCCGGGGGGAAGCAGGATCAGCCGGTCCGGGAGCAATTCCGTCTCCGCGCCTCCTTCCGGGCGGATGAAGGCGCCGGGGGCGTCATTCCAGTAGAGCCGCCAGTATTCGCCGCGTACCCGGTGCTGGTTCCAGTCCCAGTATGCCGGGCCGCCGAGCGGGACGAAGTTGTATTCATGCAGAATGGTATCCAATGGAAAAGTTTTCATGGCCGCACTTTCCTGTTCCGCTTTTAAGCTACACCCGGATTGCGCCGGAGGCAAGCAAATATGCAAAAATCGCTGTCGGTTTGCGCTTTTGGGGCGGCTTCTTCTATTCCTTATAATATAAGGCGCGGGAGCCGGAGGGGAAAGGCGGAATTCCGCGCAGGAAAGCGACCGTTTCGGGAGGAAAAGAGGGGATTTTGCCATGGAAATCATGAAGTTCCGTTTTTTCTTGTTGGTTTTTTCCAATAAAAAGCATTTTTTTACTTGAATAACGTAATTATCGAAATATAGTAATGTAGAAAAATACGTTTATTTTGCTTGTTTTTGAGGTCAAAAAGCTCGAAAAAAGCCCCAACTGAATGGTGGATGGCGCAGGTTTTGCATGTGCCATCCGGGCTGAAGGCAAATTGTTTGAATGCCGGCGTTTTTTCCCGGATTCCGGGTGGAAATGATGGTGTACAGGCGGTTTCCCGTGTCGGCGGCGGTGAGGTTTTGAGCGGATTTTCGCGGGAATGCGCGATGAAGTGTCTGTGGATTTCTGGCAGTTTTCTAGATAACAATAAAAGGGTGACGCGATGCGCAATGTGAATGCGAAGTTATTGTTGCAGATAGTGGCTTCGGGAATTTTGGTGAACAGCTTGAGCGGCGGAGAGACCGCGGCCGAGCAGGTGAAAAATGCGTTGCGTTACTATAACGGAGAAAACGGCAAGGTTGATTACGCGTCCGCTTTCGAGAATTTCCGGAAAGCGGCCGAACAGGGAAACGCCGAGGCTCAGTATTATCTCGGCAGCTGCTTTCTGAACGGAACCGGCACGGCGCGCAATCCGCAGGAGGCTGCCCGCTGGTTCGCCAAAGCTGCAGAGCAGAAGCTTCCCGAGGCCCAGATGTGGCTCGGCATCTGTTACCAGAAGGGACTCGGCGTCAAGCAGAACGATGCCGAAGCCCTGAAATATCTCACGTTTGCGGCGGACAACAATCTGGCCGAAGCCCAATATTACCTCGGCCGGATGTACTGCGACGGCGCCGGAGTTTCCAAAGACCCGGAAGGGGGCCTGATTTTCCTGCGCCGCGCCGCGGCGAACGGCAGCTCCGACGCACAGTACTATATCGGCAAGGTTTACTCGGAAGGTCTGGGCGTGAGCCGTAATTTCGACGAAGCGGCCCGCTGGTTCCGGCGCAGCGCCGATGCGGGAAACTCCTACGGCGACGTCGCGATGGGCGACTGCCTGCAGCGCGGGCATGGCGTGATGCAGAGCAATGAGGACGCGGTCAACTATTACCGCCGCGCCGCGGACAAAGGCAATGTACTTGGCATGATCAAGCTGGGAACCTGTTACCTCGACGGGGTCGGCGTGGCGCAGAATCGGCAGCTGGCGCTGGAATGGTTCGGCAAGGCCGCCGCGAAGGAGAACCCGGAGGCGCTGATGGCGCTCGGCCGTTATTATTCGCAGTCGCCGGCAGGCAGTGCGGATCGCGCCAAGGCGATCGAATACTTCACCAAGGCGGCATCTCAGGGGAACGCGGAGGCGGAGTACTGGCTGGGGGTGGAAGAGCTGAACGCCGCCGGTTCCAGGGGAAAAGCCATCACTCATCTGCGCCGCTCTGCGGATGCCGGATTCCCATTGGCTCAGGTGCGCCTCGGCCGTCTTTATCTGACTGGCGGCGACGGTGTGCAGAAGGATGAGAAACGAGCTGTTGAGCTGTTCCGCAAGGCTGCGGATGCGGGTAATTCCGAAGCCCTGTATTTCATGGCGGTCTGCCTGAGCAAGGGGGCCGGAGTTGCCGCCAATCCGGCGATGGCGGCCGAATATGCGCTCAAGTCGGCGGAGAGCGGCAACAGCTTCGGCCAGTACCTCTACGGCATCTTCTGTCAGGAGGGAATCGGCACGGAAAAGAATCCGGAAGCGGCGTTTTCGTGGATGATGAACGCCGCCAAGCAGGGGAATCTGGCGGCGATGGCGCAGCTCGGTGATTATTATCTGAATGGCGTCGGAGTAAAAGCCGATGCGGATCAGGGAATCTCGTGGCTGAAAAAAGCCGCGCAGGAAAATGATTCCAACGCCCAGTTCCTGTTGGGGAAGATCTATTCCGAAGGGTTGCTGGTGCCGCAGAATTATCAGGATGCCCTGGGCTGGCTGAATAAGGCTGCGGAAGCGAACAATCCGCGTGCGCTCCATCTGCTCGGCGTCTTCTATAAGGATGGTCTGGCCGGAATGCCGAAAGACCCGGAGAAGATGTTTCAGTTCTTCAAGCGTGCGGAAAGTCTGAACAATCCGGATGCGATCTGCTGGGTCGGTCTTTGCTATTTGAATGGAATCGCGGTGGCGCGTGACGTGAATACCGCCGTCAAATATCTGCAGCGTGCCGCCGATCTCGGCAATGCGGAGGCGGAATTCTGGCTCGGAGTCTGTTACCAGAAAGGACTCGGGGTCGCCCAGAACGATACAAAGGCGTTCGAACTCTTCAAAAAGGCGGCGGCGCAGGACAACAGCAGTGCGTTGTTCTATCTCGGCTTGTACTATAAGAACGGCCGGGTAGGCAAGGAGGATCCGGTCGCCGCTGCCCGCTGTCTGAAGCGTGCCGCTGATCTCGGCAGCGCCGAGGCGATGTACAATCTCGGCCTTTTCTATGACAATGGGATCGGCGTGAAAGTGGATCATGCCGAAGCCGCCCGCCTCTACCAGAAGGCCGCCGCGCAGGATAATGCGTACGGCCAGTATGCGCTGGCCTGTGCCTATGAAGCCGGCCGGGGAGTTGAGGAAGAGCCGGTGAAGGCGCTGTACTATTACAAAAAGTCCGCGCAGCAGGGATACAAGTATGCGATGTTCATGCTGGCCCGCTGTTATGAAAAGGGAATCGGCACGGACCGCGATCTGCGCGCCGCTTTGCGCTGGTATGAGAAGGCTGCCGAACAGGATATGGTGTTCGCCGGTGACAAGGTGAAGGCTTTGGAACGCGCCATCAGCATGGAAGAGTGAGATAGGGAACAGGAGAGTTGTATGCAGGATAAAAAGGAAATTTTTGTGGACGGCATCGGCCGGATTCACTTTGCCGGCGGAATGGTCCGATTTGATTTCGTGACGCTTCAGCCGGAAGTGGAAGGCAAAGCCCCGGTTCCGGTGGTCAAAGAGCGCGTCATCATGCCGCCGCAGGGATTTCTGGGTGCATTCAATTCGATGCAGCAGTTGATCGACAAGTTGCTGGAAGCCGGAGTTCTCCAGAAGAACGAGGCGGCCGGATAAATATGGAGAAAGCGGGCCGGAGGGCGTCATCAGAGGTTCCTCCGGTCTTGATTCGCTCAATGGGATGGAAGACAGAGGGCTCAACACAGTTTCGGAAAACCGGAGCCGGAGTTGTCTTGATTTTTCTGAATAATTAAAGTAAATAAAATAAAATTAAATTGCGCCATACAAGTTTAAGGAAAATGCAAATGAAAAAAGTGAATCGGGTGTTGTTCGGGCTGGGAAGTGCGGGTATCGTTGCCGGTATGGTGGTGACGAGCGGCTGCAAGAGCGCGGAAGAGTATCGCGAAGAACGTGCGGAATACGCGGTCAAGCACTTCGAACTGGCCAAATACCGGGACATGATGGAGGGAGAGCGGGTGAATCTCTCCCAGTGCATCAAGTTGGCGCTTGAGCATAACCTCGATATGAAGGTGCTGAATCTGGAGAAAGAGGTTGCCCGTGAGATGCGTACCGCCGACATGCTCGGCATGCTGCCGGAATTGAATGTGACCAATACCTATACCGGCCGTGACAATACGCCCGCTTCGAGCAGTAAGAAGGTCGGTGAAAGCGGTTTGACTTACGGTTACAGCACCAGTCAGGACCGCCATCTGAACTACCTGAACGTGGACCTGGCGTTGAGTGTGCTGGACTTCGGTCTGGCTTTCTTCAACACCCAGCAGGGAGAAGACCGGGTCCTGATGCGCGAACAGCGCGAAATCCGCGCCGGCCAGAATCTGTCGCTTGATGTGGCGAAGGCCTATTTCCAGGTCGCGGCCGCGCAGAAGGCGATCAAAATCACCACCAGCTTGCTGGAAGATTGCCGTTCCCGTTACGAAGTCATCTCCAAACTGAGCAAGTCCCGCGACATCACGCCGTTCCGCGCGTTCGAAGAAACCCGCCGGTTCGTCGATATGGAAAAGCGCCTGACCAACTATATCCGCACCTATGAAAACAGCTGTGTCGAACTGCGTTCGCTGCTGGGTATGCGTCCCGCCGGCAAGATTCTGGTGGATGATTCCATGCTGAACAAGGTGCCGGAATTCAATTCGCTGCCGGATATCGAGCTGATGGAGCAGATCGCGCTGCTGCAGCGTCCGGAACTCTATGAAATCGACATGCAGAAGCACATCAACGTGATCGAGTGTCGCAAGACGATTCTGATGATGCTGCCGAACGTCCGCATCTATACCGACTTCACCAACAGCACCAACTCCTTCCTCTATCACATGAGCTGGTATGAGCTGGGTATCCGCGCGGCCTACAACCTGCTGAAGCTGCCGCAGCAGATCGCCCGGTATCAGGCCTACAGCTCGCAGGTTGACGCGGAAGAGGCCCGTACCTTCGCGCAGGCGATTGGCGTGATGGCGCAGGTGCGCATCTCCCACGCGAACCTGATCGCGACCAAGGAGCGCTTCGACATCAACGACAAGGTCTACAAGACCTATAACGACAACCTGAAGTGGGCGGTCGCCAACCAGAAGATCACCGGTGAACTCTCCCGGCTTGAGCTGGATCACATGCGTTTGGAAACCGCGGAAACTGAAATCGACCGCCTGATGACGCTCGGCAATTACTATGTCGCCTACTATCGGATTCTGAATTCGATCGGCGTCCGTCATATCGATGCCAAGAGTCTGGGCGAGCTTCGCAATGAACTGGCGCAGGCCAAAGTCCGCGCCGCTGAAGAGCTGGAAAAGGCCCGGCGCACGTATGACGAGGATCGCGCCAAGCGGGTGGCCGCCAACACCAATCTTCAGAACCTGACTGAACTGGAAACGACGATCGTGAATCAGCCGCTGACCAAGTTCAATGATGTCGACTTTATTGCAATCTATGATGCCACTCCGGAAAAAGCGAATTCGATGCTGAACGAAAAGCGCTGAATACTGGATCAAAGGGAGGTTTTAAATGAAAAAAGTTAATATATTCAAACTGGAAGACCGGGTGCTGTTCGATGCCGCCGGTGTGGCGGATGCGGTTGACGCGGCCAATCAGGCGGCGAGCGCGGAAGCCTCCGCGGCTCAGGAGCAGGCTCAGGATTCCAAAGAGGCGTTGAAGAACGCGCCGCCGGAGAATCCGGCGGATGCGGCGGCGAATGCGCAGGCGCAGCAGAATCACTCCAATCCGGGAGAGGCGGCGGATCTGGACGCCGCCGCGAATAAGATCGTGGAAGGTGAAATCGTTCCCGGTCAGGCGCCGGAACAGGCCGATGCTCCAGCTGACGGAGCGGATGTGGATGCTTCCGCTGCCGATACGGATGGGGAGGCGCCCGATGCTGATCACGCGGCCGCCGAAAGTCAGGGCGGCGACGCCGGTGACTCCGGGGATGCGGGGGATGCCGGTGATATCAACGATGTGCCGCTCGGCGACATCGACGACTTCATCAATGGCGGTCACGATTCCGATGCGGATCACGACGGTGATGCGGAACACAATGCTGAACAGGACAGCGCCGATGCGGACAAACCCGCACCGGCGCTTGATGCCGTTCCGGCGGCGGCCAACGCCGACGCTCCCGGCCGCGAGCTGGTGATCATCAATTCCAGCGTGAAGGACGCGCAGGCGATCATCGATGCGCTGGGCGACAACACCGACGTGCTGTTTCTGGAGAATGGAACCGATGCGCTGGATGCGATCAATGAATATCTGGATGCGAACGGCATCAAGTACGATGCAATTCACATCGTGTCGCACGGCAACGCCGGCTACTTTGTGCTGAATGGCGAGATCATCGACGCGCAGTCGGTGGCGAACGATCCGGCCAGCTGGGCGAATATCGGCAAGCACCTGAGCGACAACGGCGATATCATGATTTACGGCTGTAATGTCGCGGGCAACCTCGACGGCCAGATGCTGGTTTCGCAGATCGCGAGCCTGACCGGCGCCGACGTGGCGGCTTCGGTTGACAGCACCGGCGTCAACGGCAACTGGGATCTTGAGTACAGCATCGGCGTGATCGACAATCAGTTCCTGAATGTCAATGATTATCGGTACAGCTTGGCTTCCTATCAGGTCGGCGGGAATGGTGGTAAGGATTTCAATACCCAGTTTAATGCTGCTTTGACCGCCGGCGATGCCGGTGCGGAATTCCTCTTTACTACTAATTATACTATTGATGGTAATGGAGCTTCCTATACGTTCACCTCGGATACGAATTATACTTTCAGCGTCTCCGGCGGTTATACCGTGACGGTTGAAGCTGATATTACCATTGAGTGTACCGATAATGGCAATGTGGAGCATTATGTAACCTTTACCGGTTCCGGCAGGAATGGCGGTAGGTTTGAATTCAAAGGTACGTTGACGATTGACGGCAACGTGGAGCTGAATGGTTTCTTTGACGCCAGCCAGGCAACCGTCAATTGGGGAGGCAATGCTTCGCTTGCGAAAGCTGACGGAGATAACGTCAGCGCCTCTTACCAATTTGGCGATGTGGTGATTGGTTCCGGTGACAATGTTGATATCGGTGCCGGTGTGAATTTCAATGCGAATTCCATTGAAAACGGTGGGTATTTGTATAACTCCGGTACTGTTTCCGTTGCTGAATTCACCAATTCGAATTATTTGAGCAATGCTGGAAATATCACTGCAAGAAATACTTTTACCAATACCGGGAATGTATATTTGGATTCTACAGGCAGGATTACTGCCGGAACGTCGTTTGACCACAGTGGTTATATCAGTGGTAAAGGATCGGTTGTAATTAACGGTACTTGGACTGGTGACGGTTCCGTGTACATGACCGGTGGTTCTTTCGAGTATCGGAGCAGCAGCTTTAATACTTTGAACGGAATCAATATTTATGATGGAACGTATTATGATCTCAGCGTCGGCTTGACCGGGCAGAACTTGGTTTGGAGCAACATTGCTCCGAGCAGTGGTTATTCGGTCTCTCACGGCTGGTCGTTGAAGATTGATTCCGGCGCTACTCTCACCTTTGACGGGGCGGTCGGCTTCTCTGATCTGAATCTGTACGAGGGTGGCTGGGAAAGCTATAATTATTCGGATTCTTCGCTGGTTGTCTATTCCAAGGCGTTTCTGGAATCACGGCCTCAGGGATTTACCGGTAATATCGGCAGCCTTCAGCTGGGAACCGGCTCCGACAGCTTTGCCGATTTGGTTTTTGGAACTACCGCGGTGATTCACGGTGCATTCCTCGATGCTTCCCGGGTAACCGGCAGTTTGTCCCTGAGCGGCCTTTCCACCACGAATCCGAATTGCTATCTGGTTGTGAAGGAATCTTCGCCGGGGTCGGGTCAGACTGATTTGACGATTCGTTATGACGGTTCGAATGGCACCAGTACGACAGCTGGAGCATCGGTTCTGGTGCTGAAGAACGCCGATGGAAATACATTGGCGTATGATGTGCTTGAAATTACCGGGATTGTGGATGTCAAGAGCACGATTACGGTCAATGGCCGTCTGGTGATGAATGCCGATAGCGGCTTGTGGATCAAGAGCGGCGGTGATTTTACATTGAATGGTCAGATTTCTGACCGTGCTTCCGCCTCTTATCAAATCAATTCCGGCGGCAGTTTGACATTCAATCTGCACGGCAGTTCCGCCGGAGTGGTCAATGCGAATATGCTCATTTACGGCAATGCAAATCTGAATCTGGTCGATACTCAGTATTTCGGCAATATTCGGGTGAGCGGCGGAACGCTGAATATTACTTCCACTGGAAATACGACCGGTACTTCCTACAATGGGTATGTCGGCAGCGATGCGAATGGCGGCACAATCAATATTGTCGGTGATAATCTGACTTTCTATCGTGATGTGACCAATGCTTTGGGCTGGTACGTCATGAATGGTTACATTACTTCCGATAATTCGCAGTATACGAATTCAACGGGAACGCAGACTGCCACGGATTTGAATAATGGCTGGTATGACGGTAAAATCAATGTCACTTCCACCGGTAAGATCAACTTCAACGGCGCGGTAGTTTCCACCGGAGAATTTACGATTCACGGCGGCGAAGTTATTTTCGGCAACACCTCCGAGGCGTTTGTCGCTGTAGCCGCCGGTAATTTCACGATCAAGAGCGGTTCAAAGGTTACGTTCGGCAGCGATGTGTATGTGTCCGCGACCTATAACTCCAATCGCGATACCAATTTCACCGTGGAAGGCGGCAATGTCACATTCAGCGGTGATCTGTGGAACTGGGTGCGTACTTGGCGCGGATACTGGACCGATTCCGGTGCCGACAAGAGAGCTTATGGCGATCTGAAAATTTATTTTGATGGTAAGGATTATTGGGCCGACCTGTATACGACGGATACCGAAGTGCGCTCCACGGTGAACTTCAAATCCGGCAGCAATATCATTTTCGCCGATAACACGACTCTTTACAATTACGGTACGTTCGGTATTGCCACCGTCAATGTGGAAGCCGGCGCAATGGCCAGTTTCTACAATATCCAGAACGCGGCGTTCAACGCCTGGACTCCCTGGAGGCCAGGCAATCGCTGGAAAACTGCCATCAACTGGGATTCCGATTTGATCTCGCTGTATGGCTACTCTTCTTCTCCGGTCACGGCGGAGGGAGTTCATCCCGGGAGTGTCGGCGATCCGATCAACGGAGCGACGTTCAATCTGATTGCGGACAAAGTCACTGTCAAGAACGATGTATTGAATACCGGCGGCAGCGCCGCCCGTTATCAATACAGCGGGATGACTGAACATGTTCCGGAAGCCGGTTTCAATGTGATCGGTTCCGAGAATAAATTCCTCGGCACGTTCAACAATGAGAACAATGCGCTGTTGAGCATTTCCGGCGGAACCGGAAACCAGTTCAATAAGATCATCAACGGTCTGCACGAGACCGGCGGAAGCGCCGCGGAACTTCGGACGAAAGTACTGGTTACCGGTACCCAGAATCTCGGAGATTTCACCAACTATGCGGAATTGGATTTGACCGGAGCCCAGAAAACTTCGATCAGCCTGACCAATATGGGAGGCGAAACCAAACTCAGCGGCGACAGCGACGGTTTCGTATTTGAGAAGCTGGATATCAAGGGTGGTTCCGTAACCATTTCCGCTGAACTGGGGGCCTTGGGAATTACCACGGATATCAATTTGTCTCAGGGCGCCTCTCTCCATATTCAGGCCCAGAATACGATTACCGGCGATATCACCAACAGCGGCCAGATCAACATGAACGGAGCCGGCAGCGTCCTGAAGGGCAATCTGGTGAACGAGGCTTCGGGCAGCTTCAATATCAATGAATATATGGAAGTGACCGGCTCGGTGGAGAACAAGGGCAAGTTCTTGATTGATGCCCCCGATATGGTGCTGAGCTCGGTCTTTGTGAACTCCGGTGAATTGTCCATCTCGAAGATCGTGACCTTTACTCAATTGACGAATGAAGTTTCCGGAAAAATTACCTTTACCGGTGAGTCGGTTTCCGCCGGCGGCACGGTGCCGGGAGCGGAAGGCACGACATTCGTCAATCTGGTGAACAAGGGCACGATCGACGTGACGGTGAAGTCGATTCTTTTCACGGATGGCCTGAATAACTCCGGCACTCTGACGATCAGCACCGGTTCCACCGGCACCCGGTTCAAGAATATGATCGATGCGGACGGCAAGATCATTTTCGTGAACTCCGGGACGCTGAATATCAATGCGGCTTCCGGCGCCGGTGAATATATGGACCTGCAGAACAGCGGCACGGTCAATATTGCGGCTGACGTCAGCTTCGGGCGGGTGGTGAACACCAGTTCGATTACCGTGAGCAATCTGGGTAACCTGCAGTTCTACGGCGCCCTGACCAACAACGGCACGATTGCCGGTGCCGGTGATGTGGACATTTATTACAGTGCGGCTGGAACCGGTTCGTTTGCCATGACTGGTGAAAGTACGGTCACCTACCACTACTATCAGGATATCGCCGACGGCAAGGTCGCTTATATCGACAGCGACGGCTATTGGCGGATCGGCGGGGAAATCATCATGGTCGGCGTCGGCGCCGATCAGGTCAAGGGGGACGCCTACTCGAATCGTCCGCACTATGATCCGCGGTATGGTTGGGTGATCGGTGACTCGACCGGGAAGATTTCGGACTTCAATCAATACGTTGATGTCACGGTGCAGAACGGGCACTGGGTCATCGGCGGAGTGGATACGGGTGTTGACGCCGTGTCGAACGGTTTGACTCCGACCTTGGTGCAGTCCGCCACCGATCCGAATGTCTCCTCCTGGTGGTTCGACGGAAAGGATACCGGTATTTCCGGCAATGTATCCCAGAACGTTTACGGCGGAACCGTCGTGAATCTGACCATCGCCGGTGATGCCACTCTGGAAACGACGGACGGATTGGTGAAGGGTGTCACTGTTGTCAGCAACACCGTGGTTTCCGGAGCGTTTGTCAACAACGGCATACGGATTCAGGTGCCGGGAAGCATCACATTCAACGGTACTTATGCGGATGATGCGGCTTCTTCGCTGGATATTTCCAGCACCGGCCGGGTCACGTTTAATGTGACGACCGTCGATTCTGCGACCAACCGCACGATGGCTACTGTAAATGGCGATGTCTTTAATGACGGCATCATCGAGGTCGCTGCCAATAAGGCGGTGACTTTCCTGAGCACCACTGCGGGGGAAGGCGAGGTCCGGGCCGCCAATGCGATGGTTGCCTATGACAACTCCGCGGATACTTCGGTGAGCCAGAAGGTTTTCCGTTCCAGCGGTTATGGAGAGCTGGAGCTGCGGGGAAGCAGCAAGGTAATCGACAGCGAGGTGACGACCGGTTCGATCGTCAATGAATCCGGCGTGGCTTTGAACGGCGGTACGCTGGTGGTGAATCTGACGGCTTCCGGTGCCGGTGACTATCTGGTTGGAACCGAGTCTTCCATTGATTTCAATAATCAGTCGGGCAAGGATTATACCATTGGCGGAAATATTGAAATCGCAGCAGATGCGTTCGGCGTGAATTTCAACGGTGCGGAAAAGGCCCAGATCATTGTCGGCGGCAAATTGATCAATAATGTGCTGGTGAACGAGTCCGAAGTCCGCCGTACCGGAGTCACCGCTTCTTACGTTACGTTCACTGAAGTGGAAAATAACGGCACCTTTACGGTAAAGGATTCCGGCGTCCAATTGGGGGATTTCGTCCAGAATGCCGGTGCGCAGCTGCTGTTCGCGCTTCAGAGCGGTGACGTTTTTGCAATTGACGGGGTCAACAGCAAGATTACCGGCAATGGCGGCAATATTACGGTTCAGGGCGGTAAAGTGACCGTGTCCTCCAAAATTGATGCCGAGAACGGGGATAATGCGACTGATTTCCAGGTGAACAAAGGGGCGATTCTGGAACTGGCCGCCGCCGGTCAGGTTCTGCCTTATGTGATCGTGGATGAGGGCGCGACCCTGATGATCAGCGCCGATGCCGTGCTCGGCACGACGACCGGAGCGATCGGGACTTCCGGCCTGGTCCTCAACGGCACTTTGCAGACGCTTGGCGGCGAAGTGACGGTTTACGCTTATGATACCGCGAACCATGACGACCCGACCGCCCGGATCTATGTGGAAAGCGGCTCGAAGCTCACCTTTGTGGGAGAGCCGGATGTATATGGTTTCGTCTACGCCACGATTGAGATTGCCGGCGGTGAGCTCAACAGCGATTCGCCGCGCCTTACGCATGCGGTCATGGATGAATGGATCGTGATCGACAGCGACGATTTCACGTCGAACTATGAGGCCGGTTCCAAATTCATCGTGAAGGACGGCGCGACCCTGACGGTCGACGGCTATCTGAACGGCAAGGGATTGCCGGTTGAGGAAGGCGCTTTCCGGCTGGTCGGCAACGGCAAATTGCTGGTTTCGGTGGATCTTACGGTCACCGGCGATGTTACGGTGAATGCCGGAAGCACCATTACGGTCAATGCCGGTACTGATGTCATATTCAACGGCGCATTTGCCAGCGGCGGCTTGATTACCGGCGGCGGCAATGTCGCATTCAACGGTTCCGTGACCACTGCTGTGACGGATGATTCCGGTGTGGTGCAGACCGGTACGGTGAATATGACCGGTGACAGTGTGGTCACTTATGGAGAGAATGCCGGCAATGTGCTTTTCGGCGGAATCTACGCCACTCTGGTCGTAAACAGTGTCGCCTCCGTCGGTGATGTGACGATCAACAAGGGGCTCAGCGGTTCCGGTTCCGTGACATTTTCCGGGACGACTGCCGGCAAGGCGGTGGTTTCCGGCGGCACGTTGTCCGTGACCTATGAAAAGGAGGCCAAGGTTGTATACGGCGGCGAGTATGGCAGTTTGACTTTCGTCGGCGATCATACGGTCAATGCCGGTTCCGATGAAGCGTTGAATATTTCCGTCGCCGGTACATTCAGCATCCTCGGCGGTTCGGCTCAGGCTCCGGTGGTCCTGACGCTCAACAATACCAACTTGACGCTTGAGGGAGACCTCGTCGGTACGGATTCCGCCCGCATCGTCGCGGCGGGAACGCAGGGCACTGTGACCTATAATTACAGCGGTTACCAGACGCGGGACATCTATTCGGGATCGTATCGCGAACTGGTGATCAATGGCAACGGAACCCAGAATATCGCCAACCTGACTCTGACGACTTCCCTGTCCGGCACCGGTTCATTGTCGATCGGTTCAAGCGTCAGCGGAACCGGACGGGTGGTCGGCGGAACGCTGAGTGTGACCTACAGTGAGAATATCACTACCGGTTTCCTGGGCGGTGACTATAAGAATCTGTCCATGAACGGGGCGGGCAACAAGGTCATCAACAATAACATTACGGTTGCCGGAAATACCTTTGCAATGGGAACGTTCTCCGGCAACGGCAATCTGGAATTCCAGGGACTGGTGCAGGGAACTGCCACCTTCGGTACGGATTCGACCGCCTATACCGGCAGCGTGACTTACAGCGCCGGTTCGATTTCCGGCCAGACCAGCCAGATGGTTTACGGCGGCAATTATTCGTCGCTGATCTTCTCCGGGCTGGCCAAGACGGTGGACAGCAATCTGACCGCCGGGCATCTGGTTACGGGATCCGATGTGGCGATCGGCAACAAAGCCGTGGTCACGTTCCATCAGGTTACGGTGGACGGTTCCGCTCCGACAATTCAGATCGGTGCGGGGTCCACGCTGAACATCACCATGACGGCGGGCGTAACCCAGCCCAGGCTGAACAACGCCGGCACCCTGGTGGTGAGCAGCAACGGAGCTTATACGTTCACCGGCGATACTCTGACCAATGACGGCGTGTTCCGCGTGACCGGCAACAGCGAAGTCACCTTGGACAACATCAAGATGAACAACAGCCTCTCCTCCTATGCGGTGGATGCCGGTTCCACGTTGAATATGACGGGGTTCCTGGCTACCGACGCGGAAGGCAAAGAGGTTCCGGTCGTGATCGCCGGTATCACCAACAACGGCAATCTGAATATTCTGGGATCGAATCTGACGGTTACCGGCGCGGTGACCAATACCGGGACGTTCACGGTGGATCAGGGTTCGACGCTGACGCTCGAGGGGAACAGCACGCTGGATGGCACTTTCATCCTGAAGCGCGGCAATACCCTGAATATCTTCGGTGAGGTGCGGATCAACGATCTGTATACCTATGGCACGATTCAGGTCGGTTCGGAAGATGGCAGGACCGGTTCGCTGACTCTTTACAAGGTGTCCGCCGGCAATGAGGATCCGTCTTCTTCGACGATGATCGCCTACGAGGGAAGCACGTTGAAATTCGATCCCTATACGGTGTTCCAGATGATCGGAGGAACCGTGACGGTCTGGCAGACCCCGGATCACAACCCGCTTCAGTACGATTCCAACTGGACCGGATTCTATAATCTGGTGATCGAAACGTCGTGGATCATCGTGAATGAAGACGGTTATGTGATCGATGTCACCACTGACGGCAAGTACTGGATTCAGGGCGGCGCCCATGTGACCGTGAACGGTTGCGGCGCAGGCAGCCAGTTCCGTGTGGATGGCGATTGCGAACTGACTTTCAGCATCACTGCGACTGGGGGCAATCCGGATGCGGCTGTCCAGAGCGTGGAGGTCTATGCGGGCGGCAAGGTCGTCATCGACAGCGCCCTGAGCGTGACCGGCAGTTTCACGAACAGCGGCGATGTGACGGTCAATGCCGCCGGGACGAAGTTCGCTTCATTCACCAACAATGCGGGCGCTTCCCTGACCTTGAATGCGGCGTTGAATGCCGAGAGCAAGGTCGAGAACATGGCCGGAGGCACGATTACGGTGAACGCGGCCATGACGCTCGACGGCAATATCAGCAACTACGGCACGATTTCCGTGACCAGTGCCGGGGTGACGGTCAACGGACTGGTGAATACCGGTATTGTTCAGGTGGGCGAAGCCGGAGTCCTGAACGTTGAAACCGATCTCGGCGGTACGTTGAACGTGCTTGAGAACGGACAGGCCGTGATCAATGTCGGTACGCTGACCGCCGATGTCGAGAATGCCGGAACGGTGACGGCCGGAACCGGGACCCTGACTTTCAACGGTGCGGTTGCCGGCAACGGCGGAACGTTCAGCGGTGATTCGCTGACTTTCAGCGGCGTCACCTCCGGTACGGCTGCGGTTGAAGCGGCAGACGTCACATATAACGGCACGGATTCCCAGTCTGTGTTCGGCGGCACTTATGGTACGCTGACTCTGGACGGCGGTATCAAGACTGTGACCGGCAAGACCGAGGTGACTGGAAAGTTCACCAACAATTCCGGCGTGCAGGTTGACGGCAGTCTGACGCTTAATGGAGTTGAGGGTGTCGGAGAATACCTTGTCTCGCAGAACGGCATGCTCGTCTTCAACGGTGACGGCACCGTGGCCGGGAGCGTGACTAACTCCGGTACGGTGGAGGTCAATGCGCTGGTCAGCTTCGGCGGCGGTCTGAGCAACCTGGCGACCGGTACGCTGAACTTGAATGCGACGGGCCTGAATGTGACCGCCGACAATGCCGGCGTGATCAACGTCAATGCGCAGAACGTGACCCTGAGCGGTTCCAACAGCAAGACGGTCAACGTCGCCGACGGCGGCAGCCTGACGCTGAAGATGACCGACGCGGCAGGGGCTAATTACACTGTTGCGGCGGGCGGCGTCCTGAATCTGGACAGCGCGTCCGGAACGCTGTTCGGCCGTGTCGACAATGCCGGTACGTTCAATGTCATTTCGGTGGTCGACAGTTTCGTCGGCGGCGTTTCCAACTCGGGTACGATGGTGGTAGAGAGCGCCTCCAACCTCGCCAATGTGACCAACAGCAATCTCTTGATCCTGAATGGCGCCGCCAAGCTGAACGGCACCGTCAATGACGGTAACGGCACGCTGGACATTAAGGCTGACGGTTATAAGTTTGACGCTTCCAAGTTCACCAATGACGGTTTGGTCAAGGTTTCCAACGGTGCGACTGTGACCGCCGACAACATCGGCGCGAACGGCAGCAGCGGGGACTACAGCGTGGAGGCGAACAGCACTCTCAACGCTGGAACCGATGCCCGCTTTACCGGAGTGCTGCAGAACGACGGCACGATTTCCGGCAACGGCAACCTGATCACGATCAGCGGCTCGACTGCCGGTAGCGGCAGCCTGAACAACAGCAGCGGTGAGGTGGTTTATAACGGAGCCGACGCTCAGGATATCTTCAGCGGCGAGTATGGCCGGTTGACGGTTACCGGTGATGGAACCAAGACCCTGAACGGTGACATTACGATCAATACGAATGGAAACATTTCAAGCTCGTTTGTGAATAATGGTGCGATCACCAGCGATGGCGCGCTGATTTTCGACGGCAAGACCTCCGGTAACGGTACGGTGAATTCGACTGCCGAAACGATCTACAATCAGGCGGCTGAACATGTTTATTCCGGTAAGTACGGCAAGCTGACTCTGAGCGGCGTCGCCAAGAGCATTGCGGGCAATGTCACGGCGGATCTGCTGGACAACAGCGCCCGGACGCTGACGGTGGAAACTTCCGGAGTGCTTACGACCGGGAAACTGGTCGATGGTGTGAACTCGCAGTACAATATACTGGGAACCTGGAATTTCACCGGCGACGCGGAGATTCTGGGATCGGTGAACAACAGCGGCGTGATTTCGACGGATTCGGATCTGACCTTTACCGGCATGACGACCGGCAGCGGCAGGATCGAAATTTCCAACACCACCGGCGCCGTCAAGTACAGCGGCAATGCCGATCACGAGATCTACAGCGGCAACTACAATGACCTGACCATTGACGGAACCGGCAACAACACGCTCTCCGGCGATGTGAAGGTGAATGGTACGATGTCGCTCGATACCCGGTTGAACGCCTCCGGCAGCCTGACGCTGAGCGGCGATACGACGGGCGAAGGCCAGCTGCACAGCACGGGCAGCGTCATCTATGACCGCAACGGCGATCAGGACATCTACAACGGTTCCTACAAGGATATCACCATTGACGGCAACGGCGTGAAGTCGATCGTCGGCAATGTGACGATTTCCGGCAACGCGGTGCAGAGCGGCGGTGCGGTGCTTCACGCCTCGAACGGCAACGTTACCTACAACGGCAACGGCACCCAGCAGGTGATGAACGGCACCTATGACGACCTGACGCTGAACGGCACCGGGCAGAAGCTGTTCGCCGCCGGTTCGCTGACCACGGTCAACGGCACGTTCACCGCGACCGGTTCGCCGAGCCAGCTGCTCTATCTGGATTCGACGATTCCGGGCAGGCAGTGGGATGTGGCGGCCGGGAACCTGAACTTCAACTGGGTTCACATCTCGAATTCGAACCTGTTGAGCGGCGGCGCGGATCTGAACGGCAACAACTCGCTGGGATCGGGCAACACCGGCTGGAAGGTGTTCGACTCCGCGGGCGGTATCGGCGACTCCTTCCCGAGCCAGAACAACCTGAACTTCAGTTCGCTGGCGATGCTGCTGGGCAATGAGCTGCGGGCGGCGGAGCTGGAAGAGCTGTTCTATGAAGAAGGGTTCGTATTCCGCCGCAGCGGCAGCCTGCCGAAGCTGGATCCCAATGGCGACGATATCGCCGCCGTGCTCCAGTCGGAGGTCGATTTCCTCGGCCTTGAGACCGCCTACGATACGGCGATCTTCGACGGCGCCGACTTCACGGATGCGGATTACTCCGACCTGATGAGCCGCGCCGACATCTTCAAGGATGAGGTCGATGAGGCCCTCTCCGAGATGGTCGCGATCTGATCCTGGCGGATTTGATCGACAATAATTGAAAACATGAGCAGCCGGCTCCGGAAAGTTCCGGGGCCGGTTGTGTCAAGGGGCCGGGACCGAAATCCCCGCGTGCGGCGAGGCTCCGGTTTGGCGTCCTGAAACAACTGAGGATTGTTTTCCGATGAAAAAAGTTTTTCTGCCGGTGCTTCTGGCGGCGATGTTTTCCGTCGCGGCCGTGGAGTCGAGGCCGGTCAAAGTGGTGCTGTTTCCTTTCCGGGAGGCGGAAATCGCCGCCAAAGTCGACGGCACGGTCAAGGAATATAAATTCCGGGTCGGAGAACGGTTCAAAGCGGGCGAAGTGCTGGTTCTGCTGGACGACACCCGCTACCGGATCGACTGCGAGCGCGCCGAAGCCTCGGCGCAGGATGCGAAGATTCAGGCGGAGTTCGCGGATGAATCCTATGTGTCGCAGAAGAAACTTTTCGACGAAAACTTTCAGAGCAAGATCGAATTGAAGCGGCGGGAGGCGGAGAGCGCTTCCGCCAACGCCCGGAAGAAGATCGCCGACGCCAACTATCTGGAGGCCAAGCTGCTGCTGGGATACTGCTTCCTGAACGTGCCGTTCGACGGCAAGATCGAGGAGGTGCTCTGCCGGGAGCATGAGACGGTCCGCGCCGGGCAGCCGCTTTTCAAGGTCATCGACGACGGCAAGCTGCTGGCGGTGATGAATGTGCCGGTTTCCGCGCCCCGGACGATCGGCACGGAGCTTTCGTTCCGTTTCGCCGGGCATCCGGATGTCGTGAAGGGAAAAGTGTTTGAAGTTTCTCCCCGGGCCGACCACCGGTCCGGCACGATCGAGATCAAGGCGCTGATCGACAATTCCGACGGCAAATTGACCGCCGGGCTGACCGGGGTGCTGACCGATGGCGAATGACCAGAAAAACGAGTGGAGCGCCAGGCTCAAAGCCTTTGGCATGATCATCAAGCTGAGCAACGACCTGTTCGCGGCTCCTGATTTCACCACGGCTTCCGGCATTGCGGTGAACAGCTCGCGCACGCTGCTGCGGTACAAAAGCTCCACGATGCTGGAAATTCAGGGCGGCAAGGCCCGTGTGGTCACGCCGTTCGCTCAGGTGGCGGTCAACCAGAGCACCAATGAGGCGCAGGCGCAGTGCGCGCTCTGCGAACATCTGGAGCTGACGGAGAAACCGCAGGTCCTGACGTTGGCGGATTGTTCCAATCTGGATCAGCGGGCCGGTGTGGCGTTGTCGCAGTTGATCGGCGACCGGGAAACGATGATGGTGGTGATGCTGGCGCCGCCGCCTTTCCTCGGGAAGGTGGATTTCCGGCTGGTGTGGCTGCTGGAATTCCCGGAGGAGGTGCCGAATTTCGCGATGAATGCGGCGAGCATTCTGGTCCGCAACTACGCGGAGGCGCTCTATTGCCACCGCTGCTGCCGGGCGTCGGGCAAGGCCCGGCTGCGCAGTATCTTCCGGCCCCGCAAGGTCGCGTTGTACATCCTGCTGGCGGTGATCGCCGCGCTGATGTTCGTGCCGGTCAACGAGTCGGTGAATGCGGAGTTCGTGGTGAAAGCGCCGGAAACGGTCAGCTCTTACGCGTGGTTCGACGGCCCGATCGCCAAGTGCTACAAGCAGGACGGCGACCGGGTCAAGGCCGGGCAGGTGATCGCGGAGTACGATACCAGCCAGGTGGCGTTCCGGCTGGCGAACGCCGCCAGCCAGGTCCGGGAGATCGAGAAGGAGTACGACCTGGAGAGCAGCGCCGCCTTTTCCGACCGGACCCGGCTGGGAAAGGTGCAGCTGATCGAAGCACGCCTGAACGGCGCCAAGGTGGCGGTGGATGAGGCGAACTGGTATCTGGCGCATTCCAAATTCATCGCTCCGGTGGATGGGGTGCTGGCGCTGGCGGACGGACGGGCCGAACTGTTGACCAACCGCGCGGTGCGCACCGGAGACAAAATTTTCGACATCTACACCGGCGACGGCAATGTGGCGGAAATCCTGGTCAATGAGCGGGACAGTTCGATCCTGCAGGGCAAGCTGGACGCGACGCTGTTTCTGTATACCCGCCCCGATCAGGCGATTGAGGCGGAGGTCACGTCGATCAGCAACTACCCGGAACTGACCGAGCAGCGCGTTTATTGCTACAAGGTGCGCGCCGCGATGAACAACGCCGACAACCTGCGGTTCGGCATGCGCGGCATCGCGAAGCTGCGCGGAGAGCGGGTGTCGCTCGGTTACTACCTCTTCCGGAATCTGGTCATTTATCTCAGGTGGATCTGACGATATGAAAATAGGAATGCTGCGTCAGGACATCGAGCTGATCCGGCCCGGAGTGCATGGAAACTATCCGATGCTGTTCGATCCGGTTTCGGAGGGGTATTTCCGGATCAGTCCCGAAACGGCCTTGATCATCAGCAAGATGGATCAGCCGTATGAGCTGGAGGTGTTTCTCGAACGGCTGAAGGCCGCCGGACTGGAGGTGTCGTCCGCCGAAGTGATCGAACTGGTCTCCTTCCTGCAGCAGAACAATCTGTTCGCGCCGGAGTACGGCGAGTTCGAGCGCAAAAAGCAGATGGCCGAGCAGGTGAAGAAAAGCACGCTGCTGCTTCGGATCGCCTCGGTGTATATGTTTTTCAAGCTGCCTCCGATCCACCCGGACCGGTTTTTCCGCACGATCGCTCCCTATGTCGACTTTCTGGCGAGCCGGTGGTTCCTGATTCTGGTGCTGATTCCGGCAGTGCTGGGGTACATCCTGATGATCCGGGATTTCTCGGCGGTGCGGAGCATGTTCCTGGATTCGCTGTCGTGGGCGGGGCTGGCCAAATATTTCGTCGCGATTGTGGGGTTGAAGGTGATCCACGAAGCGTCCCACTCGCTGGCCGCGATGCACTTCAAATGCCGGGTGCGGGCGATCGGGGTGAGTTTCATCGTGTTTTACCCGCGCATTTTCACCGACACCACCGACAGTTGGCGGCTCCCGCTGCGGCAGCGCACCCTGATCGACTGCGCCGGCATCATCGGCGAACTGATCGTCGGCGGCATCGCCGCGCTGCTGTGGTGCTATCTGCCGCCGGGGCCGATGAAGTCGACCATGTTCTATATCTTCGCGGTCAGCTCCCTGAGCACGCTGCTGGTCAACGGCAATCCGCTGATCCGGTACGACGGCTACTACATCCTGTGCGACCTGCTGAACATCGAGAACCTGATGGGGAACTCCGCCGACTGCCTGAAACGGTACTGGCGGTACTATTTCTTCGGCCTCGGCGAAAAGCCGTCGGAGCCGCGGCGCGGCCTGCTGCTGGCATTCGGCATCGCGTCGTTTCTGTACCGGATTGTGCTTTATACCTCGATCATCATGATCGTCTACCACAGCTTCATCAAGGTGGTGGCGGTGATTTTGCTGATCCTCGAGGTTTACACGCTGGCGATTTTCCCGCTTTACCGCGAGATCAAGACGATCCGCACGATGTCGAAACGGGCGGCGGTGCGGGCGAACTGGTGGTGGAGCATCCTGACGGCGGCGATCGTGCTGGTGGTGCTGTTTTTCCCGCTTTCGTGGAACATCACGCTGCCGGGAGAGATCGTGGCGGAAAAGAGCGAGCTGATTTCGATCGAGGAGAGCGGTTTCCTCGCTTCCCCCTGGCCGAAGAACACGGTGCGGCTCAAGGCGGGCGACCTGATCTACCAATTGGAAAACCCGATGCTGGAATTCAACCGGCAGAAGGTGGTCTGGACCCATGCGTTCGACAACGCGCTGTTTGAGCTGCAGCAGCTCGACCGGGAGACTTTCAGCGACAGCCAGGTCACGGAGGAGAAACTCAAAAGCGACGAACTGGGACTCCGGGAATTCAGGCGGCGCAAGGGCAACCTGATCCGCCGGGCGCCGGCGGAGGGCAATTTCGTGCCGCGCCGGACGGATATTTCGAAGGGGTTCTTTTTCCCGCCGGGCATGGTGGTCGGCGAACTGGTCTCCGACACCAAGATGGTCTACGCCTATGCGACGGACCAGGAGGTGCGCAAGCTGAGGGCCAATCAGCGTGTGGAAGTCATCTTCCCCGACCGGTACGGCGTTGAGGAAGGGGAGATTCAGGCGATCGCCCAGATTCCGGCCAAGTTGCGGAACTCCCCGCTGCTGCAGAATTTCGGCGGGCCGCTGCCGGTTTACCGCGACGAAAACAGCCTTTCGCCCGAGTACAACTCCGTGATGGCCCTTTACCGGATCGAAGTCAGATTCGACCGCCAGCCGGAGGTGATGCCGGGGCGCACGGTCCGGGTCAAGGTGCTGCACAAGGAAGTGCTGGGCGAGGAACTTTACAATCTGGTGATGTCCGTCTTCCGGCGGGAATTCTGAGTGAAAGGAAAGGTCACGATGCTGAAGTGGGGAATTGCGGGAACCGGACAGATCGCCCGGACGTTCGCGCTGGCGCTGAATCGGGCGGAGAACTGCCGGGCCTGCGGCGTGGCGGGACGCCGGGCGGAAAAGGCGGCGGCGTTCGCGGCGGAGCACCGGGTGGAGCGCGCCTATTCTTCGGTGGAGCAGATGTGCGCCGATCCCGAAATCGAGGCAGTCTACGTCTGTCCGCCCCATCCTTTCCATGCGGAATGGGCCCGCAGTGCATTGAAGCAGGGCAAGCACGTGCTCTGCGAAAAGCCGATGGCGCTCGGAATGGAGGAAATCCATGAAATGCAGCGGTTGGCCCGGGAACAGGGAGTGCTGCTGCTGGAGGGGTACATGTACCGCTGCCACCCGCAGACCGCGAAGCTGGCGGAGCTGCTCAAGGCGGGCGCGGTCGGCCGGGTGCGGTCGGTGGAGGGGGCTTTCAGTTTCCGCTCCGAATTCAACCCGGCAAGCCGGTTGTTCGATCCGGCGCTGGGCGGCGGGGCGATCTGGGACATCGGCGGTTATCCGCTGTCGATGGCCAATCTGGTCGCCGCCGCTTCCTCCGGCAATGCGCCGGTGCGGCCGGAACGGCTGGAGGCGGTCGGCGTATGGGCGGAAAACGGCATCGATCTGCTTTCGACGGCGCTGGTGTGCTATCCGGCCGGAATCGTCGGGCGGCTCACGGTCAGTCTGACCAGCACCGAGGATAACTCCCTGCGGATTTACGGTGAGGGCGGGAAGATTGTCGTGCCCGATCCGTGGGTGTGCGACCGGGTGAATCCGCCGCAGGGCCGAATCCTGCTGACCCGGAGCGGCGAAGCGGCGGAGGTGATCGAAGTGCCGTGCGACCGGACCAGCTTCACGCTGGAGGCGGAGTATTTCGCTTCGCTGGCGGCGCAGGGGAAAACGGATGCCGTTTTCCCGGTGATGTCCGCGGCGGAGACGGTTTTGCAGAATGAACTGCTTCAGGAATGGGAAAGAAAGGCTGCGGGAAAATGAAAAAAATTGCTTTGTTGTTGTGCTGCTGTGCGATGTTTGCGCTGGCCGGTGCGGATGCGCCGGCGCCGTTCCGGCTGTGGCAGGGCGATGCGCCCGGCGCGCGCGGCACTTCCGAGTTCGATATTCCGACATTGACGGCATATCTGCCGGAGGGGGCGAAAGGGCCCGTTCCGGCGGTGCTGATCTGCCCCGGCGGCGGTTACGGCGGCCTGGCCGGACACGAGGGGGCGGATTACGCCCGGTTCCTGAACCGGCACGGCATCGCCGGGTTCGTGCTGCGCTACCGGCTCGGCTCCAAAGGCTACCGGCATCCGGTGATGCTGCAGGACGCCGCCCGGGCGATGCGGACCATCCGCAGCCGGGCGCAGGAGTTCAACGTCGATCCGGCCCGCATCGGTGTGATGGGGTCCTCGGCGGGCGGGCATCTGGCCGCCACGCTGCTGACGAAGTATGACGCGGGCAAGCCCGCTTCCGAAGATCCGGTCGAGCGGGTCAGTTCCCGTCCCGATTTCGGCATCCTGTGCTATGCGGTGGTCACGATGGGGCCCGGCACGCACCGCGGCTCCCGGAACAACCTGCTCGGAGCCAATCCGTCGGCCGAACTGATCGACGCGCTTTCGGCCGAGAAGAATGTGACCGCCGACACGCCGCCGTGTTTCATCTGGCACACCGCCGACGACGGCGGGGTGCCGGTCTCCAACAGCATCAACTTCGCGACCGCCCTGAGCAATCACAAGGTGCCGTTTGCGCTGCACGTCTACGGAACCGGCCGTCACGGCCTCGGATTGGGGGACCGGTATCCCTATGACAACGCGCTGCCGTGGACCAGGGAATTGGTGTTGTGGTTGAAAGAGCGCAAGATCCTTCCGTAAGAATCCGGGATTTCGCTCCTCTCGGAGCGACCAAGGCGCTTCGCCCTTGGAACCCGACCGG
>ERZ1034915.508-NODE-508-length-26204-cov-4.781024_pt1 | contig 26204 bp, 24 predicted proteins | sample MGYA00520592_ERZ1034915 | MGnify/ENA primary metagenome ERZ1034915 (study PRJEB33766, sample SAMN09781787) | gut metagenome | biome: gut microbiome | host: Homo sapiens | place: Madagascar | study: EMG produced TPA metagenomics assembly of the PRJNA485056 data set... | reverse complement strand
ATGTTCCGCAACCAGTTCGAGATGTGGCGCCACCGCAAGGACTTCGACCTGTACCTGACCGTCGACAACCCCGACGACACGTGGGATGGCGAGGTTGGCCTGGTCACGAAGCCGTTCGAGCACCTGGAGATCAGTCCGGCGAACACGTTCGGCGCCGTGTGCGGCCCGCCGGTGATGTACCGGTTCGTCGTGGCCGAGATGCGCAAGAAGGGCATCAGCTACGATCATATCTACATGAGCTTCGAGCGGCAGATGAAGTGCGGCATGGGCAAGTGCGGGCACTGCCAGATTGGCCATCAGTATTGCTGCATCGACGGGCCCGTGTTCAATTATTGGGAAGCGAAGAACATCCAGGGGTCGATGTAGATGGGAGGTTCGAACATGCGAAGCGTTGACGAAGAGCGCAAGGAGCGCGTCCTGCCGCGCGTTGTGGTGGTCGGGCTTGCCAGCTGCTTTGGCTGCCAGCTGCAGATCACGAACGCCGAGGCGTATCTGACCGATGTGCTGGGGCAGATTGACCTGCGGTATTGGCAGCTTGCGTCAAGCGACCCCATGCCGGAGGAGTTCGACGTGGCGGTGGTCGAAGGCGCCGTGACCACCGAGGAGTCCGAGGCGTGCGTGCGCCAGCTGCGCGAGCGCGCGAAGTGCGTGATCGCCCTGGGCGCGTGCGCGGCTACGGCGGGCATCCCCGGCATTGCGGCGCGCAACTTCTTCGCGCGTCCGGGCCAGGTGTACAAGGACGTACCGGCGGCGTGCGGCTCCATGGTGGTGCCGCGCCCGGTTTCGGCCGTGGTGGACGTGGACTTCACCGTGCGGTGCTGCCCGGTTGACACCATGGATTTCGTTGACGTGCTGCAGCGCGCGCTGTACGGGTCGAACAAGCTGGACCACACGGGCACCATGTGCGGCGACTGCAAGCGTAACGGTACGGATTGTTTCTTCGAGTCCGGGCAGCTGTGCCTGGGCCTGGTCACCGTGGCCGGGTGCGGTGCGAAATGCGTGAATCTGGGCCGTGCGTGCAATGGGTGCCGCGGGCTTTCGCCCGATGCGAATCTGGACGCTGCGCGCGCCGCGTGCGTGCGTGCCGGCATCGAACCGGGCGACCTTGACGAGGCGCTGCAGCTGTTCAATCAGGTCAACCCCGTATGTGATGGCCGCGAATAAGGGAGAGCTATGAGTAAAACCGCTATTTCGGTCGACCATATCGCCCGCGTCGAGGGCCATGGCAACGTGCACCTGACCATCGAGGGCGGGCAGGTTGTCACGTGCGAGATGAACGTGGTGGAGCCGGCGCGCCTGTTCGAGTCCATGGTGGTGGGCCGCAAGTTCGCCGACGTGCCCTACATTGCCAGCCGCGTGTGCGGCATCTGCTCGGCAAGTCACGTGATCACCGACATTTTGGCCATCGAGCGCGTGTTCGGCGTGGAGGTGACCGACCGCACGCGCGCGCTGCGCGAGCTTTTGGTGTACGGCAGCTACCTGCAAAACCATGCGTCGCATCTGTTCGTGTTCGCAGCGCCGGACTTTTTGGACATGGCAAGCGTGTTCCCGCTGGCGCAGGCGAACCCGGCGCTGTTCGATAGCGCGCTGGGCTTGAAGGCGCTGGGTAATCAGTTGTGCAACCTGGTGGGCGGGCGTTCCATCCACCCCATCACTGCGGTGGTGGGCGGTTTCACGCATGAGCCCACGCGCGACGAGTACCTGGCCATGGCCGATAAGCTGGATGCCGAGCGCGATTTTGCGCGTCAGGTGGTCGATCTGTTCCGCAGCTTCACCGTGCCGGCTATTGCCACGCAGGGTGACATGCTGGCCATGGTCGCCGACGGGCGCTACCCGGTGTGCGACTCGCGCGATGCGCGGTTTTTGGGCGCGGGCGTGACGTTCGACGCCGATGAGGCTGCGGGCGCGGCTGGCCAGATCGAGGAGTACGAGGTGTCGCATTCCGCGGCGCTGTTCGCGCGCTGCCGCCAGACGGCTACGCCGTATTTCACGGGCGCGCTGGCGCGTATCAACGCGTCGTGGGGCGCGTTATCGCAGGAGGCAAAGGTGGCGGCGGCCAAGGCCGGCCTGCGCCCGCCCGAGCGCAACCCGTATCTGAACAACGTGGCCCAGGCGGTTGAGGTGCTTGACGCGCTGGCGCGCTGCGCTGAGCTGTGCCGTCGCTTGGCTGAGCCCGACGGCGAGTTTGCGGGTAGCAGCCAGCCGGTGGCGTTCGAGGTGCGCGCCGGTAAGGGCACGGGCTTCACGGAGGCGCCGCGCGGTGCGCTGTTCCACGAGCTGGAGCTTGACGAGGCCGGGCGCGTGGTGCATGCCACCATCATGACGCCCACGGCGCAGAACTGCGCAAACCTTGAGGCCGACATGCGCGTGCTTGCCGAGAAGCTGGTGGCCGATGGTGCCGAAAAGCCCGAGGTCCAGCTTGAGGTCGAGAAACTCGTGCGCGCCTATGATCCCTGCTTCAGTTGCAGCGTGCACTAGCTTGCGTTGACATAACCGGGCGTGTAGCCCAGCGATACGAGGTGCCCCTCGCGACCAAGTCGCGAGGGGCGCTTTTGCGTTGTGGGAGAGGGTTGCGTGTGGGTCGCGCCGCCTGCTCGCTTCGGGGCTGCGCGCTTCGAAGTGTCGCGATGTGCGTAGGTGGGGGCGTGCTGCGGGTAGGGCCAGCGCACCACGGTGGTAAAACCTCAGGTCGCGGATTACCGGTTTTGGCTGCATGCTGCCGCATGCCATCCAACCTACGCACTTGGCGATAGATTGAGTGGTGGGCGGTTTCGCTGACGTGCGTTTGGACGCGCGCATAGCCTTTGCCTCGTTGGCGTGTCCGGCGAAATTTGCTCTGGTTGCCATTCTGAATTGCCTGTTTGGGTTTGCGTTTGGGGTGCGGGGTGGGCCTTGCTATACTGGCTTGGACTGCAAGGGGGAATGCATGTTCAGCGATTTTGCTATTTGGTACTTGTTCTTGGCGGGCACGGCCGCGGGTGCGTTTTTGTGGGCTGCGGCTATCGACATGCGCGGTGTGCGCGCATTTGCGCAGAGCAGCGTGCCGTTTCGGTCGCGCGCGGGATTTCATGGCTGTACGATGCTACTCGCTTTTGCGGCGCTGATGCTGTTCCTTGATTTGGGAAATCCTTACGACATCTTGTACTTGTTCGAGAATCCACTGCGTTCGGTTATGTCTGTGGGAGCCTGGCTATTGACGCTTTGCCTGGCTGTATCGGTTGCGGTTTCGGTGTTGCTGTTGCTTGGACGGTCGGCGACGGTCTTGTTTCGGGTGCTTGAACTTGCGGGCTTGGTGCTTTGCGCGGGTGTTATGACGTATACCGGCGTGTTGCTTTCGTCTATGGTGTCAATCGATTTTTGGAACACGCCTTGGCTTGTGCTTCTGTTTGTTGCTTCGGCCGTTAGCTGCGGGGCAGCGCTTGTCGAGGCGTTGTCGTTTGTGCTGGTGGGAAGCTCCCGCGGGCTGCGCGACTTGGCGCGCGCAGCGGGCACCTCGCGCGCAGTTGAGTTTGCTGCGCTTGCGGTGTTCTTGCTTTCTCGCTGGTTTGCGGGTGGTGCCGCTCAATCGTCATGTGCAACGTTGTTTGCGGGCGATTTGGCCGGGTTGTTTTGGGGCGGCCTTGTGTTGTGCGGGTTCGCGGCGCCGCTTGCGTGCGACATGGCGAATCGGCTGGTGCGCGTGCCTGTGCTGCGCCTTGCGGGCGCGGTCTCTACGCTTGCGGGCGGCGTGTGCCTGCGATATTGCGTGGTGCTTGCGGCGGCGTATTCCGCCATTACGGTCAATGTGACATAATAGGCTAGTTCAATAGGTAAAGCGGGGCGCTTGTTTGATGCCCTGCACGACGAAGCGAGGCGCAGCATGGTGGCATCAACGCACACGCAGCAAGCAAGCGCGTTGCCCCTGGTGGCAGACAAAAGCCTTATCACCATCGACGAGGAAAGCGGTGTGCCCATTTGGATGCAGCTGCGCAACCGCTTGGTGTATCTGGTGGTGTCCGGCACGTTTCCGGCGGGTGCAAAGCTGCCCACGGTGCGTGATTTGTCGTCGACGCTGCAGGTGAACTACAACACGGTCAGCAAGGTGTATCGCGATATCGAGAAGGACGGCTATGTCATCACTCGCCGCGGCAAAGGCACGTTCGTGGCAGAAATCAATTCGGATGGCTATGAGGCTGCTGATGCAAAAGCGGCTATAGACCTGCTGATAGGTAAGTTTTTCGAGCAATGCAAGGAGTTGGGCTTGAACGAAGCCGATGCCGCCGAGGCGGTGGCGAAGCGAGCAGGGGGGATGTTCGTATGAGGAAATCGCGAAAGATGCGCGCGCGTCGCGGGGTCGAACGGAGCGAGATGGTATTTGCCGCCGCGCCGCATGAGTCGCCCGACAACATCGTCACGGAAAAAGATGCCAGCCGCGCGGGAGTGTACGGGTTCGCGTTGTTGATGTTTGCGGTGGGCTTCGGGTTGGTGTTTGCCGCCACGTTTCCGCTGTTGAGCGTGTTCACGGTGCTGGCGTCTGCGGCTGCGGGCGTTGCCGTGGCGTCGACGGTGCGCGTTGCGGCGCAATGGGAGCACGTGGCGTTGTTGCGCTTGGGACGCTTCCGCAAGGTTGCCGGGCCGGGTGTGTACGTGGTAATTCCCTTTATCGACTCGGTGGCCATGCATATTGACAGGCGCACCATTACCACGGCGTTTTACGCCGAGCAGGCATTGACATCCGACCTGGTCAGCGTTGATGTTGACGCGATTTTATTCTGGATGGTGTTCGATTCCGAGAAGGCGTGCCTTGAGGTGGCGAACTTCCCGCAGGCTGTGCGCCGCGCAGCGCAAACCGCTGTACGCGACGCAATCGGCCAGGTGACACTGGCGGAGCTGTCCGTTCGTCGTCGGCAGCTTGACCATGAGCTGCAGGAGTTTATGGCGAACAAGTGCGAGGAGTGGGGCATCAGCGTCATATCGGTGGAAATTCGCAACATCAAGATTCCCCAGGCGCTGCAAGATTCGCTTGCGCGCGAGGCGCAGGCCGAACGCGAGCGCGATGCCCGCGTGCTTTTGGCCGATGTGGAGCGCGACATTTCTGAAATGTACGTTGAAGCGGCACGCGTGTACAACGAAGAACCCGGCGCTATGGAATTGCGCGCCATGAACCTTTCGTATGAAAGTGCCCGCGATGGCAAGGGCGTGCTGTTGGCGCCCAGCAGCCTGGCCGATGGCTTCGTGGACGTGGGGAAGACTTCGGGTAAGTAGCGCTTCGAGGTGCACCGTTTTTCGCGTTGTCGCAGAGATAAACAGGTTGCCAAAACCGGTTAATATCGGTGACCGCAAGCTAATGAATGCTCGATGCTTTCAAGTTTTCCCAGGTAGTCACTATTCTTCAATAAAATACCCATTGAACTATTGAACTAGTTCAATAACAGAGTAATATACGGCTCGAAAGGTTGGCCAACCGTGGTATGCAATGGGGGAGCCTGCCGCGAGCCGCATGGACGCCGGTTGCAAACGGCGCAAACGGTGCAGCTGTGGTGGGGCTTTCGGACGAAAACCGAGGAGGAAAGATGACGGGAATGCAAGACGCAAGCCGAAGCCTTACCCGTAGGAACTTTCTCAAAGTCGGCACGGCCGGGGCGGCGGGACTTGCCGCTGCCGGCGCGATGACCGGCTGTGATGCGTGGCTTGGCGCCGCGCCGCAGCAGGCCGCCGAAGAGAAAACCGTCTACACGCTGCATCAGTTCATGTGCACGGGCCGCTGCTCGCTGAAGTGCACGGTGCGCGACGGCCGCTTGGCCATGATTCAGCCCAACGACACGGTTGACCCGTACTATCGCCACGTGTGCATGAAGGGCATCTCCGAGATCCAGCACGTTTACAGCGATGAGCGACTGCAGACGCCCATGCGCCGCGTGGGCAAGCGCGGCGACAACGAGTTCGAGGCCATCAGCTGGGACGAAGCCATCAAAACGGTAGGCGACGAGCTGCGCAAGGCGTGGGGCAAATACGGCAAGCAGTCCGTGTACATGTCTGCGTCGAACGAACCGCGTTTCGGCTTTCTGCCGGCGCTTTTGGGCTGCGCCACCGGCGTGGAGCCCGGCATCGACCGTGGCACGGGCAACGGCTCGGCGCCGGCCATCGGCGGCGATGTGTTCGGCGGCGGCACGTGCGAATCGCGCGACTGGGTGAACACGAAGACGCTTATCGTGGCGGGCGCGAACCTGCTGGAGTCGTCCATGATGCAGTCGAACACGTTCCTGGACGCAAAGAAGGCCGGTTGCGACATCATCGTGCTTGACCCGCATTTCTCCACCACGGCCAGCAAGGCCAGCCAGTGGATTCCCATTCAGCCGGGCACCGATGCGGCGTTCTACCTGGGCATGACCAGCTACATCCTGGACAACAAGCTCTACGACGAAGCGTACATGCGCGAGCACACGTCGTTCCCATTTTTGCTGGACGAGGCAACGGGCAAGCTGCTGCGCACCGGGGCGCCGTGGGGCACCGACGAGGAAACCGGCAAGCCGGTCGACCCAGGCGATTTCCTGGTGTGGGATGGCGCTGCGGGTGCCGCCGTGCCGTACACTGAAGCGGTTGCGGCAGCCGCGCTTGAGGGAACGTATGAGGTCAACGGCGCAAAAGTCATCACTGTACTTGAAAGCCTGAAGCGCAATCAGAAGCCGTTCACGTGCGAATGGGCCGAGGGCGTCACCGGCGTGCCGGCGGCAACCATCCAGGAAGTGGCGCGCAAATACGCCACGGCGGGCCCGGCGTTTCTGGCGTTCGGCCAGGGCGGTTCGGACAAGTATTCCAACCCCGACATCATCGGCCATGCCGGCATGGTGCTGACGGCGCTGACGGGCAACATCGGCAAGCCTGGTTGCGGCATCGGGCACACCATCGGCGGCGCCGGCTACAGCGTGGCGCTGGGCGAGTGGAAGCTTCCCGAGCAGTTTAAGCCTGCTGAGCTGGACGTTCGCGCCGATCGCTTCCCTAACGACAACGGTGGCGTGCACGTGATCATCTCGCTGGGCAACACGTTCCAGCAGTATTGGGCGAACATGAACAAAACGCGCGAGTGGATCGATTCGCTGGACTTCATCGTGCACATCGGCATGTACTACGAGGACACGGTGCGCTATGCCGACATCGTGCTGCCCGTGTGCAGCAAGTTCGAGGACACCGTGGAGCACTCCATCGTGCGCAGCGACTACAACCACGTGAACCTGCAGACGAAGTGCATCGACCCGCTGTTCGACAGCAAGCCCGATTTCGACGTGATGCGCCTGATCGCCGAGGAGATGGGCGTGGGCGATTACCTGCCGAAAACGGCCGAAGAGCTGGTGCGCTACCAGATCGAGCACTCAGAGGACCTGGCTGAACAGGGCATCACGTTGGATGCGCTGGTGAAAAACCACGGCAGCATCAAGATGGCCGGCACCGACGAGCCGCGCCGCGCGTATACCGACCAGGTATTCGAAACGCCCACCACGCGCATCGAGCCGTACTACGAGGCGTGGACGGCGTGCGACCAGGCGTGGCCGACGTGGGAAGAGAACAACGAGGCGTACGCGGGCAACCCGCTTGCCGACAAGTACCCGCTGCAGTTCACGCAGACGCGTACGCGCTTCTCGAACCATTCGCACTTCAAGGCGGCGAAATGGCTGCAGCAATTCGCCAAGCCCACGCTTGAGCTGAACCCGGCCGACATGGAAGCGCGCGGCATCGCCGACGGCGACCTGGTGGAGGCGTTCAACGACCGCGGGTCGTTCAAGTGCACGGCGCGTGCGAACAACGCCATTCGCCCCGGGTCAAGCCGCACGTGGGAGGCTGGCTGGAGCAAGTACATCGAGGAGGGAAACACGCAAAACGTCACGAACGATCACGTGAACCCGCGCGATGCCTTCCTGCCCACCGGCGCGCCCATCCCGTTTAACGACACGCTCATTGAAGTGAAGAAAGCGTAGGTGATATGCCATGACCAAACTTGCTATAGGAATCAACCTTGACCGCTGCATCGGCTGCCACACCTGCGCAAACGCGTGCAAGATGCAGAACAACGTGCCCGACGGCATGCTGTGGAACCGCGTGCTGACCGAGGGCTGCGACGCCATCGATGGCGCGGTGGGCACGTATCCGAACCTGTCGCGCACGTACGTGCCGCTGGCTTGCCAGCATTGCGAGAATCCCGCGTGCATGAAGGTGTGCCCGACGGGCGCCACGTACAAAGACGATGCGGGCCGCGTGGAAATCGAGTACGACCGCTGCATCGGCTGCCGCATGTGCATGGCGGCTTGCCCGTTCAATGCACGCGTGTTCAACTGGGAAGACCCTCAGCGCGATGGCGGTTTCAACTGGGGCGATGCACGTGTGCCCGTGCGCACGCGCGGCGTGATGGAGAAGTGCACGCTGTGCCGCGAGCGCACCGACGAGGGCGAGGCGCCCATGTGCGTGGTGTGCTGCCCGACCCATGCGCGCGTGTTCGGCGACCTGGACGATCCCACGTCGGAGCTGGCGCAGCTGCGCAGCAAGGCCGGCAGCAACGTGCATCTGCTGCTGGAGGAAAAGGGCACGAAGCCCCAGGTCTTCTACTACAACGAGTAAGGAGGTGCCGTGATGAAGCTTTCTGCAAAAGGTAAAGTCGGCGCGGCTGTTCTGGTGGCGCTTATGGCGATCGGCTTCTGCGCGTATGTGTTTCAGCTGACGCAGGGTTTGTGCGTGACGGGCATGTCGAACGGCGTGTCGTGGGGTCTGTACATCACGTGCTTCATGTTTTTCGTGGGCCTGTCGGCGGGTGGTCTGATTGTGGCCAGCTCGGCGCACGTGTTCCATATCGAGTCGTTCAAGCGCGTGGCCATGCCGGCCGTCATCACGTCCACGGTGTGCATCTGCTGCGCCGGCGCGTTCATCCTGATCGACCTGGGCGGTATCCAGCGCATTTGGAATATGTTCGTGCACTTGAATTTCACGAGCCCGCTGGCGTGGGACATGTGCGTGATTACCACGTACCTGGTGATCAACATCCTGGACATCGTGTGGCTGCGCCGCGGCGATGAGCGCAAGGTGCAGATGCTGTCGTACGTGGCGCTGCCCGTTGCCATTTTGGTGCACAGCGTGACGGCGTGGATTTTCGGCCTGGAAATCGCGAAGGAAGGCTGGTATTCGGCCATCATGGCGCCGATCTTCGTGGCGTCGGCAATGGACTCGGGCCTTGCGTTGCTTATGTGCGTGCTGGCGGCCTCGAAGAAGGCCGGCGTGTTCGATTGCGGCGAGAAGTTGTTTGCTGACCTGGCCCGACTGCTGGCAACGTTCATTGCGGTTGATGCGTTCTTCATTGGCTGCGAGCTTTTGACCGTGGCGTATCCGGGTGCGGCGGGCGCTACCGAGCTGCTGGGCATCATGACCTCGGGGGCAACCGCGCCGTTCTTCTGGTTCGAGGTTCTGGGTGGCTTGCTGGTGCCGTTTTTGCTGCTGGCGTCCGCGAAGCGCCGCCAGCGCACCGGTGTGGTGGTTGCTGCAAGCGCGCTGGTGATGACGGGCGTGTTGTGCAAGCGCGTATGGCTGCTGTTCACCAGCTTCACCATGACCAACGTGTACGGAGCGCCGGGCATTTCGTCGGGCTCTACGGCGGCGCGCGGTGCTGATGGGTTTGGCATGTGGGCGCTGACCGGCTCTTATGCGCCGACGCCTGTTGAGGTTGCCGTGGTGATTGCTGTGGTGAGCTTCTGCATCTTGGGCATTGCAGTGCTGTCGAAGAAGCTGGTCAAGGCTGCGTAAAGGATTGGCTGCGGGCTGCACTTGCGCGGCCCGCTTAGCGTCCTGCGCACGGTGGTTGGCACAGGGGCGTTTTGCGCGAGGTTTTCTGCCGCTTTGCCTGTGCCGCCCGATACGGCGGGGCGCCTTGAAAGCTTCGTTTGGCGCGCTGCTGGGTGTTGGATTCTGCGACTTATTGCGTAGGGCTGTAATGATTCGTGATGGCGAAGGGGCTTGATATGCGAGTGCTGGATTGCGATGAATGGCAAACTTTGGGGCAGCTGTACGCGTTTTTCGGGAATAGCCTGCTCAGCCCCATGAATCGCATGGAAACGGTTGGGCTTGACCCGGCGTTTTGGCATGATTTGGCCGGACTGCTTGGCGGTGCGATTGCGCGCCCGGCGCAGGATTGCGCTGCATGGGCAGAGCGGGCGGCGGGTGATTGCTCGCGGGATGAGCTGGTGCAACGCGTTTCCGTTGAGTTCACGCATCTGTTCGTTGGGCCCCCTTCGCCGGCGGCGCCTCCGTGGGAATCGGCAAATGGGCCGGTGGAATCGCATGTTGGTTTTGGCGAGGCAACGTACCAGATGCGCGAGCGCTTGCGTGCGGTGGGGCTGGCGCAATGCGGCTCCAGCAACCAGTTCGAGGACCATATGGGAATCGAGCTGCTGTATCTGTCCGAGTTGTGCCGGTGTATTGCGGATGTGCAAGCTTCGATGTGCGATTCGGCGGATGCGCAGGTCAAGGAGCTTGAGCGCTTTGTGCGCGAGCATCCGCTTTGCTGGATTGGCCGGTTTTGCGACAAGGTGGCGGCTTCGCGACCTGACGGCTATTTCGTGCATGTGCTCGATTGCGTGCGTGCTTTGTTTGAATGGCAGGTTGCGTAACGCTTGGCTTGCGAGGTGAATGCCTGCCTGCTAAGAGCGCGCGACTGTTCGCGAGGTGTTCACCGGCTGTTGAGTTCCAACGCTGCGGCACAAGAGGGCGCGGCGGAGGTTGTTGCCTCCGCCGCGCCCTCATTTTTTGCTGAAACTACCGCGATGTGCGTAGGTTGAGGTGTGCTGTCGGCAGAGCCGGCGCGCGGCGCCGGGAAAACCCCAGGTAGTCGGTTGCCAGCGTAGTGGGTTGAGCAATTGCGGTCACCGACCTACGCACTTGGCGATAGTTTGCATGCGAGATGATGGCCTGCGTTTTTGGCTTCGACTTCGAAAAGGAGATTAGTTACCTGGCGCTTAGGGCGTTTGCCTTGTGGCTCGCTTTTTTTGCTGTTATTGGGAACTATCGCCAAGTGCGTAGGTTGAAGCGCATTGTCTGCAGGGTGGGCATGCGGTGCTAGCAAAACGCCAGGTCGCAGATTGGCGTGTTTGGGGGCTTGCTGCCATATGCTGTTCAACCTACGCACTTCGCGATAGTTTGTGCTGGGACTTGGGGGGTGATGCGTCGTGAGGTTGGCGCAATTGGCGCGATTGGGTTTGGTGTTGGGCGTTTTGATGAGCGCGGACCTGGCGTGAACATGAGAAGAGGCGCCCGTGGGCGCCTCTTCTCATGTGCGGTTATGTGGTTGCTGGTAGCTTAGCGGCCGATGCGCTCGGGGATGCTGGCGATGGCATCGGCTACGGCTTGCTCGACGTTGGTGGTGGGGATGTCGGTGCCGTTGACGCTGATGCATTCAGCCTGGTCAATGCCATATACGTGGCACAGGGCCTTTATGTTTTGCCAGCCAAGATCTTGTTCGTCGGTGGCAAGGCCGCCGCGGGTGGTGACGTAGTACAGCTTCTGGCCGCGGCACTGGCCGACGGGCCCGTGGTCGGTGTAGCGGTTCACGATGCCCGTGACGCTGATGTGCTCAAGGTACACCTTCAAAAGCGCTGGGTAGCTGCCGTCCCAGAATGGCGCCGCAACAACAATGACGTCGGCCTCGGTGAACTGATGGGCCAGGTCGAACATGGCATCGTCGTAGTTTTCCGCGTGGCGTAGCTGGTTTCGATGGGCGAGCGTTTCGGACGTGAACGGGCGCAGGTCGAGCTTTTCCAGCACCAGCTGCTCGGTGACATACTCGCCAGTCTCCTGCAGCTTAGCCACCAAGGCATCGGCGATCTTTCGCGTGCGTGACGTCTCGCGCAGCACGCAGCTGTCGATGTAGAGCAGCTTTTTCATGGGGGATCCTTTCGGTCGGATGCGGGGGTTCGTAATTCACCATAGCACAGACCGAAACATGGGCAAACAGCGGTTTTGCTGCTTTGTGATGTTTCATACATTACCAGATTTCCCCGTTGATTATTAGCCTTGTTTTGCCTGTTCAAAGGGTGTATTAAGCCTTAACTGCATTTTGGGAAAGGAGTATGCGATGGATGTTTTGGAGTTTGCCGGTGCGACCGCATCCTTCACGTTCGAAAGCAGTGTTGCCGTGCTTGAGCGCGCGTGCCCCGACTATCGCGGCTTGCACGTGAACCTGCGCGATCTGCTGCAGGCTCACGAGGACGAATTGGCGCGGCGGCCTGCCCAAATGGCGCAAAACGGCCAGTAAACGGCGGGCAGGTTGCGCATGGCGGCAGAAAGCTTCATGATGGAGCATGAAACCATTGGTTTGCAAGCGAATCTTCGAAAGCGGGGGAGCATGAACTACTCGGAGATCAAATATTTCGATATCGCCAACGGCGAGGGCGTGCGCACCAGCCTGTTCGTGTCGGGGTGCCGCCATGGGTGCCCGGGCTGTTTCAACCCCGACCAGTGGGATTTCACGGCGGGCAAGCCGTTCTCGCGCGAGGTGCAGGACAAAATCGTCGAAAGCCTGGCGCCGGAATATGTTGACGGCCTGTCGCTGCTTGGCGGCGAGCCGATGGAGCCGGAGAACCAGCGCGCGCTGGTGGACTTCGTGGAGCGCGTGCGGCAGACGTATCCCGGCAAGTCCATTTGGTGCTACACGGGCGATTCGCTGGATGACCTGCGCAATCCCGACAGCCCGCGCCACACCGAGGTGACCGACCGGCTGCTGGCTGCCATCGATGTGCTGGTGGACGGTCCGTTCGTGCAGGCGCACCACGATATTACGCTGCGCTTCCGTGGCTCGTCGAACCAGCGCATCATCGACCTGCCGGCCACGCTTGCCGGCGACAAGGTGGTCCCGTGGCGCGACGACCCGCAGTTCACCAGCCATGTGATGGTTGCGCTGAACGCGAAGGAGCCGGCTGAGTAGGCGCGGTTGGCGCCTGGCGCTAGCCGCCGGAGCGTGAAAACTTGCAACAGAAAACGGGCCGCATCGCCAGGCGTTGGCGATGCGGCCCGTGCTATTCGGTCGGGATTCGTGCGGGGCGCTCCGTTTACGCCGCTTTCACGTCGTCAAGCTCCTGACCTGCGAGCGGGTCGTTGAACACGTCAAGGTTCATGCGACCGGCCTGCTTGGCAACCACGGTGGTGCACACGGCGTCGCCCGTGATGTTCACGGCGGTGCGGGTCATGTCCAGGATGCGGTCGATGCCCATGATCAGCGCGATGCCTTCAAGCGGCAGCCCCACGGAGTTGAACACCATCGACAACGTGATAAGTCCCACCGACGGGACACCAGCCGTGCCAATGGATGCCAGCGTTGCCGTGGCGATAACCGTTGCATACTCCACGGGTCCCAGCTGTACGCCGAACAGCTGCGCCGTGAACACCACGGCCACGCCCTGCATGATGGACGTGCCGTCCATGTTGATGGTGGCGCCCAACGGGATGGTGAATGACGAGATGCGGCGGTCGACGCCCATCTTCTTCTCCAGCGTTTCGATGTTCAGCGGAATGGTGGCGTTCGACGTGGCCGTGGAGAACGCGAACATCATCACGGAGATGAACTTCTTCAGGAACTTCACGGGGTTCACGCGCGCCAGCAGGAACAGCAGCAGCATGTACACCACCAGGCACTGCACGGCCAGCGCCAAAAGCACGCCGGCCATGTACTTCACCATGGGCAGGAACGCGTCGAAGCCGATGTTGGCGAACGTACGCGCCAGCAGGCAAAACACGCCGATGGGCGCCACATACATGACCAGCGAGGTCATCTTCATCATGATGTCGTTGAACTGCTCGAAGAAGCGGTGCACCACCTCGACCTTGCGGCCCATCATGGACAGGATGATGCCGATGAACAGGGCGAAGAAGATGATGGCCAGCATATCGCCTGAGGCCAGCGCCTGGATGGGGTTCTTCGGGATGATGTTCAGCAGCGTGTCGGCGAACGAGACGTCGGTGGACGTGCTGCTTGAAAGCGACGAGGTGTCGCCGGCGACCAGGCTGGACATGTCCACGCCGCGGCCGGGGTTGATGAGGTTCGCCACGCTCAGCGCCACGGACACGGCAAGCGCGGTGGTGCACAGGTAGAACGCCAGCGTTTTCAGGCCGATGGTGCCAAGCGTTTTCGTGTCGCCGATGGACGACGCGCCGCACACGATTGAGCAGAACACCAGCGGCACCACCAGCATCTGCATCAGGCGGATGAAGCCCTGGCCAACCATGTAGAAGATGCCGTTGACGAACACGTCGTCGCGGATGGTGCCGGCCGGAACCAGGTAGTGGAAGATCACGCCGCAGACAAGGCCGAGCAGAAGCGCGATAAGGATGGCGCCGGTCAGCCCGATGTGCAGGCGCTTGGGCTTTTCGCCCATGTTGATTTCGGTGGACATGCGGCGCCCCTATTCTGTGCAGGCCAGCGCGGCCAGGTCGTGTTCGGCGGCGAAGGCGGCAAGGTCGTCTTCCCAGGTGGGCATGGCGAACACGCCGGTCAGGCGCGCCATCATGTCGTCGAGCTCGATGCGGTAGCCCTGGCGTGGGTTCGCGGTGCCGCGCAGGTTGCCCGTGGGCTGGCCGGCAAGCGCGAATGCGCGCTCGAAGAACTCGAAGCGGCTGGTCACGCCCGTGCAGGCGGCGTGGAACGTGCCGAACTCATCTGACTCCATGACGGCCAGGACGAAGCGCGCGAACGTGTCGGCCGACGTGGGGCAGGCGAATTGGTTGGCGGGGACGGGCACGGTTTTGCCCTGCGCCGACGCTTTGAGGGCGCGGCCAAGCAGGTCGTCGGGCTGGGCGGTGTACACCCAGCTGGAGCGCACGATGATGTGGCGCTGGCACAGCTCGCGCACGAAGCGCTCGCCGGCCTGCTTCGACTTGCCGTACACATGCGGCGGGTTCGTGACGTCGAACTCGTTGAACGCATGGTCGGTGTTTTCCGGGAACAGGTCGTCGGTGGACAGGTGCACCAGCGTGGCGCCCACACCGTTGCTGGCGATGGCCAGGTTGCGCGCGCCGAGCGCGTTGACCTTGTAGGCCTTGTCGGGGTCTTCGTCCGCCTCGGTGCGGCTGGCCAGCGCGGCGCAGTTGATGACGAAGTCGGGGCGATACGATTCGGCGTAGTTCATGATTTCGTGTAGGTCGGTAACGTCGATTTCGGCGTCGGTGGTGACCACCTTGTAGCGGCTGTGGTCGAGCGCGTGCTCGATGGCTTGGCCCATGCGGCCGGCGGCGCCGGCGATCCATACGGTTTCTTGGGGACCCAATCTCATGGGGCTGCTCCTTTGCTAGTTGCTCGCGCACGTGCCTTGGTGGGCATAGCGTAGCGGCGCTGGTGTTTTGCCAGGTTGTGGCGCCTTCGGCCGCGCACAGCCTGCCGGTTGGTTGTCCGGCTTGGTGCTTCGCGCACGAACGGATTCAATATACAAACGTGTTTATTTTACCCCTGCTTGCGCTGTTGCGTGGGGTGCATGTAGGCCGAAACGAAACCGAAATGCTTTGCGGTTTGTGCGGTGGCTTAAGGGTAATGCGTGCGGCTGCCAGGGCGCCTGTTGCGGTTTGAACCGGTCTTTACGGTTGCGCTTTATGGTATCTTCGTTTTCGCAGTTCGCGCTTGCTTTTACTGCAGCGTGGCATCTACGGCGCTGATCACGGCGTTGCGCAGGCCAGCCGCCTCCAGCGCGGCGACGCCCTTGATGGTGGTGCCGCCCGGCGAGCAGACGGCGTCCTTCATGGCGCCAGGGTGCGTGCCCTCTGCCAGGTGCAGCTGTGCGGTGCCGGCCATCATCTGCGCGGCCAAGCGGTACGCGGTGGCGCGCGGCAGGCCGTTCTTCACGGCGCCGTCGGCAAGCGACTCCAGGAACATGGCGGCAAAGGCCGGCCCGCACCCGGCAACGGCCGATGCGGTGGACAGCAGGTTTCCCGCCACAGGCTCGATGAGCGCGATAGGGCTGAACAGCTGCGTGAACGTGTCCCATTCGTCGCAGGTCAGAGAGTGTTTTTGCTCGCAGGCGATTACGCCGCAGCCAACGGCAATGGGTGTGTTCGGGATGGTGGACAGGTGGTGGCTTTCTTGCCCGAGCAGCTCGTCGTAGAAGTCGAACAGCAGCCCGGCGGCAACCGAGACCACGACCTTGCCCGCAAGCGCTTCGCGTGCCGGTGCAAGCACGTCGGCAACCATGTGCGGCTTCACGGCAACGATGATCAGGTCGCTTGCTTCGGCGACTTCGGCAGCGGTGTGCACCGGCGTCGCGCCTAGCGCGGCGCAGCTGGCCTGAAGCTTGTCGTAATGCGCGGCGCAGGCGGTGATGCGATCGCCTGCAACATTCGCGTGCTCTACCAGGCCTTTCGCCATTGCCTGGGCCATATTTCCAAACCCAATGAATCCGATGCGTGCAGTTTTCGCGTCCATGGTTCTCCTTTTGCTGAGCGTTTGCATTTGAGCGTTTCCGGCGTGGATGCTCTCTTTTCGCCGATAGGTCGATGATTTCGCTTTGGGGCGGACTGCTTCGCTGCTGCGAACCCACGCTTGAGCGCAGAGCAGTTGGGTGGCAGCGGCGGTTTGCCTGCAAAAACCATTGTAATCCCTGTAAGGTAAAGACTTCGTTTCGAACGTGCGTCAAGTGCGTAGGTAAGCCTCGTTCGGCATCAAAATATTGGTCGGCTTGTTTCGAACGGGCGCTATGTGCGTAGGTTCATTCGGAGATTTCGACACGAAGGGCGGTTTCCCTGCGGTTTTGGCGTCGAAGTGCGGTGGCCGGCGCGCTCTCCCTTTCGCAACCTACGCACTTCACGCACGTTTTGCTGCGTCCAAGTTTTCTCAAGGGCAAATGGGGAATCGATGGGTGCCGGCACGACGAATTTCGCCGCGATGGCTACCGCCGCTGGGGTTCAACGCAGCCAAACTGCTACGAAACCGCATTTCTCAAAATGCGCAGCATGAAAAAAGTGGGCCGGCAGGAAACCCTGCCGGCTCACTTGCCGCTATTGCTTGCGAAGCGTTATCGCGATGGTGTTGAGGTGCTCGAGCGCGCCGGCCTTAACGGCTGCGCGATCGCCTGCTGCATAGGGGTTGTCGCAGGCAACCCAATCGGCCCAGGCTTCTGCCGTGGATGTCATGGGGTGCATGTCGAGAATCTGAACGCCGGGGGTTTGCCCAATCATGCTCCGCCACCAGGTGATATCGTGCATGTATGCAAGCTGCTCAGGTGTCCAAGATTCAAGCAGGCATGCAGGCAAATCGTCATGGCAATCGCGCACCATGCCGGGGATAGACAGGTACAGCATGCCACCTTGCTTCACATAGGGCAGCAGCTTTTCGCCGAGGTAGTGCGCATCGCGGCCGTAGTAGTTGTAGGAGTCGATGCTCGCCACGGCATCGAAGAAGCCGTGCGGGAACGGCAGCCCCTGCGTTGCATCGGCCTTCACGGGATGTATCCCCTGGTCAGGAACCTTCATGCTGCGGAAAAACGCGCGGTTTTCCGCAGGGTCGCTCCACAGATCAACGGCATAGGTATCCAGGCCGTATTCGCGCGCAAGCATAACGCTGGTAATGCCGGTGCCCGACCCGAGGTCGCAAATGCGGCTGCCTGCAGGGAGGTCGGCTTCAAGGAACAACTCCTCACAGAGTTTTAGCGGGTTGGGACCCATGATTTTAGATTGCACGATTGCAGAGTCGAAGCTGTTTGCTTTTGGGAAATGCATGATGGTGTCCTGTTCTCATTGGTTGACAGCTTGGTTTTGACATAGGGGCCAAAAGAACGCCGCAAAAAACCTTGGGCCTGCTTATCGCAGCCTTCTGACCAGGCTATTTGCTTAGCGTTCTCTAAAGAACAAGGACCAAAAAGACATCCCCTTGAAATTGGTTGCGACAAAGCTTTTCTTTGTCGCTTGCCGGTGTTGTACGTGCGCGGCCAATCGCGCGCAACAGTAGCGAGCGATTGGCGGGCAGCACCAGCTAGCAATCGAGGTGCTGCCGCGAATCGAAGCCCAGCTCCTTAAGGCTGCTGGCCAGGTAATCGATGCTTGTGGGCGTGACCTTAATTAGGTGCAGCATAGTTTTGATTATGTCGAGCATGGCAGGCTTGATGCCTTTCGCGCTGGCGGCGTCGGCGAACTCTGCGTTGTCGGGGTCGACGATTTTCGCAACGCCAGTGACCTGGGCACTTGCAAGCGTTCCGAATCCGGCATACGGCTCGTAGATAGCAAGGCACACGTTCTTGTTGTGCTCGAGCGCCGCGAATTTCAGACCGCCTTCCGAAAAGATCCAAATAGCGCCCTCGCGATAGGCGTACTCAAGCGGTGTGCATCGCACAAAATCGCCCGAGGCGCAGGCGAGCGCACAGGTGTTATGCGAGGTTAGAAAGTCGTCAACCGCCTCTTTGAGCTGTTCATCCGGCATACGCGTCGCATCGTTTTCCTTGCTAGTCCAGTAGCGTGCCGCTGCTTCATATTCGCACTCATTCATGATATGTCCCTTTCTTTGGTTGATTATCGCGCTTTTTGTCGAACTGGCAAACGGGGAATCGTGCTAGCCAGAGGGCTTTATCCGCGTGCTGCCGGCGGCGTTGTCTGGGGTTGATGGAGCGCGAAAGGCGGTCGGGTGCACTTCGGGCGTCAAAAGATGCGCGAAGTGCGTAGGTGGATTTCGCGAAAGCGCATATACAGGGGTTTGGCGAGGTTGCTTTACGGGAAAAGGCCAGGTGGCGTCGATGTGAAAAAGGGTGTCGCGAGCGGGGGTTGAAATACCTACGCACTTCGCGAACGAAAGGAAAGTGGTGGGAATTTGACATAGAGAGGAATGGGCCGAACGAGGGGGTATCGCGGCTTGTTTGGCGTCTCCGCGCTTGAATGCGGTGCGGAAAAGGCAAAGTGGCGCTACATAGGCTTGAATTTGCTGATGATGGAGGCTGCCAGCATGTTGATGTGTGGATTGCCGAGAACAGCGGAATAGAAGAGAGCTGCCTCAGTAGCGTTCTGATTAGGCGTTTTGCTAATAATCGTTCTTGGAGCATCTGCTTGAGGTGTTTGGCATTCGAAAGCGCAGATGCTTCTTATTTGTAGCGTGGTGGGGGGGTAGGAGTCGCTCCCTGCCGGCGGTGTGGGCGCCGAGCGTGCGCAGGCGGACGCTAACTTGGCGAGGTTACGCGGCTAGTGTTTCCCAGTTGATGAAGATGTTGCGGCGCAGGTCGTGCTCTCGTTTGCGCAGGTTTTTAGTTTTGCGGCGGTAGGTGATGCCGAGGTGGCTTGCTAAGAGCCGCTTGACGGCGTCGAACCGATCGGCCAGTGCAATCTGCTCGTATGAAAGCAACACGACTTCGTAGCCCATGTGCTGCAAGGCTACGGTGCGGTTGGCGTCGGACACTGCCGACGTGGTGTTGTCGTGCGCGATGCGCCCCTGGCACTCGATAATGAGCGGCTTCTTGCCTTTATGCTGGTCAAACAGCAGGTCGGCATAGCAGGTGCTGCGATTTGCCAGCATAGATGCGGCGGGGGAAAGCGCAATGCGCTGGTTATTGGTAAATGCCGGGAAGCCCTCGCCGCCTTTGCGGCGGGATTGGGTCAGCAAAATGGATGTTTGTGCCTCAAAGGGCGAGGCGGTTGCGCCCGTTACGGTTTTCGCCGCTTTTGCGAAGCGTCGGTTGCCGCGCATGCCCTTCGTGGCCACTGCGAACTGGCGCAGCTCGTCAAGGCTGATAAGCGGGCTGCGTTGCCAAAGGCTGGTGGGTTTACCGTCTTGTCCGGTGACTCGCCGCCAGCTGTTCGCCGGCAGTGTGTCGGCTTGTTGCGCGGTGGCAAGCAGGTCTTCGATTTCGGCCGAGGGCTTGAACACGGAAAACGTGCCGCAGAACTCGTACATGGCCATCGCAAGGTGCTCTTCCGAAAGATGTTGCGCCAGCTGCAGCAACGTGAACAGGGGCGATGCAACGTTGATGCCAAGGTCGGTAGTCTGAACGCAGCCGAATGGAATCTCGGTGGAGGCAAGGTGCGACTGGATGCATTTAGCGCTCGAGCGCTTGCGGCGGTTGGTGACCATAAGGTGAATGGTTGGCCCGACCACGTGCTGCACCAAGGGGTGGCGCTTAAGTCTGCTGCGGGTTTTGTCGGTTTGAGCTGCGGGAACTGTGGGCATTAGCGCGAGCACCTGCGGCGGTGTGCGGTGCAGGTGGAACGCTGATATGTCGCATAAGGTTTCTTCCATGGGCGAACTATACGCGATGATTGCGGGCTTCAGCGCTGCGACGCGAAACGGTTGCCAACGTGTTACCCATTGCGAGCAGAGCGGCAAGGTTTCGCGTGCTGGTGGGCAGTCATGAGCGATTTGACGTGAGGGGTTTGGGAAAGGAGGAAGCCCGCGAGGTTGAGAAACGAAGGGGGTTGGCTACTCGCGCGAAGCTCGTTTTGGCGTCGACCCCCTGGCGTTTATGCTGTTTCACCTGCGGCAACGAGGCGGGCAAACGAGAGGTAATCGCTCTGCCCGCCTTCGTCAATCTGCCGTGCTGCGGCAGATGGTACGTTCCGCTCACGCCGTTTGTGGCCCTTACACCCTTGCGCCTGCCGTTACGCGGCGGACTTTGCGGCCTGCTTCTGCTCGCGTTCGGCCTCAAGCAGCGCGCGGGCGTGGGCGATGGCGTCGTCGATGTTCGGGCGGAAGTGCTCTTCGCCGATCAGGTCGACGAATCCGGCGCGGCGCATCGTTTTCATCGGCTGCTCGTTCGCGTGGCTGAAAATGAGCCGAACGCCGTTTTCGCTGCAATAATCGTACAGGTTCTCAAGCGCGTTCATACCCGTTGCGTCAAGCGACGGCACGCCGCGCATGCGGATGATCAGGTATTTCGTGAAATCCTTCACCGAGATGTCGGAGATGCGGTCGGTCATGCCGAAGAACATCGGGCCGTTGATCTCGTACACGCGCACGCTTTTCGGCAGCTCGCGCAGGTGCGTAACCTCGGAGTTTTCGTCGCAGTAGTATTTCCAGCCTTTTACTTCGGTTTCTTCGCTGACCATCTTCATGAACAGCGCCACGGTGATCAGCATGCCCACGGCAATGGCCGTGACCAGGTCAAACACGATGGTCAGCGCGAACGTGAGCACCAGTGTGGCAACTGCGCCGCGCGACGCGGTGCGGCACAGGTGCGCGAAATTGCGCCACCCCGACATGTTGTAGGCAACTTGCAGCAGGATGGCCGCGATGGTGGGCATGGGAATGAGCGCGGCGTAGGGCATAAGGAACACCAGCACCACCAGCAGCACGACGGCGTGCACCATGCCGGCGATGGGCGTGCGGCCGCCGCTTTTCACGTTGGCGGCCGTGCGCGCGATGGCGCCGGTGGCGGGGATGCCGCCGAACAGCACGGAACCGATGTTGCCGACGCCTTGCGCCACCAGCTCCATGTTGCAGCGGTGGTGCGAGCTGATCATGGAGTCGGCGACGACGCACGACAGCAGCGACTCGATGGCGGCCAGGATGGCGATGGTGATGCCGTTGGCGAGTTCGTCGCGGAAAATCCCCAGGTCAAGTTGGGGAACGTGAAGCGTGGGAAGGCCGGCGTTGATGGTGTACAGGTCGCCGATGGTGCTGACGTTCAGGTTGAAGGCGCCAACCATGGCCGCGCCGACGATGACGGCCACAAGCGAGCCGGGGATGCGGCGGGACACGCGCGGCCACACGATGAGGATGGCAAGGCACACGGCGCCGACCAGCAGCGCCTGCCCGTTGATGGTGGCGATGTTGGCGCCGATGGCGGCAAGCTTGTCGGCGGTTTCGATGATGGTGGTACCGGCGGGGTATGTGAGACCAAGCAGGTCTTTGACCTGGCCAATCACGATGGTGACGGCGATGCCGGCCGTGAAGCCCGTCGTGATGGTGTACGGCACAAAGCGGATGAGCGTGCCAAGCTTCAGCAGGCCCATGAGCACCAGCAGAATGCCGGCGATGATGGTCGCCGCGATAAGGCCGTCGATGCCGTCGGTGGCAACAATTCCGGCGACGATGGTGGCGAACGCGGCGGTGGGACCAGAGATTTGCACGCGGCTGCCGCCAAGCAGCGCAATGAGGAAGCCGGCGACGATAGCGGTGTAAAGCCCCTGCTCAGGGCCGACACCTGACGCGATGGCAAGCGCGATGGAAAGCGGCAGCGCCACGATAGCTACGACGATGCCGGACACGATGTCGCGTGGGATTTGGCGGCGCAGCTCCTCTTTATCGGTGTGTTTGATAACGCTGAACAGGATTGGCTTGAGTTTGTCGTGCTGCATGGGTTCCGTTTCGTTGCTGGTTGTGCGGTTGCGGGCGCGCTTGTCGCCCGGGCCGGGCTTTGGAGACAAAAAATGTCCCGCCCAGGTTGCCCCGGGCGGGACATGCGCGTTTTCAGTTGTTGCCTTGCGGTTGCAAGGGTTGACTATGGTAACGCTTTAGTAACGGATGACGGTCGGGTACACAAAATCGTCAACTTGCGGGTTGCGTTCGCGCGGGCGAGTTCGCGTGGTTGCGGCTGTGCGGCCCCGTGGCCACGCAGCTACGCCGACCATGTGCCGCATGCGTGTGACGCGCAAACTCGCCCCAGGGGCTATGCCATCGCGTGCCACATGCATGACACGGTCGGCCCGCGGCGCAAAAAGCCCGCTAGAGCTTTCGCCAGCGGGCTTCGTGGAAATCAGTTTCCCCAGGTGAAATGCGCGCGATTAGAAGCGCAGGCTCAGGCAGGACAGGCCGCCGTCGATTTTGCGGTACTCGGACGTGTCTACCACCAGCGTCTTGTAGCCCAGGTCCTGAACGGCCTTGAGCACGGTGGGGTAGCCCTCGGCCACGATGACGGTGCCGTTGACCCAGATGCAGTTCGCGCCGTAGGCCTCGTCCTCGGGCACGACCACCTTGTTGTACTTGGCGAAGTCGGGCTTGTCGATGAACTCGCCGGACACCAGCATGTTGTTGTCCTCGATGTAGTTCACGCCCGTCTTCAGGTGCAGCACCTCCTCAAGCGGCACCTCGGAGCCCTCAAGACCCCAGCCGGCCAGGATTTCGCAGAACTGGCGGATGCCCTCTTCGTTAGTGCGCGCGGAACGGCCGACATAGAAGTGGTCGCCCACCATCATGACATCGCCGCCGTCGAGCGTGCCCGGGGCCTCAATGTGCTTGACGTGCTCGTCGTCAAAGAAGCGGCGCACGACCGGCTCGATCTCGTTCTTCTCGCCGTTGCGGCTGTCCGCGCCGGGGTTGGTGATGATGGCGCCGCAGCGCGTGATGACGGCCGGATCCTCAACGAAGCAGCTGTCGGGATACTGCTCAAGCGCGGGCAGGACGGTGACGTCGACGCCGCACTGCTCAAGGGCGTGCTCGTAGTCGTAGTGCTCCTCGATGGCGCGCTCGTACATGGGTTTGCCCAGTTCAGGAGCGCTGGTGATGCCGTCACACAGCGACTTGCCCGGGCGGCGGATGATTACGTGGTTGAACTTCGTCATGCTTCTCTCTCCTTGAAAACATGTCTTCGGCGCGCCGGCAGCTTGCTATGCGCGTCGCGTTCGGGGTTGGTGATAGCTGCTTGCATGGCATTATACCCGCATTTGCGCGCCGCGGCAGAAAAGGCTGCGCGGGCTTTAACTGCGATTTCGGGCGCTGTTCGCAGGTGGTAATTCCTAGTTGGCTCCTATCATTCGCGAAGTGCGTAGGTAATGCGTCAAGGTGCGTGCGGCGGTGGTTGCAGGTTGGCAAAATGCCTGGGAAATGGCGTCGCGATTTTGGCGCGAGGGCGGAGAGTGGCTACAACCTACGCACTTCGCGAATGATAGGGAATTACTAGGGAATCAAAGGGTACGACGGCTGCTGCCGTTTGAGGTGATTGGCGATGGGTTGGGGGTTTGGTTTGGGTTACGCGATGCTAGCGGGCGATACGGCCGCGATTGCGTTTTCGCTGGTGGGAGTTAGGGGTGCTGCCATTCGCGGCGTCCGCCGATGCGCCGGGCGCGCTTTCGGCTGCCTCCTGGTGTTCGGAGCTACCCTTGTCGCCCAGCTGCGTGATGGCGATCGAACCGAAAATCAGCATGAAGCCCAGCGCCATCCTTGGCGTAAGAATCTCGCCGAAAAATGCCACGCTGAACAGGGCGCAGAACACGCTTTCCAGCGAGCAAAGCAGGCCGGCTTCGGCAGGCGATACGTGCGCTTGCGCAAGGTTTTGCGCAACGGCGCCGAACGCTGCCGAAAGCACGCACACGTAGGCCATGGCGCCGATGAACTGGGGCGTTGCCACTTGCGCGGCGGTGGGGACCGGCTGCGTGGCTGCTGCAAGCGCAAGGGCAAGCACGCCGCTGGTGAATTGCTGGATGACGGTGACGGTCAGCACGTCGTTGTCGCGCATGACCAGCCCAATGACAACGATCTCGGCGCCATAGAGGAACGCGGAAAGGACGCTGACGCCGTCGCCTAGGCTGATGGAAAAGCCGTCGGTCAGCGACACCAGTGCAATGCCGATTGTACAAACGGCGGCGGCGATCAGGGTTTTTGTTGCCGGCCGGCGCCGCGCAACCACCCACCAGATAAACGGGACGGTCAGGCAATAGCACGCGCTCAGGAAGGCGTTTTTCGACGGCGTGGTCATGCCAAGCCCCAAAAACTGCGTCCAGAAACCCAGGAACGAAAACAGGCCGATGATGCACCCTGCTTTAAGAACGCGCGCGTCGAAGTGACGTTTGATGTGGGGAAACAGGATGATAAGCAGCACGATGCCCGCGCCCAAGAACCGAATGGCGGTGAACCACGTTGCACCAACGGTTGCGATGGCCCCTTTGCCGATGACGAACCCCAGTCCCCAAATGGCGGCCGCGCACACCAGTACCAGGCGGTAAACGCCCAGAGGATATGTCCTGCTTGCAATGTCCATGGGACATTAGTATACGCGGGATTGTTGTGGCACGCGAGCATGGACGGTATCCTGGTGTGCGGAGAGAATCGAAAGGTACACGGAGGAACACATGAACTATCGCGTGCTGGGGAAGACGGGATTGAAAGTCAGCGAAATCGGCTTCGGCGCCGAATGGATGCCGGGCGGCGACGCGCAGGCGGTGCGCGAGGTGACGCGCGCGGCGGCCGCGGCGGGTGTGAACATCGTTGATTGCTGGATGGCCGATCCGGCCGTGCGCCGCGCGTTGGGCGATGCGGTGTGCGAGCAGCGTGAACGGTGGATCGTGCAGGGGCATTTCGGTTCGACTTGGCAGGACGGCCAATACGTGCGCACGCGCGACATGGACAAGGTTGTGCCGGCGTGGGAATACCTGCTTGACTGCTTCGGCGGCCACATTGAGCTGGGGCTTATCCATTACGTTGACTCGACGGCCGAGTTCGCCGAAATCATGGCGGGCCCGTTCATCGACTACGTGCGCGCCGAGCGCGCGGCGGGCCACATCGACCATATCGGCCTGTCGACGCACAACCCCGACGTGGCGCTTGCGGCGTGCGACTACGACGACATTGCCATGATCATGTTCTCGCTCAACCCTGCGTTCGACATGCTGCCGCCGTCCGAGGACATCAGCACCATGTTCGCCGAACATTACAGCGACGACCTGTCGAACATCGATCCGCGCCGCCAGGAGCTGCACCATCGCTGCGAAGAGCGCAACGTGGGGCTGACGGTGATGAAGCCGTTCGCTGGCGGGCGGCTGCTTGATGCGGAGAAATCGCCGTTCGGCGTGGCCATGACGCCGGTGCAGTGCATCGACTATTGCCTGGCGCGCCCGGCGGTGGCGTCGGTGCTGGCGGGCTATCGCAGCGTCGATGAGCTGGCCGGATGCGTGGCGTACGAAACCGCAACCGACTGGGAGCGCAATTGCGGCCGCGTGCTGTCCCACGCGCCGGCGCACTCGTATTTCGGCCAGTGCATCTATTGCGGGCACTGTCAGCCGTGCGCGGTGGGCATCAACATCGCGGAAGTCAACAAGTTCTACGATCTGGCGCGCGTCCACGACGAGGTGCCGGAATCGGTGGCCGGCCATTACGCGGCGCTGTCGGCACATGCGGGCGACTGCCTGGATTGCGGCTGCTGCGAGCGCAACTGCCCGTTCGGCGTGCGCATTGCCTGCCGCATGGAATACGCGGCGGAACTGTTCGGCTATTAAGCCTGCGAACAGGGAAAACGAAGCGAAAACGAAAAGGTTCGGGGCATGTGCCTCGGACCCTTTTTGGTTGGGCGTTGTGATGCGCCCAACCG
>ERZ1034915.507-NODE-507-length-26205-cov-7.614723_pt1 | contig 26205 bp, 12 predicted proteins | sample MGYA00520592_ERZ1034915 | MGnify/ENA primary metagenome ERZ1034915 (study PRJEB33766, sample SAMN09781787) | gut metagenome | biome: gut microbiome | host: Homo sapiens | place: Madagascar | study: EMG produced TPA metagenomics assembly of the PRJNA485056 data set... | reverse complement strand
ACGTATGACAATTCGGAGCCGGAAGCTGTTCAGGGGGATTTCCCTGTTTCGCGCCGGATTTCGGCAGGCGTGCGAAAATAAAGAAAAAATATAAATTCCCCTTAATTTTATTTGCTTTTATATAAAAAATATATATAATAAATATTGGATAAATGGAGGTCTGCGTGCGGTTCCCCGTCAGGAGAGGGCTGGCGCAGCCGTCCTGAAATCCTGCGTTTGAAACATTCAATTCACATCAACGGCGTAGATCAGTAACATCAGGGAAAATCAGGGAATGAAATATCGGAATGTATTGGTTGGCGGTTCTGTCGGCTTAGTGTTTTTGGCCGGGTGCAAATCGTTCGATGACTATCAGGAAGAGCGCGTGGCCTATGCGGTGAAGCATTTCGAGCGTGCGCGATATGACAATATTGACGCGGAGCGCGTTCTTTCGCTCGACGAATGCGTCCGTCTCGCCGTGAAAAACAATCTCGATCTGAAGGTGTTCGGGCTTGAAGAGCAGGTCGCGAAGGAGATGCGGACCAGCGAAATGCTCGGAATGCTGCCGGAGCTGAACGTCTCCGACAACCTGACCGGGCGCAGCAACACCCCCGCTTCGAGCAGCCGGCAGGTTCACGGCACCGGGCCGGGCACGTACACCTATTCCCAGAGCCAGGACCGGAATGTGAACTATCTGAACGTCGATCTGGCGTTGAGCGTGCTGGACTTCGGGCTTGCCTTCTTCAACACCCAGCAGTCGCAGGACCGCATGCTGCTGCGGCAGCAGCGCACCCGCCGGGCGGAACAGAATCTGGTGCTCGATACGGTGCGGGTCTACTTTCAGGTGGCGGCGGCGCAGCGCGCGATCAACGTCGCCGGGAAGCTGCTGGAGGAGTGCCGGAACCGTTACGAGCTGATCGAGCAGATGGGCGATTCGGGGCAGATCACGCCGTTCCGGGCCTTCGACGAGGTCAAGCAGTTTGTCGAGATGGAAAAACGGCTGACGAATTATATCCGCAGCTATGAGAACTCCTGCGTGGAACTGCGTTCTCTGCTCGGATTCTATCCGAATGCCGCGATCAGGGTGGATGATTCGGTGCTCGACACGGTTCCGGAATTTGATTTCCCGGAGATGGAGCTGATGGAGCAGATCGCGCTGATGAAACGCCCGGAGCTGTATGAGGTCGACATGCAAAAGCACATCAACGTGCTGGAGTGCCGGAAAACGCTGGTGATGATGTTCCCGAATGTGCGCATGTTCGTCGACTTCACCAACAGCAACAACAGTTTCCTCTATCACTCGACCTGGTGGGAGCTTGGAATCCGCGCCGCGTACAATCTGCTGAAGCTGCCGCAGCACATCGCCCGTTATCAGGCTTACAGCGCGCAGGTGGATGCGGAGGAGGCCCGCACCTATGCGCAGGCGATCGCGGTGATGGCGCAGGTCCGCATCGCGCACGCCAATCTGGTCGCGACCCGCGAGCGGCTCAATATCGACACGCGGGTCAACGCCGCTTACCGGAAGAATCTGGAGAAGGCGGAGGGCAGCAGCCGGGTTTCCGGCGAACTCTCGCAGCTGGAGCTTGCCCACATGCGCCTTGCCGCCGCCGAAACCGAAATTGAAAAATATCTGTCGCTCGGCAACTATTATGTCGCGTATTTCCGCATCCTGAATACCCTCGGCATCGAAAATCTGCATGAAGCCACGGTCGCCGAACTGAAAAAGCGTCTGGAGGACGAACGGATCCGCGCCACGGAAGAATTGGCGCGCGCCAAGGCGGAGTATGAGGCGGAACAAGCGAAGATCCGCGAGGCGGAGCAGCAGTTGGAAACTCCGGTGGAACCGCCTGCCGAACCTGCCGCCTGATGCAAATGTGGGAGGAGTTGAACAATGAAACTGAATGACTGGGATATGTTCCGGTTGGAAGACCGGGTGCTTTTTGAAGCCGCCGCCGCCGCCGAAATCGTCGACGCGGCGGAAGCGGCGCAGGACAACCCGAATGCGAATGTGAGCGAAAGCGAAAAGCAAGCGCAGGAGGAGCGGGAGGCGTTGAAAAATGCGCCGCCTGAAAACCCGTCGCAGGCGCGTCCGAACGGCGAGTCACAGAATATTCCCGGCGAACCCGCCGGAATCGACGCGGAGCTGGATAAGCTGATCAACGGGGAGATCGGTTCCGCCGACCTTGCCGCTGACGCCGTTTTTTCCGATCCGGGAGTTGAGAATGGCGATGTCCCGACGGTCACGGTGGATTTTATCGACCGGGGCGGCACGGTTTCCACCGGCCGGGAGCTGGTGGTCATCAACTCCAGTGTCGCCGATGCGGACGACATTGTCGCGTCGCTGAAGCCGAATCAGGAGGCGTTGCTTCTGGATCCCGACCGCGATGCGATGGAGCAGATCAACGATTACTTCGACCGCCACGACGGCGTGAAATATGAGGCGCTTCACATTCTCAGCCACGGCAATGACGGTTACTTCGTGCTGAACGGCGAAGTTTTCAATGCGGAAAACTTCGATGCGGCGGAGTGGGCAGAGGTCGGCGAGCACCTGACCGGGGGAGGCGACATCCTGCTGTACGGCTGCAATCTCGCCGACGGCAAAGCCGGGCGCGAGCTGATCGGGCTGATTGCCGACGCGAGCGGAGCCGACGTCGCCGCCAGCGACGACGCGACGGGCGTCTCCGGCGACTGGGAACTGGAGTACCGGTTCGGCACGGTGGAGGCCGAAAGCATTGCGGTCGACGGCTATATGCACAACCTGACCAACTATCTTGTCGTGAATGCAAACAGCTCCGGCGAGGGATCGTTCGCGTGGGCGGTCAGCGAGGCGAACAAACATGCCGGAACCGATGAGATCACGTTCGCCGACAATGTTACGGAAATTCGGCTCTCCGGGGCTTTGACGATCGATGATTCGGTCACCATTTCCGGATACCTGAGCGGCGACGGAGAAAACATTGTCACCATCACCGCCGCCGCCGGCCGGAGGATCTTTTCGATCGACTCCGGCGCGAATGTCGTGCTGGAAAACCTCAATTTCGAGGGGAACGGCACCGTCAACTCCAATGGGGGAGCGATCTACAACTCCGGCAACCTGACGTTGAATCACACCGATTTTTCAGGGTTCCATCTTTCCAGCGGCAACCGCGGCGGCGTGATCTACAATTATGCGGAAGGCAGTATTACGCTGAATATCAACGACAGTGTTTTCCATGACAACTCGACCAGCGGCGCTGGAGGCGGAGTACTTTACAATACCGCCGATTCCTGGTACGGCGGTTATGCGACGATCAACATTACCGATTCTTTATTTTTCGACAATCACGCTTCCGGCCATGCGGGGGGCGCGATCTATCTTAATACGAGTTCGGGGACATTGACTGTCGATGGCTGCATATTCCGGGAAAACAGTGCCGACGGCGGCGGCGCGATCGCCAATTACGCCAAGCTGATCCTGAAGGATACCCTGTTCGAAAGCAATCATGCCGATTCCTATGCGGGTGCGCTGATCAGCGGCAGCTCCGCCACGGTGACCGCTTCCGGAGTCTGTTTTGCCGGCAACTCGGCGACCGGGGACGGCGGTGCGGTGATGAACTATAATGTCGGGACTTTCAAACAGTGTGTGTTTGAGGGCAATATCGCTTATGAGGGCAGTTCCGGTTTATTCGATGCAACCTGCGGCGGCGGAGCGATCTTCAACCAGAAAGGCAGCGGGAGTGCTTATCTGTCGATCACGGACTGCCTTTTTGCCGACAACCGGGTGGACGGCGGCAGCCATGCCGGCGGTGCGATCAACAATTACGGCGGCGCGACCCTTGTAGTTGTCAATACGATGTTTCACGGGAACGGAGCGGCTTCCGGCGGTGCGGTCTACAATGACGCCAAAAGTAGATTTTACGCGGCCAACTCCACCTTTGCTTTCAATGAGGCGGTACAGGGCGACGGAGCGATTCGCAGTCTGGGGACGGCGTTTGTCCTGAACAGCATCGCCGTCGGCAACGGCAGCGGCGCCGACATCACGAACTCCGGGAAGCTGGAGATCCGGTATTCCGCTTACGGTTCCGTCGACGGTTTTACCGACGAGGCGGCGTTCCGGAATCACGCCGGGGAGAGTGTGGAGAGCATGTTTGAAAACGGCGGCGCGCTCACCGACAACGGCGGGCATTCAAAATCGGTTGCCCTGAGCGAGTATGCCGCCGGCTTTGCCGCGGCGGCGGTCCGTATGCAGACGGGGGACTCCGACGGGAGAATCTACGCCTTCTTCTACGGCGACGGCACGCCGGGAAATGAGGTAACGGTGAGGATTGCCACGCCGGGCTATTCCACCGCGACAACGGAACGGCAGCTCGACCATGACCAGCGCGGTTATCTTTACGGCAGCGCGCCCGGCAATATCGGCGCAGTCCTGCGGGAGGGATATGTCGCATGGAGCGGCGCCGAAGCCGCCGGAGACGCAACGCATTTCTACACGGTTGCCGGACTTCAGGCGGCGCTGGATGACGAGAGCATCGACACGCTCTACTGGCTGGATACGCGCATTTTGCTGGACGGGCAATTGACCATCGGCCGCGACCTTGCCATCGTCGGGCAGGGGAGCGGTGAAACGATTCTGGTTTCCGCCGGGAATGGAATTTTCCAGATACAGGCGGGCGACGTGACGATATCCGACCTCGCCATGACGGGAAACGGCAGGAGCATGTCGGGGGACGGCGGCGCGGTGGTGAACCGGGGGACGCTGACGCTTGCCGATGTCGAATTTTCCGGCCTGACGGTGACCGGCAGTGGCGGCGCAGTCTGGAATGCCGGAACGCTCACCGCGGTCAATGTTCTGTTTGCGGGCAACGCCGCCGCTTCCGGCGGTGCGGTGTTCAATCGCGGCAGCCTTTCGATTGACAAGGGAATTTTTACCGGGAACAAAGCCTCCGGCAGCGGCGGGGCGATTGCGAACGCCGCCGGCACGGTGCGCATCGACAACTCTTATTTCGGCGCGAACGCCGCCGTCGACGGCGGCGCGGTCTGGAATGCCGGAACCGCGGCGGCAGTCAATTCTACCTTTGACGGCAATACGGCGGCCGGGAAGGGGAGCGCGTGGTTTGCGGCTTCCGGCGTCTCCTCGCTGGTCAACAATACGATTACGGCATTCAGCGATGATGCCGCACAGCAGAGTGCGGGCGTCTATGCCGCTTCCGGATCGAAACTGCTGGCGCTCAACAATCTGGCTGTCTCGAACGGCGCGTTCGATTTCTTTGCGGAGGATGGAGCGGCGGCGAATCTGAAGTACAATGTCGTTTCCAACGCGGCGGGCATGGACGGCACCAACCTCGGCGGAGCCGATTCCCAATCGGAATTCGGCGGCAGCCGCTATACGGCCAACGGCGGCGACATGCCCGGCCTTCGCGTGCTTCCCGGCGCTTTCGCGTCGCAGGAACGGAACCTGATCGTCGGTGAAAAGGACGGCAGCTTTTACTTCACCACCGGCCGCGATACCGGGCAAATGCAGTGGATCGCGCTCGACCCGGCGGGGACGGATCTCGTGACCGGATCCGTCGCGGAGGCCGAGGCGATGTACATCAGCCGGGACGGACGCGGCGCCGCGCGCATGTTGGCGGGTTTTTACGGAGCCGGAGCCTATGCGGGCAAGGCGATCTGGGGATACTATTTCACGGATCCGGCCAAAGATGTCACCGACATTCTGGAGGCGGATGTCTTTCTGTACATGCCGGAGCGGGGCGGCGTCAATGTGATGCTTACTCCGGCGATCAGCGACTACGCCTCGCTGGTCGGGAAAACCATCTATCTGGCGGATGGTTATATCGATGTGAAGTCGATCACGGTTTCCAACGACGCCGATTTCCAATATGATCCGGCGAATCCGGAGGCGGCGAATGTGGAGTTCCATTTCGTCGGCGGGGAGCATACGGTGCTTTCGGCGGTTTCCGGCGGCAGCATCCTGACCGTCAATTCGAGCAGGCTTCCGGATGGTTCAACCCGTTATGACGCCGCATTGCCTCAGGTTGTCGTCACAATTGAAAATGTCGCGATGACGCGCGAAAATGTGTCGGCCGCGCCGGAAGCAGGCGGCTGCATCTATGTGGAGGGCAACGTTGTCCTGACTCTTAACGAATGCGAGTTCTACGGCAGTTCCGCCTCGTTCGGCGGTGCGGTCTACGGTTCGAGCGCGCTGTTTATTCAGGCGGACCGGGCCGGATATATCGGCCCGGCGATCACGCTTGACCGGTGTGAATTCCGCAACTGCTCCGCGAGCTACATGGGCGGGGCGGTTTATATCAACGACATCATGGCGGGCAGCAGCGGACAGGCGTCCCTGGGGAGCAGTGCTTCCCGCCCCGGCAGCTTCACTCCGACCGGACGGGGCGATTATGAGGCAGGAAAACTGACGGTGACCGGTTCGGTGTTCGACGGCAATTCCGCTGAAAAGGCGGGGGGGCGATCGCCGTTGCGCCGGTTTCGCTCAACGATATGAGGTCTGAGGGGAAATATTCCTATTACATCCAGACCTCGTTTGTGAACTCGGAAAGCTATTTTCTAGTGGAGATCCGCGATTCCGTATTCAGCGGCAATGCCGCAACCCTTACGGCAAGCGGCGGCGGCGCGATTTTCATGGATCTGACCGGGCGGCAGAACGACGGTGCGGGGAAGAATTTCGTACTGGCCGATTCGACTTTTTCCGGCAATACCGCCGGGACTTACGGCGGCGGAGCGGTATTTTTCTGTGGCTACACCGCCGGTATGAGCGAGGTCGGCGTTGATGTGGAAATCGACGGCAACTTCTTCAGCGGCAACTCGACAGCCGGAGATGGCGGAGCGATCCGGTTGACGGAGGATTCCAACGGAGGATTCTATTCGTTCTTCATGAGTATCAGGATCAATGTGCTGAGCTGGCACGTCGTGGAGCAGGAGATCGAGTTGCGCATGGCTTCTGCGTCTGCTCCGGCGGCGATGGCCGTATCGCGGTCTGGAACTTCTTCCGGGATCACTTTTGAACTGGATCGCAACACGTTCAGCGAAAACAGCGCCCTGCGGGCCGGCGGAGCCTTTTCGTCGTCGATCAGGAGCACCTCTTTGCAGGTGGATATGGTCAACTCCACACTGGCGTTCAACGAGGCCGGGACGAATGGCGGCGCAATTGACGCGCGGTATGAAATGCGCCTGAATCTGATCGACTCCACTGTGGCATGCAATACGGCGGCGAATGGCGGAATTTCTGCCGACGCGGTCGTGGTCAATGTGATCAACTCGATCGTGCTCGGCAACGGCGGCGGAGAGTTCGCCGTCGCCAACGGCGGAGAGATCCATACCGCCTATTCGATTTACGGCCGGGAGGCCGCCGGAACGGTCGCGACGGATACTCATTCGCAATACGCGGTATTGAATGAGGTGTTCGGCAAGGATTTGCTTGCGGCATCGGATTTGACCGCATACGGCACGCTGGCGATCAGTGCGGCGGGGCTTGCCTTCACCTCGGGAACGCAGGTGGCCAAAGTGGGTGATGATTTCTATTTCCTGCAGGATGGAGCGTGGGTTGATATGAAAGGCAACACCACGACGGTTTCACGGGCTGATTACATCATGGCGGCACAGGATTCAAGCGCCGCGAATGGAATCGTCCGCGTGGAAACCAGCCGGGGCGGGTTCAATGTCGGCGCCCATGCGATGGTGGAAATTTCCGTGGAAGTCAGCACCGAAAAGAGCTACGACGGCACCACCGCCGCACCGGTTGACGGAAACGGCGGTTACATTTACAGCGTCGACGGCATCGTTTCAACCAATGACGGACTGCTGATTGGTGCGGAGCGGGTTGAACTGGAACAACTGGAATACACCGATAAGAATGCGGGCAGGGATATTCCGCTTAATGTCAAGGGCGTTCTGGGGGGATTCGAGGACGGCTCTCTTTATATCGTCACTTTCAGCGGCAAGGGGGATATCCATAAAGCGCAGTTGACCGTAACCGGCAATACCGATACACAAATCTATAACGGCAAAGAACATACGGTCAACGGTTGGTCGGATGTCACTGGTCTGGTTTCCGGTGATACCCTGCAAAGCGTAGGGGGCGTCGCCGCCGGAACGGATGTCGGCGAGTACGATCAGGTGCTTTCGGATGCGGTGGTTGTGGATGCCGACGGCAACGATATGAGCGGCAACTACGAGATCAGCTACGTCGACGGCAAGCTGACGATCAACCCGGCGAAGGTCATTGTAACCGTCGATGCCGTAAAAACCTATGACGGAACCACCGGTTACGACGTCGCAAGCGGCAACCATACGGTTACGGTGAACAGCGACGAGTCGGGGCTGCTGGATGCGGATGATTTCGCGCTGGAGTCATTCGAGTACGGCGGCAAGAATGTCGGGAAGTATACCGAAGCGGACGGTACGAACGGCAACGCCGGTTATATCGGCAAGTATGGCGAGAATAATTTCATTATTGACTACGTCTATACCGGTACGATCAGCAAGGCGGCACTGGTGGTAAGCGGCAATGCCGATACGCAAATCTATAACGGCAAGGAACATACGGTCAACGGTTGGTCGGATGTCAATGGTCTGGTTTCCGGTGATACCCTGCAAAGCGTGTCGGGCATCGCCGCCGGAACGGATGTCGGCGAGTACGATCAGGTGCTTTCGGATGCGGTGGTTGTGGATGCCGACGGCAACGATATGAGCGGCAACTACGAGATCAGCTACGTCGACGGCAAGCTGACGATCAACCCGGCGAAGGTCATTGTAACCGTCGATGCCGTAAAAACCTATGACGGAACCACCGGTTACGACGTCGCAAGCGGCAACCATACGGTTACGGTGAACAGCGACGAGTCGGGGCTGCTGGATGCGGATGATTTCGCATTGGAATCCTTCGAGTACGGCGGCAAGAACGTCGGGAAGTATACCGAAGCGGACGGCACGAACGGCAACGCCGGTTATATCGGCAAGTATGGCGAGAATAATTTCATCATTGAATATGTCTATACCGGCACGATTCGCCATGCCGTCATCACGGTCGATGTCAATGCGGAAAAGGTGTACGATGCGAATACCCGTCTTGGTCACGATGAAGCGGATTATGCACTGGCCGGCAGGATCGGCAATGATGATGTGGATTTCGATATGGATTCGCTGCAGGCGGAATATGCGGATGCCAATGTCCATTCCGGCCGGGAGCTGACCGGAATGGCGGGCAGTCTGACCGGCGGCGACAGCGGCAATTACATTCTGGTCCTGACCGGAAAAGGCACCGTCACGCCGCGGCATGTCACGGTGACGGCGGATGAGCAGAGCAAGCTGCGGGGAGACGACGATCCGATACTGACCTGGAAGCATACCGGCGGTGTCCTGCTGCAAGGTGATTCCATCGATGGAACACTGATCCGGGAACCGGGCGAGGAGGTCGGGGACTACACCATCCTCAACGATACGCTGCAGGTGAACAACCCCAATTATATCCTTCACTATGTGGAAAACCTGCTGCATATCACAGAAAATCCGCGCGACAACCAGCCGGAGAGGATTCCGGACAGCAACATCAATGAATGGCAGCAGCCGTATATTTACAATCTGAATTATACGATGTCCACCGAGGCCCTCGGACCGGGCAGCGCCGGTTTTTACTGGGAACCGCGCGGGATTTATCGGTTCGAGGCTCCGACTTCGGTTCTTGATCCGATCCCGGATGGTGAAAATTCTGTCAGCGGCAGTTTGAACCTCCGTGAGGCGGATGACTCCCTGGAGGATTATCTGGAAATCGGCGGCGTCCGGTGGGAAACCATCCTGAATCGGCACACCGCGTTCAAGGAGGATTTCGAACTTCTGCTGGATGATTATATCGGCGATGCGTTTTATGAAAATGCCCGGGCGGAGGCGGAAATGGCGAAATTTTCCCGGGCGCTCTACTGACGGGGAGAAGCGAAGTGAGATGGTGTGCGTTTTTTCTGCTGCTGTTTGCCGCCCCGGCATACGGCGAGGCGGTGAAGGCGGTGCTTTTTCCGTTCCGCGAGGCAGTCATCGCGGCGCGGGCGGAATCCACTTTGCTGCCTTACCGTTTCAAGCTCGGCGAGCCGTTCAAGGCGGGGGAGGTTCTCACTGCACTGGACGACTCCCGGTATGCGCTGGAAGTCAGGCGGGCAACGGAACAGGCCGACTTTGCCCGGGCTGTATTCGAGGACAAGAAGCAGTTGCGGGCCAAGAACTTCACCAGTGATTACGAGCTTAAAAAAGCAGAGTTCGACTTGTCTGTCGCGGAAAGCAGCCTGGCGGATGCAAAGCTGAATCTTTCGTATTGCATCGTGAAAGCTCCGTTCGCGGGCAAGCTCGCGGAAATCCGGACGCAGGAGTACGAAACGGTTCGTCCGGGGCAGCCGCTGTTTCGGATCATCGACGACAACCGGCTGCTGGCGGTGATGAACGTTCCGTTGAACGATGCCGCGCTGACGACGGTGGGCAATCCGGTTGTCGTTTCGGTTTCGGGAACGGACCGGAAGGCGAAGGGAACCGTATATGAGGTGGCTCCGCAGGCCGACCACCGTACCGGCACCGTCCGCATCCGTGTGCTGATCGACAACGGCGACGGCAAACTGCGCGCCGGCATGACCGGGGAATTGATCCATGACGAATGAGGAACTTTCCGCCCGGCTGAAAGCCTTTGCTTTGATGCTGAAATACGGACACGACCTCTTCGGGGCCGGGGATTTCATGGATGCGGCGGCGCTGGCGGTCAACAACAGCCGCCAACTGCTGAATTTCCGCACCGCCACGCTGCTGGAACTTGCCGGCGGCAAAGCCCGCGTGATTGCGCAGTATGGGCTGGCGGAGACGAATTCGCACTCGCAGCTGGCGGTGCGGCAATGCCGGTTTGCGGAGTCGCTGCAGCTTGCCGATGAACCGCAAACCGTCACGCGGGAAAACGGCCTGCCGGATGAGCTGGCGGAACATGACGCGGTCTATTGCTGCGTGAAACTGCGCCCGCCCGCGAACCTTGAGGAGACGGATTTTACTTTCATCTGGCTGCTCGAATATGAAAAGAGAGTGCCGCCTTATGTCTCGAACACGGTGAAACTGCTGGCGGCTTCGGTTTCCGAAGCGCTTTATTACCAGCGGCTTTGCAAGAGCCGGTTCCGCCGGATGAAGCGCCATGTGAAAAAAAGGTGGATCTGGGGCGTGATTCTCGCCATGCTGACCGGCGCAATGTTCGTGCGCGTTCCCGAAAATGTCACGGCGGAGTTTACGCTGAAAGCGCCGGAAATCACGAGCGCCTACGCCTGGTTCGACGGGCTGATCGCGAAGTGTCTGGTTCAGGATGGAGAAACCGTGAAGCGGGGCGATGTGGTTGCGGAATATGACACGGAACAGCTCGCCTACCGGCTTTCCGGCGCCCGGAGCGCGCTTCGCGAAGTTGAGGCGGAGCTTGCGCTTGAACAGCAGAATGCTTTTACCGACGAGACGCGGCTCGGACAGGTACGGCTGCTTGAAGCCCGCCGCGACACGGCGAAAGTCGCGGTTGAGGAGGCGCAGTGGTATCTGGAACACTCCGAAATTGCAGCTCCGGCCGAGGGGATCGTGGCGCTGGCGGATGACCGTGCCGAATTGCTTGCCGGGAAAGCGGTCAGGACCGGCGACAAGCTCTTCGAGATATTCGGCGGAAACGGAATGGTTGCGGAAATACCGGTCGATGAACGAGAGGCGTCGGTGCTGTCTCAACATTTCCGGGTGACTTTATTTCTGCACACCGCGCCGGAAACGGCAATTCCGGCTGAGATTCTGGAAATTTCGCATTACCCGGAGCTGACCGAACAAAAGACCTACTGCTATAAAGTCCGGGTAAAACTGCAGAACGCCCCGGCCGGACTGCGTTACGGCATGCGCGGCGTCGCAAGGCTTTCCGGCGGCCGGGTTCCCATCGGCTACCGGTTGTTCAAGAGCTCCGTACTTTACTTCCGGGGAATGTGAAATGGCCGCCGCGGAACCGATGACCGGCATGTTGAGAACGGATGTCGAACTGATCCGGGGCGGGACGCCGTTGCTTTTCGACCGGCAGGCGGATGCCTATTACCGGATTCCTCCGGCCATGCTCGATGTCGCGGCGTTCCTGACGGAATCCATGCCGGTTTCACAGTTCCTCGATAAACTCAGGTGCAACGGCATTTCGCTGGAGCGGAGCGAGCTTGTGAAACTGCTGGCATTCCTCCGGCAGAACAACCTGCTCGCTCCCGAATACGGCCAGATCGGCGTCAGGCGCGAGCGTCGGGCGGAGCAGAGGGAGAAGACCGCTTTTCTGCGTTTTTCGGCGGCATACCTTTTTTTCAGGCTGCCGCCGTGGCGCCCGGAGCGCTTTTTTGAGGCCATCAGGCCGTATGCGGGCTGGATCGCATCGAAACCGGTGGTTCTGGCGCTGCTGTTTCCCGCCCTGCTGGGGTATCTGCTGGTGGTCCGGGAGTTCGGGACGGTACGCACGACGTTTCTGGATTCGCTTTCATGGGCGGGGCTGGCGAAGTACTTCGCGGCGATTTTGTTCCTGAAACTGATCCATGAGGCGGCGCACTCGCTGGCGGCGATCCGTTTCGGCTGCCGGGTGCGCGGGATCGGGGTGGGGTTCATGGTGTTCTATCCGAAGCTGTACACGGATACCACCGACAGCTGGCGGCTGCCGCGCGGGAAACGGCTGCTGATCGACGCGGCGGGAATCATTACCGAGCTGCTGCTCGGCGGCATCGCGGCCCTGCTGTGGGCCTATTTGCCGCCGGGCGCATGGAAGTCGACGATGTTCTATGTCTTTGCGGTCAGCACCATTTCGACCCTTTTCGTGAACGGCAACCCGTTCATCCGCTACGACGGCTACTACATCTTCTGCGACCTGGTGAATATCGAAAACCTGATGGCGCGTTCCGGCGAATACGTCAGGCAGTGTTGGCGCTGGCATTTCCTCCGGCTCGGCGCAAAACCGCGCGGCGAACACGGCGTGCTGCTGTTCTGTTTCGGCGTCGGGGCGTTCCTTTACCGGATTTTCCTGTACACTTCGATCGTTCTGGTCATCTATCACAGCTTTGTAAAGGCGGTGGCCGTGGTGATGATGGTTCTGGAGCTTTACAGCATTCTGATTTATCCGTGCTGGCGGGAGATCTGGACGATCCGGGCGCTGTCGAAGCGTTCCGCCGGACGGGCGCGTTGGTTTCCGGGCGCAGCCGCGCTGGTGATTCTGGCGGGAATCCTGTTTCTGCCGCTGTCGTGGAGCATCTCGCTGCCGGGGGAGACGGTTCCGGCGGCGCGCCGGCTCGTGACCGTTTCCGAGGGCGGCTACCTGACGGCGAAGCTGCCGCGCCGGGCAAGGGCGGTCAGGGAGGGGGATATCCTGTTCCGGCTGCGTTCCCCGCAGTTGGAAAACGGAATCGAACGGCTGAAAACGGTTCTCAAATACGACCGGACGCTTTACGATCTTCAACAGCTTGATGAAAAGCTGTTTTCCGAAAGCCGGGTGACGGCTGAAAAAATCGCTTCGGACCGGCTCGGACTGGAAGAACTGGAACGCCGCCGGGAAAACCTGACGGTGCGGGCCGGAGCGGACGGCGTGTTTGTCCCGGCCCTGCCGGATATGTCGGAGGGGGCGTATCTGCCGAAAGGGCTGCAAACCGGCGAGGTCGTTTCCGAGAGGCTGATGGTTTACGCCTATGCGCAGGATCGCGATATCGGCAAGCTGAAAGAGGGAGGCCGGGCCGTCGTCTTCGTCCGGGATTCGCCGGCGGAACATCCGGCCCGGATTACGCAGGTCAACCGGATTGCGGCGCGGCTGAAGGATTCACCGCTGCTTCAACACTACGGCGGGCCGGTTCCGGTTTACGCCGACGGGCAAAATCCGGGAGAATATTCGTCGGTTCTCGCTCTTTACCGGATCGAACTGGTGCTGACGGAGGCCGCCGGCCTGCTGCCGGGGCGCTGCGTCAGTGTGGAAATACGAAATGCGGAACGGCTGGGCGAACGCATCGGGAAATTGATCCTTTCCGTCATCCGGAGAGAGTTCTGATCCCGCGGCGCAGGCCCGTTGCCGCCCCGCAATTCCCGGAAACGGGAGTCATTGCCGGAAACGGGCGCTCCACTCGGGGTTGGCGGGGCCGAAGTGCTTCAGCATCACCAGGGGATCGGTTGCGGAGGCGTTCACGATCGTGACACCCTGCTTCGCGGCGGATTCGGAGACGAAGTATTCGTCGCTGGTCAACTGCCCGAAGCGGATCAGGGCCGGAGTTTCCAGCGCAAGGCCGTTCATCGAACCGTGTCCCTGCATCACGATCAGCCCGTAGGCGGCTTCGTCGCGGATTACGGCGGTACGGCCGGGCAGCACGGTCAGCTCCTTGGCCGAAACCGCCGGGGATTTGTAGCAGATCCAGCGGTCAAGATAGCCGCCGTCGCGCATTTCGGCTTCGGGGTGGGCGTCGACCGGACGCATGAAGCGGTGTCTGCCGAAGTCGGGATCGACGTTCAGCTCCCAGTCGATCACTTCGACGAGGTAGTCGAAATCCCCGACGCGGTCGGCGGGGCAATCCTTCCACAGCAGCGATTCGGGTACGATCTGGTCGTCCACGAGGCTCTGGTACATCGCATACACGTCGCTGGCGACCTGCGGCTCGTAGGTGCAGAAACTGCCGGGGGCGTGCAGCACGCCGGGCGGAACATCCCAGCCGGTGCCGGGTTCGAGCCGGTAGGCTTTGGAGAGATTGGTGATCTTGTTGTCGCCTCTGGTGAAGTTCACCAGGCATTCGCGGACCTGCTCTCTGGTCGTGCCCGGCTCGAAGCCGAAGAAGGTGAACGGGAAGTGGCCGCCGTGGTTGTTCAGCTGCGGCGGGAAGTAATAACACTCCGGCTTGCCGCGCTGACCGACCAGCTTCGTGTGTTCGTCGCGGTGGTGGACATGATGGGGCAGGGGGCCGAGATTGTCGAAGAACTTGGAGTAGACCGGCCAGCAGCCGTACTCTTTCCAGAGCCGCTCGCCGAGCAGTTCCGCGCCGAGTTCGGCAACCGCTTCGGTGAGCGGGATCAGTTCGCCGCCGGGCGTCACGAGGTGGCTGATTCCCTCGTTCCTGCCGGTCAGCGGGCCGTTGTCGGCGGGGGTGGTGCAGCCGAGCCAGCGTTCGTCGATGCCGCCGCGTTGACCGCCGAGCGCGTAGTAGTCGTCCGGATGCAGTTTGATGCGGCGGCCCGGAATGCAGAAGGAGCGGGGCACCCAGTTGGGGGCGAGCCGGAAGACGCCGTTTCCGGCGGAGAAGGTGTTGCGGATGGCGGAAGCGGACATGGTGAACCTCCTTTATATGGTTTCAAAATGGAATTCAAGGCGGGTGTGGACCGCTTCGCCGGGGGCGAGGCGGCGGGCGACACCGTCGGCGATATCGGCGGAACGGCCGCGCAGCGAGGCGTTGGTCGGTTCAAGGCCGAGCGCGTAGGCTCCGGCGAGGCAGTTCTTCCACTGCACGAAATCAGGCAATACGTCGGTGTTCCAGACGAGGGTCACTTTGACGCCGAGCTTCCGGTTCAGTACCGCGATCCTGCCCTCCGGCAGTTTGTGGAAGAAGCACTGTTCGCGGTAGTCCGGCGCCGGTTCGTCGAGCCGATCCCATTCGGCCAGCCCGGCGGCGGCTTCGGCGTCGCGCGGCACGACTTCATGGGGCGGCGCCTCGAATTCGAGGTCGGGCGACGCGAAAGGATAGCCGAAGTTGCAGTGGTACAGGAGTTCGAGGTAGTCCTCACGGGGGGCGAGGTTGGTGATGGTGTCGCAAAGTGTGATCGAGTTGTCGCCGAAACCGGTGGAGACGGAACGCTCCAGTTGCAGATATTCGCCGAACATCGCGCTTTCGCGCAGCGTGCCGACGGCTTCGAGCCGGTAACTGCCGCCGGAAGCGCCGCGCCGGATGCCGACATCTTCGGCGGCGAGGTGGGAGGCGCGGCCGTGCAGGCCGTGTTCCCCGTCCGGCACTCCCGCGTTGCGCAAGCCGGAGGTGGTCATCAGTCCGCCCTGCCAGCTGCGCAGCCAGCCGGTCCCCTGCGGTTCGTAGCGTTCGCCGGAAACGTAGCCAGCCGGGGCGCGGAACACCAATGGAATCCCGCGGAACGAACAGTCCACCAGGTCCATTCCCCGGTCCGGCGCGACCGTGAACGCCAGCCCGGAACCGTTGCGGAATTCGATCAGCCTTGAGCCGCGACCGGGGCCTTCGGCAAGTTCGACCAGTCGGGCGTCGGCGAGCTGTTCCATGCTGCCCGCGTAGCGGCGGGCGTCGGAGAGGTTGCAGTAAGTCATAATTCATTCCTCCATCGTGAGTTCAAAGAGTTCGGCGTCGCGGAAGCGGTCGAAAGTCAGCGCGAGTTCGCCGCCGGTGAAGCGGAACGGCACGGTTTTGCCGTCCGAGGTGCGCCGCACCCGCTTCGGCGTGAACCCTTCCGGCAGCTTCACGGTCAGTTCGACGTCGGCGAGGGTGATGTTCGGCAGCTCCTCCTGATAGTCCACCATGCCGAGCAGCAGTGTGCCGGGAGCGGCGCACTCCAGCAGCGTCAGTTCGACCGACGCGGGCAGGTTCCGGGAGGCCGTCACGAACATCGGCAGGTGGCGGCGGAACAGCGTTTCGCCGAAGCTCTGCTGGGCGTACTGCCGTTCGGCGAGCAGCCCGGAGTAGAGGTAGACGCAGCGCCCGCTGCCGTAAATGTGTTCGGTCAGCCCCGCATAAGCGGTCGCGACGCCGGGCGGATTGGAGTGGATCGACGCGTAAAGTTCGGGATCGTTGACCGGGAAATCCGGCAGTGTGACGGTGCCGTCCACCCGCGTTCCGTCATGGGCTTCGACCAGCGGGTAACAGGTGCCGGAGCAGGAGATCAGTTCGTCTTCGGTGGCGAGGTAGCAGACCTTGTCGGTATCCTTGCCGGTGTAGCTCACTCCGAATACGTCGGCGAGCTGAAAGTCGCCGTCCGTGTTGCCGAACCGGTCGTAGAGCGAGGTCTTGCCGGTCGCGATCAGGGTGCCGCCGGTGGCGACGAACCGGCGCAGCCGTTCCGCTTCCTCCGGCGACAGGTAGGCGGCGTGGTTCACGATGATCGCCTTGAAGCCGGAATAGTCGCTGGTCCGGTCGGTGATGACCTTGTAGGGGACGTGCAGGCGGTTCAGCAGCGCGGCGGTGCCGAGCACCTCGTCGAGCACCGCGTTGTGGCGGATGTCCATATTCGCGCCCTGTTCAAAGAGTTCGAGCAGGGGCAGGCGGTTTTTCGACTCGTCCACGCAGCTGGACATCGAATAGTAAAGGCCGACCTCCGCCCGCAGCACCGGCCGCAGCCGGGCGGCGGCCCGGCGGAAGGGTTCGAGCTTCCGCACGATCTTGCCGAGGCGTTTGTAGAAGTGTTCGTTCAGCGTGCCGTCGGGGTTGATCGCGTCGATGAAGAAGTAAGCGCCGCCGTTGGCCAGCGTGGTCGCGGCATGCAGGTAAAGTTCCTCGTCGGATTTGGTCGAGGTGTGGTCGTGCAGCGACACGCAGCGCGAGGTCATGAATTCATAGGGCTGCATATTCGTGTAGGCTGAAAACGCCTTGGCGCCGAACCGCTGCTGGAGCCTGCCGCCGTAAAAATCGCCGGAGGTGTAGTCCGACGCTTCCGCGATGCCGGAACTGGCGCCGAGGAACCAGCCGTGCAGCACCGGCGAAAACTGGTGGGTCACGGTCGTGCCGGGCCGCGCCTTGCGGGCATGGCCGGTCAGCTTCATCGCGTATTCCGCCATCGAATCCTCGCGCCAGCGCTGGAAACGGACCCATGCCGGGTCTCTCCAGTCGATTACCTCCGGGATTTCCGCTCCGGTTGCTGCGCGGAATTTGGCGCGGCAGGAATTGCAGCAGCAGACCGTCGGCCAGAAGGTCATGTCGATGAAGATGCCCGCGACCGGATAGGCGAGGATTTCGGAAATTTCCGTGCAGCAGAACTCCACGTACTCGTCGTTGTTCGGGCAGCTCCAGTAGTAGCGGTTGCCGTGGTTGTTGCCGGTGCGGTCGCGCATCTGCCACTGCGGATGGGTTTTGGCGGACCAGTTATGGTGGATGATGGTGTGGTAGGCGACCGGGATAATCCCGGCGTCGGCGAGTCCCCGGACGGTTTCGCCGAAGATGTCGCGCCCGTTGAGTCCGGCGTGCATGTGGCCGACTTTGGTCGGATAGTAGCTGTTGCCGTTATGGTCGCAGGCGTAGACCATCGAACTCTCGACGCCGGAGAGCTTCAGCATCCTGACATACTCCGCCGGGTCGAAGCGGCTCATGAATCTGGGATTCAGGTCGGTGATGTGGTTGTCGATCAGCATTCGGGAATAGCATTTTTCCAACCAGGACATGGCAATACCTCTTTCGTTGTGAGATGTTTCCTGACTATATTATACTCGAATGCAGCGAAAATGACAGGCGACAAAATCGATATTCCTAGCACGGATCATGGATTTTCAGTGATTTTGCCGCCGCTTTCGGGGCATTGCTGTTTTTTTGAAGAATTTTTTTTTATTTGCCCTTGACTTTCGGCACGGTTTGGTTCATACTATATATAGCACGAGCTATAACGGGTGGAAGCGCAGGTTCGTGTCTTTTTTGAAATGGTGATATAGCACGAACTATACAGGTGAAAACATGGAACTCAAACAGGCGGCCGCCACGCCGGTGCGGCAGGTAACTGTGGCGATGCTGGCGAAACATGCCGGCGTTTCCCGGGTCGCGGTTTACGCGGCGTTCAATTCGGGCAAGAAAACCACAGTCGGCATCAGCGAAAAGACCCGGCAGAAGATTCTCGCGGCGGCGGAGGAACTCGGTTATGTGCCGAACGATCTGGCGCGCACTCTGGTTTCCGGGCAGAGCCGGACGGTCGGACTGCTGCTGAAGTCGAATGATTCGTTGATGCTGCAGCGGCTGATTTCGGCGTTCAGCCATCTGTTTGTGGAACACGGTTATCTGCTGATTCCGGAATCCTCCGAAAGCAGCGTGAAGCGCGAACGCGAGATACTGAGCCATTTCCTGCATAAGCGGGTGGACTGTGTGATCGTCGCCTGGTTCGGCTTTGACAGCAACGGCGACCTGCTCGAACAGTTCAGCCGCTGCGGAATCCCGGTAATCAACATCCTGAACCGGCAAGTGGAGCATCCCGATTCGGCGACGGTCAGCTTCGACGAGGAACAGGTGATGCGGCTGGTCTGCGAACTGCTGTCCCGGCAGGGGATCCGGCGGATCTGGTACGCCGGAACCGAGAAGCGCGAAAACAGTTCGAGTGCCTGCCGCCTGAACTATTTGAAGGAGGCGGTGAAAGCCCATTCCGGCCTGGTTCTGGCCGGAGCAAGCTGCATTGCCGACGCTGCGGAGTGCCGGGAGTTCGCCGTCGGTTTGAGAAAAATGGATGTTCCGCCGGAAGCGGTCGTCTGCTACAACGACCGGGTGGCGCAACTGGTCGCGGTGGAACTGCAGATCGCCGGATTCCGGATTCCGGAGGAGATTGCAGTGACCGGCGTGGACGGTTATACCGATCCCTACGATCCGGCGAGGCTGACCACGGTGCGGCTGCCGGTCGAAAAGCTGGCTGAAGCCGCCTACCGGATCTTCCGCGAAGCGGATTACCGCAGCCAGCTGGTCCGCATCGCGCCGGAATTGATCGAGAGAGAAACAACACGCAACTTGAAACAATGAGGTCGGACGATGGAAAAGCATAAATTCACTTTAATCGAATTACTGGTGGTGATAGCGATTATCGCAATATTGGCGAGTATGCTGCTGCCGGCGCTGAATCAGGCGCGGGAGAAGGCGCGGACGATCAGCTGCGCGAACCGCCTGCGGCAGGACAGCCTGGGATTCGCGGTCTATGCCGACGACAACAGACAGTACATGTTCACACACATGCAGCCGAATACGACGCCGTGGGGACAGCGGCTGGCGATCCTGGGCTATTTGCAGGTGAAGATGCTGAACTGTCCAAGCCTGAAAGTGGCCGATACCTTCGTGCGGTGGCGGACGTACGGGATCAACCGGACCCACCTGAACGGCGACAGCACGGCGTTGTATGAGGAAAAGAGGAGCGAATGGGGGAATTTCACGGTAAAGCTCGGCGAGGAGGACAGTCTGTACTATTCGCTTCCGGCGATGAAACGCCCCTCGACGCTGTGTTTTCTGGCGGATACCCAGACTACGATCGATGCGACCAGCAATCAGGGGGAGGGCTTCTATTGCTACGCCGCTCCGCAGGGAAGGTTGTGGGGCGCGAATAAGAGCGGGGTTTCGCTCCACCACGGCGGCCGGGCCAATATGAGCTTTTTCGACGGCCATGTGAAGTCGGTGTCGAAAAACGAGTTGAAGGGAGATTATCATTTCAGCGAGGCTGTGAGCAACTGCGTCCTGCAGCCGATTTAATGTGAGGAAATAAGATGAGAAGAGCATGGATATTGGCAGCGGCGCTCTGCATGGCGTCCGTCATGGCGGCGGAAAACAGAATCGATACGGCGGCAGCGATCCTTCCGGCAGCGCCCGGCACCGTATTCACGCAGGGGGAACCGCTGAATTTCAGCCTTGAAGCCGCTGCCGCCCGTCCGGCGAAGTGGGTTCTGGCCGACTGGCAGGGCAGGATGCTGCGTTCCGGCGAATGGCCGGGGGAGGGCAAAGGCGTACTGACCCTTGCCGCACTGCCCGACGGTTACTATACGCTTGCTTTGGAAACTCCCGGAGCGGAGTTCAGCGGTTTGCGCAGTTTCGCGGTGGTGCCGGACCCGGCGGCGCGACGGCGCAATCCGGATACCTTTTTCGCGCTGGATTCCGCCCAGAGCTGGCTGGCGCGCCCCAATCCGGGGAATGTGCGCCATCCGCAGGATGGTTACGCGACGGTTTCCGAGGCGGCCCGGCGCGCCGGTGCGGAGATCGTCCGCGAACGGCTCAGCTGGAACCAGTGCGAACCGGTTCCGGGGAAGTATTCGTGGGATCAGTTCATGGTCAACGCCGGGGAGTTGAGCAAACGCGGTATTCAGGTTTCCGGCATGTTTCACGATTCCGCTCATCATGCCAAAGGCGGCGGCGACAAACTGCCGGAGGATCTCGCCGCGCTTTACCGCTTCTCCAGAAAACTCGCGGAGACCTTCAAAGGCAGAATGACCGTCTGGGAGTTCTGGAACGAACAGGATCACGAGCGGTACTCCACCGAACCGGCATGGGATTACGCTGCGGCGATGAAAGCTGCCTACCTCGGATTCAAGGCCGGCGATCCGGAGCTGCCCGTGGCGCACGGCGGCATCGCGATCCCGACGCTGCTGAATTACTGCAATGTAATGATGATGAACGGAATGAAGGATTACTTCGATATCTTCAATATTCACACCTACGAGCCGCTGAAGGATTTCCCGAAACTGCTCGACGGCATCCGCGCCTACCTGAAGCGGCACGGGATTGCCGACCGGCCGATCTGGTTCACTGAGAACGGCAGCGCCGCCGAGGGACCTGGACGCGCCGACAGCTATATCGCCGGAATCAAGGCCCATTCGCCTGAACAGGAGCTGCTGGTCGCGGAATACCTGCCGAAAATGATGATTTACATGCAGAGCCTGGGTGTCGACCGCGATTTCTTTTTCGTGCTGCCGCCGTACAGCGAACAGCTCGGCGCGAAGGATTGGGGGCTGATGCGGCGCGATTTCACGGTCAAGCCGGGCTATGTCGCGTTTTCCAACTTGACCTTCACGCTGGGCAGCGCGAAGCTCGAAGGGAGTCTTGAACTCGGCGACGGGCTTCGCGGCTTCCTGTACCGGCAGCCGGACGGCGGGCAGACGCTGGCCTACTGGAGCGTCTCGGAGCTTGATACGGAGCCGAACCGCCCAGACCGCAGGATCACCGGCCAGTGCCGGCGGTCGTTCGCGCTCAGTGTGCCGAAGGGCGTTTATGCCGGAACAGACATCTTCGGCACCCCGTTTCAGGCCGACGCCTCCGACGGGAAGCTTCGGCTGACCTCGACGCGGATGATCGCGTACGTGAACGGTCTTTCCGGCCTGAAACCGGCGGTTCCGTTCCGCGCGGTGAAGAAATCCGGTGCTCCGCGCCGGACGGAATATGACCGCACCATCGTTTACCGCGTCAGGCTGTCGGATGACTTCGTGCTCTCCACCGGCCGCGACAGCGTCGATACCGGGAAGGAGCGCGCGGCGCTGAAGCTGGAGGTCTGGAATCTTTCCGATCAGCCGAAAACCGGCCGCTTGAAAATCACCGGCTGTCGGGTGGAGGGATTGCCGGGGACGGTTTCGGTACCGGCTTTCGGCAGGACGGTGCTGCCGCTGGCGATTACACCGGAGTTCGGCCGGGACTACACCGGAGCTGTGAAGGTTTCCGGCACGTTCGACGGCAGGGAGACCAGTCCGCTGGTCATGCCGGTGGTGGCGGCGGCGAAACTGGTGAGAGAGAGCCGCAGGACCGGACTGGCGCGTTCGGACCGGCCGGAGGCTTGGCGGCCGAATGCATCCGGCCAAATGACCATCCTCCGCAACGATGCGGAAAACGCGTTGAAGTTCCACACCCGGTTTTCCCAAGGGGATTTCTGGGTCTATCCCGAGTTCCGCCTGAAACTGCCGCAGGAGTCGCTCAGGGGCGTTTACGGCATTTCATTCGAGGTGAAGGCGACTCCGGCAGCGGGGGTGAAGCAGATGCTGCTGATGGCGGTGTACGGCAAACAGCGCGAACACGGCGAAGCGGTTTTCCTCAAAGTGGTGCCGCCATCGGAGAAGTGGGAGGAACGGGTGGTGCCGTTTCCGCCGGGAGAGGTGGACCCGGCGAAAATCGAAATGCTCCGGCTCGGCCTGAATTCGACGGTACCGGACATCACCTATTCGGTCCGCAACGTCCGGGTCATCCGCACCGCGAAGTAACCGGAAGGGAAATCACCTGTGATCCGGCATATTCTGTTGATGCTTCTCGCACTCCTGCCGTGCGTCCGCGCGGCGGAGGCGGACCGGGAGGCTGCCGTCAATGAAATACTGGCACGGCTGCCGCTGCGGCTGCGGACCCGCCTGATGCTCGGCGGCAACTACAACGATCCGGGGCAGGGGAAGGGAATCTTCAACCAGACCTCCGCCTGTGCCCGCAAAGAGGGAATGCCGTTCCTGAACCTCTCCGACGGGCCGATGGGAGTCAACGCGCTGGGGAGCGGCACCTCCTTCGGTTCCGGGCTGATCCTCGCTTCAACCTGGAACCGGGAGCTGGTCCGGCAGGTCGGCAAAGCATTGGGAGAGGAGGCGCTGGCCAAAAACGTGCAGGTGATCCTCGCGCCTGCCGTGAATCTGAACCGGGACCTTGCCAACGGGCGGACCTTCGAGTATTTCAGCGAGGATCCGTACTTATCGGGACAGGTCGGCGCCGCCTATGTGCGTGGAGTGCAGAGCTGCGACGTGATGGTCACGGTCAAGCACTATCTGGCAAACAATCAGGAGAAGAACCGTAATTTCGTCTCCTCCAACGTCAGCGAACGGGCGCTGCATGAGCTTTATCTGGCTCCGTTCCGCGCCGCCGTTGTCGAAGGGGGCGCATGGAGCGCGATGACCGCAGCCAACCGGGTGAACGGCGTATTCGTCAGCGACAACCGTTATTTCCTGACCAACCTGCTGAAGTATGATTACGGGATGCCAGGGATTGTCCTGACCGACTGGTGCAACGTTCGGACCGGGGCGGTTTCGGCCCGCGCCGGCACCGATCTGGCGATGCCCTACCGCTCGGTCAGCCCGTACCGGGAGCTGGAGAATCTGGTGCGTTCCGGGCGGCTGGCGGAGAGCGCCGTCGACGATGCGGTGCAGCGTCTGGTGCGTACCGCTTTCCTGACGAAAGCGACCGCCGTGCCGGGTTTCACTCCGGCTGACCGGAAACAGGGAGGCCGCAATATCGCGGCGCATCAGGCCGTCGCCCGCCGGATGGCGGAGGAGGGAATCATCCTGCTGAAAAACAGGAATTCCCTGCTGCCGCTCGACGAAAAGAAGCTGCGTTCACTGGCGCTGATCGGAAAGTATGCCGACTTCCGGTTTTACGGCCACCGCATCGGCGGCAGCGGCTGGACCGCTCCGCCGTACCAGTCCACGCCGTTGTCCGGACTGCGTTCCCGGCTGGGCGGCCGGGTGAAGCTGCTGACTCCCGCCTACGATGAAAAGAATATGCCCGAAACCCGGCGCAGGGCGGTCGAAGCCGCCCGAAGCGCCGACTACGCCGTGATCTTCGCCGGACTGAACAGCCGGGGGCCGGGCAATCCGGCCTTGAATCCGCCGGATGTGTGGGATGTGGAGGACGGCGACCGGGGCAACCTCGACTTTCCGCCTGAACAATTGGAATTGATCCGTGAGGTGGTCGCTGTCTGCCCGGGACGAGTCATTGTGGTGCTGAGCGGCTCGGTGTTCGAGGTCCGCGACTGGATCGACTCGGTGGATGCGGTGCTGCACACCTTCTATCCGGGGATGGAGGGGGGCAACGCCGTTGCCGACATCCTGCTCGGACGGGTGAATCCCTCCGGCAAGCTGCCGCACACCTGGCCCCGGCGCTATCGCGAAACCGCCGGATTCGTGTCCGGCCGCCCGGAGAGCGACCAGCGCGAGCTCAAAGAGCACGATGTGTTCTACTCCGAAGGTTCCGCCATCGGCTACCGCCATTACGACCTTCGGAAACTGACGCCGGAATTCGCGTTCGGCCATGGCCTCTCCTACACCCGGTTTGAGTACGGGGAGTTCAAACTCAGCTCGCGCACGTTTGCGCCGGGCGGGACGGTCACCGCTGCGGTGGCTGTCGCCAACTCCGGCAGACGGCGCGGCAGGGAGGTGTGCAGCTCTATGCCGTCGACTGCCGCATTCGTGCGCGCCGGCTGGCGGGTTTTGAGAAGATCGAACTCGCTCCCGGTGAGAGCAGGACTCTCGCCTTTACGGTCGATCCGGCCATGTTCGGCCGCTGGGAACCGCAGGCGCATTCCTTCATCACCGCTGCCGGGGAGTACGAACTTCAGGTCGGCAGCGCTTCCGACGACATCCGGCGGTGTGGCTCGGTGACGCTGACCGCCGATACGCCGCCCGATCCCGATTACCGGGTGATTCAGGCCGAAGCCGGTTCCGGTTCCGAAGGGGTGCGGCGCGAATCGGGCCGGGAGGTGGACGGCGAGGCATTGGAATATCTGGTGTTCGATACCGACCGCGGCGAAGCGGCGTGGGAGATCGATGTGCCGGAACCCGGGGAGTATTCGGTGATCGTGCGCTACTCCAATGACGGCTATTCAGGACCGACGCAAAAGAGCCATGGTCCCGTCAAATCGGGCAAACTGGCGCTGGATGGCGAAGCCTGCGGCGAATATGTGTTCCAGAACACCCGCCATGCGAATGTCTGGAATTACGACAGCGTCGATGTGATGTTGGCGGCCGGGAAGCACCGGCTGGCATTGCTCACTCCTGCCGAATCCCGCGGCCTGCGGGTGGACAAGCTGATTCTGCAGCGCATCCGGCGGCGGTTCCCGAAGCCTGCGCCCCGCGCTCCGGATGCTCCGGTTCCGGTTTCGGCGCAGGAGAGTGGCGACGGCATTGCGTGGTTCCCGCAGAATGCTTCAGGAAAAGGCTGGACAGAGCTTGCCTCCAGGGGAAAACGGTTGACTCTCGACCTTCCGGCGGATACCGCGGTCGCCCACCGCATTGCGTTGCGTTACGTGAATGACGGCGATGTTCCGGCGCCCTGCGCCATCCTGGTGAATGGAGTTCCGGCGGGGCGGCTGCTGCTGCCTCCGACCGGCGGCCCGGAGTGCCCTGAAGTGGAGGAGACGGCGAATACCGTTCCGTTGACGAGCGGCATCAATGTCGTAACCGTGATTGCGGCGGAGCGCAAGGTGCGCATCGCCGCCGTGGGGCGTGCCGGAGGCATGGGGGACCCCGATGTGCGGCCTCCTGAACTTCTGTACAGCCGCCCCGCTGCCGGCGGAACGGTGACGCGGCGCGAGCCGGTGACGCTTTACTTCTCCGAAGCGGTGGAACCGGGGAGGGTGGCGGGAAAGATCATTTTGCGCTGCGGTTCGGAAGCAATTCCGTTTGAGCTGGTTGCGGAAGAGAAAACCGTGAAGCTGGTTCCTGGGCGGGAGTATATTCCCGACCGAAGTTGCACGGTGGAAATTCCCGCCGGTGCATTCATCGACCGGGGGCACAATCCGGTTTCCGGTGAAGCCAATCCGCTTGCCGAGCCGTGCCGGATCTCC
>ERZ1034915.500-NODE-500-length-26423-cov-7.021503_pt1 | contig 26423 bp, 17 predicted proteins | sample MGYA00520592_ERZ1034915 | MGnify/ENA primary metagenome ERZ1034915 (study PRJEB33766, sample SAMN09781787) | gut metagenome | biome: gut microbiome | host: Homo sapiens | place: Madagascar | study: EMG produced TPA metagenomics assembly of the PRJNA485056 data set... | reverse complement strand
CTCACGCAGAGCCTTATACTCAACCGCGAACTCCTCCAGCTCCCCGGCATCGCCGATTACTTCGACCGTGACGGATTCCACGCCATCGGTCGCTGTCAGCCCGACCTGTTCCCCGACGCCGAGGAACCGCACCGACCGCTGAATCTCCACCGGCGAAGTCTGCGACACCATCTTGCCGAGCACCTTCAACGCATCCACCAACGCACTCTTTCTGATCTTCATTTTCATACCTCCATGATGTTAAAACACAACCAGCCCCGGCGGTCGTGAGACTGCCGGGGCCGGTAACGAACAGGATTGTCCTGATTGCACGAAGGTAATATATAGGTGAAAATCCGTTGAACTACACACAGGGTATTTGTTACTGTTCAAAATTGCTCAAATTTATGTTTAAAATTTCAGAAAAAACAAAAAACGACAGGACAACCTCTTGTCATCAGCCTTCGATTTGGGTATAATATTAAACAACGAGCGAGCATTAGGACCTAAACAATGAACTACCATAGTAAAACCGCAAGATTGAAAGAAATTTTTCTTGGAGATTTGGCGGGGGAACGTTTTAAAAAAGACCCCATCCCTTCGGCACTTCATCTTTCGGAACTCTATGCCGTCAGCCGCAATACGATTCGCCGAATGTTGAAAGAGCTGGAAGCAGAAGGCACTCTACTGCGCTGTTCCAATAACCGTTTTTTAAGAATTTCCACACCTAAACAGGCTGACAGAGAAAACAAGGCCAAAACGAAGTTGCGATTGAGAACTAAACGCTCTGTGATCGGATGGTTTTATTCCGGCAGTCGTGATCAACTGATTGTGGAACGCACCAAGGGAATTGAACGTTTTGTTGAAGAAAATGATTTGGAATTGCGCGTAGTCACCAGCATTCACGGACATGAACCGATACTGGATCTGTTGGAAAACATTCAGGATTGCGGAATCAACGGAGTGATCGTCGCCAATCATCCGCTTCCTCGTTATACAGAAACACTGAATCATTTGAGGGATATACATTTCCCGGTTGTGATTGCGTGTGGACAGCCGACTTCCAGTGACATGAATGTGGTTGCTGAGGATGATTTTCACGGTATTTATGCGGCAACAACATATCTGCTTGGAACTTATGATTGTCCAGTTTATTTTTTGGGAGGAACCGGAAATATTGAAGAACGCAAAGAAGCCTATCGGCAAGCAATGTGGGATGCCGGTTTGGGACCTGAAGTCAACAAGCGGATTCAAGTTTTGAAACCGGAAATGGATGCTCCGCAAAACTGGGATATGCGCCAGAAAATGTTGTTGCCGGGAAAGTTGATTCGACCATTTCTTTCTGGATTGAAGTTACCGGTTGGGATTGTCTGCGCGAATGATTATATCGCTTTTGGAGTATATGAAGCTTCTTGTGAACTTGGCATCAAGGTGGGGCGAGACCTGCTGGTAACCGGATTTGGTGATCTGCCGTTTGCCCAGCGCTTAAATCCGCCATTGACAACAATTCAGGTCGATTATGAAAAACTCGGTTATCAAGCGGCCTGGTTGCTCTATCAGCAGATCACCGGCAAAATTTCCGTACCGACTCGTTTGTCAATCTCCACAAAATTACAGAAACGCTCGTCGTGTTGAGCTTAATAGAGGGTGACTTGTTTCACAATGGAATAATATTGCGTCTTCCTAACGGAACGGAACACAAGATTGATCGGAAGAAATATCAAATTCGGATAACCGGAGAGCAGCTGGACAGCGTCAAGGGAAACGTTCTGCATGATACTTGTAAAAAATGTTGACCATAACGCTCTTTGAGATTGGCAGAAAACACACGGAAATCAGATTAAAAATATGACGAAAAAAGAGTATCAAATCCAGCAAATTCGAGTGATGAAATTCTATTGCCGTCTGCCGGAATATTTTCTGGAAGATGCACGTATTTTTGAAGGCGAAATCGCAGTTTCCACCGAGCCGATTGCGTACGAACAGCGTCAATCCCTTAAATATGAAGCAATTTCGGAAGGGATGCCATGGGGAAAACTTTGGGACAGCGCATGGATTCATCTTGCGGGTGAGTTTCCGAAATCGTGGAAAGACCGCGAGGTGCTCTTTCAGCTCAACGTCGGCGGAGAAGGACTGCTTTTCGATGCGCAAGGTGTGCCCTTTTACAGCATCACCAACACCAGTTCGCTCGTCAGACATTACCGCAAAGAATATGTGCAGTTTGGCTCCTGCACGACTCCCGGCAAATTTGAACTCTGGCTGGAAGCGGCCGCAAACGGACTTTTCGGCCGTGAAGAAGATCCCGATTATCCCGATCAGCACGGAGATTTCGGCTCGATCCGCAAGCTCCGTTATGGCCTGTTTCGTTGTGAAGTATGGGCGCTGGCACTCGATTTGGAAGTACTGATGAGTCTCCTGCACTTTCCGCATACCGCCGGAGATTTCGGATTTCCGAAAACTCCGGCATTTCCGGAGGGGAGCGCGCGCGAAAAGCAGCTCATGCGGATTCTCTCTCGTGCCGTGGACTGTTTTGCTGGAAATCCGGAAAATGCGACAGCGGCACGGGCGATCCTTGCCGAAGCATTGCAGACTCCGGCGCTTGCTTCGGCAAGGACGGTCACAGCGGTCGGACATGCCCACATCGACACCGGCTGGCTTTGGCCGGTGCGCGAAAGCGTCCGCAAAGCGGCTCGTACTTTTGCCTCGCAGCTTACGCTGATGGAGCGTTACCCCGACTACGTTTTCGGGGCATCGCAACCGCAGCACTATCTCTTTGTCAAAGAGAATTATCCGGCACTTTATGAGAAAATCAAACAGCGCGTTGCAGAGGGACGTTGGGAGTTGCAAGGCGGTATGTGGGTTGAATGCGACTGCAATCTTGCAAGTGGTGAAGCGATCATCCGGCAGTTTCTGCATGGGAAAAATTTTTTCCGTGACGAATTCGGTATAGAGGTCAAAAATCTCTGGCTGCCGGATGTATTCGGCTATTCGGCGGCTCTGCCTCAGATCATCCGAAAATGCGGTTGTGACCGTTTTCTCACCCAGAAACTTTCATGGAATCAGAGCAACAAATTTCCGCATCACTGCTTCCGCTGGATCGGAATTGACGGAACTTCCATCTTGAGCTTTTTCCCTCCGGAAGACAATTACAATGCAACGCTTGTACCGGAAATGCTTAACTACGGCGTGAATAATTTTTCTGAAAACGACACAATTCCGGAAATTATTTCTCTCTTTGGCATTGGAGACGGCGGCGGCGGTCCGAAAGAGGAGTATCTCGAAAGGGGAATCCGCTGTGCGAACCTTGAGGGATGCCCGAAGGTTCGTTTCGGGCGCGCGGACGAATTTCTGGAACGCCTGGGAAAATATGAAAAAGAACTCCCCGCGTGGCACGGCGAACTTTATCTCGAACTCCACCGCGGCACGCTGACCACGCAGGCCGAAGTCAAGCGCAACAACCGCCGCTGCGAGGAAATGCTCATTGCCGTTGAAAAACTTTATGCCGGACGTGATTTGAAAGAGTATCCGACACGAGAACTTGACCGTTTGTGGAAATTGCTTTTGCTCAATCAGTTTCACGATATTCTGCCGGGGTCATCGATCGCGCTGGTCTACGAAAGAACGCGCAAAGAACATCAGGATATTCTCGAAAGTTGTAACAAACTGATTGCTGCGTTGGCAAATGATACAGAATGTGTGACTTTTGTCAATACGCTTGGTATCCCCTATCATGGCTTAGTAGCTCTGCCGGAATCGTGGAAAGGAACAGAAGAGCTTGCAAGTCAACAAACGGCCGATGGGAAATACTATGTCTCTCTAACGCTTGCACCACATCAAAATCGCGTGCTGAACCGCAAGGACAATAGAAAAGCAATCTCTCAAACCCCTGTTCCGGTGCTGGAAAACAAGCTCGTTCGCGCGGAATTTTCGAATACCGGAGAACTTGTTTCGCTGATCGAAAAATCTTCCAACAGAGAGATGCTTTCCGCTCCGGCAAACATATTCAAACTCTATCATGACCGCCCCAATGCCAATGATGCGTGGGATATCGATGCGTTCTATATGAACGAAGAGTTGACAGAAGCCTGCTGCTGTACACAGATCACGCCGGTTACGACGGGGGCACTTTGGGCAGAATTATCGTTTGAGTTCGCAGTGGGCAGTTCCACTGTGCAACAAACTGTCCAACTCATGCATGATACGAAAAGATTGGAATTTCATACTTCTGTCATGTGGAATGAGAAACACAAGTTGTTGCGTGTCGAATTTCCAACTTCTATTCATAACGGTAAGGCAAATTTCGATATACAGTATGGATTTCTCGAACGCCCAATCCATCGTAATACCAGTTGGGATGAGGCAAAATTTGAGGTGTGCATGCATCAGTATTGCGATCTTGCTGACACTGCGGGAGGGCTGGCTCTGTTAAACGACTGCAAATACGGAGTTTCCGTTCATGAAAACATAATCGGTATGAGCTTGCTGCGCGCACCAACCTATCCGGATGCAACTGCTGATCGGGGAAAACATGAATTTACCTACGCATTAATGCCGCACACTGGAGATTTTCGCGAAGCCGGAGTGCGTGAAGCTGCTGCTTCTCTGAATCGCCCGCCGTTGATGATCGCCGGGGATCTGAGCGCCTGGAAGCTACCGATGGAAGTGAAAAATATTACAGGTTCTGTTGTTGTCGAAACGGTCAAACGTGCAGAAAAAGAAGATGCTCTTGTGTTGCGCTGCGTTGAGCGGCATGGATGCATTGGACGTTGCCGAATTCACGTAGCCATACCCTGGCGGACAATCACTGAGTATGATCTACTCGAATGGAATCCGGTCGGCGAATGCGCAGAATCCGGTGCGGAATTCAGTTTCAAACCATTTGAGATCAAAACTTTTTTGATAAAAAAATAATGTCGGTCAGAAAAAGCCGCAGACGAAGACTATTTCTGGATTGGAAGTCGAGAAGGAAATAAAAGAAATAGAGAAGAAAAAACAAAACTAAAAGAACGAAACGGATCAAAAAAAGAAGAAAAACGAAATCCGGCGGAGCCCATGCTCAATTTCCGGCGGATTTCGATGCGCAGCCGCACACAGAGACAGGATCTTTCACAAAATTTGGGACAATAACCAATTTTGAACTTACCTCGTTAAAAAAATCACGCAATATTCAACTGAACATAACAAGAAGGAGTTTTCTTTAATGGCAATCACTCAAACATCAATCAGTTACTACGGTTTCAATTATGTGGAACATGCCGAAAAGGATTTTCAAGAAATGCTCAATCACGGATGCACAACGGTGATCCTTGCTGTGACGGAGTTTGACTTCGATTTTTGGCGTCCGAATATCCCCGTCATCGTCGCCAAGGCGCACGAAATGGGGTTGCGCGTTCTAATTGATCCCTGGGGCAACGGAAAATATTTCGGGGGTGAACAAGTCAGCAAATTTCTCCAGGATAACATTGAAAACCGTCAGGTTTCCGCCCTGACTGGTGAAAAACTCCCTTATGCCTGCTTTAACACGAACAGTTATCGCGACTACTTCAAAAACTTCTGCGTAACACTGGCGCACGAATGCAATCCCGATGGTTTCTTTTGGGATGAACCGCATTATGCGTTTCCCAAAGGGATCGCTTCGATCACCGGTGGTGTTGCTGACGACTGGACCTGTTTCTGTCCGGTATGCCGCAAGCGATTCAAGGATTACTATGGTTATCCGATGCCGAAATACATGACCAACGATGTGAAACTCTTCCGCTGGCGCGAAGCGCTGGTGGTGCTTTCGGATACTTCAAAAGCGCTCAAGGAGATCAATCCGGAACTCGAAATCACCTGTTGCGTTCACGCCACACAGAACGGCTACTATGTTTCCGAATACCGCGGTTACGACAACTGGGACATGGTTGCTGAATGTCCCTACTTCGATGTATTTTCAACTACCATCGTCAACTGGGCTCTGCCGGAGGATTTCTACCGCGACATCACGGAACGTACCGTCGCAATTGCAAAAAAATACGGCAAAAAATCCGAACGCTGGTTCATGGGCTACTATAAACAGCCGAAGGACTGGGCGCAAATTGCCAGATGGGTGGACATCGCGGAGAAAACCGGAGTCGACCGTATCGCGGCGTGGACCTATCGCGGCGGATACGGCACGGTGGTCGGCGCTCCCGATGCCTTGAAGCTCTGGGATACGATCGGTGAAAACTATAAACGCGTTCTGCGGAAAGGAAATTGAAATGACTGAATTCAACGATTTCGGCTATGTCGAAAAGGCGTTTGCCAACATCCGCGAAGTAGTGGCGAAGCAGGGAAAAAACATTCACCGGGCCGCTTCATTGATGGCGGATGCAATCGCGGCGGACAAACTCATTCACGTTTACGCGGGGGGCGGACACACCACGTTGGCGATGGGCGAAATGTTCTTCCGCGCCGGAGGACTTGCGAACATCAACCCCCTGATGGAAACCGCCCTCTCGGTCTTCAATCAGGCGCTCAAATATCTGGAACTCGAACGCACCGTCAATTTCGGAAGTTCGATCATCAAATATTATGATATCCAAAAAGACGATCTTGTGATTATTTTTCACAACATCGGCATCAATCCGGCGACGATCGACGCGGCCGCGGAAATCAAAAAACGCGGCGGCAGAATCATTGCAGTGGCAAGTTCGTACTGGCAGAGCGAAATGCCTCCAGACCACTTCATCCGCCACCCGAACGGCAAAAATCTCTTTGATTACGCTGACGTCGCCATCGACGACTACAATCCGGTCGGCGATGCCGTGGTGAACGTGCCGGGGCTGGATACGCCGATTGCGCCTGTCTCCAACGTGGTGGACTTTACGATCGCGCACTTGCTCGAAATCGAAACCGTCCGGCTCTGCGTTGAGCGCGGCATCACTCCCCCCGTCTGGAGCAGCGCCAACGCGCCCGGCGGCGACGAGAAGAACGCTGCCTATCTCAAAAAATACAAACCTTTAATCAAAAGTCTGTAATCATGCTTGAAAAAATGAATGAAGCGCTGGATTTCCTGCGCGGCAAATATGACATTCCCGCAGGCGTCATCGTCAGGGGGACGGAGTACTTCCAGTTGAAACTGGCCAACGGCAAAAGCGTCAATCTTCTGCCATGGCGCATCGAACGCCGTTTTGTCGAACTCAAAAAAATCATTGACGGTAAAACGCTCGAAGATGTTTCGACTTTCCGTTTTGCGACTTTCTCCTGCGGCGGCGACGGACGCAAATTGCTGGCACGCGAACTTGATCTTGCCGCATGGCTCTCGCGCAGTGCGGTCAGCCGCCTGTATGCGGTCGGTTCCGAAAAAGCCTGCAACGTCATCTTCCGTCTCGCCAACGGCATGAGCGGCTGTGTCGAATTCAGTGCCGGACTTCCTGTCGGCACAGTTCCGATGGATCGTCACGAAGTCATCGCGCGCCGCGGAGTCGCCTCCGACCGGCTGGTCGATTCTCAGGTTCCGCAGGAGTCGATTTACGTCTGGAGCAACGACGGCAGATCGGCTTTCACCGATGTCGATACCGAACTTTACGGCTTGCCCAATGACGCAATCTGGATTGTGCGCGCGGCGTTTGCAGTACTCCGTGATCCCCTGTTGGCCGATGAGTGGAACGCGGCCTCGGTTCTCTCTCTCCGCCAGAGCGAAGCTGCGTTCCGCTCCGCTGAAACTGCCGCGCCGATTGAAAAATTCTGAGGTAAAACAATGAAACCCGTGAAAATCGCAATGATGGGCATGACCCATGGCCACACCCGTAAATATTACCAGACACTGATCGAAAACTCGAAACTCGACTGGATTGCTTCCTGTGCGGAAAACGAGGAGGCCAGGCAGGTTTATGAACTCTACAAAACCGGAGTTCCCTGTTATCTTGATCCCGAAGAAATGCTTGCGGAACATCCTGACATCGAAGCAATCGTAATCGCGTCCGCCAATGACCGCCATTTTGAACAGATGAAGTTCTGCGCGGAGCGCGGGCTCCACATTCTCTCGATGAAGATTCCGACCTTCGACATGGCCGAATATGACAAAATGATCGAAATGGTTGACCGGGCCGGAATCGTCTGCCAGATCGAACTCGAAATGCACTACAACCCTGTGGTCAAACGGCTGCAGGAAATTATCAGCTCCGGCAAGCTCGGCAAACTTATTTCGGTTCAGGCGACGAATATCACGCTTTCGCCGGTGTGGGCGTTCCCATGGCAGGGCGATCCCAAGGCGAGCTACGGCAAAATTGTTCCGCTTTCGTCGGAGGATCATCGTTTCCGCGGCGGCGCGCTCTGCGATCATCCGCATATTTTCGATATGATCCGCTGGCTGACCGGCGCGCACTTCAATCACGTCTATGCGCAGGTCGCGCCGAATCTCCGCCCTGAACTTCAGGTCGAAGACATGATGCTCGTCGCGGGAAAGATGACCGACGGTACGGCATTTCTCTTTGACCCATCGTGGTCGCGTCTTGAGGAGCGCCTGAAGGTTCCGGCGCCCGGCTGGGAGGTCTTCCCGAAACGCATGGAAGTGAACTTCTCCATCACCGGAGAAAAAGGTATGATTCAATGCGACTGCTTCGGGCCGAATGTCTATCACAACGGAGCCCCGAACGACCGTTATACCGTGCAGTACACTTACTTCGACGAGTGGATCGGCTTGATCGACGAATTTGTCGACTGCATCCGGAATCACAGACAGCCGAAGATCAACCTCAGATGGCACCAGGAGACGATCCGGTGTATGAATGCGTGCTATGAAAGTGTCCGCTCCGGGATGCCGGCGAAGATCTGACGGTATGACTTCCCCGGAGCCGCATGACTCCGTGGAAGATTTCTGAAGACACTGGCTTTTGCACATGGCGATTTGAGGAATTTTAATGATGAGTGAGTATCGTTTTGATGAAAATGCCGCTATTTCCGGCAGCCTTGCGGCGGAAGGGATGATTCTGCTGGAAAACCATGATGCGTTATTGCCTTTGAAGCACGGTACACGCATTGCGCTGTTCGGCGACGGGCAGATGAAATTCTCAATGTGCGGCATGGGATCCGGCAGCGTGCTTACCGCATACAGAATTGATTTTATTCAAGGTTTGCTTGAGGCGGAAAAGGAAGGTAAAATCCACCTTGACCATGAAGTCCTGGAAAATTACCGCAACCCGACTTCCGCCGCTCCGCAGAATGGTGCCGACTGTCTTGCGGAAATCGCCGGGACCGATTCATCATCCGCTCCCGAAGAACGGTCTGTTTTCCCGGATGAATCTCCGGAATTTATTTCAGACGCCGCCGGACGGAATGATGTAGCGGTCTTCGTCATCAGCAGGAATGCCGGCGAAGGTCACGACCGGTATGACGCCGCAGGAGACTATCGTTTGTCGGAAAGCGAGAACGCGCTGCTGCGGACGTTAATCGATTCTGCATTTGAAAAAATCCTTGTGGTTGTCAATTCCGGCGGCCTGATCGATCTGTCGTGGTTTGCGCGTTCCGAAAAGCTGAAAGGGCTTCTGCTCACATGGCAGCCGGGAATGCAGGGCGGAAGGGCATTGGCGAAAATCCTTTGCGGTGAAGTCAATCCTTCCGGGCGTCTTACCGACACGATTGCCAAAAGCTATTCCGATTATCCCTCGGCCGGCACATTCCGCAATCACAACTTTGAAATGGTCTATGAAGAGGACATCTTTGTCGGCTACCGGTATTTTGAAACGATTCCGGGGGCAGGGGACAAAGTGCTTTATCCATTTGGCTACGGGCTGTCATATACCACGTTTTCCATTGAAAATCAATCATTCCGGCATGATGGAAACCTTATCCGGTGTACGGTTGAAGTTACCAATACCGGAAAACTTCCGGGACGGGAAGTCGTCCAGCTCTATTCCTCAAGAAGCGCCGGCGGACTGGAGTATCCCGCCAGGGAACTGCGGGCGTTCGCGAAGACGCGATTGCTTGCGCCAGGAGAATCGCAGAGTGTCGAAATGCAGTTTGACTTTCATGATCTTGCCGCATTTGACGATACCGGCGTTTCCGGTGCGCCGAAGGGAAGTTTTGTACTGGAAAAGGGCGTGTTCACCTTTCATGTGGGGACGCATATCCGCAATACGCGGTGCATCGGCAGGTATGAATTGGCGGAGACGGTTATTTTAAGTTCTCCGGGGTTGCTGCTGCAGAATGGTCTGCCGCGGCGTCTGCATGCCGACGGCTCCTGGGAGACCGCGCCGTATTCCGCCACTTCCGCGGAAGAGGAGCTGCCGTGGGAGGAGGAACGGGTGAAACCCGCAAAGCCGATCCTGCTTGACGAGGTTGCTTCCGGCAGGTATTCTCTGGAGCAATTCATCTCACAGTTGAGCCGCCGGGAATTATTGCATCTTTCCCACGGGCAGGATGCCTTTACGACCGGAGCGACAGGCGGCATTGGGAATCTCCGGCGTTACGGCGTACCCAATCCGCAGACCGCTGACGGGCCGGCCGGAGTGCGCCGGCAGGTGCCCAGCACCGGATTCCCGTGCGGTACGCTGCTTGCCTCGACCTGGGATACGGAACTGCAGTACCGCATGGGAGAAATTTTAGGCAATGAGGCTGCCGCACTCAAAGTCGACATTCTCCTTGCTCCGGCTCTCAATATTCATCGGGATCCCCTGTGCGGGCGCAACTTTGAATACTTTTCTGAAGACCCGCTTCTTTCGGGATGCACTGCCGCAAATATCGTCAACGGCATTCAGTCGCAGAATGTCGGTGCGACGATCAAGCATTTTGCCGTCAACAACCGGGAAGACCGCCGGAAGTTCACGGACTGCGTTGTTTCAGAGCGCGCACTGCGTGAAATCTATCTGCGCGGCTTCGAGATTGCAGTCAGAACGGGCCATCCGTGGTGTGTGATGAGCAGTTACAATCTGGTCAACGGCAGAAAATGCAGCTGCAACTACAATCTGCTCTGCCGTATTCTCCGCGATGAATGGGGTTTTGACGGTCTTGTGATGACCGACTGGGTCACTCACGCACATCTCTGGCAGGAAATTCTTGCCGGAAATGATGTCAAAATGCCTGGCCGGGAACTGGATATCCATAAGCAGACCGATTACATGGATCGGGATTTCCGGTTGATTCCCCGGAGGGTATTGGAACGCAATGCGGCAAATATTCTGCGGGTGATTATGAAAACAAACCGTTTCCGCGACAAGGATTTCGGCAGATTTTATTTACTGAAGGCCAATACCGCGGTCTGCCTGCCGGCAGCGGAAATGAGTTCCGTGATGATTGGCAGCAGCAATATTTCCAGGTGTGATGAGCCGGACGGGGGATGGTTCCACAGTCATTTGCTGACGATCGGTCACGGAAATTACAGTCAGCGTCTGACTTTCAATCTTGATGCGGAAGCGGCGGGACGCTATCAGGCATCATTCCGGCTGGCAGCGGATCGTCCGGGAAGTTCACTTGAACTCTGTCTTGATAATGTGCGGGTCGGTGAACTCAAGATCATGCCGACTGCTCCCCGGAGAAGTCAGGAAGAGGAAAAAGCGGATTCCGCATCCGCAAGACTTCAAAGCTGGCAAACACAAGGAGAAATTCAATTTGAAATCCCGAAAGGCAGGTCGGAATTGTGCATTTTCTTTCATACTGCGCCGGATAATGCCACCGGAATCAACTTGAAGCATATTGTATTGACTCCGATCATGTAAGTTGAGGGCATGTTTATGAAGCGTGAGAATACAGAATGGTGCCAGATGTACTGGTTCAATACGGAAATCAGGTATCTGCCCCGGATTCTGCTGATAGGAGATTCCATTGTGGCGGGACACCGTAACGCCGTTGCCGAAAGACTGAAGGATTCAGCGGCGGTCGGCGGATTTTCCAGCTCCAAAATTGTCGGTGATCCGGGGTTTTACCGGGAACTCGGTCTGGCGATGGCGGATTATCCCGTTGATTACATCTACTTCAACAACGGACTGCATGGGCTGGACTGTTCAGACGAATCCTATCGGCATGGTCTGGAGGAGTTGATCCAGTTTCTGCGGACCAATACCCGTGCTCGGCTGATCTGGCGGAATTCCACTCCGATTACAGAGGACGGGCATCCGGAAAATTTATCCGGCAAGCTCAATCCGATTGTGATACGCCGCAATCAGATTGCCGTGGAAGTGATGAAACAGTATCACATTCCCGTGGACGATCTTTATACACCGATGCTTGAGCACCCGGAATACAGAGTCAAAGATGGTTTTCATTATCAAACTGCCGGCACCGAGGCGCAGGCCGATCACATCGCCGCAACCTTGAAAAAAGCTCTGAAAAACCGGACGCCGGAATTCAATCTCAATGGATTTGTCACCGATTTCCCCGGATTCATCCATGATTGGGACGGCTGTGAATGCTGCAGCTTCAAGCTGAACGGCGTTCACTGTAAACTGGTGAAACCAAATGCCGCTCCGACTTCGGAGAAGCATTGGCTCTGGCGGACTCATCTGGGGGAAACATTTCCGTCGCCGGTCGATTGGGCGCTGTTGGATCAGGGCTGGTATGTGGCGCATATCGAGGCCGGTGAACTTTACGGTCCCGCGGAATCCGATCGCCGTTTCGACATGCTCCATCGATTTCTGACTTCGCTCGGCTTCAACAGGAAATGTGTTCTGGCGAGTTCCGGTCGGAGCGGACCTGATATCTGCCGCTGGGCGGCAGGAAATACCGATAAGATCAATTCGCTTTGTCTGGAGGATTCCAGAACCTTGCCGGAAGAGAAAGACAAGGAATCTGGCGCGCCGGGGGAGCGGGAAAACTGTTTGAAAGAGGATAATCTCAAAACGCTTGCCGATGCAAAGATTCCGGTACTGCACCTCTGTGCAGACGTTCCGGCAACGGAGAATACGATGCCTGTTGAAAAACGGTACCGTGAACTCGGCGGCGAGATTGAGGTCATTTACAAACGGGGAGCGGGACTCTGTCCGCACCGGCTGGAAAATCCACAGCCGATTGTGGACTTTATCATGAAACATCTTTCCTGAAAACAATGAACAGCGAAAAATACACCGGATGGTTTCTGATTTAAGGCATCGTTCTGTTTTTATGCGGCAGTTCTGACTGGTCAGAACCGTGTTTAGATTTCTAAGAAATCGAAAATTATAAAAAAAGCTCTTGGATTGCGATGAGGAAAGGAGTATAATTAGATGAGCCGGTTTCTGAAACACAGAAATTCCCGCAACAGCGGGGAAAGGGAGGACACAAAGAATTGATTTCCCAGTCCCGTTATGAGAAAGCCGTACTGTAGGTGTCAGGATCAGGTTGATGTATGAAAGAACAAGTCATTAACACAATAAGTAAGGAAAGAAGGTTGAAGATGTTTCAGAAAACTGAAAAATATTGTAAGTTATTCACACTTATAGAGTTGCTTGTTGTTATAGCGATTATTGCGATTCTTGCGGCGATGTTGCTTCCCGCACTGAACAAGGCGCGGGAATCGGCAAAGGAGATCACTTGCGTCAGCAACATGAAATCAGTGGGGGCCATGGCTATGCAGTACAGCAGTGATTTCAACGGCAGATTCATATACATGGGGTACGGCTGGAGTACGGGCGGTTCTCTCAATGACCTTCTGTGGGCAGAGCTGCTTGCTGTATGCAAGTATATGCCGGTCCCGAAAGGGGGGACCGCATGTGCTGTTGTGTGTCCGAATGGAAATACGATAAATCCCGGAGCCGGCAACAAAAAATATCTGGGCGTATATGGGGATGCATATTCGACATACGGTCTGTTGAACTATATAGCCGCACCGGAGGCGGTCAGCACGACGGGCTTCCGCATAGGCAAAGCCGGCGGGCCTACCAATTACGATGTTCCGGAATGGAATCTGCCCGGCGTCAAAAATGCTTCCGGCACAATGCTCTTCAGTGATTCGTACTATTCCGGCGGAACCCGTAACGGCTGCCAGTTTGCCCGTGTTGACGCCTGGGGTACTAACGGTTTGGTTTTCGGCTTGAATCATAAGAGCAGGAAAAATGCGACGGTCGGATTTGTGGATGGTCATGTCGGTTCTTTCAGCCGTGATGAACTGAGGACAAAATATTCTATCGACGCCGGAAGGTTCGGAAGCAACTGATGAAGTGCGGTAAATTCAAAAATCATCTCAATGGAGTAATAATGAATATTGCAGGAAAACTGTTTTTCTGGGGAATCTGTCTCCTCTGCTGCGGCAATGCCGGTGCCGAGCTGATCCCGTCGAAAGAAATTGTCGTTCCGGCGGGCTGTTCGAGAGTGAGCGGCAGCGAATATATTGTGCGCGTACCGAAACGGAGCAATATGCCCAATACCACTGCGGGGCTTGTCTTCACGCCGGACATGAAACAGATTGCCGGGAAAGCGGTCTGTTTCAGCGCCGACCTGCGCTGCAAAGACATCGCTTCCGATACTGAGGGCGACCATGTCGGCGGCAAGCTCCTAGTCTCTTACAGGGACGGTTCCGGGATGCGTTTTTTTGCCACGCCCTCTCTTACCGGCACTGCTGCCGGGTGGAAAAATTACTCGCGCCGACTGGAGATTCCGGCCGATGCAGAAGACCTGACGGTAACGATCGGCATACAGCAGGGATGGGGGACACTTGAGGTGCGCAATCCAAGCATGGATTTCGTTACTTTCGGCCTGCCTGCCGACGGCGCGAAGACCCCGATCCCGATGGAGGCGATCATCACCGGCGGAGTCGCCAGGATCGACGGCGACGTTCTGAGCGTGAATATTCCAAAGCGCATTCCCACGCCCAACCAGACGCTTGGCGGCCTGGTCGTCCTGAATCTGGAAAACATGCGTGAAAAGATCGTCAAAGTCAGCGGCCAGCTCCGGTACGATGTCGATACCGAGATCACCAGCCCCCGCGTCGCTCCCCATATCGGCGCCAAAGCTCTCGCCACGAGCTTCGACAGAAACAGCGGCAACAAACCGTCCTGGTATTATTCCGACTCTTATTTCGGCAATTCCGCCGGAAAGTGGAAGGATTTCAGCGCATTCATCAAGGTCTATGATTCGACCAGTGCCGTCAATCTTATTTTCGGTATCCAGCAGGGCTGGGGCAAAGCGGAGTTCCGCAATCTGTCCATGGAAGTCGTTTGCCCGGTCGACGGGACGCCGTCCTATGAAATACCGGAAGGATTCAAATGCGAATACTCCCCCGAAGTGCTTGCCGCCGCGCCGCGCCGCGGATTCATGAGTCCGGTTCCGGAGCGCATTACCGCCGATGATATCCGTGAAATGGGCAAATGGGGCGCCAACCTGATCCGTTACCAGATGGTCGACGGTATCGACGTGCCGGAGGATGTCCCCCAGTACCTGAAGTGGCTGAATGCCTGTCTTGACAAACTGGATTCCCTTATGCCGGTTCTCAAGGAGAACAACATCAAAGTTGTCATCGACATGCACCAGGCGCTCGGCGGGCGCTACAAACAGGGGAACAGACCGCCCCAGACCGAAGCTGCCGAAGCTGCTGTCAAACTCACCGGCAAGGCCGATCTCCACCGCATTTTCTGCGAGGAAGACATGCGCCGGGCTTTCATTGACGCATGGAAAATGATCGCCGGACGCTACAAGGACAACCCGGTGATCTACGCTTACGATCTCGTGAATGAACCTGCCGTCACCGGCCAGTCGCCCTATCATCTGCTGGATGTCCAGTACGATGCGGCAAAGGCGATCCGTGAGATTGACCCGGAAACTCCGATCATAATCGAAGGCAACCGCTGTGCGAGCGCGATCTATTTCAATGTCCGGCCGATGCCGCTGAAAAATATCTTCTATGAAATCCATATGTATTTCCCCGGCGAATACTGTTTTCAGGGGGTGAATGATTTCCCGTCATACGCCAAACATTATCCGGACAGCGGCGTCGCTTACAGATCCAATAAGGAAGAACTGCGTGCGGCAATGACCCGCACGATCGAATTCCAGAAAAAATATGGCGCGAAGATCTACGTCGGCGAATTTACCGTGCCACGCTGGGTGCCCGACGGCGGCAGCAGATATCTTAATGATCTGATCTCGCTTTTCGAGGAATACAAATGGGATTGGACGTTCCATGCCTTCCGCGAATGGGACGGCTTCAGCCCAGAACATGTCGGTACGCCGCTCAAACCGGAGCGCGGCGACAATGAACGCAAGGCGACATTGCAGAAATTTTTCAAACGGAACGTTTCCGCAGAATAAATTACGATATCCCGGCACGCTCCCCGTGGTGTGCCGGAACTTTAAGGTTCACGAAACAATGAAAACGCAATATGAAAAAGCCGTGCGGGCACGTCTCTTCCCGCTCCCCCGGAAAATTTCGCTGTCAGACGGATTCTGTATTCTGGATCGCGCCGTTCCTGTTGAACTCGTCGGGAAAGGCAGCGCCGGGAGGATCGAAAAGGCCTTTGCCGACTTTTGGAATGCAGAAGCTGCCGTACAGCATACCGGCGGTTCCGGCCTGGCCGGGGAAGCATATCGGATTACCGTTTTTCAGAAAGGAATCCGTATTGAAACCGGTTCTGAAAGTGCGTTGCGTTACGCGCTGCTGACCTTGCGGCAAATGGCGGAAATGGAACGCGGCATTCCCGGTAAAGTTCATTATATGCTTCCCTGCTGCGAAATAGAAGATGCGCCGGCTTGCGCTTTCCGCGGAATCCATTTCTGCATTCTGCCGGAATCGGATCCCTGCCGCATCGAAAGCTGCATCCGCATGGCGGCATATTGCAAATTCAATTACGTCATACTCGAACCCTGGGGCGTTTTCCCGTTCCAGTCGCATCCTGAAACAGGGTGGGCGGAGCTGAAATGGTCTCAGGGGGCGTTTAAACACCTTCTGCAGGTGGCGGAAGAGTGCGGCATAACTTTGATCCCGCAGTTGAATTTATTCGGACATGCCGCTTTTTCGCGCGTCGGCAGTGCCAAACATGCGGTTCTTGATTTTCACCCCGAATGGGAAACGTTGTATGAGCCGGGCGGCTGGAGTTACTGCCTTTCCAATATGGAAACGCGCAGAATCCTGACGGATCTTGCGCTGGAACTTTATGAATTTTTCGGCAAACCGCGTTTTTTCCATATCGGCTGTGATGAAGCCTATGATTTTCAGACCTGTGCCGCGTGTGCGGCGGCAGATCCGAAAACGCTGCTTCTTGACCATCTGCAGTACTTTCACGACCTTTTTGCCGGATATGGCTGCCGTATCATGATGTGGCATGATATGCTCCTGATGGAAGACGATTCCCGCTGGAAGGGGTGCATTGCATTCGGCGATGACCGTACCAGGGGAATTCTCGCAGAGCTTCCCGGAGACATCATCATAGCCGACTGGCAATACGCCGGGGCTCCGGAGAATAATCCTGATCACGAATTTCCAACGGCAAATCACCTGAAGGATTCCGGTTTTGATGTCGTGCTCTGTCCGTGGATGGAAGACACCGGGATTTTTCAGGCGGGGGCACAGGTCGAAAAACGCAAACTTTTCGGCTTGCTGCAGACAACCTGGAACACCGTTTACCAGAAAGATTTCGTCAGAATGTTTACCGCGGGAGCATTTGCCGCATGGTGCGGCAAAATCGAACCGATCCGCTTCAACGATGCGGTGCATGTCGCTTTTGCCCGTAATCTCCGGCACGTTCACCGGGATATGAATATTACCCGTTATCTGGATACCGGGCACACCAATAACCAGATTCTCGTACCGGATTTCCAAAGTTAGATGGAATACGATGAATATGAAAAAACAGAATATCGCACAGCATTTCCTGCATTACGACAGGCCGGCCGACTTCTGGGAAGAAGCTCTTCCGGTAGGCAATGGCCGGATCGGCGGTATGGTCTATGGCGAACCGGGAAGTGAAATCATTGCACTGAATGAGGATACGTTATGGTCCGGATTGCCGGGCAATGAACTGGAGTATTATGACGGCTTCCTGGATTCCGTCAGGGAAACCCGCAGATTTTTGGCTGAACGGGATTATGTCCGGGCTGACCGGAGCCTGACCGCCGCGATGCTCAAGGGAAAGGACAGCGAAAGCTACATGCCCGCAGGAGAAATAAATCTTCACTGCGATGTTCCGGGAAAAATTGAAGATTACCGCCGCAGTCTTGATCTGGAGAACGCTGTCGCCGGTACCGAATACCGCTGCGGCGGCATCAAGTTCAGACGCGAGGTCTTCGTCAGTTATCCTGCACAGGTCATGGTGATTCATTTCCGTGCGGATGCTCCGGGCATGATTACTTTTCGGGCTCAGCTGAAAACTCTGATGGCGGGAACACATGGCGGAGAGAAGGATACAATCTGGTTCAGCGGGCATTGCCCCTTGGCGTGTCGCTATAATTATGCTTTGACGCAGTGGTCGGAGCGCTTCCGCGGCCCCGGCGGGATCAATTTCTCCATGCGGCTGAAAGCGTATGCACAAGGCGGCAGTGTCGCGGTCAGTCCCAATGGTCTCATGCGTGTGACCGGTGCGGATGAAGTTACACTTGTACTGGCGCTTCGTTCCGATTTCAGAAATTTTCAGACTCCGCCGGAAAAAGAGTGCGCTCTGGCGGAAGCTCTGGCGCAAAAAGATCTGGAAGGTATAAATACCGCGGCTCTTTTTTCTGAACACCAGAAAGATTATCAGGCGTTGTACAACCGTTCCAGACTGGCGTTTCCGGTAACCGGAGACGATGAACTCTGTACGGTTGAACGGATCCGTCACTGTGAAGCGGCAAAGAAGATATCGCCGAACCTGATCGCTTTGCTGTATCACTTCGGACGATATTTGCTGATCGCCTCTTCACGCCCCGGCACCCAGCCCGCCAATTTACAGGGCATCTGGAATAATATGCTTATGGCTCCGTGGGCAAGCAACTATACCACCAATATCAATACCGAAATGAATTACTGGCCCGCGGAGGCCGCATCGCTTGCGGAGTGTGTTGAACCGCTCTACCGGTTTGTCCGCGAGTGCGCTGTCAACGGCATGAAAACTGCGGAAAAGTTATACGGCTGCCGCGGTTGGTGCATGCACCACAACTCGGATCTCTGGCGCAAGACAACTCCCGCCGCCTGTATTGCGCAATGTTCGGCGTTCCCTTTTGCCGGCTTCTGGCTTCTGCGGCAATTTTATGAACATTATCTCTATTCCGGCGATAAAATATTTCTGAAGAAGTGTTACGATCTCTATCAGGGAGCAGCGCGTTTCATTCTTGATTTTCTGCAGAAGGAAGAAGACGGCACCTGTACAATTTCTCCGTCGACTTCGCCGGAAAACGGATTTCTTGAACCCTCGGAAAAACATTTCTGCTGTGTTTCCGCAGGCAGTGCCGTTGACCTGACAATCGCACGGGAGCTGTTTGAAACATTCAGGGAAATTGCCGCCGAATTGCAGATCAGCGAACCCATGATCGAGGAAATTGAGGGAGTTCTGCCGCGCTTGCGCCTGCCCGGTATCGGGCGGCACGGTCAACTTCTGGAGTATGATGATGAATTTGAAGAAGCTCTGCCTGACCACCGCCACCTTTCGCATCTTTACGGGGTTTGTCCGGGGGCGGTTTTTACGCCGGAGCAGCATAAGGAGCTTTACGAGGCGGGAAGAGTTTCGCTGGCACACCGCAGCGACTTCAGCACCGGTTGGGCGATGGCGTGGCGGACCATTCTCTGGACCCGTTATTTTGACGGTGAACACGCGATGCGGTGCATGTCGGCGTTTCTGCATCTTGTAGAGTCGAATCATGGGATTGCCACCTGCGAGGGCGGGGGGATTTATCAGAATCTTTTCTGTGCGCATCCGCCATTTCAAATCGACGGCAATTTCGGCGCCTGTGCCGCCATTGCCGAAATGTTCGTGCAGAGCCAGCGAAAGACCGCTGACGGCAAGAGGTTGATTCACCTTTTCCCGGCGCTGCCGCGACAGTGGCAGGCGGGATCGATTACCGGGCTCTGCACCAGGGGCGGTCTGACCATGGAACTGCACTGGGCAGATGATACCTATGAAGCTGATATTGTTTCCGGTCGCGGCGGAACATTTGCCTTTTGCACTCCGGACCGGGAGTTTGAAAAAATACTTCAGCCGGGGGAATGTCTGAAAATCACAGGTAGACGCTCCGGGTGACATATGGCAGTTCTCAACTGTTCAATTTGAAAAATGAAAAAGTGAAAACGCCCGTGATGGCGGGCAAGGAGGTGTATTCTCAAGAGACTAAGTTCACGCGGCTTTTTATGAAAAGCGCATCGGAGGAGTCAAGCCGACCTTGACGAACATGAAAACAAGTTATCGGGAAAATACCAAGCGTTTGAAATTGGCCTGATACAGCAAACCTGAATCAAATATCGATAAATGAGGTAGTTATGTTGATTCCGCGTTCCGAACACCCCAAAATGCAGTTTTACCGTCCCGATTGGGGCAATCTAAATGGAGAGTGGAGCTATGAATTCGATTTCGGCAAGTCCGGAATCGAACGCGGCCTGCAGAAGTCCGCCGGCTTCGCCGGAAAGATCATCGTGCCGTTTTGCCCGGAAAGCCCGCTCTCCGGCGTCGGCCACACCGACTTCATCGAAAGCATGTTCTACCAGCGCGCGCTGGAAATTCCCGCCGCGTGGGACGGCAGGCGGATTCTGCTCCATTTCGGCGCAGTCGATTACACCGCCGTGATCTATCTGGACGGCGTCGAGATCGGCCGTCACTCCGGCGGCAGCATCTCCTTTACCGTCGACCTGACCCGGCATGTGGAGGCTGGAAAAAGCTATAATCTGGTCGTTCATGTGCTCGACGACCAGCGCAGTTTTGCTCAGCCTTTCGGCAAGCAAAGTCCGAAATTCCGGTCATACGGATGCAGCTACACCCGCGTGACCGGCATCTGGCAGACCGTTTGGCTCGAAGCCGCCGGCATGCAGGGATTGAAGAAATGCCGGATCGTGCCGGAGTTCGACCGGGGGGCGTTTGGCTTCCTGCCGGAGTATTTTGAGGAGCGCCCCGGCAATACGCTGACCGTGCGGATTCTGGCGGCGGGCCGCGAAGTCGCTGCGGAGACGGTGTCGGCTTCGGCGTGGGGGCCGTTTTCGGTCACGGTGCCGGAACCGCGTGCGTGGAGCCCGGAGGACCCGTTCCTGTACACGATCGTCTTTGAAGTGAAGAACGCCTCCGGCGAGCTGCTCGACCGGGTCGAGAGCTACGGCGGATTGCGGAAGATCCATGTGGAGGGAGATCGGCTCTTCCTGAACAACAAGCCGCTTTTCCTGCGCATGGTGCTGGATCAAGGGTACTACCCGGATGGTATCTGGACCGCTCCGAGCGACGAGGCGCTGGTGCGTGATATCGAGCTTTCGATGGCGGCCGGTTTCAATTCGGCGCGGCTCCACCAGAAAGTGTTCGAGGAACGTTTTCACTATCACGCCGACCGCATGGGCTACCTGACCTGGGGGGAATCCGCCAGCTGGGGAATGGGCTGGACAAACCTGAGATGGTGGTATACGCAGGATCGCTACAACGGCGTATTCAACTTCCTGCGCGAATGGCGCGAAATCGTCGAACGCGACGCGAACCATCCGTCGATTATCGCGTGGACTCCGCTGAACGAGACGGATCGGCCCATGGATCTTGATTTCTACCGCGGCGTGATGACCGAGGTGTACGACCTGACCAGACAGGTCGATCCGACCCGCCCGGTCAACGACACCAGCGGCTACCAGCACGTGAAGACCGACCTCTGGACGGTTCACCTCTACCGCAAGGATGCGGCGGAACTCAAGGAGGCGCTGACTCCCGCCGGCGGCGGCGTGTGGCACACCAGCCCCGACCACGAAGTCCCCTACGCCGGGCAGCCCTACCTGAACGATGAATTCGGCGGTTTTATGTACATCCCGCCGGAGCGGGCCAAGTTCGCCGCGAATACCTGGGGATATCACGGCCTTGACCTGAAATCGCCGGAAGAACTGTGCGCCAAGATTGCCGAACAGGTCGATTACATGCTGACGGTGCCGAACCTCTCCGGCTACTGCTACACGCAGCTGACCGATGTGGAACAGGAGCAGAACGGCCTGTACAATTACGACCGCACTGCGAAGGTGCCGGAGGGGATGCTGAAAGCGATCTTCGGCAAGTCGCCGGAATGGGCGAAATAAGCGATAATGTCCCAAATTTTGTGACGGGACGTGTTGTTTGACAAGGTTGCATCTGCCTTTTATTTTGAGTAACTCAAAATCTCAACATAAAAGGAAAGGCAGATGCAAGGTAAAATTAGCATGGATTTGTCGTTTTGTCAATCAGAAGAAGGTTTTTCTTTGGATGAACTTGTGTCCAAACTGGCGGATGTGTATGAACGCAAGGCCTTCTCCGAGCTGTTAAAAATGATCTTACAGATGGTTCAGGAGATTCAGATGTATCGAATTTTACATGGCCAAGCGGATGCCATGAAGTGCTGTTCTCACGGCCATCTCCGACTCAACGGCAGCTTCGAGCGTCGCATTCGAACCAGTTTGGGCGAGTTCAAAATGACGTTCTGGTGTGTGAGTTGTTCCGCGTGCGGAAAAACCTTTTCGCCATTGCAGCGGTTCATTCACCTGGGACGTTATCAGACGAAAACCAATGAACTGGAAAAGCTGATTGTTGAAGCTGCGAGCGAGACGAATTACCGTCGTGCAGTTCAGGAATTAACTCGTGACGGAAAACTGCCGGTGTCATTTCATACTGCGCATGGCTGGGTATTGCGCACGGATTGTGATGAAATAGACATTTCAAAACGGGTGATCGGTTCCGCTCCGATTCAGATTATGCCTGACGGAACCGGATTCAAAGGAGAAGGGCGCAATGGCGAGGCGCGTAAAGGCGATTTGAAAGTGGTTATCGGCATTACCACCAGCGGAGAAATCTTTCCGCTGGGAAGTTGGGCAGGAACCAGTTGGGATGCGATTAACAAACAGTGGAAAGAACAAGAGATGAAGTTTCCGGATGGCAGTATTTTGATCTGTGATGGCGAACTTGGATTGTCCGAAGCATTTGCCGAATACGCCTCGGAGCAACAACGCTGCCACTGGCACATTAATCGGGATTTGTATCACGCGATGTATCAGGACGGCGGACGCAAGGTGGATTCCAAGCCGATTCAGGAGGCTTTGGCTGGAGCGCTGGCGATCGAATTGCCGCAGGAAGATTTCAAGTACGTGTCCGAGGAAGAGAAAGACGATATTGAGGAACGAATGGAGAAAACAGAGGCGGCCATAGATCAACTGATCGGATATTTTCAAGGCCATGGGTATGAAGCGGCGGCTACCTATATGCGACGGGCAAAAATCGGCATGTTCGGTTATATTCGCCGCTGGCTGAAATGGGGACTGATCTCTCCCAGAGCCTCGTCTATGGTCGAAAGGGTTATGCGGGAACTTGGACGCAGAATTAAGAAAATCGCTTATGGGTGGAGTGACAAGGGTGTAACGAAAGTTGCGAGAATCATATTGAAACGGTTTGCTAATGCCGGAGCATGGGAGGACTACTGGCAAAAGCGTATGGATATTATCGGCAACGTCGTCATCGGCGTTGGAAACTACAAATGTGTTTCACAAAATTTGGGACAATAACAAATAAGCCCTCTATTTCGACTGAATGAAGGACCTGTTACAAAGCCTCACAAGGTATGCAACGCCCCTTGAGGATGGCAGGGCGGTTACTGACGTAATAGAACGGGAAATGTTGTGATTACTGGCAGAATCCAAAGGGATTCAAATTCCAGAAAGTTTTCCCAAGTACATTATTAGAGTGGAGCTACTGATGAATACACAAGATGAACTGAAAGAGTTTTTTATTAACTCTTTTATCCCCATCGACAATATCCCGGAAAATACAACCCGGCGTGATTCGATCTGTATGGAGGCTCGCGCTTCGTTGTTAATTGAAGCAAATTGTACCAGCGAGTACTTTCCGGCGTTCATGAAATCCGGAGTGCCCGGTTCGAACTGCTGGATCTACGAGTTTCCCAAACCATGGAGTTGTGAAGGTTCGCATCAATCTAACGGCAACTATAAGTTAAGTTGGGCTTTTAAGGAGTTCGAAATCGGTGCCCCTTCGATAAATTGGAATTGGCATTCTGCAAATACCTGGCGTTTGAAGATTGATATGAAGAGTAATGCCAATCTTAATACTATCAACGAATCTGACTCACCTTTTAATTACGCACGACTAATTGATTGGAAGAACAGTGATGTGCGAATTCGCCAAAATGAGAGCTTTGACGCAGATTTTGAGCAGGTCAATTTATTTTTTCAGGAAGTTTATCGTTCTCGTTTTCAGCTTTGTTCCCAGATTTCTCCTTATAAGACTCCGGAACAGGTGTGTCGCTTTTTCGGAAATCGCGGGGAGGTTTTTGCAGAGCTGAAAAGCGATAGTATGCGTCCTGATTACTTTCTGAAAAATTTCAATCAGCCAGTACCGAAACGAAATGATCAGGCAGATTGGTCAGACGCTCGCGTGGAACAGGAAATGTTTTTGGGGATATTGCCGTGTTCGCCGCAAGGCCCCTGTCAGTTGCCGTTACATAAAAAATATGTTGGCTGGTTCTGTCAGGTTTTTCCGTTCCGGAATGAATACGGTGAAATCCGGATGCAGTTAATCAAGTTGTACATGCCGAAAACACAAACAAAATGCCTTGTTCCGGTGACAACCTGGATGCGCGAAAACTATCCCTACAATCAATATTTTTGCGTTCCTCTGCCGAAGGACAAGCAGCCGCTCTATAATCTTGATCTGCTGCTTAAACCGGAAACAGAAACAGTCATTTTGACAGATAGCGTGGAGTTGGCCGATTCCAATCAGCGTAATGCCTTTGATGGTATTCTATTCACAAGCTTCATTTGTTCACCGGAACACTACGAGCAGGTGGATTGGGCTCCGTTGAGAAATAAAACAATTTATTATTTGATCACAAATCATTCTGGCATTTCTTTAGAATCAGCCGCATTGAAAGCACGGAAGTTGAAGGAATATCTGGTCAAAGAGGAACCTGAAATAAAACTCTTTTTCGTTACACTTCCTGTGGATTACAAACTTGAAGGACATTTGGGGCGTTCTCGGACTTTCAAAAGTGTTGATGATATTCTGCAGAATTATGAGGAATGGCCTCCGGTTGTGAAAACGACTGAAATCAAGTTCTGGGAATCAGACGAAGAATTTCTGGAATTTTGTGCAGAGGCAGAGGAAATCATCAAAAGTCATAATATTATAAAACCACCAACCTTAGCAGAGATTACAAGATATTGTCAACAAGAGGAAATATTCTTTTCAGAATGGATGTCGCGTCCTTCTGAATAATATTAAAACTTACACCTTCCTCTGCTGTCACACAACAGCAGAGGAAGGAATGTTATAAATTTCCATATTACAGGAGCAATGGTTGACCAGCCAGATACGATTGATAGATATACTCCGGATTTTCAAAGAACATGCTGCTGTTATAATCATCCAGACGGTCGGCTATCCAGGAGTTGTAAACTTCGATCAGTGCATCGGAAAAGTCAATCCCTTTTGCTTGAGAAACCGCAACAATCAACCGCTTATAGACTTTGCCAATATCAAAAACGGAAGGAACTGCGTAACGACAAGCCGCGACATTATCGAAGATTCCCTGCGATATATGGTATTTCTCTGTCAGATTGTCGATGAGTTTTTCCATATTCTCGTTGTGATAGATGTCTGCCAGCTCCAGCAGATGATGAATTTGGGCAATTCCAAGAGCGTTTACGACTACACGCCGATGGTTCTTTGTCTTCCGCCCAATCGCTTCAATCAGCGAACAGACAAAGAAAAGATCATTTTCCCGACGGTCTTCACGTCCGGTCATCGTGTGACCTCCTTGCTTTCCAAGAAAGTCAAACAGGACAACGCTCTCGGGGTGCAAAACGTAATCTGATGAGTTGGATGCTTGAATTTTGCCAATACCCAGAATTGTTCTCTGGTGAGAATTCCGCTGATGAAATCGGCAACATAGTTCCATATCTGATCGTTGGCCATCGCTCCAACTACGATGTCATGAGAATGCGGAGTTCCGTTCCGGCAGGCTACGATGAAGTCAAGCCACTCTTCCGTCATCTGATCGAAACTCAGAATATCCAAATCAGGATCAGGAGTGTATTCATAAAAACTGACAACAGGGGTATCAAACCGCCGTGACCAGCGTTCCGCTTGTGACAGCAACTCCGTACAATAGAAACCGGGACCGAAATCTTTATTATTCCGGCTCGGTTTTATTTCCGGAGTCCGTATTTCACAATATCCGCCGTGGTAGACAATCATTGCGACCTTTCCTGTTCAGCAACTCTTCAGTTTATATCTTCTCTAAAATCTTGAACACGTAAAATATATCATTCATGGAGACATTTGCAAATCAAGGTTTGACTTTTACTGACGGAGCCATTATAGTAAAAATATCATCGTTGGGAACCATGAAAGTTCTTTGAAATGGTAACAAATGGTAATTTTACCATATTGACGAGGTAT
>ERZ1034915.499-NODE-499-length-26479-cov-18.404670_pt1 | contig 26479 bp, 44 predicted proteins | sample MGYA00520592_ERZ1034915 | MGnify/ENA primary metagenome ERZ1034915 (study PRJEB33766, sample SAMN09781787) | gut metagenome | biome: gut microbiome | host: Homo sapiens | place: Madagascar | study: EMG produced TPA metagenomics assembly of the PRJNA485056 data... | reverse complement strand
CTATGCCGCCCAGATCGGCTCAAGTGGCGATGCCGCCCAGATCGGCTCAAGTGGCGATGCCGCCCAGATCGGCTCAAGTGGCTATGCCGCCCGCATCGGCTCAAGTGGCTATGCCGCCCAGATCGGCTCAAGTGGCGATGCCGCCCGCATTGATAGCACCGGAGAAGACGCCGTTGTCTGCTGCGCAGGGCATGGCAACATCGTAAAAGCAAAAACTGGGAGCTGGATCACGCTTTCGGAGTGGGCGTATTCAGAAGAAAAAAAACATTCCGTCCCGGTTTGTGTTAAAACAGCTCGCGTCGATGGCGAAATCATAAAAGCTGATACGTGGTACAAACTGGTCAACGGAGAATTTACGGAGGTGCACGATGCTTGATGTTGAATACATTACGGCGGAAAACCACCGCCGGGCGCGGGAGCGCGAACTTGGCGAGCGCTGGGACGCAATCGTGCGAAATCGTAAGAGGCAGTCCAAGGCGCTGAAAGCCGCTGAAACGGTTTGCTTTACAGTCGCTTGTATGGCGGCGGGCGCAGCAGCTGTGTTTTTCGGATTTGCTTGTATCAAACCGGCGCTTATCACAGCTGGTGTCATGGCGATCTTCGGGCTTGGCGCGCTGGCTTTTTGCGAGCCATGACGCAAGCTGAAAAGGTGCTCCGCCACCTGAAAACGGTCGGGACGATTACGCCAATGGACGCGATTCGCGAATATGGTTGCCTCCGGCTTGGCGCTAGGATATGCGACCTGCGCCGCGCTGGGTATCCGATCAGGAGCAAAATCGTTACCGGTAAGAATCGCTTCGGCGAGCCGACACACTATGCAGAATATTCACTACAGGAGGAAGAGACAAACAATGGCAATCAAGAAAGCAGCTGAACTCGATTTCAGCGACAAGAAGTTTATGATCATAATCTCCGGACAACCGGGGCTCGGGAAAACGACGCTTGCGCTGTCCGCCCCGAAGCCGTTCCTGTTTGACACGGACAACGGTATCGCCCGCGTCAAGGCAGAGCACCGCCGGGACGTCGTGACGTCCGTCACATCGAGCTACGACGAGCTGCTTGGTGATATGGATTCCGACGAATACAAAGCCGCTGAGAGCGTCGTGATCGACACTGGCGGGACGCTTGTGCAGCTCATGAAGGATTGGGCAAAAAAGACCGACGCAAAGGCGGCACGGGACGGGCGCGCGATGTACGGCGTTATCAAAACGGAATTTGACCGGCTATGCTGGCAGATTCGGAATCAGGACAAAAAGCATCTGATCGTCGTGTTCCACACAACGGAGCAGCAGAAGGGCGACACCATCCAGACCCGCATTTCCTGCGAGGGCAGCACAAAAGATATCGTCTGGACACCGGCTGATTTCGGCGGGCATATGCACATGATGGGCGGAAAGCGCGTAATTGGCTTTACACCGACGGAAGAATATTTCGCAAAAGGATGCTTCGGCGTAAGCGGTATTATGCCGGTTCCAGATCTCAAGCCGGGGCAGGAAAACAATTTTCTTGCGCTGTTGTTCAAGCGTGCGCAGGAAAGCATTAACAAGGAAGCTGCCGTATTTAGTGGTGAGCGCGAAGCCTACGATAAGGCGATGGCATACGGCAAAGCCGTTATCGAAACGATCACGGACGCGGAGACCGCGACAGCCGCCACGGACGAGCTGGGCAAAATCGAGCACGCGCTGACAAGCAAAGCGGAGATTCGGAAGCTCCTGTCCGCCAAGGTAAAGGCTTGCGGGCTGAAATGGAGCGCGACGGAGGGCGCATATGTACTATCTGACGCAAAGCCTGCTGTCTAGCTGGCGGCACTTGATGGATGCAGACGAAGCCTATGCGGACGCTGCGTATGCGGAGTTTTTGGATACCCTGCGTCTTGTCAAGAAGGAAAAAACAAAAGCAATGCAGGCTGGTATCGACTTTGAGACGGCGGTTAATACCATCGTGGACGGCGGCATTCCAGAGCCGGTAAACGAAAAATGGGATAAGGCGTCACGCAGAATTGCAAGAATCTGCATGGGCGGGCAAGCACAGGTCCCAGTCAGCGGCACGCTCAGCGTCTGCGGCATGGATTTCGGTGTGTACGGTCTTTGCGATTATGTCAAGGCTGGCACGATCTACGACATCAAAAAGGTCACTCGCTATGAGTACGGGAAATACCTCAACAGCCCGCAGCATCCGATGTACATGAAGCTTTGCCCTGAGGCGAGAAAATTTACGTATCTGATTTTTGACGGCTCTAACGTCTACACAGAGACCTACAGGCGGGGCGATTTCAGACCGATTGAGGACACAGTTACAAGCTTCCTGCGCTGGCTTTATGAAACGGAAAATCTGGAAGATTACAAAAAATACTGGTCAATGACCGAAGAAAGGAAAAACAAAGTATATGGCATTTAAGGCAGTCGAAAATGACGGCGGGCTGATGAAGCAGGGCGATTATGAGGTATATGTGAAGAGTTGCGGCTACACCACCACCAAAAACGGAAATGAGTGCATTGCCTTTGATTTCGTTGTCCGCGCCGACGTCGAACAGGAATACCAGAACAAGCATATTTTCAAGAACTTCTACAAGAGCCGCGAGACCGGCGAATATGACGTTGCGAAGCTCGGCAAATACGCGAATGCCCTTGGCATTGAGAAGGGGCAGGACTTCGAGCTAGATGACCTCATCGGGCGGAATTGTATCGTGCACATCAGCCACTTTACCGGCGATGACGGCGTGACGCGCGAGTGCATCTACTACGTCGCGACGAGCAAGGTCACCCCGTATATCGGTGAGGCTCCGGACGGCAGCGACATCGTACCGGACGAAGAGCTTAACGACGATCCGTTGCCGTTCTGATTGCAAAACCATGAGGGCGGTGATCCATCCGCCGCTCTCTCTTTTCGTAAGGAGAATTAACCGATGGCAAAAAGCGGAATTGATTTCTTTCCGCTTGATGTCACATTGGACACGAAGTTTGAACTGATAGAAGCAGAGTATGGCTTGACAGGATTTGGTGTAGTCGTTCACTTGCTGCAAGAGATATACGGCAAGGCGGGTTACTACATTGAATGGACAGAGGAGGTTGCGCTTTTGTTCGCCCGCAAGGTCGGGTTGGGTGGGAGCGTCGTTTCCGAAATAATAGAGGCTTCTATCAGACGAGGGATGTTCGACAAAGAGAAATATGACAAGTACCACGTATTGACCTCAAGAGGCATACAGAAACGGTACTTCGAGGCAGTCAGCCGCCGTAAAGTTCTTGAAGTCGATTATAACATCCTTCTAGTTGATTGCGCCATTTTGCTTCCCAATGTTGACATTCAAGCGAAAAATGTAAACATTCTTTCAAAAAATGCGGACATTTCAAAACAAAGTAAAGTAGAGAAAAGTAAAGTAGAGAAGAGTAAAGAAGAGTATATAGGCGCGGAGCCGCAAGCGCCTCCCGCGCCGCCTGCGATCGTCCTCCCCTTGAACGACGGAACGGATTATCCTGTTCCCATGGCGCAATGCCAAGAATGGGAGGGGTTGTACCCTGCTGTCGACGTGATACAGCAGCTTCGGGGAATGAAAGGCTGGTTAGATGCGAACCCAGCGAAGCGCAAGACGCGGCGTGGAATCAATGCCTTTATCGTGCGTTGGCTTGCCAGAGAGCAGGATAGAGGCGGGGCGGCAAGGCAGGCACCGCCAATACGCAAAAATGCTACATACATCCAGCATGGGAACGATATGGGCGAGTTTGAGCGGGACGCGGTGCGGAAAATGATGGAAAGGGGGCTGCAAAATGGGGATTGATAAGCCGCAGGACGAGCCTGTCTGCTTCTGTCGAAATTGCGGCTGCGAGATGTACGAGCACGAAATGGGCTGGGACTTCGGCAGTGAGGGAATCTGGTGCGATGGCTGTGTAAATGATATGGACCCATGGCAGCACAAGCGGATTTTCGACAACGCCGACCAATATGAGCGCGTGGAGGTGAAGCCGTAAATGGCGAGACTACCGAACCGCTTTGACGAGCGCTGCCCTTGCAGGCAAGATTGCCAGAGGCGCTCTGTAGGCTGTAGAAGCAGCTGTGAGGCGTTTTTGCAGTACGAGGCTATCAAGCATAGCGAGTACGCGGAGCACCTGAGAAAAGTCGAGGAGGCGTATCTCAGGAACGCCCTGACAGCAGCTGCAATCGGCAGAAAGAAAAAATCGGAAAGAGACCAGAAGGAGGGGCGACTGTAGGATGGACTTAGAACAAACTGCGATTGAGCGGCTGAAAATGGCGTCAGACATGAGCCTGCGATTGTACAAGCAGCCACTTGTTATCACATATTCCGGCGGGAAGGATTCCGACGTTCTTCTGCATCTGGCAGGGAAAGCAGGTATCCCGTATGAGGCGCTGCACTCGCTGACAACGGCAGACGCGCCGGAGACGGTACGCCATGTGCTGGATACCTTCCGCCGTCTGGAGCTGGCGGGGATAACCTGCAACATCGATACGCACAAGCAGCCGGACGGGACGAACATCACCATGTGGAATCTGATACCTCGTAAGCTTATGCCGCCTACACGGCTTGTGCGTTACTGCTGCGCGGAGCTCAAAGAGACGGGAGGGCGCGGAAGATGGATTGCAACGGGCGTTCGCTGGGCGGAATCGCAAAAACGGAAATCTCGGGGCGTTATGGAGGCGCTGCACAAGGACAAATCAAAAAAACTAACGCTCATGAGCGATAACGATGAAAGCCGCATGATGATGGAAAACTGCCAGTTAAAGGGCAAACGTGTGATAAACCCAATCATTGATTGGCAAGAATCAGATGTACTTAACTACTGTACGGCAGAAAAGATTTGCATGAATCCGCTCTATGCCTGCGGCTGGAAACGTGTAGGCTGTATCGGCTGCCCGATGGCGGGCAAGCACCGAAAAACGGAGTTTGCGAGGTATCCAAAAATTAAAGCTGCGTATATTCGCGCTTTCGACAGAATGCTTGAGAGACGAGCACTGCTAGGAAAGAGTGAGGTTGGCAAGTTTGGGGCGACGGGAGCGGATGTTTTCCACTGGTGGATGGAGGACGGCGTTTTGCCGGGACAAATGGTTTTTGAAGGAATGGAGGATATATGACAGACAAGGAAATCGTGCAGGCACTGCGGTGCTGTGCAAGTGGAGAATCAGAGAAAGAATGCCCGTTTACGAAGAAATACGGGTGCGATGGGTGCCCGAAAGTGAGCGCCGACCTCATAGAGCGCTTGACCGCCGAGAACGCAGGCCTGCGCAAAGAACTTGAGTGGAAGGGCATGGTTATTGCCCTCGCCCAGCGAGAGCAAGCAAAGGCAGAGACCGAGAGGGACGCGCTGATCGAGCAAATAAAAGAGCGGCATGACTGCCTGGACTGCAAGCATAACGATTTTTGCGAATTTGACGGTGCGGACGATGCGATTGTCTTTGACTGCATGAACTGTGTGCAGGAAGGGTGTCCATGCGCCGGGTGCTGCGATTCCAGCCGCTGGGAATGGCGCGGTTTGCCGGAAGCTACGGAGGAGGAATGATGAAAGGTGCATCGAACTTTGATAAGCTGTGCCATCAGGTTTACAACGCCGACGGCAACGGTCGCGACTACATCGGAAAGGCTATTGGAGCGACGTGCAGGCTCTGCAAAAGTCCGCTCTATGCGTATTACTGCGAGGAACGGGTGTATCTCGTTGAGTGCAAAACCTGCAAAATGAAAGCATTGGTGATGGCAGAAAACCCGCAGGCGGCAGCATACAGAGCTTTTGGAATTGAGGTAAAATGATGGAAAAAATGACGTTTGACGGCAATTTCTGCGACATTGCGCAGTGCAACGAAGTCCCAGGCGGGAGCTTCTGCGAGGATGGCGCGTGCAGCCAGAAGAAAGTGTGGGAGCGGCTGAAAGCCTACGAGGACCGCGGATGTGAGCCGGAGGAAGTTCTGCCAAAAGACAAGGCTGACGAGATTGCGCTGAAGCTAATGCGCCTTGATGATTTGGAGAGCCTTTGTAGCTATGACCGTCTCCGCGAGCTTGCAGAAGCCGACAAGGACGGGCGCGTGGTGGTGCTGCCGTGCAAGGTGGGCGACAAGGTATGGTTTGAGACATACAAAAATAGTGCGCGCGATTTCATTGGCATACAACCGCATGAGGTCGCGAGGATATCGGTAGATATCATTGTCCCGGGTGAAATTGTGGATACCGGTATCCCTGTGGACCAGATCGGCGTGAGCGTATTCTTGAGCGAGGCAGAAGCGGTTGCGGCTGATGCGAAGCCTCCGGCTGGAAATGCCATTTTGGAAGTCTAGGAGGAGAAGCGGGATGAAACGACTGACAAGCTGGAATGACGACTGCGTACTGGTAAATGGGCACGGGCTGCATCTCTTAATGCCGCACGAGATAGTCCGGATGGCAGAACGCCTCGCGTCTTATGAGGACATGGATAGCAAGCGGCTCAGAGAACAGGAGGGTAAAATGATGGCTGATTTTTTGAGATTCTTTGACGATATTGTCAAGAGATACCCGATGCACCTTGAGATTACCTATAGCAAGGTAACAGACTGGGGTATCCGGATTTATCGCAAAGGCTGCGCGGATGGCGGCTCGGATGTGGAGATTGTGGACGTCCAGGACTGCGACATGGAGCTGTGCTTCGCGACGGCACAGGTCAAGCTCAAAAACTGGCTGTGTGATACGGAGGGAGGATATTGAGCATGGCGGGTGATTATATCCGGCGCGATTTTGCGCTTGCCGGAACGGAACTGTACAAGTATGGCGAGATGGAGATCGAGGCAGTGTGCGCAGAGCATATTCAGCGGCTGCCAGCTGCCGACGTGGCGGAGGTGGTGCATGGGCTGTGGCTTGGAGAGGGCGACGGGTATTCTGATGGCGTACTTGTTTGCGACGTGTGGCACTGCTCCGAGTGCGATTACACCATCGATGATGGCACGGATGATCCGGCGCGGCTGCCAAAATATTGCGCAGGATGCGGCGCGAAGATGGACGGAGGTGAAGATCGTGCGGGTAGTTGATTTAGATGCAGTAATTGATTGCATCGAAGTGGAGTGGGGATACGAGGGGATACGTGAGGACTTATACAGTCTGCCAGTCGTAGACGCTGTGCCGGTTGTGCGGTGCCGGGACTGCGAGTATTACAAAAACCACCAGAACGGTCTTTGCTATCTGCATACGGAGCCAAAGGAGAACGAGCGCGGTTATTCCGGCGAGGCGGTTTGCGTAGAACCGGATGATTTTTGTAGTTACGGTGTGCAGAAGGAGGCGACGAGCACGGATGAGTGATACATTGGCGCGTCTTTTAACGGCACTTTGGCAAATTATCCGGGTCGTGGCAGTCGCGGGCATCTTGGTTTGTGGGATGGCAGTGATTTCATGGCTCTTTTTAGCGGCAATCGATGGCAGGGAAGCCGTCAAAGAGAAAATTGAACAGCTAAAGGAAAGGAAAAAGAAATGAGCCTCGAAAAAGTGACCGGACAGAAGGAAATCAAGGAGAACGGCGGGAGGCAGTCCTTCCGCCCATACAAAAGCGAGTGGTTGCCTCCGAGAGCGATGTTGCAGCTTTCGCGGGTCCGCTACGAATCCGCTGCGCTCCACGGCTATTCGGAGGATAACTACAAGATGATTCCGGCAAAGGAGCACGTAGGGCGTGCGCTCACACATCTCTTTGCGTGGCTCGCCGGTGACGAGAGCAACGACCATCTGGCGCACGCGCTTTGCAGGATCGCCTTTGCCGTGGAGATGGAGCAGGAGGAGAAGGAGCGGAATGCCGATAGTGACGTTTGAGTGCACCGGCTGCGGCGAGGTCGTGAGCAGAAATCTCAAAAGGAGCGATCAGCCGACGCATTTCTGCTGCCGCGAATGCTATCTTGCATGGAGAGATCGGGACGGAGACAGCAGACACAGACGGAGCGGGGCAAAGCCCGCTCCGAAAGCCAAGAAATGCGAGCACGTAAAGATCGTCGTGGTCAGAAAGATTGATCTGTTTCCGGGCTTTGTTCCGGAGGTCGGGAAGGTGTACGATGCCGAGAAATACAAGGACGCGCATTACTCCATGCCGGGGTATGTGATCGTGGTAAATGGACACAGGGTCAATGTGCGATACAACGAATGCAAGGAGGTAGCGGGTTGAAATATAGCGTACAAGCCATTACGTGGACGCAGAAGCGGCTTCTAGCCGCTTACGCACGCTGCAACATGAGCGTCACGAAAACGGCGCAGGAAGTCTATCTGACGCCTCGTGACATCAATTACCATATGCGTATGGTGCGCGTGAAAACCGGGCTAGACCCGACGCAATTTGTGGACCTTGTAAAGCTGCTGTTCATGTGTGGCGAAGGTAGTATGTTTGAGCTGGAGGATTTGCTATGACAGGTATGACTGAGAGACAGGAGGAGTTCTACCGATTGTATATGTCCGGATATAGCACGGGAAAAATCGCAAAAAAATATAAAATTAACAGAATAACGGCTTACAGAACAATTATCAGAGCAGAAAAACATATAGCTGCTGCTAGAGAAATACAGAAGAAATTCCGGAAGGAGGAAACGAACAATCGAAATCAAATTCACGATTCCGGGGAATCCTGTCACGAAAAAGAACAGCAGCCTGATATTCCGGAATAAGGCTACCGGGAAACCGTTCGTTGTGCCGTCGGAGCAGTACAGGACGTATGAGAAGCAGACGGCTCCGTATTGTCCATGCAATCGGATAAATGCCCCTGTAAATTGCAAGTACATATACCATATGCGAACACGCCGAAAAATTGACCTTGCAAATCTGATAAGCGCGACAGATGATATCCTCGTGAAGCACGGCGTTCTGGCTGATGACAACCGCGACATCGTAGCAGCGCATGACGGCTCTCGCGTTTTCTATGATAAGCAGAATCCGCGCGTAGAAATAACGATAAGCACCTTAGACGGCTATGAGCAGTGGGACAAATAAAAAAGTGCTGCCTATAAGCGTGCAACATTTTCGCAGAACTGGTTGAAAATGCAAAAAATTCATGGTTCAATATAGGTAGAAATAAATACGTATCAAATGCAAGCTCGCTTGCATTTGATACGATTTATTTCTAGTTTTGAGCCAGCCTCAATCTTGGCTCCTTTGAGCCGAACTGCTTTTCTTCCTTCTGTTATTTGGCACCTGTAAAAGGGTGCCAAGATGGGGGCTGGACACCTCCCTGCATACCGGAAGCCGAACCGGGAAAATCGGCTGCGCCCAAATCGGCGCAAAGCGGAATGGCGGGATGCCGTAAAGAACCGCCCAATATTATTATACAAAAATGCGAAAGGAGTAAGCGTATGCCAGCAGGTGCACCAAGAAAATGGAAAAGCGTAAGCGCAATGCAGAAAGCAATTGACGCTTACTTCGAAAGCTGCGAGGGGACCCCGCTTCTTGATGATGATGGTTATGCTGTGACGGACAAAAACGGTGTGCCCATTATTATTGGCGCAAAGCCTCCGACCGTTACCGGACTTGCGCTTGCGCTGGGATTTACTGGCAGGAAACAGCTGATAGATTATCAGGGAAGACCGGAATTTTGTGACACGGTTACGCGAGCGAAGGCGCGCTGCGAGGAATATGCTGAAGCCAGACTGTATGATCGTGACGGAGCGAATGGCGCGAAATTCTCGCTCGGATGCAATTTTGGGTGGAATTCGGGCGAAGAAAAAAACGGCGATCCTGCGGCGCTTGCAGCGTTGCTTGCTGCGTTAAAGAGCGACGGAAATGCGGGTTAAATCGTTTTCGCCCAAACAGCGCCAAATCATGAGATTTGTCGATAGCGACGATATGGCGCTGATTTGTGACGGCTCTGTGCGTTCCGGGAAGACGACCGTTATGTCGATGGCGTTTGTGCTGTGGGCAATGAAATACTACAACGGCACGAATTTTGCTATTTGTGGGAAAACCGTACAAGCAGCAGAACGGAATATCCTGAAGCCACTAGTGGAAATTGAAGGGCTGCGGGCTGCTCTGTCCATGAGCTATAAGGTTTCAACAAGAGTTCTAACGATCCGGTGCGGTGATGTCGAAAACCGGTTTTATTTATTCGGCGGCAAAGATGAAAGCTCATATATGCTCATTCAGGGCATTACGCTTGCCGGGGTGCTTTTTGATGAAGTAGCGCTAATGCCGCGCTCGTTTGTGGAGCAGGCGCTGTCGCGCGCGATTTCTTTTGAGCACCCGAAATATTTTTTTAATTGCAATCCGGAAAGCCCGCAACACTGGTTTTACAGGGAATGGATAGAAAACCAACGGTCAAATACACAGCACATTCATTTTTTGCTTGAAGACAATCCGATACTTACGCCGCAGATGATTGAACGCACAAAGGCAATGTACAGCGGCGTTTTCTATGACCGCTATATTCGCGGGCTGTGGGTGGTCGCCGAAGGGCTTATCTATCCGATGTTCAACGAGACGTGCCAAGTCGACACGATTCCGCAGAGCGGGGAATATTACATATCCTGCGACTACGGTACTCTGAATCCATTTTCGGCGGGGCTGTGGTGCTGGGATGGCAAAACAGCGACCAGAATCTGTGAATATTATTATTCCGGAAGAGAAACGCAGCACCATAAAACAGACGCGGAATATGTCGGCGAGATTAAAAAGCTATGCGGTGATTTGAACATAAAATATATCGTTGTAGACCCGTCTGCGGCATCATTCATTGAGGAGCTTCGGCGGAATGGGTACATGGTGCGCAAAGCAAACAACGATGTGATAAACGGCATCATGACTACGGCACGTTATTTGCAGGACGGTGTAATCAAGATACACAGGAGCTGTGAAGATTGCGTCCGTGAGTTTGGCTTATATAGATGGGACGAAAAGGCTACAGATGATAAGCCGATAAAAGAAAACGATCACGCAATGGACGATGTAAGATATTTTGCATATACGGTTTTGAGAGAAAAGGTGCGTCGGCGTGATTATGCGCCAATCTGGAATAAATAGGAGTTAGTGCATGAAAACCTATCAGGATTTGCGCGCGGTGGGCGAAAATGAGCAAAATCGCATCGGTTTTATCCGCAGCGCGATCAACGAGCATCGCACGTCTGCGGCATATAAAGCAGCGGCTGACGCGGAGGCTTATTATAATGGGCTGAATCCCACCATTAACCGCTATGAAAAAATCATATATGATATGCAAGGGCGCAGCCATACAGATATGTGGACGGCGAATCACAAATTGGCGAGCCGTTTCTTCGGAATGGCGGTCGATCAGGAGGTTTCTTATCTGCTTGGGAATGGCGTAACATTTGCAGAGGAAAGCACAAAGAAAAAGTTGTGCTCAGATTTTGATCAGGAAGTCATGGACGCAGCACGCGCCGCGAAGATCGCCGGTGTGGCGTTCGGTTTTTGGGATTTATCACATTTGCGAGTATTCTCCTTGTTGGAGTTTGTGCCGCTTTACGATGAAGAGGACGGCGCATTAAAGGCTGGCGTTCGTTTTTGGCAGGTTGCGCCGGATAAGCCGCTGAGAGCTACGTTGTACGAGCCGGATGGCTTTACAGAGTATTTCCAGCCGAAGAATAAGGACATGGGCGTGCTGCAAGAAAAGCGCAGCTACAAGCTCGTTGAGCGAAAAGCCGATGTTGGAGAGACAGAAATTTTTGATGGCGGCAATTATCCGAGCTTCCCTATCGTCCCATTGAAGAACAACAAATACTGCCTTTCTGAGATTTCCGGAAAGCGGAACACTATTGATGCGCTCGATCTTGCGTCCTCGAACATGGTCAACAATGTGGACGAGGGCAATTTGATATATTGGGTACTGTCGAATTGCAACGGCATGGATGATCTGGACGATGCGAAATTTGTGGAGCGCTTGAAAACCACGCACGTTGCCCACGCCAACGGCGACGACGGCGCGAAAGTGGAGAGCAAGACCATCGAAGCGCCTTACGAGGGCACGAGCAGCACCATTGATATGCTCAAGAAGAAGCTGTACGAAGACTTCCAGTGCTTTGATTCTTCGGCTATTTCTGCGGGTAATCAAACTGCGACGGCAATCAAGGCAAGCTATGTGCCGCTTGATCTCAAAACGGACAAATTCGAGGCGGAAGTCACTCGGTTTATCGTTGAGATTCTGCGACTGGCTGGCATTGAGGATCAGCCCAGCTACACGCGAAATCAGATTATCAACAAGAGTGAGGAGACGCAGAACATTCTTTTGGGCGCGGCGTATTACGATGACGAATACATCACAAAAAAGCTGTTGACCATCAATGGTGACATTGACCAGTATGAGGACATGATGCGACGTAAGGCGGCGGAAGCGATCAGCCAAAGTTTTGATGGACCTGAAGAGCCGGTGATTGATAATGGCAACGCCTGATTTGGGGCACCAGATGACAGACAAACAGCTTTCCGCGCTGGAACGGCGCATTGCAAAGCTGTACCGCGAGGCGGGAAAAGAACTGCAAGCTACCATAGACGCATATTTTGAGCAGTTCAAGCAGCGCGACGAGGAAATGAAAGCGCTGATCGGCACTGTGCAGAACGGCAAGGAGTGGACTGAGCAGGACTACACGCAATGGCGGCTCAACCAAATGGCGCGCGGAGAGCGATATCGGGCTTTGCGCGACAAGGTGGCGCACCGCGTGACCGATGCAAACGCTGTGGCGGTTTCCTATACCAACGATGCGACGCCGGGCATTTACAGCCTGAACCGCAATTATGCGGCTTACACCATCGAGCAGGTCGCGGGCAACGTCGGATTTGACTTGTGGGACGAGCAGACGGTGAAGCGGCTTATAGTAGAGCAGCCGGATTTAATGCCATACTACCCGCCGAAACGAGCATTAAAGCGTGGCATAGACCTCGCGTATGGCAAGAAACAAATCACGGCCAGCGTGACCAGCTCCATCTTGCAGGGAAAGAGCATCAAGCACATGGCGGACGACCTGCAAAAGCGCATCACCACCATGAGCCGCGATAGCGCCATCCGCACCGCCCGTACAGCTGTGACCGGCGCGCAGAACGCCGGACGCATGGACAGCTATGCGGAGGCGCAGAAGATGGGCGTCAAGCTCAAGCGGGAATGGGTGGCGACGCTGGATAACCGCACGCGCCACGCTCACGCAATGCTCGATGGTCAGCAAGCCGACATCGACAAGCCTTTCAAGATCGACGGTTACGATATCATGTTTCCCGGCGATACGTCAGCGCCCGGTTATCTCGTGTATAATTGCCGCTGCACGACGGTTGCGGTGGTGGATGGGGTAGATACCTCATCGGCGCAGAGACGCGCCAGAAATCCCGCTACGGACGAAACAGAGGTCATCTCGAATATGACCTATGCGGAATGGCTGAAGCGAAAGAAGGACACGAATGAGCGTTGAAATCAAAGATAACCGCGAAATCGTATTTGACGCCATGAGCGAGGCGCTGCGGCGCGGGCTTGAGAAGATCGGCTTGGTCGCGGAAGCGTATGCAAAGAAGTTGTGCCCCGTGGATACCGGGAATTTGCGAAACAGCATTACACACGTGGTCGTATTGGATGGGACCGCATCAGGAGATATTACGATTCCAAACGGGCGCATTGATGTAAAAAGTGATGGCTCCGGAGCGGTGTACATTGGTACGGATTCTGAGTATGCGCCTTATGTTGAACTCGGCACGGGAATTTACGCCGAGGGCGGCGGCGGACGACCTACGCCTTGGACGTATCAGGACGCCAAAGGCAACTGGCACATGACCCACGGCAATAAGCCGCAGCCGTTTTTGAAGCCAGCCGCGTATGAACACAGGGACCAATACCGGCAGATATTGGAGGATGAATTGAAAAATGGATGACGAGACCATCCGAGCGATCGAAGCCATTATCAAGCGCGGCAACGACGCGGAAATACGTCGAAAAGGCGATGGGTACATTGTCTTAGAGGTCAAGAAAACAATCAAACACAGCACTCAAACATAAAAAGACCGCCCCGGTTAAGGGACGGCGGAATTAGTCAACAAGAATTTCCCGAAACTTATCTTTGCTGTAATGGCATAGAACGCAGTTGCCCGCAGTCCTAAAGGATACATCGGAACCGTACCGACCGGGAACTAAGGTAAGCGAAGAAACTTCCCCGTGGTCAGTAAACTCCACGAACCCGCGCTGATGAAGGATTTCCCACAGCTTATTGAATCGAGTGTTTGTCATTTCGGCTTCCTTTCTGCCCTCGTTACCTCCGGGGCGGGCATCCGTTACTTCAATTTGAAAATGTTGTACAGGAGGTTCCCGTCATCGTCGTGGATAGTTTCGATCTCGGTGAGATTGGCAACGGCCTTGCTCATGGGTGTCCCGTAAGTGCCGCGCTCCCACAGCCCGGAAGCTTCTGCCATTTTCCAGAAACAGTTGACTTCAATTCCGGCGTTGGGGCCGGAGAAAGGATGATGCTTTGTGAACCGCGCCTTGATGAAGTTCTCGCACCATTCAACTTTCACGTTCTTCATTTCAATTTCCTTTCCGGCTTTTGCCTGTCACATTTGTTCCTTGTGAGTACATGATAATATAAGTTTACTTATATTTCAAGATGGGATATTCAACAATAAATTGCAGATTGGATTGTTGAAAATGTATAAGTTGACTTATTGTTTGAAATGTGATACCATGTTGCAAAAGGAGGTTTGCAACATGGCAACAGAGGCGCAGATAAGGGCAAGCACGAAGTACAACCGAAAACAGGATACCATAACGGTGCGAGTGGATAAAGAAATCGGCAAAAAAATACGCGATGCTGCAGAACGGCAAGGCGTAAGTGTGAAAGAGTTTATTCTTGCGGCGGTAATGCCGCACATCGACGATAAGTAAATAACAGCTTCCGCGTAATTGGGCGCGGGAAAGGGCAATAGGAGCCAACTTGTAAGGAACGCTTACAGGCTGGCTCTTTTTCTTTCAGGAGGGAATGCATGGCTAACAGCAAAGTCACCATTTTAGGCACAGATTACGAAATTGTCGTTAAAAAGTACAGCGACGATGAGGCATTTGAGCGCAGGAGCATTGACGGATATTGCGACCACCTTTTGAAGCAAATCGTAATTTGCGACATGACAACCTATAAGGGGTGGGGAAACGAGCCAGTAGAAACAGCAAAAGAAGCTCAAAAGCAAACGTTACGGCATGAAATTGTACACGCATTTTTCAGCGAAAGCGGTCTTTCGGATAGCGGGCTTTCTTTTGAAGGGGCATGGTGCAAAAACGAGGAGCTTGTCGACTGGATCGCGTGGCAAGGGGCAAAAATCCACAAGGCGTGGGAAATGGCAAACGCAATTTAGAACAGGTAAACACCGCGAAGCATAGCGGTTTTTATACAACGTTCGCCCCCGAAGAATTGGGGCCAAGGAAAAGGAGAACGAATAACATGGCGAAATTTACGAGAGCGGAAATCAGGAATATTCTCGGCGAGGCTTGCACCGAAGAGATCGAGAATCGCTTGGTTGCGCTGCATCTGGGCGTAGTCGACCCACTCAAGGACGATCTCACGAAGTACAAGGCGGACGCGGAGAAGCTGCCCGGCGTCCAGAAGGAGTTGGATGCCCTCAAGGCAGCGGGTGACGGAGGTTACAAGGAGAAGTACGAGAAAGAACACTCGGCCTTTGAAGCCTTTAAGACCGACATCACGGCAAAGGAGAGCAAGGCGGCAAAGGAAAAGGCCGTGCGTGCTTACTTTGAGAGCAAAAACATCACCGGCGCGAATTTGGACCTTGCCATGCGCGGCTGCGGCGAGGAAATGTCCGCGTTGGAGATGGACGGCGAGAAGATCAAGGACACCAAAAGTCTTGATGCACTCGTAGATGGCACCTACAAGGGGCTTGTCTCCACTACACGGACAAAGGGTGCTGACCCAGCGACCCCTCCGGTGACCACTCCGGCAAAAACCTACACAACCGCAGAAATCAAAAACATGAGTGCTGCGGAGATCAATGCAAATTGGGACAGCATCAAAGCGTCCCTGAATCAGAAAGGAGTTTAACACATGGCTGTTACTACGTTTATCCCCGAGCTTTGGAGCGCACGTCTGCTCTACGCCCTTGAAAAATCCCACGTTGCGACGAACCTCGTCAACCGCAACTATGAGGGCGTTATCGCCAATCAGGGCGACACCGTCCACATTAACAGCATCGGCGCAATCACGGTCAAGGATTATACCAAGAATACCGACATTGCCGCGCCCGATGCACTGACCACCACCGATCAGACCCTCGTTATCGACCAGTGCAAGTATTTCAACTTTCAGGTTGATGATGTGGACAAGGTGCAGGCGGCTGGGGATCTTGTCGATACCGCAATGGGTCGCGCGGCTTATGCACTGGCTGACGCATCCGACGCGTTCTTGCTCAAGACTATCGCCGCAGGCGCTGTGGCTGGGAACACCATCGGCTCCGCAGCCACGCCCGTTGCGCTGACGGCTTCTAATGTTTATGAAAACATTGTGAAGCTGCGCACGAAGCTTGACAAGGCAAATGTTCCGAATGTTGGTCGGACACTCGTTGTCCCCCCGGAGGTGTACGCGCTTCTGCTGCTTGACGATCGCTTCGCGAAGAGCGACGCCGCAGCCGGTCAGGACGCGCTGCTCAATGGTCAGGTTGGTCGCGTAGCAGGCTTCACCGTGTTCATGAGCAACAACGTGAAGACTGGAACGGGCACGGACACCGGAAAGACCCCGTACTTCGAGATCACGGCGCAGGTGGAAAGCGCGACCACTTATGCAGAACAGATTATCAAAACCGAGGGCTACCGCATGGAATCCCGCTTTGCAGACGGCGTGAAGGGGCTTCACGTCTACGGCGCGAAGGTTACTGACGGCAACCAGATCGCGAAAATCCTCGCGTCTGTGTCTTAACAAGGAGGCAGCGTAATGCTTGAACAGATTCTACGGCACTTGAACAACTGGTTTCTCATCGATAAGCATGATGGACCGTTTACCGTGGAAAACGGCAGCATTACGCTGCCATTTTTACAGGAAGGACAGTACTTCCGCGTCGTTGGGTCCGTTTTCAACGACGGCTTGCATAAGTATCCCGCGTATGAGCTGAAAAATGAGACGTTCGACGGGACGATATGGGCGCTTGCAATTCCGGATGTCGTCGTGTCGCTGGCGGATAAAATCAGTGCATGGCAGGAGAAGAATGGAGACGCCGTAGAGAGCCCCTATCAAAGCGAAAGCTTTGGCGGATATTCGTACACAAGACGAAGCGGAAACGCGGGTGCCGGGACCGTGAGCGGGTGGCAGGACGTTTTCCGGACGCAGCTTAACGACTTCCGGAAAATGAAAGGGTGCGAAGTATGAGATTACTCGACGATTTTTCCAGAAAATGCGTGTTGCTTCAAAAACTGCCTACACCGGATGGAGCGGGCGGCTATGTCGGAACGTGGTCGGACGGGATAGAATTTGAAAACTACCAAGCGCTTGAGACATCGATGGAGGCACGCAGAGCAGAGAAGGAAGGTGTCACAAGCATCTATACGGCGCTTGTTGATAAAAACATCCCTATAAGATACGGAGATTATTTCCGTGATGTTGATACGGGGGTGACATTCCGCGTCACATCAAATCCGGAAGAAAAGCAAGCGCCAAAATCGGCGAGCTTTTCACTCAAATACTTTACTGCCGAAAGAAAGGATGCGCCAGAATGACCAAAGACAAGGCATTACACGCGTGGTTCTCACAGTTTTTGCCAGCGTATCCGACGTCAAATGTTCCGGAAGCCGCGGTTTTCCCATGGTTGACTTATGAGCTGGTCACGGGTGCTTGGGACAGCGGAGAAATAGGGCTTACGGTAAATCTCTGGTATTACACGGCACAGGAAGCTGAACCAAACGCAAAGGCACAGGAGATCGCGGCGGCTATCGGTATGGGCGGCGTATTCGTGCCGTGCGATGAGGGCGCGATTTGGATTAAGCGCGGGACGCCTTGGTGCCAAAACGTAAGGAATGAAACGGACGCGAATATCAAGCGAAGATACCTGAATATCACTGTGGAATACATCACAGAAAACTGAAAGGACTGAAGTTATGGCTAAATTTACAAAAATTCCTGCGGATACGTTCAAACAGCTTCAAATCAACGCGGGAGTTATTCTGAGCGATTTTACTCCGGCGACCGGGGCGTTTGACGCAGAAAGCCAGATTGGCGCGACTACCGGCGGCATCAGCTTTGCGGCGACGCCTACCTTTTCGGACTTTGGCGACGATGTTGACAACTGCCCGAAGAATACCAAAGAGCTGAAGCGACAGGATGATGTCGAGGTAAAGGTTTCCGGAACATATGTCACCGTTACAACGGCATCGGCGAAAGCCCTGATGGCGGCGGCAGACATCGACAAGACGGACACAACAAAGGTTGTGCCAAGACGAGATCTTGCAGATACCGATTTCTCGGACATCTGGCTTGTCGGTGATTATTCCGACAAGAACGGTGCAACGAATGGTGGATACATCGCGATCCATTTGATCAATGCGCTTTCGACAGGCGGCTTCCAGCTCAAAACGGCGGATAAGAGCAAGGGACAGATGGCATTTGAGTACACCGCTCATTATTCTATCTCGCAGCAGGACGTTGTGCCGTATGAGCTGTACATTAAGGCTGGAACGGCGGAAGCGTAAGGAGGGACCTATGAGAATTTCCGAATTGAGCACCGATAAGGCGGCTGATGTGCTGTGCGAGGTGAGCGCATACGCCCTGAATATTGTGACCGACGAAGAGCTGCGCGACAGCCTGACGGCACAGATTGATGCTGAAAAACCGCAGACGGCGGGAGAGCGCTACGCGGTCGGCGCGCAGAAAATCAGCCAGTGGGTTCCCATCCTTTTGAAGAAGCACAGAGATGATGTATTCGGCATCTTGGCGGCTATCAATGGCACCACCATTGCTGCAATCAAGAAACAGAATATCATTAAAACAATGCTTCAGGTAAGAGAGGCTGTAAAGGACAAGGACCTGATGGATTTTTTCAAATCGTGCGCGTCGGAGGCGAAGGCGTAACGCTTGCGCTTCTGGCGGTTCCGAAGATAAGCGCGAGAGGGCTGATTTGCTTACTGCCGCTTTTGGTAAAACAGCAAGCGAGCGAATCAGCCTATCGCATTTATACGTCGGAGTGTCTACGCGTGATAACGGAAAATACCGCAAAAATTTCAGGCGGCTCTTACATCCAAGAGCAATTTATGAACATTATTGAGCCTAAAAAGCAGGATAGCCGGAGCTGCGAAGAAATTACAGCCGAAATTGTGAAGCGCTGCGGATTGGTGGTGAATGAATGAACCTGTTTGAACTTTTTGTAAAAATCGGAGCCGATACGAGCGAATTTGAACGCGCGTCTGATGATGTTGGCAAAAAGACATCGACGCTTGGCGAAAAAATACAAAAAGGGCTTTCTACGGCGGCAAAGGTCGGCATGGCGGCGGTCACAGCGGCGGCAGCTGGTGTTACCGCTCTTACAAAAGCGTCCCTTGATGGTTATGCAAACTATGAGCAGCTCGTCGGCGGCGTAGAAACGCTGTTTAAGAGCAGCCAAGATATTGTGCTTAAATATGCGGACAATGCCTATAAAACAGCCGGTCTTTCCGCGAACCAGTACATGGAGACCGTTACGAGCTTTTCTGCATCCCTGCTCCAATCTCTGGATGGCGATACGACGGCTGCCGCTGAAAAGGCAAATGTCGCGATTACTGATATGGCAGATAACGCAAATAAGATGGGTACCAGCATGGAATCCATTCAGAATGCGTATCAGGGCTTCGCGAAACAAAACTACACGATGCTTGATAACCTCAAGCTCGGGTATGGCGGCACGAAAGAGGAAATGCAGCGCCTTTTGGACGATGCAAATGCTCTGAATGCGGCACAGGGAAATTACACCAATTACACCATTGAAAGCTACGCAGATATCGTTGACGCTATCCATACCGTGCAAGCCGAAATGGGAATCACAGGCACGACGGCAAAAGAGGCAGCAACGACAATCCAAGGGTCTGTCGCGTCCGCGAAGTCTGCATGGGCAAACCTCGTTACCGGCATCGCAGACGAAAATGCAAATTTGAGCGGGCTGATTGGGACCTTTGTTGAATCTGTAGCGACGGCTGCAAGCAATATTGTGCCAAGGGTTACGCAGATTTTATCTGGCATTGGCGAAGCAATTACGCAGATAGCGCCGGTTATCTCGGAGCAAATCCCAAAGATGCTTTCTGATGCGCTGCCGCCCCTCTTGGACGCTGCAATCAGTCTTGTCGCTGGTACGGCGAATGGCGTCATCGCAGTGCTTCCGGATATCTTGAATACGGCGCTTGACGCATTGCCGCAGCTGATTGATGCGGCAGGAACCATCATCACGAATCTGTTCAATGCCCTCGTTGAAGCCGCCCCGATGATCGTTGATGCTGGCGTTGACATTCTGGACCAGCTGACGGACGGACTAATCGACGGAATCCCGAATTTGATTGCAAGAATCCCTGAAATCATCGAAAAATTCCTGAATTATATCACAACGCGGCTCCCAGACATCCTTAAAAAGGGCGGAGAGATTTCGATGAAGCTTCAGGACGGCATTATTCAGGCGATACCACAGCTTGTAGCTGCCTTGCCGCAGATCATCACATCCATTGTGAATTTCGTAACACAGAATCTGCCGTTGATCGTGGAGACCGGCGTTAAGATGCTCGTGAATATGATCACTGGCATTATCAAGGCAATTCCGCAGCTTGTCGAATCACTTCCACAGATCATCGATGCAATTTGCAGCGGAATCGAAAACTTGTTGCCTTCCATTATCGATATAGGCGCTGAAATTGTAAAGGGGCTGTGGGAAGGCATCAAGTCGCTCGGATCGTGGATAAAGGAAAAGGTTAGCGGTTTTTTCAGTGGAATCGTAGACAGCGTAAAGGGACTTCTTGGAATCCATTCCCCATCTCGCGTGTTTGCCGGAATCGGGGGAAACATGGCGCTCGGGCTTGGCGAAGGCTTTGACGATGAATTTAGCTCTGTGAGGAAGCGAATCGAAAGCGGGCTTGATTTTTCTGGCATATCGCCCGGAATCTCTATCACGGCGAAAGCTTATCAAAGCGGGGCTGGCGCTGGGGCGGCATTGCGTGGGGTGAACGTCATACAAAACATCTACGCGCAAAAAATGACGCCGTCACAGACATTGCAAGAGGCGATCTATTTACAGAAACGGGCGGTGATGCTTGGTGTATAACATCAAATATGTCCGGTCGGACGGCAAAGAGCTTGAAATGAACATCGATACCGGTTACATCATCACGACAATGGATGGTGTAACCGGGCACAGCACAGCGGTGTCCACAGCGCAAGGGTATGAACAGCTCGGCGAGACAGTGCTCGGCATGGCTACCAGCGGGAAGCAGATTGGGATTTATGGTTACATCCTAGACCAGCAGACCGAAAAAAAGAAAGCCCTTCTGCGGATGTTCCTGCCGAACACTTACGGGAAGCTGGTGTGGGAAAACAAGTATTTCATCGACGTTTATGTCGTAAATGCGCCGACCATCTCGCAAACAAGGCATTCGAGTTTTTCTATGTCTCTGTTTGCACCGAATCCGATGTGGCAGGATGAGGCACAAAGCTTTTATCAGCTCGGAGGCATAACGGGCGGGTTTACGTTCCCGGTAAACTACGCTACGCCGCATTCTTTCGGTACGACCACAGCACAAACGCAGTTCAACGCGAAAAACGATGGAGACATGGCGGCGGCGTTCTCGCTTAAAATCGTTGCGGGCAGCGGTGGGCTGTCCAACTTTGGGTTGCAAAATGTCCACACGCTGAAGAGCATCAATTTTACAGGGATGCTCAATGCCAACGAATGGCTTGATGTATACAGAGACGCCGGACAACTGTACGTCAGAAAAAACGGTGCGGCAGACGCATTTGATATGCTTGATGATGATTCAACGCTTTTCGAGCTTGACGCCGGCGACAATGTTTTGTTGTTTACGGCTGATAGCGGCGCAAGCGGCGCGACGGTATTCGTTACGTTTAATGCGGCTTTTTCGGGGGTGCTTGCTGATGGTGTGTAACGTCTATGATAGCAATTTGAGCAAAATCGGCATATTTTCCTCCTTCGCATCGCTTGTTTGGACGGAATCATACACGGGTAGCGGACTGCTGCAAATCGTAATGCCGAAGTCTGCGAGAGCGATTGAGCTTTTGCAGGAAGAACACTTTATCGGGATACCGGAATCCGACACGCTGATGTTTGTCGATTCGGTCGAAGATAAGGACGGACAGATTTGGGCATACGGCGCAGAATCGAAGCACCTGCTTGATTCAAGAATTTATGATGGAACTCTGAATCTGAATGGGAACATTGAAAGCACGCTGCGGACGGCGGTAAATGCAAAGCGGCCGTATCCTTTTATGGGGCTCGCTGAATCGTCCGGCTTGACGGCACAGGCGCGGTCTCAGGCGACGTACAAGTCGCTGTTCGAAATAAGCAAGACATGGTGCGAAACAGCCGGATACGGATTCAAACTCATCCACGACAAGGCGAACAAAAAGCTTCTATATAGCGTTTATAACGGGCAGGAGAGGGCAGGCATCAAGTTTTCGGAAAAGTACGGGAATCTGTCCAATCTCACGCGGACACTATCTGAAAAGGGCTTCCGAAATGTTGCTTATGTCGGCGGGAAAGGAGAAGGAAGCGCACGAACGTTTGTAACCGTAGGTGCTACAGCAGAAAGCGGGCTGGCGCGGCGTGAAATGTTTGTTGATGCGAAGGACCTTCAAAAAGAAGACAAGCAAACAGACAACGATTATATCGCGTTGCTGGCTGCAAGAGGGCTTGAAAAGCTCAACGAAGCAAACAAAACGATGGAAATATCATTTGATATTTCATCTAAAGATTTTGGGAAATCGTTCTTCCTCGGGGATAAGATAACGTGCTTGCTTCCGGAATATGGCGTGTATGTTACCGTAAGAATTTCTGAATCAACGCGGACATACGAAAACAACATCCTGACGACAACACTGACGTTGGGAAATCCAGTAATAAGAGGGGCTTGAAATGGCGATTGTGACATATCCACTCAATAACATCACTTATAATGCCGCAGATGCAGAGACATATTTTTCGACCCGTACCAGCGGCGTTTTTGCAAATTCGGACAACCTCGACCTCACTATCACGGCGGCAAGAAAAGTATCTATCGGTACGGGGCTTGCATGGATCAAGAATACGGCGTTTGCCGGGAAATCCGTCGCCGTGAAGGAGGCAGAAGAGCTTGAATTTGACGCCCCGGACAACACGCTGAATAGAATCGACCGCGTTGTGCTCGGCTTTGACGCATCTGCGAATAAAACAACGCTGTACGTGAAAAAAGGATCGCCCGCAAGCAGCCCGGTTGCGCCTACCTTGTCGAAGACGGCGAGCCTGTATGAGCTTGGGCTATATGATGTATCTATCCCAGCTGGACTTACGGCGCTATCAACGGCAAACATCACGGACCAGCGCGCGAATGCGGCAGTTTGTGGCATCATGAATGACGGAGTGACGCCCGGCGGCACTGGCGGTACATCGGTTGACATTACGCTGACAACGGCTGGCTGGTCGAATAAACAGCAAACTGTGTCAAGCGCAGCATTTCAGGCATCCGGCTACAAGTACATTGTCGGACCGGCGTATGCCTCATCCGATGCGTACAACAAGGCGAAAATCAAGGCGAAGGACGTCACGACGGACGGGCAAATGACCTTTGTGTGTGAGACGACGCCGACTGCGGCGCTGTCCGTGCAGATTCTGAAAGTGAGGGTCCAGTGATGGCAAATGTTATCAACATGGGCGGAGGCGGCGCAAACGTCCAGAGCAAAACGGTAAAATCCACGACCGCAAAGCAGACGCTCACGCCGCCTTCCGGCGTAGATGGCTTTAGCCCTGTTATTATAAGCCCGATGGTCCTCCAAGAGAAGGTCGTGACACTGAGCACGTCACAGCAGGTATTGACGCCTCCTTCGGGCGTGGACGGCTTCTCGAAAGTCACTGTACCGGCGGCGACATATGGTGGCGGGCTCTATTATGATACGAGCGTTGCCGCAAACACAAAAGTCATAAGCGCTTCCGCGACGACGCTCTGCTGCGGCTCCGTTGCTACGGCGCAGAGTGACATTCCTTCCTCCGGAACTTATATCGCGTTCGCCATGTGCGAAAATATTGGGGCTTCCAATCAGCAGGTGACCGCGTTGCTTCTGGTCAATGGTGCACTGCAATACGCAAATCTTTCATCTAGCGTTACGGTCTCAATGGTCAACGGAACACGGCAGGTCGTATTCCCTTACGCGTTTTTTAATGCTGCATATCACGCTGAAGCTTATTTCTAAAGAGGTGGCAATATGATTGAAATCCAAGCGACGACACTTCGCACGATCAAGCTCGGGCACACGGGCGAAAACGACGCCGTGCGGGTCGCCTTTTCGCTGCTGCCGTTCCAGCAGACATTTCCGGGCGGGCGCCCAACGCTGCTAGTCAAACGCCCGAAGGACGCGGAGGCGTATCCGGTCCCGCTGGAAGTGGACGGCGCAACAGCGTACTGGACGGTATCCGACACAGACACCGAGACGGCGGGATTCGGGCAGGCGGAATTGCAGTGGTACTTGGGTGACACGCTGGCGAAGTCTGACAAATTCGACTTTACCGTAATTCAAGCGCTCACTGCTGGCTCTGAGCCTCCGGACGCGCCGTCCAAGCGCTGGTTCGATGCAATCGAGAGCCAAATCGGCAATCTCGCCGACCTGACCACGGACGCAAAACAAAACCTTGTTGCCGCGATCAATGAGGCGGCGACCAAGGGCGGCTCCAGCGGTGAAACGATAAAAATGCGCGTCTCTGGCGGGTACATTCAGTATTCGAACGACGACGGCAAGACGTGGGACAACCTGATCGCCGTGGCAGACCTCAAGGGAGAACCCGGAAAAGACGGACAGGACGGTGCACCCGGTCAGGACGGCTACAGCCCCACTGTGACGGTCGCACAGACTGCCGCAGGAGCGACCATCACGGCGACGGATAAGGACGGGACCACAACGGCGACCATCAGAAACGGCGCTGAAGGCGCACAAGGCGCACCGGGAACGCCCGGTACAGACGGGCATTCTCCGGTCGTCACTGCATCGAAGTCCGGCAAGGTGACGACGATCAAGGTTGACGGAAAGGCAATCGCGACGATCAACGACGGCACTGATGGAGCCAACGGCAAGGACGGTTCGCCGGGCGCTGCGGGACAGGATGGATATAGCCCAGAGGCATCTGTCTCCAAATCTGGGACGACCACCACGATCACGATCAAGGACAAGTCCGGAACGACGACCGCATCGGTCAAGGACGGCGCGAACGGCAAGGACGGAGCTGCGGGCAGCCCGGGTGCAAACGGCATCACGCCGACGATCGGGGCAAACGGGAACTGGTATCTGGGCGAGACGGACACCGGCAAGCCCTCACGCGGGGCGACCGGAGCGAAGGGTGACAAGGGCGAGACCGGAGCGACCGGACCGGCGGGACCAAAGGGCGACCCCGGCGCAAAGGGCGATACCGGTCCGCAGGGACCGCAAGGACCGCAGGGACCGAAGGGCGAAACCGGCGCGGTGGACATCACGGCGATGTCGCAGTCCGAATATACGGCGGCGAGCGCGGCGGGGACGCTGGACGAAGGCAAGTGGTACGGCGTGTATCCGGATGCGTGAGGTGAGAAGATGCTGAAACGCGGAAGCAAAAACGCTGTCTTCGTGCGCGGAGACTACAAGCCTGCAAAGCTCTATAAGGGAGCGCAGCTCGTGGCAGGGTGGAGCCCGGTCACGAAGGCGGCTCCGTGCGCGTGGGACGGGACGTACAACGATGTTCTGGATGTGACGATGACCGGGAAGGGCGAGCAGAACGGCACGCCGACGCCGGATGCGCCGGTTCCGCTGGTGGCGTCAGAGTGCGGGCTTACGAGCAAGAACGCGGACGGCAGCAAAACCAGTACCATCGTAAAATCAAACGCATTGCGTAAAATCCCCGGCTCGGATGTCGAGGACACCTATGTGGTAAACGGCGACGGGACGGTCACGATCACGCGCAATGTCAAGGTGCTTACTTTTTACGGAGACGAGCCGTGGGCGTGGAGCAGCAATGTCTATCTGGATGCGGACGGAACACAGGTCGGTACATCCTGCTACATCCGATCTGGTAAGATCGGAGAGCTGTCCGGCAACACCGCCCGGTGGTGCAATCAGTACAGCTGCTTCCCGGCGGCAATTCCGAGCGGCACGCCGAGGTATCTTCCGGATACCGGCTTCGGCATTTATTTGAACAACGGCGACTATTCGTTCGCAATATTTATCCTGCCGAAGGCGGAGATCGCGAATCTGACCGCGTGGAGGAACCACCTTGCGGAGCAGTATGCGGCTGGGACGCCGGTCGAATTCTGGTATCGGGCGGCGACGCCGGAGACGGAGACAATCTCCGCAGCGGAGTTTGCGGCTGGGACGCCGACGGCGCTCAAGCTGCGGCAGG
>ERZ1034915.498-NODE-498-length-26480-cov-726.007644_pt1 | contig 26480 bp, 27 predicted proteins | sample MGYA00520592_ERZ1034915 | MGnify/ENA primary metagenome ERZ1034915 (study PRJEB33766, sample SAMN09781787) | gut metagenome | biome: gut microbiome | host: Homo sapiens | place: Madagascar | study: EMG produced TPA metagenomics assembly of the PRJNA485056 data... | reverse complement strand
GCTTGATAGACAGATAAGTGTTAAGTTTACTTATCCATCCTTTGAAAATTTTTCTCAGTATGCTATAATTAAGACAGTAAATCCATAGACCAAGCCCTTTCACAGGGGCTTTTTTTTATGACTTGACCACTATTTTCATTAGATGTTACAATATTTATGGCCAAATAGAATTGATTTTTTGTCTCTTTTATCTGAAAGTTTTAATACTTTGCTCGAACCTGGCCAGTTCGGGCTTTTTTTATTCTCTATTTTTCTTCCACAATGACATCTGCATTCTGAATTTGAATACGTTTGCCATCTAAATTGATAATCATCGTGCCATTCTCTGCGTCTGAAATACGAACATTATTCCCTTCATACTTCTTCAGCACTTCTCCTGTCTTAGAGTAGACGGTAACGACTCGAGGTAAGCCATTGGTATCACTTTCCCACTCTTTCATGGTATCTTCCCACATCGTACACCCAGACAACGTCATTAATGATAATAATGTAACTCCTGCAATAACTGTGATTTTTTTAATCTTCAATTTCCTCTATTTCCTTCTGACTTTTTTTCTTTTTCATTAGCACAGTCACTTTCAAACTCAACAAGTGATTCTGTAGTACTTTCAAACTCATTACAAATACCAAATTTAAAAATTAGTTTTTTTGTTTTGCGGTACCTGTCGCATAATTGATGATTGCATTAGGGCTCGTATTATCAAGAAGAACTTGTGTCGTATTATTTTCAGCACTTGTTTCATTTCCTCCAATACGTAGAGGCAAAACTTTGCCGTTTTTGTCAAATCCAACATAGTTTAATTGAATCTGTCGAGGGAGGAGTTCATCCTCTTTATAAATAGGGGTTACCGTATAATCTAACCATTTATCAGGATTCGTACGTAACCATGTGGCTAGGCGATTTTCATAAAATAACATGCTTGAAGCATTAGAATCATCCATGCCAGATAATGCTCCAGCATTCAGATAAGCTGTTTCAGGGACAAGATTACGTGCTTCATCATTCAAACCGCTAAATTGATAGCCTACAAGATGTCCACGGTTCATGAGCCACTTCCCATTAAACTTGTAATTGTGCCAGCCTACAGGGTTATAATTTAAACGAGGTTCACGTACTTTCTTTGGCATATTCTTCTTTTGTAAGAGAATATGACTTTGTACAGCTCTCCCTAAGTGATCCAGCTCCTTCATTTCGAGTTTATATTTCCCAGACCATGAAGGCTTTTCTTTTGAATTTAAAGAATTGAAATCCTCATCTACAGTTCGTTTTTTATCTCCAGAAAATATTGAAAGAGAACTTTTAGTCTCATGAATGGACTTACTTAAAGTTGATTTGTTCAAAACAGGAACAACAATCGATAAAGAAAGACCTGCAACAATCAATACTTTTGTAAATTCTTTAAAGTTCTTATTTCTTTTCATCTGTAAGACATCTCCTGTTTTCGATTTCTGCGAGGGCTTGTTCTGCAGCTTCTTCCATCATAGATATACATTCTTCACAATCAAAATACTCTTCTTGTTCAGGAATTTCTGTTATACGTTTCAAAGCTTCAACAGCCGTGGCAAGTTTCTTTTCAAGACATAACTTCTCCATATGTACCTCAGCAAACTCTGTAGCAGTTACAAGCTGCTTTTTTTCTTCACGAATTATTGCAATATCCTTATCACTGTAAGGCCACAAGTGATCTTTCAAATTATCTTTTGCTGTTTTTGTCATGCATATCTCCCATCAAAATCTACTATTTCCAAAACTTTGTCGTCATAAAAAGATTCATTAACTCCAATAAATGCAGCTCCACAAGTGTAATTCCTTGTTAATTCAATCTTCATATCATCTGGAAACTCTTTTAATTTTTCTTGTAGCTCTTTATTTGTCATCTTCACTCCTCTACCAATTCATCTACCGAGCATTTGAGAGCTTGAGCAATGTTCTTGTATTCATAAGTTTTACGAGGTTGAGGTGCCGCAATATTTTCGCCCTCAATAATACGTATCGCATTTTCAAAATGTAAGATAACACCCAGGCTTGGACGTTTTTTCTCTTGACACCATGCAGCTTCTTCCGCAAGTTCTCTGATACTCCAGTTTTTATTTTCACGCATGAGTTGTAGCCTTGTTTTTGTCATACTGTCCAATCCTTTCTAAAATTTCCTCACGAATCATAACTCAAAATTCTTGTTTCTCTTAGTCATGACCATTCCATGGCCCATCCATTGGAATATAAAAATCAAGAGTTGGAGAAGCAATTTCTTTAGAGGCTTGAGCTTCTTTCAAACGTTTGAGAGAAAGCTTATTTTTCATATGATTGATAAGGTAAGAAACGAAATATTCTCTGCATTTCAAGTTGTCTAATGTTTCTTCCCAAGCTTCACGGAAGTTTTCTTGAACCCATGTTTTATCCAAGGTTTGACCAAATTCATCCACAATCTCTTCTCTGATTGTTTCTTTCTCTTCTTCCTCTAAGTGCTCCATCGCATCCAAGGTTGTAAATACTGCTTCAAGTTCTTGTTCTGCGATTTCCTTAATTTCTTGCGAAACCTTTGTTTCAGTTTCTTTGACTTTTTGATCCTCTTGAGCAACTTCTTTTACCTCAGGGGCAACCACTTCTACAGGGGTTTGATAAAGATGCCAAATCACTTTTGAAAAACGACCTTGTTCATCACGTACAATCTCTTTCACAAGATAACCTTTGGCTTGAAGATCTTTCCATTGTCGATTAAAGGCATCTCGTCCAAGTTCAGAACGTTGCATCAACCAACTTTTGTAAATAATCCAATCATCAGATTTAGACCATAATTCTGCCATCATTCCCTTTTGATGGAAAGTAAGGTCATCGCTTTGTAGCATTGAATTTAAAATAAGCGTATAAGGATTCTCTTTGGAGTGTCTACGGATTTCTTCATCAAATTGTTTTGCCATTTTATTCTCTTTCCAGTCCTCCCGACCAAAGGAAAGACTGATTTTTTTATATACAGTCTTTGGGAATCGAACCCAAACATAATCCAATGACTGTGACCGCCCATTCTATAAAATGGCCGGGATAGAATAGGCACTAGGGGAAAGAGTACCCTATTAGATGGCGGGAAATGGCTACATCCGCCTATGCGACGACCAGGAATCGAACCTGCCTACTAATCTTTTCACCGAATTAACCGATATATTTTTTCTTAGTACTTAAACCATTAAGTCGTCGCTTTACATTTTAAAATTCGAAAAATCAAAAAAACTAGGATAGTTTTTTCTATCCTAGTTGAACCTTGATATAAGTACTTTTTTGATACTACGAAATGTTTCTACACGTACAGTGCATCACTTACAGTAATTTTCTTATTTAGTTTTCACTTTAACAATTGCTGCAACACTATTGCTACTTCGCTTCATTTTCGTTTGATAATAAAATACAGGAATACCCGCAAGTGTGATCGCTATCCCAATCATCGCAAGGACAGGCTGCTGTGTAATAGTCGTCCACATGATAAACAAGGCACCCAACATTCCAACGATAGGAAGGACGGGGTAAAGGACCACTTTGTAGGGGCGGTGCAAATTTGGCTCCTTTTCGCGGAGGATAAATACTGCAAGAATTAACAAGAAGGAGAAAAGCCACATCACAAAGATAACAAGATTTGTCAGAATATCAAAGGATCCTGCTGCCATAAAGATACAAGCCAAACTCCCCACCAAGGCTGTTGAAACAAAAGGAATAGCATTTTTATTGAGTTTACTTAAGTGTTTCGAGAAAGGAAGTGAGTTTTCCAAAGCTAGAGCATAGGGTACACGAATTGCTGTCATTGTGTAGCCATTGAGCGTGCCATAAACAGAAACTAAAATCCCAATCGTCACTAACTTACCACCGTTTACACCAAATAATTTTTGTGCAGCATCTGAAGCGGTATTCGCATTTCCTGCAATCTGCTCCAGAGGCAGAACTTTCAAAAACCCTAAGCTAATCGCAATATAAATAAATGAAATAACCAATAAACCAATGGTGATAACTTTCGACAAATGTTTTTGCGGATTTTTCATCTCACCGGCGATATTCCCTACATTCATCCAGCCATCAAAGGCAAACAAACTCGCGACTAAAGCGCCACCAAGTCCGGCAAAGAAGCCGATATTTTGTCCCGCCTGAATCGGAAACAACTGCACATCCACTTGCGAGTGGGTTGATAAACCAAAAATAATAATCAAAAAAATGGGGATTAATTTCAAAATCGAAGTGACTTGCTGAAAACGTGAAGTAAAACGTGAGCCCAGTAGATTAATAGACATGATAGTTAAAATAGAGCCAATAGCGATAGGTAATAATAAGCCTTGAGGCAGGCCAAGCAAATTCAGAACTTGTGTGGCAAAGATTATTCCTAGGGCTGCCATATTTCCAGGATTATAAATTAATACTTGTACCCAGCCAAAAAGAAAGCCCACTAATTTTCCATAACTGCGCTCTAAATATTTTACAGCACCACCTGTTTCCGGAATGGCAGCAGCTAGTTCAGCAACGCTGAGTCCCGCACAAATCGTTAAAATCCCCCCTACTGCCCAAGCAAGCAAGGTTAGTGAAGCGGATTGGGTTACTGCGACCATTGCAGCAATTTTGAAGAATACTCCAGCTCCAATAACCGTTCCTACAACAATAGATAAGGCTCCGAAAAAACCGATATCATTTTTCAAGTCTTTTTCCATATAAGATCTTCCTTAAGTAATATATTCACTAATTTTTTAGTGTTATGCACTATTATACGTTAAGTACTTCTACACACCAAACCATTTATGGGACTTCACGAGCTTGTTAAGTAATTGTAAATTTTTAGATGAATTAAAGAGTAAAAATTCATCTAAAAAAACTTCTCACCAAGCGCAACTAAAAGGCTGTCAGAAGACAAGAGTTCTTTATCCACTGCTATTTTTTCAAACCAACCTTACACAAGATCATGAACAATACCCCTAAAAATTAATACCAGTTTGTCGGATTATACCAACAAGAAAAAGTATCAAAAGTTCTTCCGTGAGCAGTTGCAAGTGCCCATTTTTTAAATCCAGCATTTGCTATTTTTGTGTCCGAACCTACTTGAGCTTTAGCACCATGTCTTTGATATCTAGAGCTGTAATGGTTAGAATGTCCTCTTTTCATTCTTCCCCAATCATAAAGTTCAGAGAAATATACCCATCTTCCTGAAGCATGATTAATAGCTGGTCTTGCTTTTTTATTGGTGTTAGACTCTAAGTTACTTTCTACAATATTACCTTCAGGGTCAAAATGGATATATCCCTCAGAATCTGATGTATGTGTGATATCCCCATAGGGTTCTTGTTTGTCCGCAAAAGCAACCGAACCACCGAGAAAACTTCCAAACAGTCCAAAAGAAAGGACTAAAGTTGCTAAATATATCGTTTTTTTCATCTTTACCTCCCAAAAATTTTTTATATACAATGTTGCTAGGTCTTCGATAATTTTACAGTGTTGGATTGTTCATGATCTTGTGTAAGGCTAATTTTAAAAAAGGGCAGTGGAAATTTAAAGCTCTATGGTTTTATTTCCTTTCTTTGCAAGTTCCTCATCATGGGTGACAATGATTACTGCTTTCCCATCTATTGATTGTTGAAATAAAATATCCGTAACGATATCTCTGTTGAGTGAATCTAAAGAACCTGTAGGCTCATCTGCTAAGATAAGTATGGAGGGTTTTAAAATAATTCGCGCGAGTGCAACGCGCTGTTTTTCACCTCCAGATAAACTGCTAATGGTTGTCGATAGTTTTTTATTTAAATTGACCGCATTCAGTGCTTCCTTTTTTTGTTTTACTTTCTCTTTCCTACTTAATTTGCTATATTTTAAGCCTATTTCTAAATTAAAATTAATTGTTTCTTCTTCAACCAGGCCGAAATCTTGAAATAAAAAAGATATTTTATTTCTCTTTATTTTTAGTTTTTCTTTTGCTTTCAGCTCTGCCGTTTCAACACCCTCAAATAAATATTCTCCTGAACTTACCGTATCGTTCATCCCCAGTATGTTTAACAGCGTCGTCTTTCCAGAGCCGCTCACACCTTTGATCGTAACAAAATCACCCTTACTTACAGTAAACGCATGGATTGAAAAAATGGGTTTATCCTGTATTTTTTTTGGATATTAGATAGAGAGACTATTTCGTTTTTATTCATCACTTTCCCCTTTAAAGATTTAATTAGACTTTCTTTTTTCAACTCTAAACAAAGTCATACTGACTATAATGACATTGAGTACCATGGCCAGAAAGATATTAATAACAAATTCTTTGCTGACTTCAGACAAGAGTATAGCTATAGATAAACCGATCATTAATTCAAATAGCAACAATAAAAAGACTGATGCATAAGTTTCAAAAAATGAATAACCGTTTAGCCTTAATAAATAAAATTTTTTCTTATTATACTGGAAGAAATAGGCAGTGGTAAGTAAACAAACAATGGAAAAGACAAATACAGTCAATAAGGAGCTTGTTAATAAATAACCTAATGAACCGGACAGGCTTTTTATTAGCGTGATATCTGCTTTTTCATAGGGAACAAAAGAAGGTAAATTATCCATTAGCTGGTTTTTCTCTAAAAGCTCGTTAAGTTTTTCACTTAGCTGCCCAGCTGTTTTTATTTTGATTGGTGGATACCTATCACCATTAAAAATATTCCTTTCCCAACTGTCGCTGTTTTTGAGTGTTAAAATATCTAAAATAGGATAGTCATCAATCCATGGCTTATTGGGAACAAAACTATAGACAGGTTGTTTATCTTTGATATAGATAATCTCAGTTAACTTTTCCTCAAATTGGAGCAATTCTTTAAAATAGTATTTTTCTATCTTCGTTAAGTCTTCACTCCCCTTGAATCTTTCGGGAATGAGTAATACTCTTTTTTCTTCACTTTCTTCTATAAAAACTCTCTGGTTATTTTCATCTAAAATCTCGATTTTTTTTAAATAGTTAGGGTTGAGTTGTATCGTTCGCCCAAATACTTCGTTCTCTTTTGTATTATAATGTTGTATACTGACCAGCAAGCTTCCCTTTTGGTTTAAATAGCGATAAATTTCCTCCTCTTCTTCTGCTCTAAAATCCTTGTCATGGTCAAATTCAAGTTGATTTTTTCCCACAACAACGGGGTAAAAAACATGATAGTTATCTTCACTTATTTTTTTAGGCACCTCACTATTCCACGTGATATTAGATGCTTCATACATAATCCTTGCTAAATCTAGGTGAGTTACGACTAACATCATCAGAAAAATAAGTTTTATTGCTGTAGGTAATAAATGGATAAATAACTTTTCTGCTTTATTTTTACTCTCTTTTTTTCTCCGATTTAACCTCTCCACAACATAAACCATCATCATCAACCAAACATAACTCAAGGAGAGGAGTAGTCCAATATTGATCATAAAATTGACACAATAGATGCGTGAAATGCTTCCTAATAAATACGTAAGTAAAGCAATCGTTGCCAAAATACAAGTTGCATACCCCTTGCCGATGAAGTTATTTATACTCGCTACGATAGAATAGCCATTTTGTCGTAAAATATGAATTTTTTTATGAACCGAAAAAATCCAAAAACTCAACATCACCGTAAAAAAGGCTATGCCAATCTTTAAATAACTTGAAATATTGTAAATATCCCTACCCGATGATAATTCATAACTTTCACTTTTTTCAAAATCTGCAAAATCTTTGTAAGTATAGTTCTCATCAAAAGCTTTGTTATAAGCATTTTTAATCTGTTCTACCGTATCTTTATATTTGTTTTTATCCTCTGTTTTTATAAAAACTTGCCACTCAAATTCATTTTTATTTTTTAAATTATCTACACTGTCTATAGTTAAGACTGATTTACTCAATGGAGGAGTGTACGCGCTCTTTTGATGCGTATTAGGTGTATACAAAGTTATCTCTTCTTTCGGTAGAAACTTAAAATTAATGCCTTCTTCAATATAGTACCCTTGGTCTACAACTTTATAGAGTGTAAATAATCCCTCCTGTTTTGAAATGTTTTCTATAATATCAATCGCGCTGTCATTCTCTTTTTTATTTGTTATTTTTTTAGTTTTTTTTACAGGAGAATAACTATCCGTATATCTAAAAAAGTCTGTCACTTTATCTCTTGAATATTGCTCTACCTGAAAAATAAACATTCCAAATAAAATGCTGAGTAGAAGAATAGCAAGATTAAATTTTAAAATTCTTTTTTTCAAACAAGCCTCATTTCAGTTAGTACTTTTATTCTCAAGTTCTGTTTTCTACTGTTTTTTGATCTGTTATGCAATTTGGACTTCAAATCCTCCTATTCACAATAATTTTTATTCATGGCACACTATTATCCGTAAAAAAATATGAGATATAACAAAAAAATCAAAAAACTTTTTAACTGCTACTTCTAGAATCGCAACGCTTCCTTGAACTCTCCTATTTACTTTGACCTATATAGCACTTCCTGAGACTAGAGTGACAATATTAATACCAAATTCAAAGCAAAACAAAAAATAGACTCCAAAGAATCTATTTTTTAACTCACTGACTCCAACCGCAAGACAGGCTCAGTTTTCATTTCCAACAAAAAAACTCATCTACGAAAGATGAGTTAGGGTTAGTCGGTAATCGGGAAGACAGGATTCGAACCTGCGACACCTTGGTCCCAAACCAAGTACTCTACCAAGCTGAGCTACTTCCCGGAGGTATAAAGATTTTTTACAATAATAAAACGGGCAAGCCCGAATTAATTATTATGCACCCGGCAGGATTCGAACCTGCAACCGCCTGATTCGTAGTCAGGTACTCTATCCAGTTGAGCCACGGGTGCGTTTTTTAACTACTTGATTATTATAGCAAATCAACTTTGCGAATGCAAGAATAAACTCATAATTAAACAAAAAAAACCGAAATTATTCAGTTTTTTCATTCTAAAAATAAGGACACGAATTAACGACTAAAGGCATTCCATGACAGTAAAAGAGCAGCCAATATAAAAATACTCAGTAATAAAACAAAATCATTTTTTGACCATTTGAGCTGACGATATTTACTGCGTCCATCGCCTCCTTGATAACCTCTTGACTCCATGGCAACTGCTAGATCTTCTGCACGACGGAAGCTCGAAACAAAGAGCGGAATCAATATCGGAATAATCGAGCGAACTTTTTGCAAGAGATTTCCTTCACCAAAATCCATTCCTCGTGCCTTTTGTGCATTCATAATCATGGTTGTATCGTCCATCAAGGTTGGAATGAAGCGCAGTGAAATTGAAAGCATAAGTCCTAATTCATGTACAGGTACCTTGATTTTCTTCAAAGGCGCCAAGCCAGTTTCAATACCATCTGCCAAAGTTAACGGCGGTGTGGTCAATGTGAGCACTGTCGACATAAAGATAATTAACACAAATCGGAAGAAAATATAAAGTGCGTTTATCAAGCTCTCTGTTGATATCTTCAAGATCCAAAATTGAAAAATAATATGTTCTCCAGGTGTAAAAAGCATCTGAAAAATGACTGTAAATAAAATCAAACCAATCATCGGTCTTAGGCCTTTAAGGAAATAAGAAATAGAAATGCCTGATAAAAGTACGCCGGCAAAAGTATAAAGAATTAAGAGTAGATAGCCTAACCAGTCATGTGCAAAGAAAATCACGATAACAAAAATAAACATGACTAAAAGTTTGCTGCGAGGGTCTAGACGATGAATCAGCGAATTTCCGGGGATATAACGTCCCATAAGCATATTTTGCATTCTACTTTTTCGCCTCCTTCAGCATTTGAATCAACTCTTGACGTTTGATAGGCAAACGGTCAAAGAGCACACCTCGTTGCCCTAACTTGACGGCAAATTCTGTTGTTTTAGGTACACCAAGCTCATGTTGCATCAAAAACTCAACATTTTGAAAAACGTCCTGAGGGGTACCTGATGAAATAACACGTCCTTTTTCTAAGAGGTACACCTTGTCTGCATATTCTGCCACATCATCCATATTATGCGTGACCAAAACAACTGTCTGTCCTTCTTGATGCAGATGACTAAAGAGCTCCATCATCTCGATGCGGGCTTTGGGATCCAATCCAGCTGTGGGTTCATCAAGAACTAAAACTTTAGGTTCCATTGCTAAAATCCCCGCAATGGCAACACGGCGCATTTGTCCACCTGATAATTCAAAGGGTGACTTTTCAAAGTTTTTTTCTGCTAAACCCACAAGCTCGAGTTTTTCCCTTGCAATTTTAAGCGCCTCTTCTTGCGAGACACCAAAGTTTTGTGGACCAAAAGCAACGTCCTTCAAAACCGTTTCTTCAAAAAGCTGACTTTCCGGAAACTGGAAAACAACCCCCACTTTTTTACGTGCTGGCTTAATTTCTTTTTGCTTACTGCTGGCCTGAATAACAATATCGTCAATATTGACCTTACCTTCTGTGGGTTGCAGCAGGCCATTAAGATGTTGTAATAGTGTTGATTTCCCTGAACCTGTATGACCAATAAGGGCAGTATAACTTCCTTCTGCCACCTCTAAATTGATGTCAAAGAGCGCTCGACTCGCAAAGGGAGTATTCGGTTGGTAAGTGAAATTTACCTTATCAAATTTAATCATTTTCTCAGTCTTTCTGCTAAGAGTTCTGCCAGTTCTTCTTCATTTAAATATTTTTCTGGCAAGTTAAAGTCCGCGCGTAAATCCTCGGCTAAGTTCGATGTGAAAGGCATGTCTAACCCAATATTAATCATATCCTCACCAGACGCAAAAAGTTCCTCTGGTTTGGCGGATTTGATAATTTTACCTGCACGCATGACCAATACACGATCCGAAAGGGTAGCTTCATCAAGGTCATGGGTAATCGAGAGCACTGTCAGATTATATTCTGCCTTAATTTCACGGATAACGCGCATGATTTCAGCACGTCCTGTCGGATCAAGCATGGAAGTTGCCTCATCAAGGATAATAATTTCTGGACGCAATGCGATAATACCTGCAATAGCAACACGCTGTTTTTGTCCACCAGATAATCGTGCAGGTTCCTTGCCTTTAAACTCAAGCATATTTACTTGTTTCAAAGCCTGATCTACACGCAAAATCATCTCCTCACGGGGAATGCCCTGATTTTCCATTCCAAATGCCACGTCGTCCTCAACAGTTGCTCCAACAAATTGATTGTCAGGATTTTGGAAAACCATTCCTATTTTTTGACGAAGCGTCCACACGTTCTCCGAACTTAAAATTTGTCCATCAATTTTTATATTTCCTGATACATTTTCAAGTAAACCATCAATAGCGCGAGCTGTGGTTGACTTCCCTGAACCATTTTGACCAATGATAGAAACCCACTCTCCTGCTTGGACAGCAAAAGATACCCCATCTAAAGTGGGCGCTTCTTGATCTTCTTCATATTTGAAAGTTAGGTTTTCTACTTCGAGGATTTTATTCATAAAACTAATTATACCAAATGACTTGCATTTTCGCTATCTCTCATTTTTGCAAAAAAAGCCCTAATGTCAGGGCTTAAACATTTTTGCAAAATCAATTTCCTCTTCAGAAACTTTAACATCCTTCAGGGCCGATTTTAAGGCAAGATTTTTTGCTTTCTTGGGGAGCTGGTACTTTTCTTCTGGGGTATGCGTAGTAGGGTTAGCCACCTTTTGTTGTGTACTTTTTTTCTTGGGGACTTTGGGTTTCATTGCTTTTTGGGACAACTTCATTTCCGGAAAGGCAAGCTTAAGCTTTTCAATAATCTTTTCTACACCGAAATTACTGCCTATCCAGAAAGGGGTGTCACTCGCTTTTGCTGCTTCTTTTGCAAATCGTACTGAAGCATGAGCGACATTGAGGTTCCGAATCATGACAAAGTCAGCTTGCGCCACTAATTGGTCGATTTCAGAACGCTTCGGCTTTTTCTTATCAAAACCAAGAAAGCCAACTTCTACAGCTGCAAGTCCTTCACGTAAATCATGCCAATAGCCTGACTCACAAATTACTAATACTGTTTTCATATTAGCTTTTCCTTATGAATTTGTTCTACAGCTGCTTTGCCGTCATTGAGTTTTTCCCAGATAACTACGCGATGTTCAGCAAGGGATTTTTTCACATCAATAATTCGTTGATTTGAAGACCCTCTAAATTGGAGCAATAAATTTTTCTTACTGAGTTTAAAGCGACCGTCAACAAGTATATCAATATTTCGCAACAACTCAAGTTTAGTTTCATCCTCTTGTAGAAGCTCTTCCCAAGTATAGCCCGTCCAAGACCAAATGTCCTTTTCAGGAAGTTCTGCACGTATACGTTTGACGAGCGGCAAAGCCACGCCAGTGTTGAGGAAAGGCTCGCCACCAAGTAATGTCAAGCCTTGAACATAAGACTGGCTCAAGTCTGACATGATTCTTTCTTCTAATTCTTTTGTATATGGACTACCGTAACGAAAATTCCAGGTTGCTTGGTTGTAGCACCCTTCACAGTGGAATTTACAGCCGGATAAGTAAAGCGAGCAACGCACACCTTCACCATCAACAAAATTGAAAGGCTTATAATCTGAAACATAGCCCTGTTCCAAATCCGAAGCAAGCCACTCTTGTGGTTTGGGATTATTCATCTGTCATTACTCCTATCTCTATTTTATCTAAAATTTCACAGTTCTTCCTCTTAATCACAATGAGGAGGATAACTTACAGGCAAGCCTGATAAAGCTTGTCGACCTTCATTAATTCCTTTAGAAAAAATGAGGGCATGTATCAAAAAAATGAGCAATTTCTTCCGAAACTACTCATTCTATTATACTACTTTTTAGACTAAATCATTTGATTTTTTTTGCTCACGACGCGCAATAAATGGAAGGAGCATTCCTAAAAGAATCAAGACAACAGGTGTCAAGATGTTCGAAGTCAATTGGAACCACCAAGCAGAAGGATCAGCAGCAAAATCAACTTTTGGTACCATACCAAGCACACATGCTACTAAAGTGAACAAGAAACACCAGATACCTGCAAACATCGCTAAGCGTTTTTGCTTGATAAATTTATACTCAGAAGTAAAGTGTTTAATCGCACGATTAAGCATGATGAAGGCAAAGAATACCCACATATAGCGCATTGGCATTACGACTGAGTTTAAGTTTGTCAGCCATTTGACCAATTCGTTCATGTTTCCTATTCCAAGTAAAGGCATCAAAATAACGATACTTACCAAAATTCCTGTCAATACAAAACCATTGATCAATGTTCCTTTGGCAGTTGTTTTACGTAGCCAAGCTGGAACAAATTGTGGATCTGCATCCGCAAGCAAGATACGCAATGGCGCATCAATTGAAAAGGCAAGCGCAGCAATTTGACCGATACCTTGTGTAAAGGCATAAACATACATCAGGCTCTTGCCAATGCCATAGTGTTCGCCAAGCATTTGAAAAGCGGCATAAGCACCATTGGCCATGAGGTCATCAGGCAGGTTACCACTTGTAAAGAGCATCCCCATCGCAACAGAGCCAAGAACGGCACAGACACCGACCATCGCAGCAAGCATAAACATTGCTTTTGGAAACTCACGTGCAGGATTCTTCATTTGGTTGACATAAGGTGAAATTTTTTCTGCACCACCAACCGCAAAGACCAGCATAGAGATTGTTGTGAAGTAACTGAAGTCAAATTTAGGGATATATGTGTTGATATTTCCCATATCTGGCGTTGCGATTGCAAAATCTTTTGCAATAAAAGGAACGCTGACAGCCATCACGATAAAAAGCAAGCTCATAACAAACATTGCTGTTCCTGCAAGTCCCCCAATAACTTTAAGCGTGTTTAAGCCTTTTGTTGCGAGCCAGAGGAAGAGAAGGAAAATAATCAATGAAATGATGGCAACCATCGGAACAGACATCAAACTGACAAGCTGTCCATCTCCACGGCCAATCCAACCAAAGGCAATTAAAATAGCTTGAGGTTTTTGGGCCAGGTAAGGGATATGCACCACCCAATATGTCCAGGCTGCATAGTAGGCAAGACGTTTGGTTGAAGTTTGTTCAACCCACGAACTTACGCCCCCTTTACTGTCTTTAAAAGTTGAACCTAACTGCCCAACAATAAGTGCGTAAGGTACAAAGTAAAGCGCCAAAATCAAAATCCATGAGGTAACAACTGTGATCCCTTGCTGGGCGAAGTTATTGACCACATTTCCCATGCCCCAAACCATGTTGAAGGCGATAAATGCGACGGTAAACCATCTAATTTTTTTAGTGTCCATATTACTCCTTAAATTTTTTATCACTCTGCGGACAAGACAAAGTAATTTTTTACGCGCCTTTTACAAATGTAAAAAAGCGGTTGCATTAAAATTATAAAATAAAACTTAAACACTGTCAATCTTATTCTTGAATTTTCACTAAAATTTTAAAATTATTCCTGTTTCTTTACCTTCTCATAAAAAAAAGCGAATCCTAAGATCCACTTTTCACTTTATTTTACAAACTTACTCTTTGCATGATCTACAGCTTCGCTGTCAATGCTCTCACCATCTTCAAGAACACCTACAGAGCCATTCATATGTTTCACACGCGCTGATATTTCTTTATGGCGCCCATGAACCATTGGTCGAGCTTGTGGGTTACCGAGGTAACCACATGTGCGTTTTACCACGTCACATGTTTGGGGGTTAGCATTGTCACATTGGGGACATTTAAAGCCACGCTCAGTCGCAGTAAAGTCCCCTTCAAAACCACACTCATAACAATGGTCAATTGGGGCATTTGTTCCCAGATAACCAATGCGATCATAAGCAAAGTCCCAAACGGCTTCCAATGCACGAGGATTTTGTTGAATCATTGGATATTCCGCATAGTGGATAAAACCACCATTGGCATAAACGGGATAATCTTTTTCAAACTCCAATTTTTCAAATGGAGTTGGATTTTTACGCACATCATAATGGAAGCTGTTTGTATAGTAATCTTTGTCAGTGATATCCGCAACGGAACCAAATTTCTCTTTATCCATACGACAGAAACGGTCTGTCAGACTTTCACTTGGTGTAGAGTAAACGGAGAAATGATAGCCGGTTTCTTTGCTCCAATCTTTACAATCTTGGTTCATGCGTTTTACTATTTCCAAAGTAAAGTCTTTTGCTTCCTTGTTATTTTCCCAAGTTGGTCCATAGAAACTTGTTGCAACTTCATAAAGGCCGATATAGCCAAGAGAAACTGTCGCACGTTCATTTTTATAAAGCTCATCGACTGAATCTTCAGCTTTCAAACGCCCCAAGGCCCCGTTCATAAAGAGAATAGGCGCATTTTTGGGTTGGGCTTCTTTTGTACGGTTAACACGGTAAACCAAAGCATCCTTAGCAATGGCAATGCGTTCATTAAAGATTTCCCAGAACTTTTCTTTATCTCCTGCCGCTTCAAGTGCAATACGTGGAAGATTTACCGTTACAACTCCAAGGTTATTACGACCGGCAGTAACTTCATTGCCCTTTTCATCTTTCCATCCATGAAGGAAACTACGGCATCCCATGCTTGCTTTAAATGAACCTGTTAACTCGACAATCTTGTCATAAGACAAGATATCTGGATACATACGCTTTGTGGCACACTCTAGTGCTAAGTTTTTAATGTCATAGTTTGGCGTACCCACTTCGAGATTTAAACCACGCTTCAAGGTGAAAATTAATTTAGGGAAAATAGCTGTACGATGCTCTTTTCCTAAACCTCCAATACGGACTTTCAGGATGGCTTTTTGGATTTCACGTGCATACCAATCTTCTCCTAAGCCAAAACCAACTGTAACAAAAGGCGTTTGCCCATTTGAAGTAAAAAGCGTATTGATTTCATATTCCAAAGATTGCATCGCATCATAGATGTCTTTTTTAGTTTTTGCTTGAGCATAGGCTTCGCGTTTTTCGGGTTGTTCAATCCACTCTTCCGCATCTTTTAAATGCTTCGCATAGTTCAATTTTGCATAGGGAGCTAAAATTTCATCGGCGCGGTCAAATGAACAGCCGCCGTATTGTGAGCTGGCCACATTGGCAATAATTTGTGAAGCTTGAGCGGTCGCTGTTTGAATAGACTTAGGTGAATCTACTTGTGCGTTCCCTAATTTAAAGCCGTTCTCAAACATATTTTTAAAGTCAATCAAACAACAATTTGACATCGTTGTGAAGGGAGAATAATCTAAGTCATGGTAATGAATTTCCCCTTTTTGGTGGGCATTCGCTACATGAGGAGGAAGCATTTTTAAACCAATGGCTTTAGAAACAGCACCTGCAGTTAAATCACGTTGTGTATTGAAAACATCGCTGTCCTTGTTTGCATTCTCATTGACAACTGTTTGATCTTTATTGATCAGTTTTTCGATGGTGAAGTTAATGTCTGTTGCCTTGCTTCTCTCAAGGTCACGCTGTGTCCGATAAGTTGTATACACTTCCGCCCACTTCGTTTCACCAAGTTCCATCAATAAATGTTCTACAATACTTTGAATTTCATAAATCTTAACATTATCCGTAAAACGTGTGAATATTTCACGCACGACCCGGTCACAAATCTCTGCTATACGGTTCTCTGAAGCTGGAGGTACTATTTCGTCCCCAGCTTTTTGCAATGCTTCAAAAATTTTGCTACTGTCAAACTTTACGGAGCGACCATCACGCTTAATCACACTGATTTCTTGATCAGTTACGACGGTGGTTTCCTCAACCATTCTCATTCTTTGTTCCCCCATTTTTATAATTCCTTGTGCTTCTATTCTACCAAATAAAAAATTCTTTTTCCACTATATCTAGTATCATTTTTTATGAAAATAAAAGAAAGCACACTATATATAGTGTTGAGGGCAAAAATAAAAAAAGAGCTGTTTTTGCTCTTTTTTAGTCATTAATCACATTAATTTGACAAGATTTCATTGTTTCTAAAGCTGCACGATGACTTTCTGGAGTTACACCTGCACAACATGAAGCATCAACAGAAATTTTCACTTCTGGAGCAAATGACTTAATCAACAGAGCATTTGAAACCACACATATATCTGTACAAATACCAATGAGTTCCACTTGATCCACATTCTCGTTGCGGATATATTCTGCAAGCTCTACCGAACCAAAGATATTTTTTTCGAACACACGTTGAAAACCAACTTGAGCTTCCTTATGTATTTCCCAACCCGGAGTCCCTTTTTGACAGTGAATCACTGGCAAGTTTTGACCTTCTTGAGTTGTCAAATAATCTTCAAAATGTGTATCCTGTGTGGCTAGTCGTTCATTTTCGGCGTAAGTTGCCAACTTCTCGATAACCTTTGGAACAATAGCTTGCGCTTCTTTTGTACCCAAAGAACCATCTATAAAATCATTTTGAAAGTCAATCAATACCAGTAATTTTTTCATAAGCAAATTATAGCAAAATTACTTTAAAAAGCAAATGCTGATAAAAAATAAACTCTCCTTTCATGCCAAAAGAAAAACTCCACAATCGGAGTTTTTTTCTATATTAACGATGGTACTTCTTGTCTAGATGATTGTAAACAGGAAGACCAATTAAAGTAAAGACAACACCAACCATGGCTGGAACTTGATTACTCATATAGTCTGAACTGATCAAAGTCATAACCAAGATGAAGACCCCACCAATGATTGCAATAATTGGAATAACAGGATAAAGTGGTACTTTATATGGACGGACTAATTCTGGTTCGCGCTTACGTAAGATAAAGACCGTAATGAAAACCATAGTGTAGAAAATCCAAATTACAAAGACCAACATATTTGTTAAGAAGTCGAAAGCATCGCTTGAAAGCATTGTTACAACTAACATGATTGCTGCAATTGCAACTTGCAGAATACCTGAGTTTACGGGAACACCGCTCGCTGAGAGCTTTTTGAACGTTTTCCAGAAAGGGAAAGATTTCTCTGTTGCCAAAGCGTATGAAGCACGCATCCCTGTCATCGAGTAACCATTAATTGTACCGTAAACAGAAATCAAGATACCAATTGTGACAAGTTTGCCACCCATCCCACCAAATATTGTATTGGCAACAATAGCAGGGAGATTAGGATTATTTTCCATCAAGGTTGGAATACCTAAAGTACGAATATAAGCCGCATTGATAAAGACATAGACAAACATGATCGCAACTATACCGAGAATAATCGCACGCGGCAAATGTTTTGCAGGATTTTTCATTTCACCGGCAATATTACCAGCATAAATCCAACCATCATAGGCAAACATAGTTGCTAAAAGACCTGAACCAATTGCGGATGCCAAGGATAAGTTTTCTCCTGCTGTAATAGGAAGCAATTGGAAATCAACACCACCAGGACGAAGTAAACCAACAACCACAATCAAGGCAATCGGAATTAACTTAATCACCGTTGTAACGGACTGAAGCCCCCCTGCAGCTTTAGAACTAATAAAGTTAATCAAGGTAACTGTAATTGCTGCAATTACACCGACTATTGCGGTATTAGCAGCACTCACATTCATCCCAAATAAATTTAAAAATTGCGTACCAAATACAACAGACAGCGCTGCAATATTTGCAGGGAAGTAGATAATAGACTGTGCCCAACCTAAAAGAAATGACCAACGTTTACCAAAACCACGTTGAATGTAGCGAATCATCCCACCTGTTTCAGGAATAGCAGCAGCAAGTTCTGCCGCAGTTAACCCCCCACAAATTGAAATGATACCACCAAGTACCCAAACCAATATGTGCAATCCTGGTTGGCCAGTGAGTTCCGCAACTCGTCCAGCCTTGAAGAATACACCTGCACCAATAACCGTACCCATTACTGTTGTAAGGGCAGGGAAGAAACCAAGCGTTCGCTTCATTTCATTTTTTTGTTCCATAAGAGCTCCTCTTTCAAAGATAAATTTTTGATAAGATTAATAATAACAATGCTGATTCCTAACATCAGCATTAGAGAGTAACCTTGTAACCGATTACTCTCTTATTTTAACATAATTTTCGATTTTGTGATGGGATGAACTTAGTTTTTAGCCTTTTAATTTCTCTGTAAGTTTTTCAAGCATTTCTTTCGTCATTGCATCTAAATCATATTTAGGATTGAAGCCCCATTCTTCTTTGGCACAAGTTGCATCGATAGAGTTTGGCCAGCTGTCTGCGATACCTTGACGGACTGGATCTACATCATAATCCATTGTAAAGTCGGGCATGAATTTTTTGATTGATGCAGCAATTTCTTCAGGCTCAAAACTCATCGCAGTGATATTGAAAGCGTTACGGTTTACTAATTTGTCTGCAGGTGCATTCATCAAGTCAACAATGGCATCGATCGCATCTGGCATGTACATCATGTCCATTTTTGTTCCTTCAGCGATGAAGCTTGAATAATGACCATTTTTGATTGCTTCATAGTAGATATCTACAGCATAGTCTGTCGTTCCTCCACCAGGCAATGTTTTATAAGAAATCAAACCTGGGAAACGCACACCACGTGTATCAACACCAAATTTAGTGTAGTAGTAATCACAAAGCAATTCCATAGAAACTTTAGTTACACCGTACATTGTATTTGGACGTTGAATAGTCACTTGAGGTGTGTTATCCATTGGAGTGCTTGGCCCAAAGGCTGCAATAGATGATGGTGAGAAGTATTGGAGCTTAAGTTCACGCGCTGTTTCCAAGGCATTAACCAAACCACCCATGTTCAAACTCCAAGCAAATTGGGGTTTTGCTTCAGCAACAGCTGAAAGAAGTGAAGCCAAGTGGATAATTGTATCCACACCATTATCTTTAGCGATGGCCATCATTTTGTCGCGGTCCATGACGTCCAAAATTTCAAAATGACCGTCAGTCACAACTGGATTACCTTCGACTTCACGTACATCTGTTGCGATAACATTATCAACCCCAAGATCTTTACGAAGACGTTCTGTTAATTCTGATCCAATTTGTCCGAGTGCGCCTGTGATGAGTACTTTTTTCATTATATTTTCTCCAATATATTTGTTATATGCTTACTTGTAATAAAATGGTTTTTATTGCCTTAAGAAATTAAATCAAGCCGATTTCTTTACCTACTTTGGCAAAAACAGCAACTGCTTCATCTAACATTTCTTTCGTATGTGCTGCTGTAGGCATCGCACGTACACGTCCTGTTCCAAGTGGTACAGTTGGGAATACGATCGGTTTAACGTAGACGCCATTTTCAATCAATTTCTTAGAAAACTCTTGTGTTTTCGCTTCGTCTCCGAGAATAACTGGAGTGATTGGAGTTTCAGATACACCTGTATCAAAGCCGGCTTTTTGTAATTCTTCTTTGAAATATTTTGCGTTGTCCCAAAGTGTTTCAACATATTCTGGATGATCATGCATTAAGACAAAGGCTTCTTTAGCTGCCGCTGCTGCACCTGGTGTCAATGAAGTTGAGAAAAGGAAAGGACGCCCTTGTGATTTAAGCCAGTCAACCAAAAGTTTTGAGCCTGCTACATAGCCGCCCACTACACCAATCGCTTTTGAAAGTGTCCCGATTTGGAAATCAATCTTATCTTGCAAACCAAAATGTTTTACTGTACCGGCTCCGCCGCCCATAACACCAGAACCATGCGCATCATCAACATAGGTAATCAAATCATATTTTTCAGCGATTTCAACAATTTCTGGTAATTTAGCAACGTCACCATCCATTGAGAACACGCCATCTGTGATGTACATTACTTTATTGTATTCACCAGACTCCGTCGCTTCTTTTGCTTTTGCTTCAAGATCAGCCATATCTTGGTGTTTAACGCGGATAATTTTAGCACCTGAGAGACGACATCCATCAATAATTGAGGCGTGGTTCAGTTCATCTGAAAGAATCGCATCCCCTTTTTTCATGACGGCGCTGATCGCTCCCATATTACAATTGAAACCTGATTGAAACGCAATAGCGGCTTCTGTGCCTTTAAATTCAGCGATTGTTTTTTCTAATTCAATGTGTATATCTAAAGTGCCGTTGATAGTACGTACAGCACCAGCTCCAGCTCCATATTTATCTGTTGCATCTTTTGTCGCTTGAATTAATTCAGGACGTGTTGCAAATCCCAAATAGTTATTTGAAGCAAGGTTAATCATCTTGTTACCCGCAACTGTAATCTCAGGACCATTGGCGCTATCTAAAACGTCAATCGTGTTGAGCAAACCCTTTTGTTTAAGGTCTCCAAGCCCATTTTCGAGGAACTGTGTTAAAACTTTTGAAGTCATTCTATAACCTTCTTTCAATTTTTAGTTACATATTTTGTAACCGTTTACAGTAAGTTTAACACTTTTTATTTTCTCATGCAAGGATTTTTTGCACTTTGATTAAATTTTAATTTAAATTACATGTCTTTGTGAATTTTGTGATGTCAAAGTAAATTATCTCACGATTAAAAAAAGACTGAACTATACAAAAAAAGACTCTGAAATTCAAAGTCTTTTTTTTTAAGAATTATTGATCGTTGTCATTGGCAATGAGAAAATGATCCACAACATCTTCAATACGGGCCAAGTCAACATTCCCGCCTGAAACGATAGAAACAACTTTTTTGCCCTTCACATAATCATCAACTTTACCTGAGAGGATAGCTGCTGTTGCAAGAGCGCCAGCGCCTTCCACCACGATTTTTGTACGTTGGATCAGATCTTTAATGGCTAATTCAATTTCTGATTCTGTCACAAGAACCATGTTATCAACGATTTGATTGACTACTTCAAAAGTCAATTCGCCTGGGTAAGCCACATGACAGCCATCTGCAATCGTTGGTGCTTCATCATGGTGTACTTTCTTACGTTCTCTAAAGGATGCCGTCATACCATGACAATTTTCAGCTTGAACACCAATAACTTGAATATTAGGATTAAAAGATTTCAAGGCAACTGCAACACCTGAAATCAAACCACCTCCGCCTACGGGCACCAATACTGTGTCAACATCCCACAGATGATCTAAGATTTCTAGACCGATTGTTCCTTGTCCAGCCATTACCTCTACATCATCATATGGGGGGATATACGTAATATTATTTTCTTTAGCATAAGCTTCACAGAAGGCCTTTGAGTCATCAAACTGTTCACCTTCAAGCATTACTTCTGCACCATAGCCACGTGTAGCATCAACTTTAGCTTGAGGCGCACCTTTTGGCATAACAATAATACTCTTTATTCCCAAAAGTTTTGATGTTAGAGCAACACCTTGGGCGTGGTTACCTGCTGAACAAGCAATAACTCCACGATCCTTTTCTTCTTGAGACAATTGAGCAATCTTATTGAAAGCACCTCGGAACTTGAATGAGCCTGTTAATTGCATATTTTCAAGTTTCAAGTAAACTTCGCCACCTGTTTTAGCAGTCAAGAACATTGACTGAATCAATGGTGTTTCACGTGCATATTGTTTAACAGTGTTTTGAGCTTTTTTAATATCTTTAATTGTAATTGGCAGATTTGCTAAATTTGGCATAATTCTTTTTCCTTAGATTTCTTTTTAAAGTTCCGTATAAGTGACATCGATTGAATCAGCAAGTGCTTTAGAAACGACTTTTCCTTTATAAACACTCAAACCAGATAAAAGCTCTTTTGATTTCAATGCCTCATCTAAGCCTTTGACTGAAATATCCTTGAGGAAGGAGATATTGCCTTGAGCCAAAGCAATTGTCGCTGTACGTGGTGTTGCACCTGGCATATTTGGCACAGCATAATGAATAATGCCATGTTTGATGAAGACGGGATCCGCATGGTTTGTTGCATGATCGATTGTTTCAACAGTTCCCCCTTGGTCAATCGCAATATCCACGATAACAGAACCTGGTTTCATAGATTCAACCATATATTCTTTAACTAATTTTGGTGGTTTAGCGCCAGGGATTAAGATTGTTGAGATAAAGACATCCGCAAGTTTAATATTTTCTTCAAGAGCTTCAGTTGTTGATTTAACGATTTCAACTGTTTTGCCTGCATAACGTTCTTTAAGTTGAGCGATACGCGCATCGCCAAGTTCAATGATAATAACCTTACATCCTAAAGCAACAGCCATATCTGCGGCATTTTCTGCGGCATTACCACCACCAAAGATAACTACAGTACCCGCTTCGATACCTTCAATACCAGGAAGAAGAATTCCTTCCCCTTCATGTTGTTTTTCAAGATAATATTGCCCAATATTAACTGCACGACGCCCCGCAATAGCTGACATTGGTTTAAGTAACTCCAGCACACCATTGATTGAGATGTTTTCACCAGAAATAGCTGTTACACCGACTTCCATCATTTTTTCAACACAAGCTTTATTTGCTGCCAAATGCAAGAATCCCCAAATAATTTGTCCTGGTTTGAAATATTTATATTCAGATTCCATTGGTTCTTTGACTTTAACAATCAACTCCGCTTCCCAAGCAGTTTCTGTATCAACAATTTGCCCTCCAGCTGCTTCGTAAAGGTCATTTGTAAAACCACAACCTGCACCAGCATTGCTATCGACAAGTACTTCATTACCTGCTTCAACGAGTATTTTCACGTTTTCTGGAGTCATCCCCACACGCGCTTCACCTTGTTTTGGGTCTTTAATTACACCAATTTTCATTTTGTTTCTCCTTTGTGAATTCTTTATCAATTAAATGATAGCACTTTCATTCTCTTTTGGCAATTATTTTTGTGAAATAAAACACTTTTTTAACGGTTTATTATTCTTCCTGTCTATATTCTGTCAATTATAAAAAAAGACACTCAAATCTTACAATTTGAATGTCTTTAAACTTATTTTAGTGGTCAACTTCGTCTGGATTGCGTGCTAGACCTGCTTTTCCATGAAGGCTGTCAATAAAGGCGATATCTTCTTCAGTCAAATCAAAATCAAAGATATCCGCATTTTCTTTAATACGGCTTGCCGTTACAGATTTAGGTAAAGGAAGGTAGCCTTTGTGTAAACTCCAACGTAAAACGACTTGGGCAACTGTTTTACCATATTTAGCTGCAATATCCGTCAATTCTGTAATCGCAAAGATTTTACCTGTACCAAGAGGGCTGTAAGCTTCTGTCAAAATATCGTGTGCTTTATTGAAGGCAACAACCTCTTCTTGCTGATCTGAAGGGTTAACCATAATTTGATTGACCACAGGTTTAATTTCGGCGACTTCCAATAATGGTTCCAAGTGACGTGGATGGAAGTTCGATACCCCAATAGCACGCACTTTTTTGTCGTGTACACCTTCTTCCATGGCTTTCCAAACGGCGGCATTGCGCTCTGCAAAGTTTGGACGAAACGCTTTTGGATTTGGCCAGTGAATAAGATAAAGGTCCACATAGTCTAAACCTAATTTTTCCAAGCTTTCGTTAAGTGCTGCTCGTGCATCTTCTGTTGTGCCAATAGCCCAAAGTTTTGTCGTAATAAACAAGTCTTCGCGTGCAATTCCACTGTCTTTAATCGCGCGGCCTACTGACTCTTCATTGCCATACACAGCTGCTGTATCAATATGACGGTAGCCCACTTCTAAGGCGGTTTTTACAGCTTGATATGCTTCTTCGCCATCTTTAGATTGCCATGTTCCAAAACCCACTTTTGGAATTGTCATACCATTTGCGAGAGTGTAAGTTTCTGTAAGTGACATAATTTCTCCTTTTCTTTACTTTCTAGCTTCATTCTATCACTTTACGAGGTCAGACAAAAAAATTTTGGTTCAAAAAATGGTAAAATAGAAGAATACTAAGAATAGTGGAGGTAGAAAATATGGCTGAAGTAGAATCATTCCAGCTCGATCACACAAAAGTTTTAGCACCTTACGTGCGTCTAATTGGGACAGAAACTGGTCCTAAAGGTGATATCATCACCAACTTTGATGTCCGTTTTGTGCAACCTAATCACGGTGAAATCCCGACAAGTGGACTACATACTATCGAACACTCAATGGCAAGTTTGATACGTGACCGTATTGATGGCATGATTGACTTTTCTCCTTTTGGATGTCGTACGGGCTTCCATATGATCATGTGGGGCGAACCAACCGCTGAGGAGATTGCCAAAGTGATCACTTCATCTTTGGAAGAGCTTGCAGGAGACAGTTTCACTTGGGATAATGTCCCAGGGGTTGCCGAAAAAGAATGTGGAAATTATCGTGATCATTCATTATTTTCAGCAAAAGAATGGGCGAAGAAAATTTTAAGTGAAGGTATCTCCTCGGATGCTTTCGAACGTCGCCTTGTAAAGTAGAGAGAAAGAGAACCATGGGAAAGTATCAATTAGACTATAAAGGGCAAGCCTCTGTCCAAAAATTCCACGAAAAAAATTCAAATAAAAAGACAGATAAGTTGTCAAAAATCGAGGAATTAAAAAAACAACACCAAGCGAAAAAGAAAAAAGAGAAGAAAGTATGAAAAAGTTAAACATTGCTTATGTTGGTTTTGGGAAGTCCACCAACCGCTATCATATTCCTTATGTTAAAATTCGTGAGCACTTCAACATTGCACGCATTGTCAATCGTAGCCTCGGTAAACGTCCTGAACAAGCCATCCTTGAGGCTGAAGGAACTGTTTTTTCAACAGACATCAATGATATTATTCAAGACGATTCGATTGATTTAGTCATCGTGGTCACGCCAGGTGCTGCACATTACGAAACCAGTAAAAAGCTTTTACTGGGTGGAAAAAACGTTATCTGTGACAAACCTTTAGTAGAAACTTTAGAACAAGCCAAAGAACTGGTGGGTATCGCTCAAGAAAAGAATCTCTTCTTTATGCCTTTCCAAAATCGTCGTTTTGACAGTGATTTTTTGACGGTCAAAAAAGTTTTGGAGGCGGGTTACCTAGGAGATTTGCTTGATATTACTGTCACTATGGATCACTATCGTCCAGCAGACGCATCTGCTGGAAAAAACTTTGATGGTGCCTGGTATGGCCACGGTGTACACATGGTTGACCAAATGGTTTCACTCTTCGGTCAACCAAAAGATGTACAGTACGATATACGTTCGACACGTGATTCAAACGCTGTAGATGATTACTTCTCTGTAAACTTGCTTTACACCGATTTCCGTGCAACCGTTCAAGCCACTGAACTGGCTGCGCTCAAACGTCCCAAATGGGTGCTTTATGGTTCTAGAGGAACTTTAATTAAAGAAAACGTTGACCAACAGGAAAATGATTTGAAGGTGGGAATCTTCCCAGGAAGTGAAGGGTTTGGTGCCGATACACCACAAGATTTTGCTCAATTGACATACTACAATCAAAATGGAGATCGTATTGACAAGTCAATTCCTACGATTTCAGGCGATTATGGCCGTGTTTATGATGCAGCTTATGAGTCAATCGTGAATGAAGCTGAAAAACTCGTTTCAGATGATCAAATTTTGACGGTTATTGAAACTTTAGAAAATGGTTTTAAATAAGAAAGTCCTCTTTGAGGGCTTTTTGTATACCTTTCTATCGGCAAAATTAGCAATTCATTTCCTGAAAGAACTGAAAGATAAAATGTTAAAATGACACTATGACTATTACATTTAAAAATGTCACTAAAAAATACGGAGACAAAGCCGTACTTTCAGATATCAACTT